>JACCDG010887138.1_pt1 | contig 176355 bp, 200 predicted proteins | sample 7442471 | NCBI WGS metagenome assembly JACCDG01 (sample SAMN15323444, study PRJNA562643) | freshwater metagenome | isolation source: river surface water | place: USA:Blue River Watershed | collected 2017-08-17 | reverse complement strand
GAGATTAATAATAAATATGTAAATAATTTCAATAATTATGTAAATGAGATCAACAATTATGTAAATAATTTTAGCAAATATGTTAGATTTTTAACTATTATGTTAATAAATAATATAATTACTTAAATAATAAAAATAATACATAAAATTGTCAACAATTATGTAAAATTTTAAATAAATAAGTTCAAAAAGATAAAAATGTTTGCAACGCAAACGACTAATTCATTTTGAACTTTCTTTTAGTTAAAATTCCTTTTAATCACCAAAATAGAATTACAACGTAATTCATTATTTAAAAAAACCAAAATAGCAAAGCCTATATGGCTTTGCATAGTAAAAAACTAAAATAAGTATATTCTATAAAAATCAATATAATTTTAAATTATATCATCATAATTTTTCTGAATTAATGTCTGCTCAACTAAATCATCATAAATTCTTTTTTTATCTTGATGATATTTATTAAATAGTTTCATAGCGGAAAAATAAATTTTTTCAATTTTATAATATTCTTGACTTCTTTTTTGCCCATTATCTTTTTCATGTAAACTAAACCACTCGTTATTACAATAAATTAGTCCTGATGGTTTTTCTAAAACGGCAAATGGAGAAAAATCAGATTTTCTAGCAATAATTTCTGGATTAAATAAATCTTCTTTTAGGTCATTGATATCTTTATAAAATAAAATTAAATTAACAATACCAAATAGAGGTCTTAACCCAACATAATAAATCTTTTCAGCAATTAAATCTTCTTGTTTTAAATCAAAAAAATTTGTTTCTTGATATTTTAGTCCATTTTTATCTATCAATAAATCTACAAAACTTTTTGATGTATCTATAAAAATTTGATTTTCTTGATGTATAACCATATCAGAAGAAATTTCAGTTGTTAAAAAATCAATTAATTTATCACCTGAGACATGAAAAATTAAACTGTTTCGACCATTTAAACCAGCATCCTCAATAGAATACTGATAATTATTCATTAAATATTTTACTTTTGATAAATTATCATTCATTTATAATTCCTTTTTAAAAGATATAGTATATTATATCATATATTTATCAATTTGTCAACTACTAAAATCCACATTTTTATTTATATGTTATTGACATTTCTTTACATTTTGTGATATAATATACTATATAAAATAAAAAATATTTTAAAGGTATTTAAATGAATAATATAGATTTTTTTAAAGAATTAAAAAAGCAAGTAGAAGAAATTATTGATTTTTATTTTTTATATGATGGTGCTTATATTGAAGAAGTTTCATTAGAATATAAAATTATTTGTTTAAGTGATAATTCGGATATAGATTTTGATGATTTTGACATTAATTACCTAACAACATTACAGCGCAATAAAATTGAATTTAGTGTTGAAAATTTATATAAATGTTATCAATCAGAATTAAAATTTGAAACAACAGAATTTCAAAAATATATTGCTGTTAACTCTGAAAATAATATTTGTTGTGATGTTGAGGATTTAATTTTAAATTCAAAGGTAAATAGAATAAATAAAATATATGTGCAAAATAAAACCAAATTACCACAATCTTTAAAAAAATCATGGAAAGAAAATTATGACTAAAATTCAAGAAACAAGAGAAATTTTTTGTGTATGGACAAATACTGATTTGACTGAAGGTAGAGGGCAAGAATATGTTGAGTATTTTTGTGAAAAAGAGGCAACTGCAATTAGATTAGCTCAAAAGAATTATGTTCAAGGATCAAACTCAAGAATCACTAAATCAGTTTGCTATAAAATTAATAATCAATGGTATTATCCAAATTGTAGAACTGTATATCCAACAGTTGAAGATAATAAACTTGAAGCAAAATTAGAAGAAGAAAGACAATTAGCTTTAAAGAAAAATAATATTTTAAATAAAGCAAAAGAATTAGGTTTATCAGATGAAGAAATTAAAATATTAAAAAAGGTGTAATATAATGATAAAAGATGAATTTTTAAATGACTTGATCTCAAATTTAGAGGAATTATTTAGCAAACTAAATCCTCAAGAAAACATTGAATTATTTAATAAAACAGGTGATAATTTAGAAAATTTATTAACATTAGGAGAAATACCAAAAAATATGCTCCAAATTGGTTTTGTTCAAGAGGATTTAAAGAAACTTGGATTTGATTATGAAGTTAGAAGTGCAAATTTTAAAATAATTAATATTGATTGTTTGCAAAAATACTTTCCATTGGATCATAAATATAATAGTATAGATGTTAGGTTTAGACTTAATTATGCACATGTTTCACAATCAAATAAATATTTTTATTTTAATGAACAAAATTGGCACAAAAATTTATTAGATCATGTAAAAATATTAATAGGAGATAGCAATGGATTATAAATTAAGTGAGAAGAAATTTAGGGCATGGGATGAAAAAACTCAGCATATGTTTTTTCAAGGTGATCCTGATTTAGAAACAATTCAATCATTTTTCTTTCATTGGGGAGATAAGGAATTAATGTTATCTTCTGGTTTGTTTGATAATACTTCATTTAATGAATTATCAAAAGAAGAACAAGAGAATTGGCTTAAAGACCATAATGAATATGAATGGAAAGGAAAACAAATATATGAGGGAGATATTGTTGAATTTAATAATCCATTAATTAATGAGGTTGTTTTTGGTGAAGTATCCTTTAAAAATGGTTCTTTTATTTTTATAAGCTGTTTTAAAGATGGATGGATTGCAAAGTATCCTTTAGATGAAAATATTAAATATTTAAAAGTAATTGGTAATATTTTTCAACAAAACGAAAAATAAGATATTTTTATAATAACTAAACATATGATATAATTTGTCAAGTTTATATGAAATCAAAGGGGTAATTATGGAAGAATATGGCAAATTTAAGATTGGGAGTTTAGTATATAGTCCTGAATATAAAAATGTTGGAAAATTAATTAAAATAGATACATCTGCTTTTATGCCAAAATTTGTAGTTGAATATCAATATGGTTTAAATAAAGATATTGAAAAGCATTATTATAATTCATTGGAACCAGTGGCAGACTTAAAATCATTTGTAAGTTTATTAATAAAAGAATTGATAAATATAGAAATTCCTAATTATGATCATGAAATTGCCAAAAATCATGAGATTATGGCAAAAAAAATCGATAATGATGCTTCTAAAAGATATAGTAATAGACATAAAGCAAATGAAATAAAGCCTGATGAACATTATAAAGAAATAGGTATTAGAGCATCAATTATGGATTATTTTAATTTTAAAAATCTTGCTGGCATGGAGAATAATATTAAATATAAATAAAAATATGAAAAAAATCAACTTAGATGAACAAAAGAGTTTGGTAACAGAACTAAATTTAAAAGCAGATGAGGTTGAAAAACTAAAATTATTTTCTATTCCTAAGACATTTTGTTTAGCAGCTCTAAATTATGCTCAAAATCAAGAAAAAGATATGATAGATAAATCTCATCAATCAGAGGAACAACCAAAAATAATGAAAAAAAAGAAAGAACTTGAAAGAAATAAAAAGCCACTATAAAGTGGCTTTTTATTTCTTTTCATTTTCTTGATTTGTTTTATTAAATTTTTTATAAAACAAATAATTAAATAAATTAATATAAAAGAAAAATAAAACATTAATAAAAAATAGAATATTCAAATGCAAAATAAAATATAATAATGTTGCAATTAAATAAGAACCAAAAACACCAATAATATTATACAAAAAACCTTTATTATGATATTTCTTTTCTACTAACTTTTTAAAAGTTTCTGATTTTATTAATTTTTCTCTAAAATTTGCAAGATATATTTGTTTATAAATATGAAAAGAAATATATGTGGTTAATCCAACAAAAATATCATTATAAATATTATAATTTTGGGAATAAAAATAATGAATATTTATAAAACTAAATAAAATCAAACAATATGGTAAATTAACAACAAAAAAATCAACTATTTTTGTTGTTAATTCTGCTTTTTGAGTTTCTGATAAATTAAACATTTATTGCTCCTTAAAACCAATATTCACGAGTAGGTTTACTTCTTAAAACAGGCTCTGCATCATCTAATTCAGGAAAAAATAAAGAGATAAACATTTCTTCATTATCAATATGCTCCCCATTAAAAAAGTATTCTCCTGCAGTATATTCTGTTTTATTATTTTTAAAATTTTTATACGTATTATATGTTCTTACATAATTTTGAATACTATCTCTACACTCACTGCGATGTATTCTTTCTTTTATATTGTGGAAATGATGTGGTCCCTTTACATTCCAAATAGCATTAGTACCATCACAAAAATCAAGTGCTATTTCTTTTTTTAATTGTTTAGAATTTTCAATTAAACTCTTAATCTTAATAAAATATTTTGAATTTGGATTTAAATATGGATAATAGATCAAAATATTATTTAGATTTAATCTTTTAATTGGTTTTTTTAATTTTAATCTTCTATAAGTTCTTGACATTCAAATTTTCCTTTCTTTATTATGACAATATTATAGCATATTTTGAACCTGATAATGAAGAAATTATTTTATTTTTTTGCAAATAAATAAAATTTATATTGATTTATATAGAATATACTTATTTTAGTTTTTTATTATGCAAAGCCATATAGGCTTTGCTATTTTGGTGATTGAATGTTTGCATTATGTATTATTTGCATAATGCTATTTTGGTTTTTGTTTGTTATATTTATAGATTCATTTATTATTCAATAAATTCAACATCAAAAATTATGGTGTGTTTTTTATCAAATGTTTTGATTCTAATTATGGAATTATTAATAACTTCCATATCTTTTTGATAAAATATATAGGCATCATATATCTTTTGATCTTTTAGTGTTGTTAATGAAAAACCTTCTTTAATTATTTTATGAATACTTCTTAACAATACTTCTTGCTCTACAACTTCATTTAAAAGAAATTTTGTTCTTGTTGTTTTTAACTGCATTCCAACTTTGATTTTACTTTTAAAATCATTGATATTTTTTATTATCATTATTCTCCCCTACTAAATTGAGCTACTTCAAAAATATTTCCAATTACCTCATAAATTTTTCCCATCATATCACACATTTCTGACATATAGCAATAAAATTTACCATCTAGTTTTTCCAATGCAAATCCAAGATTATAGTCTCTAACAATAAAAATACCAATGGAAGTATCAACAATGTCTCCACTAAAAATATAAACCAGATTTTTATCCTTTATTCCAGAATTTCTTGAGATTTTATATTCACACTTATCAAAAAATTCATTAATCCCACCAACAATAATGGGATTAATAAAACAATTTGAAATTGGATCAAAAAATCTAAATTTATTATTCATCTAAAACTCAACACCAGATTGATTTACATCAAATACAAAAAAACCTAGTTTTCGCCAAATCTTAACAACTTGTGGTCGATCATCAAACACCATGCAAATATTATAATTATTTTTAAGATGTTTATAAAAAATTTCTTCTTTCACTTTATAGTCTGGTGAAAAATCTCTATGTTTTCTCATATAAATAGCTTCAAATTCAATTTTAGCTACTTCATTTAACCATTTAATGGTTTTTTCCTTGCATTCTTCATCCCTTCCTGAGACAAACACAAGTTTAGCATTAAGTGATTTTTTAAGTGCTTTTAATGTATCAATTACAGGTAAAATTGGAATATCTTTATCAACAGATTGCCAATCAAATGGGCTACGTTCTCCCATAATTGCAACAGTTCCATCAATATCACAAATAATAGTTTTTTCAGTAATTTTAACATAATTTTTCATAAGATTTAATTGTGTCTCTTTACTTTTTTCTCTAATAGGAGAAATTATGTTGTCTTGATATAGTTTAGTTATCTTTTTTGCACCAACCTTTTTATCTTTATCTCTAAGTGAATCTCTATCAATACACACTTCAACTGGCACATTTGTAAAATCTTGTTCAATAAGTTCTGCTTTATATTTTTTAGATAATTCATTTAAAACATTTTTATTTACTTTAGTTAAATTACAATCAGAAGAAATAATTGAAATTCCTTTTTTTAATAAGTCTTCCATTTTATTAATCCAAAATGGCATAATATATTTTGTCTCATTTTCACGAGACCATTTTACATTATTATCTTTAAAAACTTGTGCTCTAAATAAATCTTTTTCAACAATTTCAAAGCCTTCATTTTGTTTTAAAAAATCTTTTGCCCAAGTACTTTTACCAGACCCGGGTAATCCAACAGTCATAATTATTTTTAACATTATAAATCCTTTATTTTATATTATATTATTTTATCACATTTATTGATTTTAGTCAACATTATTCAGAAAAATCTTCTAATTTTAAAACATATTTAATTTTATAACTTAACATGTGATCAATTGTCATAATTTGTTTGTATGTTTCTGAAATATTATATTTAGGCACTAAATCATCATCTATCTCAAAAGAATTAGGTTTATATACTAATGTAGTTTTTTTTGATTTTACTAATGTCTCATTCTCTTCAAATACTCTATTATTAATAGTTGTTTCATCACTGGAATTAATGAAGAAATTTCTATTAATAAATTCTAATAATTCTGTCATTTTAATTGATGAAATATTTTTTAATTCACAGTTTAATCCATTACCAGAACCTTTATGTCTTGTGTTTCCAGATGAAGAAATAGATACATATTCTACATTATCAACCAAAGAAAAAATATTTAATTTTTTTATTTTTAATAAATAATAACCTAAAATTATAGGATAATTAAAATTAATTAAAGTAATAGCCTCATTAGAAATACATAAATTTAACTCATTATTTTTATTTAAATGTTCTTTTAAATACTCTTTGTTAAAAATAGAGGTTATATCATTTTTTTTGTATTTTAAATTTATTTTATCAATTAACTTTTTAATTTTTGAAATATCTTCTATAATCTTTTGATTTTTTACATCTTCTTTATTAACATTATTAGTTTTCCCTAATAATGCCATCTCCTTCTTTTTATACATTTCTAAATAAAGAGGTTGCAATACAAATTTACTAACCACTGAAAATTCTTCAATAGTTAATAATGAAGACAAAGAAAGAATATTTGAAAAGCTTGATATTAAAGGATTAAAAGGATTATGTTGAGATCCAACATATCCAAAAATATTATTGTCTTTAAAAACATAATCTTCAATTTTTATATTGTTTTCAGAAAATCCATACAAAAATGAATTTTCAAACATTTTCTTTAGTTTCTCTTTATTTAAAAGAATTGAATTATCAATATTTTTATAAGTTCCTAAAGGATAGTATTTTAGGATATCTTCTAGGCTATAATTACTTTTATATAAAATTTTATAACTAAAATTAAAGCTTAAGTAAAAATCATAAAAAGTACATTCACTTGATATAGGGTCATTAACGATTTTATTCTTCACATCAATGAATGATTTGTCAAATGAATTAAGATAATTTGTAATACCTTTAAAAACTTCTTTAGGGCTAGTGTGTTTGCTCTCAGAGAAACTATTAATTGTTGCTGGAATAAAAAAAACAAGAGAATATAAATTAGTTTCTTCATTATAAAACAATGCATTTCGTTTTCTTTTTTCAGATGAATATGATTGTTTTTCAAAATTATTATTTAAATATTCCATTTTTTTTAAAAATTCTGATTTATGAAAATCAGAAAAACCTAAAAAATCAGCTTCATGATTTTCAATATTAATTAATTCAATCACTTCTAAATTAAATATAAATGCAAAAATTCTTCGATTTAATTCATTTATTGCTAATTTAGAATTATTTAACAAAGCTGGAATTGGTTCAAAAGAAAATTCTTCATTTTCAGTATTTGATAAAAGATTAATACTAAATACTTTAAATATATTATTTTCAGTTTTTTTGAGTTTTAATAATTTATTTTTTAATCTTCCAATTTTATTAACTAGGAATACATTTTCTTGGTTTGATTTATTGTAAATATCTTCTAATTTTTTTAGCATCTTATATATCCTTAAACTCTATTTATTGAATTTATCAGTTTTTAAAAAATAATCCATATCTCTAATATAAACTGAATAATCTTTTAAAACTTTTTTTAATTCTTTTCTTTTATATAAAGAAAATGCTTCAAGCATTTCTTCTATATCATTAAAATAAAATCCACCATCAATTCTATCATAATACATATTAATTTCTATTGACATACCAGATTTTAAAGTATTATCATAAATTGATTTAGAAAGATTTTCACTTAAATCAACAACAATATCATCAATACAGTTACTCTCTGCTAAATTTTTTAAAAGACTAATATCTTTATTATTTAAATTTAAAACTCCTGTAATACAGATACCTTCTGTTTTTGCATTATTTAATTTTTTTGCAATTTTAACAAACTCAAAAAGATTTGTTTGTTTCATTTTTCATTCCTTTATATAATTTATATAATTATAACATAAATCATTCATTTTGTCAAATATAAAATCACCAATAATATTTTAGTTATTAAATTTATCAGTTTTTAAAAAATAATCAATATCTCTAATATAAACTGAATGATTTTTTAAAATTTTTTTTAATGCTTTTCTTTTGAATAAAGAAAAATTAATAATCATTTCTTCAATGTTATTAAAAAAGAATCCACCATCACTAAATTCATCATAATACATATTAATTTTTATTGACATTCCAGCTTTGAAAAGATCATTATAAATTGATTTAGAAAGATTTTCACTTAAATCAACAACAATTTCATCAATGCGAAAATTATCTGCTAATTTTTTTAAGATACTAATTTCTTCATCATTATTTAAATCTAATACACCACTAATACAGAAGCCTTGTGTATTAATATTTTTTAATTTTTTTAAAATTTTCACAAAATTAAAAAGATTTGTTTGTTTCATTTTTTATTCCTTTTTATAATTTATATAATTATAACATAAATCATTCATTTTGTCAATATAAAATAATCTCCAATATATTGGAGATTATTTTATATTAATCAAAAAACTTTTGTCTTCTTTAAAATTTTTTTAAAGTGATTTAAATTTTTATAACATTCAAAGATAGGAAGAAAAACATGTTCAGTACTTTCAATATATTGTTTTGTATCATTACTAATATTAATTAAACCAATACAAAATATTGAACCATCTTGAAAATTATTTATTTTTTTTGAAAATCTGAAAATTTTTTCTGTTGGATGAAAATAATCTTTTTCAATTAAGAGTCTTACAGTTATATTTAGTATTTCTAATTCATTGAAAGTTTTTTTATTTCCTATTTTTAAAAAATAATATATTTTTTTTGCAGGAAATAAAGAAAAAGAATGTGCATAATTTAAAGAAAGATCATTTTTATTTTGACAACCAATTGGAAATATCCAACTATTAGCTGGATGTATATTATAATGTTGATTTTTTTTAACTAAATATGTTTCTCGATTAATCTCATTGATAAGTAATGGAATTTCTGACTTTAGATCATCTGCAAAAATATTTATAATATTTTCACTATCTTCATCACCAGATTCATCCCAAGAAGCTTTGATAGTTAATTCTGCAAGAGAAATTTTATCATTCATAAAAAATCCTAACTAATTGCAAAATTAATATTATATTTTTGACCAATTTTTTGAATATCTTCATTTATAAATTCAAATTTTGGTGAAAAAATAAATCTATCTCCAACTCTGATTAATTTACCTAATAATAAAGCTCCTAAAACATTATTAGCATTTAGAATTTTTTGTTGTGATGCTTTTGTTTCTTGATCAATATAAGTCTCAACATATTCATCTGTTTTTTCTGAGGTTAAAGAATAAATCAAATTTTCATTAGATAAATGTTTATTTTTAGAAAGATGTTCATTTAATTTGAATACATTAAAAAAATCAGTTCTTTGAAAAGCATTAAAGAAATATTCAGAATCATAATTAGCACAATGAATAAAAATATCCACTTCTTTTACATAAATTGGTAATTCATAATTTTTAATAAAAATAGTTAAACATGGCTCATTCTTATTATTTACTCCTGTTTTTTGCATAATTTCAATGCTTGAATGCATAACATGATTATGTGGTTCTGAAGCACATAATACTCCTGTATCATTTTTACATTTATAATTTTTATTAGTGAAGAAACAGGTAGCAGTTAAAACATTTTCTATCTCAATACCACTGATATCCCAATTAATAAAGAAAACTGTTCTTTCATCTTTTTCTGTAATTGGTGGGTTTAATGTATTATTTGTTTCCATAAAATAAATCCTTTTATTATTTTTAATAATACATTATACCATAAATTTTAAAATAAATCAAGTCTATTAATTGTTTTTCACCTTTCTAAATCTTGATTTTTTTGTTTCTTTTTATTCATACTTATTTCTTTATCTAAAAAATCTCTTTGATGCTCTTTCTTTTCAGATTCTTCAATTAAACGATGATATGGAGAAGAAAGAGTTTTTAATAAAAAAGTTTTTTCATCAATATTTTCAATAATTGATAAAGGAGAAACATTTTTCATTATAGTTTTTAAAAGTTTTTCAACATTTGTATGATTCATGTTTTTAGGTATATTTATAATTACATCATTTTTCTCATCATATCCAGATTCCAAGTTATCTCTAAAAATTAAAGAATCATTTTTTAATTCAACAGTGAACTTGCTTAAATACTCATCTATTAATATTGGACTTGTTGGACTATTAAATATTTCATTAAATATTTTTTTCATGTTATTAATAGACCAATTTTTGACAATATTATCAATATTATCAGAAGTAATCATGATAGTTTTCTTATTATCAGGAGATAACTTTATATCTTTTTTTTCTACTTGAAAATAATCTAAAAAAATATTTAATTTTTGATTTGAATAACCAACATCAATCAATTTTCCTAAAAATAGATTTTTTTTGATATTTGATGTTGTTAATGTAGCTGAATTATTATCATAATTTAAAACTATTTTTGCATTTTCCTTCATTGACATTCCCTTCAAAATTTAAAAAGTTATTATAACATAAAGTTATTATAACATAAAATATAAAATTAAATTTTCATTTAGTATTATTATAAAACAATGGGTTATATTATTAAATTTATTTTTTTTAAATAAAAACTTGACTTTTATGGTGCGGTGCAATATAATATAGTATTATAAATTAAAAATAGCTATATGTTAATATTAATTTATGTTAAAAAAGTCTTTTGTGGTTCACAGAGACTATATATTAAATCTATTAAGGAGTATTTATATGTTTGATATGCAAAAAAGTCAAGAGTTTTTTAAAGAATTAACTGCTGTAAATAAGAAATTTTATGAGGATCAGACAGAGTTATTTAAAAAACATTTTAAAGTTAATATGGGAGATTTTGATTTTAATAAACAATTTGATATTCATAAGCAAATGGAACAATTTAAAGAATTACAAAATTTCTTTCCTAAATATGATTTTTCTGAAATGGAAAATAAAATGAAAATTATGTTAGAGCAAAACTATGAAAAATTTAATAAATCAATGATTGATTTTGTTAAATTGATGGATGATGCAAAAACTCATTTAGATAAGTTAATGAAAAAATAAAAAAGTGTCAACTATTATAGTTGACCTTTTTTTATAATAATGCTTTATTTGCTATTCAGCGACAACCAACTATAGTTGCATCAGGAGAATTACTCACAAAATCACAGCGAACCAATTCTTTAATATTAGTTGATTTAAAGTGAACTTCATACATTTTATTTTGACCTTGCCAATATTTAGTTGGCAGATTTTTTTCATCTTGTTTTGAAATCCAGCCTTCTTTTTTCATATCGCAATTTGTTTTAACATCTTGTAATGTAGTGTTAGAATAAATCTGTAATTTTCCACACTTTAAATTACTCATATCTAAATTATCTACTGCAAAAGCACTTGTTGATAAAATACCAATTCCACAAATTAATAAAAGTTTTTTCATAAATATACTCCCTATAATGTTAAAAATAATACATTTTATATTATATGTTAAAAAATATTATTAGTCAAGAATAAATAAAATAAAAAACACTACCAATTTTATTTAGTAGTGTTTTAACAGTTTTAAAATTTTATATTAAAGACTTTCAAGCTTTTTAATTCTTTTATATGAAGTTGGGTGAGTTGCATATAAATATTTTTTAATAGAATATTGAGTTGACTCTTCTTTAATATCATCATATAAGAAGGTTAACAATCCATCTTTATTAATTTTTGAAGCAAATTTATCAGCACGATATTCTGCTTGTTTTGAAAAAAACATATCAATTGGACTAATAAAAACAAATTGAATAATTAAAAAAACTAATGTGACAACCAATGTTGGTAATAAAACCACAAACCCAAAAAACAAATAAAACATATAAAGAGGAACTAAAATAACATGTAACAAAGGAATATATCTTGATAATTGTTGAAGACAAACCAAAGAAATTAAAAATTTATAATTAAAATAAGTCTTAACAACTAACAAAGTTTTTGCAAATAAAAATGATGTTGCACTAGCAATTAAAGATAATTCATTGTTAGTTAAATCTTTAAAAAAAGCATGTCCCAATTCATGAGATAAAACACCCAAAATAACTTCTTCATCATTAGAATATTTGTCAATCATACCAACTGTCATAACAATTGTTTTATCAGCATAAATCCAACAATTAGCCTCTTCTGAATTAAATAATCTAATTTTAAAATCTTCAACTTTAAATTGTTTTTGATTAATTTTATTACTTTGATCAATAACTTTAGTTAATAGTTCTTTGATTTTTTCTTTTGTCATTTTTTCACGCATTAAAAAATCACGAGAATTTTTAATCCATAAAATTTTTAATAAAAGTCTTAAACCACCAGTTAAATACATAGTTGCAAAAAAGAGCATCACAGCTCCTGATGAATAAATAACATATTTAATAATAAGTTCCGTATTTTTCAAATTATTAACAATATCTGATGAAAATCTATTAATAAATGAATTTTCAATTGATGTGTAATAATGAGTGTTTTTTAATACACTTAATAAACCAAGCATGACTTGGTGAAGTTCACTAACTAATAATAACATAAATAAAGTAAATGCGAAAGAATAGTAAACCCATTTAACAACTAACCAAAGATTTCTAAATTTATTTAACATTATAAATATCCTTTTAATATTTATAATATTATATCACAAACACAACAAAATGTCAAGTAATTAATATTTAAAAATCAAATATATCTAGATTATCTTTATTATTGTTATTAAAAAATTCAGTATTATTGTTTTCTATAAAAAATAATAATTCATTTGCAGATCTAAAGATTTTTTTTTCATTCTGAATAATATTGTGAACTTGAGTTTTTTCAATTTTATAATAAAAATTTTCATCATTTTGATAAATATCAATTATAGTGCTACCGCTAGAGTATCTAGAATATAATCTTGCTGCTTCCATAATATAATCCTTAATAAATAATTTAAATAAATTAAATTATAACATAAAAACCAGCTTTTGTCAAGCTGGTTATAATTATTTATCTTTCAATAGATTTTTCTTTTGATTTTATTTTGGGAGTTTTAGGTAAGTATTCTGGATAAGAAAGTTTTAAAGTTTCCAAAATCAATTTTTTTGATATACCAGCTTCTAATTTAAAATTTTCATCTGGCTTTGAGTTTTCTCTAATATATTCATAAAATGTTTTTTGAATAAAATTTGTAAGTAAAACATCATTTGTTATTAGTTTTTTATTAATTAAAGGGTTTATACTATCTAATAATTTTTTTAAAGCTGTTTTTGTATATAAATGTGCAAAGCAACAATCTTTATCTGTATGAACATTAAATGATAATGGTTGTTTTAATACATTATTCACAAAATTTGAAAAATTTTCTTTATATGGTTGAATAAATCTATCACCTACTCCATGTAAGCCAAACTCATTTAATATGCAATAATTATAACCTTTTGTTGCTTTATTAAATTTATCTTCTGCATTACTAGCTGGGAATAGAGATAAATATTCTTCTTTTGTTGTTTCATCAACTTTTTTTAATTGATCTTCTTCTAAATTAAGTCTTATCTTTTTATCTTGATTAAATAAATGAAAATAAGTATCATTATTTGTTTGGGGTTGAAAAAATTCAATTAAAATTATTGGTTCTTTATAATCATGTGCCAAACTAACATTAACTACCTTGTTATCAGGTAAATTTTCAGAAAAAATAGTATCTTTTACTGAAAAAGGCATAACCTCAAATGATGGAAATTTTTTTTTATCTATGTTTAACATATTATATCCTTTTGGTAAATTTTATTAATTTAAAATTATAACATAAAAAAAAGAGTTTAAAAAAAATACATGTATCTTAAATTAAAAAAGCCCATCATTTAGGTGGGCTTTGTATGGATTAATAATTTTTATTAACCGGTTGTGCTTGAGAATACCATCTATTAAATTGATTTTGATAAATTTGAGCTAAACCTTTATCACAAATAATAATAGCATTTTCAGCATTTTTATTAGCAGCAGAAGCAGAATAATTAAATGATCCTGTTTCAACGCATTTACTATCAATAATCATAACTTTATTATGAAAATCTTGATAATTGGAATTTAGTTTACTATCGATTGAGTTATTTGCAGTATAATTAATTGCTGAATAAGCACGAGAGTTTTGATCATTGTCAGCAACAATTCTAACTTTTACTCCCCTTTTTGCAGCATTTACTAATGCCGTTGCAATTGGTTTTGATGAAAAACTATATGCAAGTACATCAATACTAGATTTTGCAGAATTAATACCATTTAAAACAACATTTAATGCAGTTTCAGTATTACCATCACCACCAGAAAAACCTACTGCTTGAATATCTGCAGCACTTGCAAGGGAAATCATTGATGTAGTAATTAATAAAATTTTAAATTTCATAGATATAACCTTTTGAATAATTAATATAATATTGTTTAACTAAAAGAAATATTATAACATAGTCTATACAAAAAGTCAATAAATTTTTTATAAATAAGAGAGTTTATGTTATAATATTTGCATTAAAAAACAATATAAGGAATATAAATGTTTAAAATAAAAGTAAATGAAATAGAAAGTTCAGATAATTTTTTTTCAAATAGTAGATCAGATGCTTTTTCAAATGATTTATCTATTGATCTATTATTTGAATATAATGGAGAACTTATTAATTTAACTAAATTAGAACATAAAATTGTTGGTGATAAAAATTTATCAGATCTAATTGATTTTCAAATTTCTAAATTTAAAAATCTTTATGGATTAGATAATGGATATTTAAATAAAAGCAATAATAAAGATATCTTGGAAGTAATAAAAAATTCTATAGAAGAAAAGGAATTTGAAGATGTTATTCGAGAATGTTTAGAAGAGCATTTTAGTAAGTTTAAAGATAGTCCATATAATAATTTTGGAGAAAATTTGGATTTTCATAGTTTTAAGGGGTTAATTAAAACATCTATTAATAATGAAATAAATAAATTAGAAACAGAAATAAAAAATAAAACAATTGAAAAGTCTGATTATATTAGCTCATTAACAAAGCTTGATATTGATGATATATCAAAAATTATAAATGATAATTTAAATAATAAAAATAATTACTTAAAAGATTTAAAAAAAATTAATAAAAAATTTTCTGAATATAATAATAATTTATTAGGTTTAAATACCGCAAAATCTATTTTTAAAGATGAATTGAATAAAAAAACTGAAAATCTTGACAATAATTTTTCTAATAAATTATTTAATGAATTTAGTATTTTAGGTATTGATGAAGAATTACAAAATTTAACTAAAAAAATGGTTAAAGATCTTATATTAGCAGATATATTAGTAAATAATTACGATAGATTAATTAATAACTTACCATATAAAGATGATGAATTAATTGAAATTGTTAAACAAAACATAAATGAAATTACAAAAATTTTACATACTTATATTCCACATGAAAATTATAATGAAATGATAAATATAAGAAATTCATTAAAAGAAAATAATAGAATAGAGGATAAAAATATGAATAAAAATGCGATTGGGTTATATAAAATGATTAATAATTTATTGCCAAATGAAAATCTTCAAAATATAAAAACAGAAAATAAATTATTAAATTTTATAAAAGGTAAATTAGGTTCTTATTCAAAAGAGGTTATTAAAGATTTTGAACAAACAGCATCTGAATTATCTAATGTATCATTAGCTGATAAATCAACAATTAAATCTTTAAATTTTGCTTATAAAATTGAATCAAAAAAAGATTATTTAGAATTTATTCTCACTAATATTTTATATAACAATGCAACAAAAAATAATAACTTTGCTATATTAGATGAACTTAAAGGTTTAAACCTTAATTTACTAAATAATATCAATAACAACTTACTAAATTTCTATGACTATAATTATAAAGAAGTTTGTATAAATAAATTGATTGATAAGGAAAAATCATTTTATTTAACAAATGATTTTGATGGATTAAATGAATTTAGTGTATTTAAAATGGGCAATAGTTGGAAAATAGAACATATTTCAAATGAAACAATTGATGGTAAATATTTAACACCAGAAGAAATTAAAAAATATTTTAATAAATTTGATTTATCTAATCTAAATGTTGAATCAAATTATATACCGATAATCCATACTTATGAAAAATCATTAAATCTTTTAAGTACAAGATTTAAAACAGAAATTGATACTAAAAAAGCAGAAACAAATAAAAAAAATGAGATATCTGATTTTGCAACAAAAATTGTAATAGAAACATCATTAGAAAGAGTTTTTGACTCTCCTATGGTTGATAACAATACTAAATGTTGGCAAGATTTTTTTAATTTGGATGAAAATAAATATTTAAAGGAAAAAAATAATTTTGAAAATTTCATTGTTCTTGTTCCAAGTAAATATAAAAAAGAAGCTGAGATAGCATACAATATGGTTAATAAAACCCAAAGTCAAATAAAAACAATTAATCAAAATAATAAACAAAAAGAAAGATAAAAATATGTCAAAAATGAAGTTATCATATAAAATATTAACTTTTGATGGAAATAATTATTGGGGAGAAAATGGAGGATTTTTAAAAACACCAAATGATAATCATTTTGAGAGGGATTTAAATTCTTTTAACTTTAAAAATATTCAATTTAAAGCTAATGATAATGAATTAGGTGTAATTAATTTTCCATCAAATGTTTTGATAAATAAATACAATCTAAATTCATTAATTATGACTGTTACAAATATTTTTAAAACCACTATATTTCAATTAAATAATTTAAAATTAGATATAGATACACATATTAAAGAGATTTTCAATGAAAAACTTTTAGTATTTTCAAAAGATTATTTTAATCTTCTTGACCATGAATATTATGATTTAAAATTAAATAAATGTAAAATTGATTTAGATTATTTTAGAAAATTAAATAGCTTATCTCAAAAAAATTGTTATTTATCAATTAGGGAAGATGATTTTTTAAATACATTACCAACATTAAAATTGATGGTAAATGATGTTATGTATAATTGTAAAGAAGAAGTATTAAATGATTATGTTAAAGAAGGTAAAATTATTGAAAAACAATTAATGTTACTTGATGACAAATCTTTTATGGATGCTGTAGATATTAAATTATTTAGTAATAAAGTTGAAGAATATGAAAATCATCAAAGTATTATAAATGATTATGTCAGAGATTTTAAAATTAGAATAGAAAACTCATTTATAATAAATAAAAATGATTTAAATAAATTTAGAAATGATATATTATATAGTTCTGAATTTTTATTAAAAGAACAAGAAATAAGTCAAGAAAAGTTTAAAGATATTAAAAATTTAACAAATTTAAATGATGATGAATTAATTGAAAAACTAAATATAGTTAATAAAATATTTATTCCTAACAAAGAATTACAAGATATAGCATTTACTATGAATTTTTTGAAAAAGAAAAATCTAAACAAGGAAATTATAAAAAATAAAGAACCTTGTTTAGAATAAGAACTAAAAGACAAAATTATCTTTCAAATGGATCTTGCCTTTTAGTTTGACGTTCTTGTGGCTCATAAATTTCAAAAGTTACATTTGGATGTTTTTTTACAAATTCTTCTAACAAAGGTTTTACTTCTGACCATTTTAGACCTCCTAATCCAGCACCTAATGCAGGGATTGCAATACTTTTAATATCATAATGTTCGATATGTCTACTAAGAGCTAATAATCCTTCTTTAATATATTCTATTTTTGATGGATCTTTATAATGATCTTTTGTTGGAAAATTAATTATATATTTATTATTTTCATATGTTGTTAAACACTTACCTACTGTTAATTTTTTTTGATCACATTGAATTTTATATTTTAAAAAATTTTGTGGAAATTTGTTTTTAAAAGCTAATGCTAAACCTGCCCCCATAACTCCAACACAATTCACAGGATTAACAATTGCTTCACACTTTGATGCAAAAATATCTTTCATTTTATATCCTTTTATACTGTTAATATAGATATATTATATCACAAAATATAATTAAAAAATAATAATTATCAAGTTAAGCCGTAAAACCCCTTCCTTTAGGTCGGGGATTTTTCAATTTTAGGAAAAAGACTTTTTAATTTAATTACAACGTGAGGCTCTATTTTATCTAAAATCCATTCATTAGTTGTTTTATTAAAAATAATTGTTCCATAATTTTTATCCATAAATTTCCTAAAAAAAACTTTTATTAAAATTGTAATAATAAATTGGTTTATTATTTATTTGTTGAGGTAATCCTAATGTTTTACTAGTTAAAAGAACTAATACATTTATTTTTTCAGAATTTGAATATCTTTCTAATTGTCGATAGATGCTTTTAGGGCTACCTTTTATCTTTACTTCTATCCCAATCCCGTTTAAATAAAAATCTATAATACTTTCTTTATCAAGTTTATATTCTTTTATTAATTCTGGGAAATCTATGGATAAAATAGTAAATATTTGTTGTTGTAATACTTTTTCATTTGAAATATTAAATCTACATAAAGAAATCTTTTGTATAATTGAATTAATAATAATTTCTTTGTCTTCCATATTAATGCCTTAAATTATAAAATTATAACTATACATTATATCATAAAATTTAAAAAAATATCAATAATTTTTATAGATAGACTCTAAAACATTAATATTTTTACCTGAAAATAAACGACTAAAACTAGAATTACCAGAATTAAGATAAAGATGATTTTTATATAATTCTTTTGGAAGTGCAACTGTATTATCTTTACCATTTATTCCATCATAAGATAATATATATTTTGCTCCAATTATATTTATTTTTTCAAGATTTTTACAAAGATTATCAAAATCAAGACCATTATGATACATTCCTTTGGTTTCAAAATATGGTGGGTCAAGATATATAAAATCATTTTTAGTAATAAAATTATCTATAATATTTGAATAATCACAATTAATAAATGTATAATTTTTAAATTTCTCATGCCATAAAATTATAATTTTTTCTAATGTTTTAGGATTAATTCCTGGTCGTCCAATGTGAAATGGAGAATTAAAATCACCTTTTTTATTAAATCTAATCAAACCATTTATACAAGTTCTACTTAAAAATAAAAAATCTTCAGCAGATTGATTTTCATTAAATCTTTTTCTAACTTCATAATAATATTCATTATCATCTTGCAGAATATTCCAATCATGATAATATGAATCAATTAATTTTTGAGGGTGATTTTTTAATATGGAGAAAAAGTTAATTAAAGGAGTTAAAATATCACTTGCAATGGCATTATTTGGTGATAGATTATAAAGGATACTTCCACCACCAAGAAAAGGTTCAAAATAAATTGAATAATCTTTGGGAATTAAATTACAAATTTCTTTGGCTTGGCTTCGTTTTGATCCAGTCCATTTTATAACTGGATTATTTTGACTCATATAAACCTTTATATTGATTATTTAAATTATTGTGAATACATAATAATACTTGACTTTCATCACTACACTTTTCAGAGATATCATAAAAAGAAAATAATAAATATTTTTCTTTTACAGGAGTTAACTTGATTTTCTTATAAATATGACGACAATCTTCATTTAATAAGCAATTAATTTTTTCTTTCTTATTTAGTGATTTTGTGGCATATATTGTAAAGTTATTTGAGATACTAATTACTAAGGTTGAAAAAATTACTAATGATGCAATTAAGCCAAAAAATAAGGTATAAGTATATTTTATTTTATTTGAAAATTTAAATAAACATAGAATAAGAGAAATTGTTGCTGCAAATATTAATAATTCAAAACAAAGGAAAATCTGATCATAAATATAATCATTTGCTACTGATAAAAACCCTTGTCTTAATTTTACATTAATTAGCTCATTAAAATTTGTAGCACTAATTTCATAAGCATATATCCAAATAAATAATGTAATTAATATAGGTATAATTCCTGTCATTATTTTATTAAATATAGAAATATATTTTTTTAAAAATGTTTTTATTATGATGCCTTTATTAAAGATTATCTGATTTCCATAATTATTATTAAAAATTGGAATGATAGATATTAATTCTATCATAAAACAAAAAAAAGTCAAGTAAAATTATAATTTTTATAAATATTAAGAAATAGAAATAAAATCAACACTAAATTTTTCACACAAATATGGTAACATTAGTTCTAACTCTTTATAATAATCAATGTTATCAAAAAAATCATGTTCTAAGAAAAGTTTTTTAAAACCCAACTCTTTCATGTTTTTTCTAGTTTTTTCCAGCATTGATTTGAAATAAGGCTCTGTTTTACCTGATTGAATTAATTCACGAAATGTCCTAAATGCTATTTTCCAATCTTGAACTACAAAAGCAAATTTAGTTAAATCCATGTTAATTTTATCATTGTCATTAAAGTTTTTAATATCATTAAAAAACATTAATTCAACAATATCTTCAGAAGAAATTTTGAAAGTTTCTATTTTTTTTGAATCTCTAAAAAAACAAAGAGTAAACATTATATAACCTTTTTAATATTTAATAATATATTATACCATCCATTACAACAAAATGTCAAGTGATTTTATGTTTTTTAAATACTCCTCTTTACCGTTATCGCTTTCTAAAAATTTATCTAATTCTGTAAGTCTCTTTAGAGAATTTTTTAAATTTGTTTGTAAATTTTTTATTTCTTTTAAAATAACATCATCTATTTTATGTAATAATTGAAGATCTTTGCTATTAATTAATTCCTCTAGCTTTTCAATAACTTCATATTCAATTTTATGCTGAACATAATCAAAATATCCACCACTCATATTATATCCTCCAATAAAAAAAAGGCTGCAAAAATGCAACCTTTTTTATAAAGCAAAAATTATTTTGCACCACTTGCTGATGTTTTAGTAGATGCTTTTGTTCCACTTGTGTGAGTTTTACTATGTTTCTTAGATTTGTGATGTTTTGCAGTTGATGCAGTTGGCTTACCTGCCGTTGGTGCAGATGCCGTTGCAACCATTGCAAAAGCTGATGTTGAGAAAATAGAACCCATAACTAATACTGCTAAAATTTTTTTCATAAATTTCCTTTTTAAATGTTATAAAATATTATATTAATATATAAGATTGATATTATATCACATATATAAAAAAATGTCAAATTTTTTCTAAAAATAAATTGTTTTTTTCTTCTTTGTGATAAAAAGAAGTTATTAATAATTTTAAAAATTGAATTGTAAAGCATAAAAATATAAAACCAAACCACCAGATATTTAATTTTGTTTGATTTAAAGATATATGTTGAAAACTGGTATTAAATTTAATAAAAATATTACTAAAAAAATTGAATTGTAAAATAACTAATCCAAAGGGATATGAAAAAATAATTATAGAAGCATCAGAAAAAGAAATTTCCTTATATAAAATTATTTCCAATTCCAATAATATTAAAAACAAAGAAAACATAAATAAAGTAATATTAATATCACTAATATCCCAAAAATATTTAGTTAATTGTAAATTAACTAAGAACAATATAGAAAAGGCTATAATAAAAATAAATATTTTAAATTGTTTATTATAAAAAAGCATATTTAATCACTCCTCACATTTTTATATTTGAATTTCTCCAGTTTATATAGTTGGAAATGAAGATTTCATAATCTTCTTTTGTTAATTTCTTCTTCCAAGCTTCAACTATTAATAATGGTTCATCATTATTATTCCTATTTTCAATTAATTGTATAATTTTATTGACATCACATCTTTTTTTGATATTTGAATTATTAATATTAGATAATAAATAATATTTATTGTTTATTGCAAAATAGGCATTACCAATAAATTCATCTGTTAGTGTTTTTGGTAATTTTCCATAAAAAGAAAATGCAAATTGAGGATATTCATCAAAAATATACAAATTACTTTGTTCTTCTGCAATTTGCATATTTTCTAAACTTGTTAGTGACAAACTATTGCCATTATGTGTAACTGTTGTTAAAACTACTTTTTTCACAATTAAACCTTTTTAATAGTTTTTAAAAATAATATCAATCAAATTTTCATTTTTGCTTAATGGAGAAATATCTAATTTATTAATAATTTTTCTTTTAATTGGATCTGTTGGACGATGATTTTTAGGAATTTTTTCTAATTCATCCTTAGATAAAGTGTATAATTCTTCTTTTCTTTTTAGATAAGTCCCAAATTTAAATGCATTTGGATATTGTGACCAATCAATTTCTTTTTCCAATAGCATTTTTTTCATTTCTTTGGATTTTTTACCAGAAACAGCAGAATGATTAAAATAAGTTCTACAAGCAATAGATACTGAGTTTTTTGTTGCATCACATTCTCGCCATAATAAAACTTTTGCAGCCTCAACTTTATCTTTAACTTTCCAAGCCCTGCAGTCAAAAATAGCTAACTCAGGAACATTTTTATCTGCTAGATAATATTTGACTAATTGATTGAATTTTGCAGTAGCTAGTGAAGCTAATGTGCTAACAATCTTTTGAATTTTTCCATTAAAATAAATCTGTTTAAGAGGATCTTCATTATATAGAATTAAAGTAATTTCATCGCTTTGAGTATATCCAATAACTGCATTAGTTTCTTTAATTAAAAACTTTGTTACCTCAATCATTAATTCAGAAAAATTTGTATCAAAAGGTTTGTCTAATTTTGAAGTATAATGACTAAACCCTTTACCATCTAATCGAACACAAATTGGTGCTTTTGTGTTAAAAAGTTCACCAGCATATTTTTGTTCAATTTCTTTCATTTGATTACCTAGCTGCTCCACATCAAATGTTTTAAACATTTTTATATTTCCTTTTTAAATATATTTTTAATCAATCAAGTTTTTCTAAAAAATCTGCAATTGGCTGGTTTTTTTCAATTATAGAATTATTAATAATTTCTAATTTTTTTAATAATTCTGCTTTTTTAGCAATTTGTTTATTTTGTGCTTCTTTATAAAATAAAATATCAGCATCAAGTGTTTTTATATTTTTATCAATAATTTCTAAATTATAATTTTGCCAAACTTCATTTTCAATTTGTTTAATATTGTCATTTATTTTTACAATCGAAACATAATCAACATCATCTAATATTTCTCTATTTAAAATTCTCTTTTTTGACGTAATTAAATCAAGAGTTGATAAGTAAATTTCAGCTTCAATGTCAGTTTTTGTTTTTAAACTTCTTTCAAAATAAAGGTTTTGATAATTTTTTTTATCATTTTCAGCTTTCAAAATTAAAGAATCATAATGTTTAATATTATGATCAATCTTTTCATGTTGATTAAGATATTCTTTTTTAAAATCATACATTTTTTGCAAAAGATTTTTAATAGCTATTTTTAAAGTAGGAAATTTTTTAATTTCTAGAGAAGCTTGTTTATTTAGTTCAAGAATTGTCTCTATATCATATAATTCTGTAAAAAAAACAGAGTTACAAGTTAAAGCACTAATATTAAAAGAATTAATGAAATCAAAAAGATTAACATAATCAATTTTTGCTACTGCTTCTTTTCCTTTTTTATCATAAAAAATATCTCTTATAATTGCAATATGCAATTCATCTTCAGGATATGATTCTCCACATACAATCCTATTTACATCTTTTACAATTAGAGTTATATCTCCTATTTGCATTTTTAATTCCTTTTTATTATTTTTATTAAATTAGTGAAAAATATACTAACAAAAATACAAAATTTTCATATTTTCTAAATAATCTGAAATAGATTGATATTTTTCAATTATAGATGTTTTAACATAATTCAAGTTTTCAAATTCTGCTGGCTTATTCTTTATAAGATTTTGCTTTTCTGTTAAATAATAATTAATTTTTGCATCAAAAATTTCAATGTCTTTATTTAAAACTTTTGCAGCATATTTTTGCTCAATTTCATGAGTTTTTAGTTTAATATTATTATTTATGGTTACAATTTTTTCACAATCCACCTCATCTAATGATTTTTTATTTAATATTTCATTTTTTTCTGAAACTAAACTACTTATTGACAAATTAATTTCTAAATTAATTTCATCAACTGTTTTTGATTTTTTATCAATACAACTAAATTTTTTGTTTGATAAATCTAAAATTAATTCATCTAGTTTTTTTATATCATTATTATTATCTAAATTTTTACATCTATTACTATATTCATTTTTAAAAAGTAAAAATTGTTGCAAAAATTTATTAATTACATCTTGATAAACTTTATATCTAAGCTCTAGATAATCACAACTTGATTCAATTATATCAATATAAGATATTTCTTTTTTATTAAAATAATTATTTGTATGTAATTTTAATTGATTAATATTAAAAGAATCTGTCAAATCACAAAGATTTATATACTCTATGCTTGCTGCAATTTCTTGACCTTTTTTATTATATAAAATATCATTTACAATTGCAATATGTAGCTCTTCATTATTAGATGTAAAACCCTTACATTGCCTATCAATGTTTTTTAATATTAATTTAATTTCACCTTCTTGCATTTTTTCTCCAAATTAAGTAATTAACTCATTAAATTTATATCTATTTTATCATATATATAAACTTATTGTCAAATATTGTTTATATCCGTTATATTTTAAAAACCTGTGAAATTAACTCATCAATTCTTTTAAAAATTTTCTGATTTTTGAAAATATTTCTTCATCATTATAGAAAAATTCTTTATCAAACAAATAAACAAAATCATTCCAAAATGTTGCGTCAATATATTTAAAATTAGGCACTCGTCTTTTATAAAACATTTTATGATAACTATTTAAATCTTTATCTATTTTTTCTGGAATAAAACCTAACTCAATTAAGATTACTCTAATTTTTGCAATTATTATAGCTTTGTTTAATTCAATTTCCAATATTTTATTCATAATAACATCCTTACAAATTTTACCTTTTTGTTTATTTAGAATTAATTTTTAAATAATTTTGAAGAAGATCTAACCTTATACACTTTATTGTTTTTTGCTTTATTTTATTAAATTTTTTAATTGCATTACTATAGTTTGAAAATACAAAAAGAGATATATCATCTTTCTCAATTTCCCAACCATTTATAGTTTTTATTAATTGATATGGTGATTGTTTGTTTTCATAACTAATTTTCCCAATAGATTTGTTTGCAATTTTATTTAAAGAAAAATAAACATCATTTAAGTTTTTAAATTCCCCTAGAAAATAATATTCTAAAATTATTTCTTTTCTTTTATCAAATTTTTCATTGTTTTTTGTTAAAAATACTTTCAATAAATTGTCGCCATTTTCTGTTGTTTCCTGACAAATTTTTCCTACAACACACCTATCTATATTATGAACATAAATATCATAATTATATATTTTAAACTCATCAATAGTTGCCAATCTATCAATAAAAAAAGATTGATAATAATCTTGCTTTAGTAATTTTTCAGTTAATAGATCAAAAAAAAATACTAAACAGATAGGAATTAAAATTCCTATCAATCCTAATAATGGTGGAGATAATGTATTTTTTGTTAAAACATATGAAAAAACTATAGCAAAGATAAAATAAATTGAAATAGATATTATTTTTACCATTTTTATCATTTTCTTTTTTTTAGTCATTGTTTTTCAACATAAGAGATAATTGTTTAAGTTCTAGAGATCTTTCTAATGTATCAGTATAATCTTTATCATCTCTTAATTCAACAAACCTTGGGTGAGATAAGGAATGAATCCCATCAGAATTTGCTTTTAAAATATCATTACATTTTACTGCCATTACTTTTCCAATTAGTTCTTGTCTTTTTTCATTAAATTCTTTTAATAATTTATCACTAAAACCTGATGTACTACCAACTATTTTATTATCATCAGTTTTAAATGTTATTGAACCAAAGGTATTTTCTCTTTTTGTTCCTTTTTTACCCTCAATAAATCCAGTAATTCTAACTTCAAGTTCAATTTCTACTTTTAATTTTAATTGTTGGTTAGATGTATGATCTTTAAATATTAATGATGTATCTTTTAAAATTGAACCTTCATAACCATCATTCATCCATTTTGAAGTTAAGATTAATGCTTCTGATACTGAATTTACTACAACAGAATCAATTACAGAAAGTTTATCTTGATTAACATGAGTTAATTCTTTGGATAGATTATCCCATCTTGTTTGATAGCTTTCTCTTTGCATTTTAGTTTCATGTCTTGCATCAGCATATTCATCAAGTTTAACCATGTCCCAACATTTCATATAAATTGCTTCGTGTGGAGGATTTAATGAATTAATTAAGCCATTTGCAATAGTTCTATCTGAAATATTTTTTACAAGTAATTCACCTACATAAACACCATCTGTTAATTTTAGAAACTCATTTTTTAACAAAGGAAATTCAGTTAATTCACCACTTCTACTTTCAAAAATAACCTCATTATCATTTTTAATAACATAAGTAAATCTTCCATCTGCTTTTAATTGGCAAATAGCAGGAAAATTAATTTTTTTTGCCAATTTTTCTGAAAAAACACCACATCTCATGTATGGAGTATCTTTAACTAAATCTTTCCAGACTTTATTAATTAATGTTTTTCCTAAACCTAATTTTAAATCACGATCTAGGATTAATAAAGAAGTATCAACAATTTCTTGACTTTCTGCATTATTTAATAATTCTTCAACCAATGACAAAGCATTATTTCCAGTTACATTTCTTGTTGCTAATTCACTTTTAAATTTATTAATAATATAGTTTAAACTAAAATTAAGTGAATTATTTTTCCAGTTAATTTGTAAATTTTTAGATGTAACATAATAATTAATGTTATCATATGTTGATTTTAAAACATCTTTAAGTTCTAAATTATCTTTATTTTGAGTTAAGATTTCAATTTTTTGATTAATTGAGCTAGTATTCCTTAATTCATTTAAAATTGCAAGAACATTCATTTCTAATCCTTTATTAATATTTTATTTTATTGATATATTATACCATATTATAACACATTTTGTCTATGTTTTTTGGATTAATTTTAATTCTGTTTTAAATTTTTCATTTAGTTCTAATAAACAAGCTAAATATTCTGATTTCTTGTTTTTAAAATTAATAATAAAATTATAAACATTTTTATTTTTTTCATCTAAATTTAATAATTCAATTAAATTTTTAGAACAATCTATCCACAAATCATCCTCTTTAATAAAAATCATTGCATCTTTGCTAATTGAATAATGAAGTGCATATGCTTGATAAATAAGCTCTAAAATATCATCTTCATTAGTTAAATAATTTAATAATTCAGATTTATTATTAAATAAATAAATTTTACATTGGTAATTCCAAATTTCTAATCTAAATATTTTGTCTTTGTCATTTTCATAAAGATGTTTTATTTCATCATTATCATTATTAAATAATTTGAATGAAGTTGAACTTAATGACCAATAATTACTTCGATTATCTAATAAAAGATTGTCATATTTTTGAGATAAGTTAATTAATTGATCAAAAGAGATAGATAGAGAAATTGTATTTGTTAGACAATTAAGTTTGTTAATAATTTCATATTTAAAATTAGAAAAAATTTCTTTATATAAATTTAAGTATTTAGTTTTCATTTGATTTTCTTTTAAAATGTTATTTGTAATATTATAACATATTTTTATTTTATTTGCAAGAGATAATAAATCAAATTAATTCTAAATAATTGAACAATTCTATAATATTATCAACTAATATTATATTAACTTTTTCTTTAATATCTTTTGATAACATTAAAATTTCACCTTCATTTTGTTTGGGAGCATAAATAATTTTGATATTTTCTCTAATTGCACCAATAATTTTACTTTTTAAGCCACCAATAGCTAAAATATTACCATTTAGATCAATAGCCCCAGTCATTGCTATTTCATTTGAAATTATCTTGTTTTTTAATTTTGAAACCACAGCAGTTAAAAGAGTTATTCCAGCACTATGACCATCAACTTCAGTTGTTGTTTTAAAATTGTAAAGGATTTTTTTATTTAATAATTCATTTCTATTAATATTAAAACTAGTTAAATTAAATTCTAAACAATAAGTCAAAATTTTTATTGAATTTACTGATGATTTACCCAACAATCCAAGTCCTTCAAAACATATATTGTCATTATTAGGATTATCAAGAAAAATTGATTCTACTTTCATTAACCCTCCACCACTCCCATCTACATATAATCCATTCACTATTCCAGATTTATTATGTTGTATATTTTCAAAGATAATAGGAGATTTAATTTTTGATACATTTTCTAAATTTAATTCAAAATTATTACCTATAGTTTTTTCATATAAGTATGTTTTTATTAAATTATCCAACAAATGTTCCAAACTTCTTAACCCAGCTTCATTTGTATATTTATTAATTATAATTTTTAATAAATCAGATGATATATTTAAATTTTTAATACCATTATTTTTATATAAACTAGGTAATAAAAAATTATTTGCTAATATCAATTTATCATTTTCTGAATAATCTTCTACCTCAACAAATTGCATTCTATCTGCTAAAATAGGATTAATATTTTTTATATCATTAGCAGTAGCAATAAATAAAACTTTTGAAAAATCCAATTCAAAACCAAAATATTCCTCTCGGAATTTATCATTTTGAGTGTTATCTAATACACTTAATAATACATTACTAATATTTCCTCTATGTGTCGTATTAGTATTAATTTTATCAATTTCATCAAGTAAAATAACAGGGTTGTTACATCCCGTTTTAATAAAAGCATCAGAAAATAATCCATGATTAGCGCCTATATAAACACTTGGTGAACCACATAATGTATCAATATCTGAAATTGAATTTAGACTAATTTTATGTAATTTTAAATTAAGTATATCAGTTAACTCTCTAACAAACTTTGTTTTCCCAACGCCTGGCTTTCCATGAATACAAATAACTGGTAAATGAGAATCATTTTTGATTCTCACAATATTTAAAATTTTTAAAATTTGATCTTTGGTTTGATTCATTCCATAAATACGTTTATCTAGTGCTTCTTTGATTTTTTTTATATTTAAATTTATTTTTTGATAGTTTGATATAGGTAAATCTAAAAATCTTTGACAATAACTATAACCACTAGCACTCCTGTTATCAAAACTATCCATATTCACAATTTGTATATTTACAATGCTTTTGATTGAAGAATTATTTATTTTTTTTAACTTTTCCTTAATATCTTGTTGTAATTGTATTTTTATATCATCAGGATTAACAGAATCTTTTATATCTTTTATATCTTCATTATTTAATTTTTGTTCTTGTTCTTTTTCAATTTTAGATTGATCTGGTAACATAACATTCCGCAAATATGCTTTAATATCTTTAGTTGTTAGATTTTTACTAGAAACAAATACTGATTTAATATCAGTTTTTAAAAAATCATAAAAATCTATGTTTTCATAAACTGGTGTTAGATTTGCAAAATCAAGATTGTATAAATTAACATTTTTTAATTTTAAAAATTCTGTTTGTGAAAATAAATATTTATTGTCAAAAACAGAATAAAGATTTTTTATTTCAGTTTTTGTAGGTAATGATGTATTAATAACATTTTTTGCATGGAATTTTATGTTTTTCAAATATATTTCAGTTAATCTTAAATCCTCAAAAAAACTCATACAATTTAATAAATTACAAAAAAAATTTTTTAAATCTGAACTTAATAAATTATAATTTTTTACATTTAAATTTGAAAGAGATGGCTCATAAAGTAAAGCTAAATACAACATTGAATAAAAACGATAACTTAGATTATTTTTCTCCAATTTAAATTCTTTAATGTATTTCTCTTTATTATCAAAATAATATTTTATTAATGAATGCTTTTCAAAATTCATTTTCTGATTACTTGGTTGATTTATAATATTAGGAAGATCATTAAAAATAACACTAAATCGATTTATAAATAAGTCTGTCAAAAGATTGTTAGAAAATATTTTATGAAAAAGAAATTTATCATTTGGTTCAACAAAATCAACAATTTCACTAAATTTTTCTGTGAGTTTATTATATCCTTCTTCATGTGTCTTGCTCTCATAATGACCAATATTTGTCTCATTACTAAATAATAAATTTAAAATATTAAAAAATCGACATACATGTTCATCTAAACTTATTGTATGTATGTCTTTTTTGAATTTTATATTAAAATAACTTTTATTAAAATATATATTACTCATATTATTCCTTTTTTGAACTTATTTTTTATTTTCAAACCTAAATTAATTGTTCTAAAGATAGAATCTAGGTAGTACTATAACATATTTATATATAATGTGTCAATGAATTAAAAAGTTTTTTGTTATTTTATTTAATAGAAAAATCATTATTTTTATTTACAAATAATCTTTCTTTTTTTAATTCTTTTCTTTCAATACTTTGCGTTAAATTTATAGATTGTTTTATTTCCTTAACCAGATTATGCATTAAATCAATTTCAACTTTTAACAAGTTTTTATGGTCTATTTTATTAAATATTTCATTGGATATTTCATATTGATATTTTAAACTATTTAATTGTTCTTTATAATCATTTTCTAAAAATAAATAATTTTGATAATGATTATAAAAGTCCACAAGATTGTTTGATTTTATATTTTTTGATATTAAATCACTTGTTAAATCTATATTATTTTTTATAATTTCTAATTGGCTTAAATTTATCTTCACTTCTTCTTGAATTTTATTTAGTGCTGTGATATTTTTATTACTATCTATTAATTTACTTATTTTATTATTAAAATCATTTGTATATATAGTAGATTTAGATTTAATATCTTGAACTATGAAATTTATGTTTTTTATAATTTCTGTTTTAGTAAAATTATTGATTTCTTTATCTATTATTTTTTCAACATCTAGAATTTGATTATTTAAAGTTTTATTTATACAGTCTTTAAAATAATTAAAATCTACTTCATCTGAATGTACCAATGATTTTTTAACAATATCAAAATAATGGTTTTCAAAGTTTGAACGAAGTATTTCATTAGGTCTTTCACTAATTATTCGATTAAAATGAGATTTATTATTAAAAAGTAAGTCTTTTATATTTTCTAATATTATTTTTTCAGTCACATTTGCCAATAATTCATCTGAAAAAACTAAACTAGTATTCAAAACCCTTGCCTCATCACTATACATAATTTCAGAATTCATTATTACCTTATCGTCCAAACAAATTTCAAAAAATATGATATTGTTGAACTCACTGTATTCTAAAACATCTCTGTTAATATATTCATTTAAATGAATATTTATTTTTAAACTTGATATCATTTTTTCCCTCCTTATATTATTATGTTAATTATACACTATATGTTTATTTTTAAAAAATAATTTAAATATTAAATAAAAATAACTATTTACGAAAGAAAAAGATTTTAATTGTTCTATTTGTGTGATATAATATTAAAATAAAATTTAAATTATTGGAGCAATTATGATAAAAAAATTTTTAATATTGTCAAGTTTATTATTGAGTATAAATTCAAATGCTCAAACAATGGTTGGTGGATGGTATCCAATGTTTTTCAATACATTTAACCAAGATACTAGAGATCAAATAGATAGTTTTATAACAAAAGCAAATAATGGGTGTGTTAAGTCATCTGAATTATCATATGATCAAAATGAGTTATTAAAAAATCAAATTTTAACTTATATAAAATCAAAAGAAAATTTAGCTAAGTCTAATCTTAATTTAACTATTAATCAACAAAAAAATACAGATGATGATAATACAAAATATAATCATGAACAAGTTGTTATTACTGTGTATTCTCAAAAATGTAATTATTAAAATAAATTATCTTGGAATTTTTGGTGCTAGTGTGTTTTTAAAAATAAACCTCTCTAATTTTCTTTTTAATAAAAATTTTTGAGGTTTTGTTAATATACTTTTATTAATTAAATCCAAATTATGAGCATAAAATAAGTTTGATAGATTTTCAATTTCTATTGGAACATTTACATTTTTAAAACTATTAAGATCAAATTTTTCACCATTAAAGAAAGCTTGAAAATATCTTTGATTTTTGTTAGTTCCATTAGATAATAATAAATCAAATAAAACCAAACCTTTAAAATTTATTGAAATCAAATTATTTGCTATATTATCTAAATAACTATCAATTCTTTCGCTATTTGTTGAAAGTACTAACATTTGATAACCTTCTATATTTATTTGTTTTATTGTATAATTATAACTCACATTTTTTCCATAAATAGAGGGAGCATGGATAATTTTATTTTCTAATTTTTCTTTTTTAATTAAATTATAATTTTTTCCATTAACATTTGCCACCCCTAAAATTATATCTGATTTATTTGTCATTTTATTTGCTTTCCAAAGTTTTATAATAATTATTTAATTCAGTATTTAAAAAATCTTCAATTTCTTTATATTTTTTTTCTTGTGCTCTATTGATTAAAGTTTTATACATTTCTGCTTTATTTTTAAAAGCTTGCAAATATTCTTGAGAATTAAATCCAAATAAAGTTTTAAAGCGACCTAAATCACCACTACATAATTTTGCAAAAATTTCATTAAAAAGAATAGGGTTCATAGTTTTCTCCTGTATTATAGTTCAATTTCTTTATCTCTTTGATTTTTATTTTTTAAATTTATTACTTGTTTGATTTCTCTTGCCTGTTCTTTATCACAATAAATAATAACATTATCATCTAAAATTGTACCACCACAAGGCATATTATTTAATTGTTCCAGATTTTGTACAGGAATAAATATTTTTTCTGTTAAACCAACACCCCAATCTAAATCAGATTCACCTGTACAAGGAACAAACTGATGATTATCTAATCTATATGTATTTACTTTTTCAGTTGTTTCATCTATTTCTATAAATCCTTGCTGAGAATGCCCTATTAATCCTATACTGTCAGTGTTAGCAACAATATTTTTCAAATCTTCAATTTGTTCATGATTTAGATTAGAAATAGTGAAACCTTTTTCAGTTACCATTTCGCAGCCAACTTCTTTCCAAAAACCAATACTTTCCTTAACAATAATATTATCATATTGTTGTTTGATAAATTTTTCAAATAAATTATTAGCTAAATTATTTTCTTCTTGCGATAAATCATAACGGCACATAGTTATCATAGTTGTGAACATTATTATCTCCAATGTAAGTTAACAATAGAATTATTATAGCAAAAAAAATTACTTATATAAATTTATTAAATATTCTCTTATAATTTCACAATGACATTTTTTAGGAGCACAGAAACAACCAAGATTAACATACCCATCTAATTCTAGTTGAATAATTATTTTTTGTAAATAATCATTAACAGATTTATTTTTTAGATTTTTATAAAACCAATCTTTATAAAGTGCAATAACTACGTCTCGATTTACATTTTTATCGATATGATATTTATTACCTAATGGAGATCCTCTTCCACAATATATAAATTCATCATTAGATAAAGTTTTATTGTTTATATTTATAATATTTATATTTTTCATCATACATGTATTATAACATGTATATATATTTTTTGTCAAATAAAAAATTTTTTAATATAAAACTATGTGATATAATATGTCATATACATATTAAAAAAAGGAAAAATAATGATAAATAAAACAGAAATAATTGATTATATTGAAAATAATTATCTTACGAACCCTCTTGATAGGAATAGTGACTTATTTAAAGAAGATCTAAAAATAAAAATGAATAAAATTATAGATAATAAATTTAAAAATGATAAATCTGAGGCTATTTCATTAATAAAGGAAATTATGCAATCAAGAAAGTCTGTTGATGAAATAGTTATAGATTATCCATTAGTTATTAACAATTTTATGGATATAATTGATAAGAATATTTATAAAGATATAGAGTTTAAAATTGAACTAATAAATATGTTTGAAAAAGATTTGTGGAGTAGTGAATTAACTGATAAGTTTTTTGAAGAAAATGAAAATCAAGAAAACCTAATTGTTTCTTTATTAACTAAAGAATTATCTAAAAAAGATGTAAATATATTTTTAATTTTAAAGACACTTAAGAACGCTAATGAATTATCAATAGAAAATATTAAATCATCTATCAAAAATAATAATCCTCAACAAGTTGAAATTTTTAAAAATCTAATAAAAATTAACAATGATTATATTACCGAAATGTTAAATGAAAAATTAGGAGAAAATTTTATAAAAGAAATGTCATCAAAAACAAAAATAGCACAACCAAAATTGAAAAAAGCTAGAGCTGTAAGTATTGATTTTGATGATTATAATTTTTAAAAAGGGAGCATATAGCTCCCCTTTTTAATTATTTTTATATAATTCAAATTTTTCACCAATTGAATTACTTAAATTTTTAATTTCATCAATATCATTTCCTTTAATCAATTCATTTAGTTGAGATAACATTTCTTTAATTTCTTCTGTCTCATTAGGTTTTAAAACATTATTGTCAAGTTCTTTATTCATTAAATGAATTAAAGAGTCTGCATCATTTCTTGCTTTAATTAACTCTATCATTTTTTGATCTTCTGCTGAATGAGATGCAGCATCTTCAACCATTTTTCGAATTTCAGCTTCACTTAATCCAGAATTTGCTTGAATAGTTATTTTACTTTCTTTATTAGTAGATTTATCTTTTGCAGAAACATGCAAAATACCATTTGCATCAATATCAAAAGTTACTTCAATTTGTGGAGTTCCTCTTGCTGCTGGTGGAATATCTTTTAAATTAAATTGACCTAATGATTTATTATCACTTGCTAATTGTCTCTCACCTTGTAAGACATGTATTGTAACTTCTGGTTGATTATCTTCTGCTGTTGAAAATGTTTGTGATGCTTTTGTTGGAATTGTTGTATTTTTATTAATTAATTTTGTCATCACTCCACCCATTGTTTCAATTCCCAATGATAAAGGAGTAACATCTAACAATAAAACATCTGTTCTAGAACCAGTTAATACAGATCCTTGAATTGCAGCCCCAACTGCCACAGCTTCATCAGGATTAATATCTTTTCTTGGCTCTTTTTTAAAAATTTCTTTTACTTTTTCTTGTACTTTTGGCATTCTTGATTGTCCACCAACTAAAATTACATCATCAATATCATTTACATCTAATTTTGCATCTTTTAATGCTGTCAAACAAGGTTTTACTGTTGCTTCAATTAAATCTTCAACTAATGACTCAAATTTAGCTCTAGTAATTTTCATTACTAAATGTTTAGGACCATTTGCATCCATAGTAATATAAGGTAAATTGATTTCTGTTTGAATATTTGATGATAACTCTATTTTTGCTTTTTCTGCCGCATCTTTTAATCTTTGAAGAGCCATAACGTCTTTTGTTAAATCTAAATTATTTTCTTTTTTAAATTCTGAAACAATATATTCAATTAATCTTTGATCAAAATCTTCACCCCCTAAAAAAGTATCTCCATTAGTAGCTAAAACTTCAAATTGACTTTCACCATCAACATCAGCAATTTCAATAATTGATACATCATATGTTCCACCACCTAAATCAAAAACTGCGATTTTTCGGTCTTTATTGGATTTCTTTTCCATTCCAAATGCTAATGCAGCAGCAGTTGGTTCATTGATAATGCGTTTTACATCTAATCCAGCAATTCTACCAGCATCTTTTGTAGCTTGTCTTTGACTATCATTAAAATAAGCTGGTACTGTAATCACAGCCTCAGTTACTTCTTCACCTAGATAATCCTCCGCTGTTTTTTTCATTTTCTTTAAAACTTCTGCTGAAATGGCAGGTGGAGAAATATCCTTTCCTTTAATATTAACCCAAGCATCACCATTATTAGCTTTTACAATAGAAAAAGGCATCAATCCAATATCTTTTTGTACTTCCTTTTCATCAAAATTTCTACCAATTAATCTTTTTGCAGCATAAATTGTATTTTTGGGATTAGTAACTGCTTGACGTTTGGCTGGTGCTCCTACCAAAACTTCATTATCTGTATAAGCAATAATTGATGGAGTTGTTCTAGCTCCCTCAGAATTTTCAATAACTTTTGGAACACCATTTTCAATTACAGCCACACATGAATTTGTGGTACCTAAATCGATACCAATAATTTTTTTACTCATAAATTATCTCCTTTAAATGCTAATATATCTATTTTTATAAATATATAAAATAAAAGTCATATTATATCAGAAAAATCTAATTTTGTCAAGAGCTAATAAAAATAAATATTAGGTTGGAGTACTATTAATTGATGGGATTGTTAAAAGATTTAGTTTAGCTGAATTTGTGTTAATATTTCCATCTTTTAATGAAGCAATCCAAAAATTAAAATCTTCAAAAAGTTCATCATCTTCAACACCATTAAACATATCTTTTGATTGGCTTAATATAATACTTGAAAATAAACAAATTTCTTCTGGAGTTAATTCTTTTTCTTCTCCATAAAATGTTTTGTATGTTTTATTCAATAAATTATAAAATTCTTTATATACAATTAAACTTTGATTTTCTGGTTGAGATAATTCAAATGCTAAATTATAATACCATCCAAATTCAAAGAAAAATACATAAAAAAGGTTTTCTTCTAAATTATTTTCTAACATAGACATTTCATATGTTTTAGGAAATAGAAAAGTAGGAAAAGTTTGATAAAATACAGGTTCTTCATCAAGATTTAATGAAACATTTAGTGTATCCCCTGAGATCATTAAAGTAATTCCAACATGTTCAATTATAGTTTTAGGTGTATTTTTTTTAAATATATAGAAACTTTCCTCTGACATAGGTAGAATTTTAATTTCTTCATTCTGCATAAAAGCTCCTTTTATATTAATAATATTTAATTATAACACATTAATTTAATATTGTCAAAAATATTAAATTAATTTTAATTTTAAAATATATATAAATATGTTATAATTTTATATAATTATTTAAACAAAGGATCTAATGATGAATAATATAGGAATGGGAAAAGCATATACTTACAATGCAAGTGATTATAGAAAAATAAACATTTTAATAATGAATGATGATTTAAAGGCTAATTTTAAAATATCATCAACGGGAAAAGAAAATAATGCATATTTAAAAATATATGAAGCAGATAAGCTTATTCATGAAGGTTTTATTAAGACAAGTATTATGGATATATCACCAGAAGATTGTAATAAATCGTATCCAGAATCATCATCTGCTCTTGCTTTTGGTTTAAAAGATATTTGCACTGATGATTTAGCAAAATATAAAAATTGGGATCATTCATTATATAATCTTTTAGATGAAGCAAGTAAAAAATTAGAGAGAGATTTGATAAGTGAATTACCATTTTATGAATTATTAAAAGAAATTACTGAAAAACAAGTAGAAATAAATAAAGATGTAAACATTATAAAAATTAACAGAACAACAGAAGATACTGGAATATCTTTTAATGATGATAACTCTTATTCAGTGTTAATTAAAAGCAATATATCACCTAATTCAAAGATAATTGGAAATAGTTATACATATAACTCAAAAATTAATCAAAGTGAATTTGAAGGAATTTGTATAGATAGTTTTATTGATAATTCAAAAAGCAAAGCATCAATTTTTAATGGAGTATGTTTACTTAATTCAATAACTTCAAATTGTATAATTGGAAATGGTAAAAGTGTTGTTTTAATACAAGATAGAAAATATAAAGATCAACTTGGATTTAAAGTAGCTAATGGCAATACTTCTTTAAGTGATTTAAAAGAAAATACAGCAAAAGAACTAATTGGAAAATTTTTTAGAAAAATAACAACCCCTAAAATTTTTAAAACAGCAATGTTATCTTTATTGCTAACATCTGGAATGACAGGAATTGCATTTGCAGACAATACAAATTTACAAAATACAAAACCTAGTGCTGTAATGTTTCAAAATCTTTCACAACAAGCTATGAGTGCAGGAATAAATTATAAATCAATTGAATCTGAACAATTACAAAATATGAATGTAGATCAATTAGTGCAAAGAGATGATAAAGGAATAGTTGTTGTAACTGAAAATCATTCAAATAAATTAATTCAAGGTGTTGGTTATTTAACAGAAGATGGAAGTTATGATAAAGATTATACAAAAATCTCATTAAATAAAGATGGAAAAAGTTATACTATTCAAACTAATTTTGAAAAAGCAGTAGTATCGAAAGATTCTAATATTTTAGGTTGGAATGAAGATGTTCCATATCTAACAAATCATGATGCATTAAAACAAGTTATTCAAGAGCAAGAACAAACAAATAAACTAGCACAACAAAATAAATCAAAAGAAGTTGAGAGAGCATAGTGAGTAGCAATCCTAAATCAAAAAATAGAATGAGATTTAGCATTAGTGAGTTATTAAATACACCATTAGTAAAAAATAATTTAAAAATTCAACAAATGCTAAATGATATAAAAGAAGATAAGGAAAAGCCTGAAAAAAAACGCAAAGTCAATAGTCAGCAATATAATAAAGAGGTCTTTTTAGCTAATTGTAAATATAAATATAAAAAATTTGAAGATATTAACTATATTACTGAATTGGAAAATGGAGATGAGGATTTATATTTTTATACAAATAATCCAGATGGAAAATTAATGAGGTTAATATATAGAATCCCATCAAAAGAATTAAATATTAATCGTAAATTAAATTGGACAGTAAAACATAAATATGCAAACTTAGATAAAGAATATGGATATTTAAAAACAAAAAACATTTTATATAAATTAAACATTGAAAATTTAAATCTATCAGGATTTTCTTTAGAGGCAGAAATCGAGTATTGTGTAAGAAGAAATGTTGATGATGATAACTTAGATGGAACATTTAAACATATGAGAGATGGAATTTATTTAGCTTTAAATATTGATGACAAAGCACAAATTTCATCAAAAAGGATATTAAAAAAAATAAAATCTAAAAATGAATATCTTATATTAACTTTAAATAAAATAAGCCACTAATGTGGCTTATTCTAATGATTTGGATGTGGTTGTGTTTTATAAAAAAACAATTTATTAAAACCAATATTAACATCTTTTAAGAGCAATGAGAAAAAACCAACAATAAAGATAATTTCTGAAAAATACCCAATTAATTTTAAATGTTCTACTGATGTTTTAAAAATTAAATAACCTGATAATATAATTGCACCACCATAAATAGCAAATACAATAGAATTGATAATTTTATTTAATAAAAAAAATGAATTGGATTTTAAATAATCATCTAAAAGTAAATTATTAATAATAAAAGCTGGTGCAAAAGCAATAACAGCTACCAAATTATAGTAATGTGCCATACCATCATAATGTAAATTATACAAAACATTAGACATGGTAATACTATAAGTAAATAAAATTAAGCCTACAAAAATTGATGCATAATAAAAAGTTTTTAATTCAAATACTGTTTTTAACAATAACATACCCCCCATTTTCATTCTTTCAGAAGTTGATACAGAGTTTAATGTAGAGTTAATTTTATTATTTATTTGTTTCATATATATTTCCCTAAAAAATTAAAAAACCAAAATGATTTTATCATAACAAAAAATAAAAGTCAATGATAATTTTTAGTTTTTATTTTTTGAAGTTTCAACTTCTTTTAACCAATCTAAATATTTATAGATTGTTTGTCTAGAAATTCTTAATTCTTTTGATAACTTTGTGATTGATAAATTTACCAAAATATCAAGCTTTGAATGTTTATCTAAAACTTGATTAAGCTCTTCTTTAAATTCTTCTAGTAATAGCAATTGTTTTTGTGTTAACATAATATTATCTTCCTTTAAAAGTTAAACATTTTATAAATATCTAAATTAATTCAAAGGCTATTATATCATAAGTATATTCATTTTGTCAAGTCATTATTTTAAAATATTTGATATTTATATTTAAATATGTTAAAATACTTGATAAATAAATAGTTTTAGAAAGTTATTATATGAAAGAATATATAAAAAAATATTTAAATAATTTAAAAAACCAAAAAATAATAAAATTAAAAAATATGATCTGTGAAATTGTTAATATAGAATTAGATAAAAAAATAAATAGAAATAATTTTTGTTCTATTTTAATAATGAAAGAAATTGATAAAAAACGAGCAAATGAGCAATTTGCTCCCAATTTGCTCAAAGTAACCACCTCACAAGATACTGAAATAATTAGTAATTTACACAAGGTGTCATTTCTTAAGTATAATGACCCTAACTTGGTTAAAGACACTGACACACAATCTAAAAAATTAACCAAGTTAGATGATGGTAATTTTTTAAGTTTATGTTTTGATAGTGAATGGTATATTGAGGATAATAAACGAAGAATTTTATCCTTTCAATTTTCTTTATGTTATTTAGGAATAAATTATCATGTTATAATTTATTTTCATGATGATGTAAAAATTACATTAAAACAATGTATGAAAGTTTTATTTAATAGTTTAGATATTAGAGATAATAAAATAAACATTAATTTGGTAGCTCATTTTAATAATGCTGATTTATCTAATTTTTTAGATGCTGCTGATATTTATGCTAATTGTTCTAGTGTTAGAAAATCTATTGTTACAAATCAAAAACCTATTTCAATTATGATTTCTGATTTATCAAAACATGGGCAGAAACTAAATATTCATATTCGTGATACTATGTTATTATCACCTGCTGGTAGTGGATTATATGACTTAGGTAAGGCAATAGGTGTAGAAAAAATAAGTATTGGAGAATTTTACATTGCTAATATGAATAAGTTAATGATTGATGATTTTATGCTTTATACTGATTATGCCATAAATGATTCTGCTATTGTTTTAGCATATTTAAAAACTTTATTTAACAATCCAAATCAAAAACTTTATGTAACTCTTGGTGGTGAGGCTTGTAAATTAACTAAAAAATATTTAATGGAGATCAATAATTATACTAATGAGCAAGATTTTTATAAATATTTTCTGGGTTATGAAACTTATAAGGAAATCAAAGAATATAATGGGAGATTTATTACTAAAAAATATTATGAAGACAATCATATTGCAAGTGTGTTAAAGAATATAGCGATGAAATCTTATTATGGAGGAAGAAATGAATGTTTCACCAATGGGATTTGGGAAGGTTTAACTAATGATATGGATTTAGTTGGAGCATATGCCACTGCAATGAGTTTAACTCCAGATATTGATTATTCTATTCCTCCACATGTAATTCATAACTCTTTATTAACTCTTTCAATCATTAGACATGATACTATTGGATTTGGTTATATAAAATTTAAATTCCCTGATGATACAATGTATCCTTGTATTCCAGTTAAAGACAAAGAAGGTAGAGGTTTAATCTATGTAAAAGAAGGAGAAACCTATTGCACTGCTCCAGAAATTTATATAGCCTTATTAATGAATGCTAAAATAGAAGCAGTTGATTTTTATTTTCCAGTAACTGTTTATAATAAAAATAGTCTTATGAGTGTTGTTAAATATTTTACTAATTTAAAAGATATTGCCAAAGAAACATATGGTGAAAAAAGTGTTATGGAGCAAAAATATAAGGAAATGTTGAATAGTATCTATGGAAAATTTGCCCAAGGATTAAAATATAAAAAAATGTACAACCTACAAAGTGGTGAAACAGAAGAAATTGGTGTTAGCCCTATTTCATCTGCTGTGATTGCTTCTCATGTGACAGGATTAGTTAGAGCGCTTGTTAGTGGTGCTATTACTGAACTATATACAAAAAATAGAAAAGTTCATAGTGTAACAACTGATGGTTTTATTACTGATGCAACTCTTGATGATATGAATAATCTTGATATTGGTGGTTTAGCCAAATATTTTTTAAGAGCTAGACAAGAAATAAATCCTCAAACTAAAACTATCTGGTCTCAAAAACATAGCCAAAATTTGCTTGTAAATATTAAAACAAGGGGAAATATTGGGCTTGATTATTTAAATGCAGAAAATCATACAAAAACTAATGAAATTAGACAAATAAATTACAACTTAATTAATGCTTCTGGTGGTGTTTTAGCTAGAAATGGTTATCATATGGATAAGAAAGATAAAATGAATGGATTATCTTTAGCTGAAAAATATTTATCCCGAACAGGAAGGATACCAAATGAGATGTTAATATTGGATTCTCCAAAAGATGTTGTGAATGGTAAGGCAACTGGTTTTGGGAGGGTTATGATTAAGATGTTAGATTTTGAACCTGATGGTAAAAGAAAACTAGATGAGGCAAATGATATTTACATTACAATAAATGGTATTTCTTATGAAGCATGTTATATAACAACATTACCACATGATAATATAGAAAAATTTATTATTTATAAAGGTATTTTAGAAAATAATAATATTCCTATAAAGAATAAAATTGATGTTGAAAGAATTAATTTATTGAATTATATAAAAAGTGATGATAATAATAAGTTAAAATATAATGATACAACATATATTAGAAGTGTAATGATCCATTATTATAAAAATAATTTAATTTATAAAGATGGAAAAAAGATTGTTGTCAAAGATTTTTACAATGTTTTGATTGAGAAAGAGTTAATTAATTTAAATGAAAAACAGTTTATTATGCTATGTAAGAATTGTAATAGAAAAGAAAGACAAAATAATTATTTGCCATTAGAATTAATTGAAGATTATTTATTGAAACTTGATTTTAAAAAATCACCAACAATTGTAGATTAAAAATAAGTCCCCTAAATAGGGGACTTATTTAATTGTATCTATGATCATTCCTTGTTAATTTTTGTTGGTGTTTAAATTGTTTTTTTGCACTTTTTTTCTTATTATTCCGATTTTTTTCCAAGTATGATGTTTCTTCTGTTTGTTCCATCGGTTGATTATTGGTGCCATTGTTTTTTAAGTGTTTTTTCACAAAATATTCCTAAAAATAAGTAAGTAATGTTTTATTAAAATGATAATTATTTTAAGGACATTAATATAACAGATTAATATCCTATTTTATATAGTATAATGATTAGTATTTTTTCATAGATAATTCCTTTTTAAATTTTATAAACTGATTTAGAAAAAAATGTTTTAAAATAACTTTTCCAAAAAACTATACCAAATTGATGAAAATTTGTAAATGGAAATACAATTATAGCAACCCAAATATAATTTTTAAATGATGTATATTGAATTGAACAAATAAAATTAATAAATGACATAAAAGCAATACCAGAAAAGATACTTAATAAAAAATATGGAAATGCTTTTTGAAAAATATGTGTATTTATTAAACTATTATTAATTTGTGATACATGAATTGCTTCTTTTTTATTAATAATAGAATTATATTTTGGATAATTATTGCTTAAAAAACACAATGTTTTAGCCAAGTGATAACTAAAAATCTCTTTAGTATTGGTGACTAAAAAAGCTAAATTATTCAACATGAAGAAAAATAAATAAGCAAATACTGAAATTTTACCGTTATCTAAAAGTAACCATCCTAATATATAAAAAATAAATGATGATATTAATACTGTTGATAAATTATGGATTAATACACTATTAATTAAATTTTTCAAAGGTTTAAGCCAATGATACCATTCATGTGTAATTCCAAATTCATGTTGATCTACCCTATATTTTGGAGCAAGATTGCCAATATCATTAGCAGATGTAAAATCTGATACTAAATTTTGTATTGTTAGCATACCACCATGTGAATTACTTTGTTGTGGTACATAATTATAATCAAAATAAGATTTATTATCTGAATAAATTTTGTTATATTCTATTTTTGTCATATGATTATTCATAACTTTTCCTTGAACTCTGTCATTGCTTTCGTATAATTTGGCTGTTGATATTTAGCATTTACGGAATTAAAAATTTTCTGAGTTAAATTTTGAGTTAAATTAAACTTTAATTCAATTCCTAAACCAAATAAGAAACCAATTAAAAAGATTAAATTATAAGCTGTAAAAATTTTACTAGACCAATAAGTCCATATGTCTTCACTTTTATAATTTGTTTTTAAAATTTCAAAAATTTTTTCATTAATTTTCAATTGATGTTTCCTATTATTTAATTTGTTATATATTATAACATAAACTAAACAAAAAGTCAAGTATTATTTCATATTTTTTATCTTAAAAATGAGTAATTAGAATTTATAGTCATAGATTCTAAATTATTTATATTTCTAAAATTTAATAAAAGGTAATTTTTCTTTTGATGTTTGATAATTTTTAAACTACAATCTATAGCAGAGCAACTAAATTTAATGTTTTTTTCTCCAATATTAGCTAAAATTGAATTATTATACTTTAACAATGTTTGATTATTATCTTCAAAAGAATTAATTACTCCATTCCAAGTTTCATTATAAGCACTTCCATGAGTAGTAGGCATTTGTATATTAACAATTGGGGAATAAAAGTAACAATATTTATCACATGAATTATCGTATTGATTAATTTTATAAGCTAAATCTGATTCAATAGCAAACCCTATAATATTACTAGGAATATTATAATTATCATTTATTTGATCTCTACATTTTTTGGATGCGGGGATTTCATTTAAAGTATTTTGATCTGGACTATTAATTAAAAAACTAATAAATGGCTTATTAAGTGGATTTAAACAAATGTTATCAAATTTTTTTTCTCCAAAGAATACAAAACCCTGCCAAATAAAAAAAATAGATATTATTAAAATAATTATTACAAAAAAACTGATAACAAAATTTTTAATCATTTTTCCCCTGAATAGAAGATTCATTACTTGGCTTTGAAATATCTATATCATAAATATAAGTGCTTTTGCTGCCTTTTGGAGTGCTAAATAATGTTAGATTACCATCTAGACAAAATTTATTATTGTATTCTTTTTGGTTATAATTTGTTTTAATATTAAAACAACGACTATTAATCATACTAACAACTATATTCATATTTTTATCAATTTGGATTTTTGTAATATTATCAACTATTTTTGAATTATATAATATATTTGTAGATATATGAGATGATGTTGAATTATTAATATCACAATTTGAAGCACCATTATTAATAACTTTATTCCATTTGATATCATAATTTTGGTTATTGTTTTGAGATACTTGAATAACTTTGAAATTAGTAATTAAATCACTGTTTTTTATATTAAATACTTCACTTTCTGAAGCAAATACTGTTGAAATTAAACATAATAATATTGAAAACTTTTTCATAAAATCCTTAGATAAACTAAAATTAGATTAAAAATATTGCAGGTAAAAATAAAATCAATGTTTTTACTAAGTAATATTTTTCTAGAATGTATTGTGGATAATTGGTATAATTAAAATATAAATGAACAAATGTATCTTTTTTCATTGAATAGTATTCATCTATATATTTTTGATCGGATATAATAAATTTATATCCATGATAGATAAATCCTACAGAACAAAAATAAAAAGCAAATAAATCAATATATGCTATCGTTGGATTATATTCCTTAGTAATCAACATATAAAAAGATATTATAGTAATAGTAAATATATATCCAATAAAATTAAATTTATCTTCATTAAAAAATTTTAACGCCAGATAATCTTTTGTTGATGTATTTTTACTCATTTAACTGCCTCAAAAATTATTTTGTCATTAGGTTCAGAATTTGGTTTAGTTGCATAGTTTGATAATAATGATTGTTGATCTTTAAAAAGTTCTTTATAAACCAATGCTAATAATTCACAATCGACTAATGCTCCATGATATGTTCTATTTATGCTCTTAATTTCAAATCTTTCAGCTAAAGCATCTAAAGAATTTCTCATTGAGGGAAATTTTTCTCTGGCAACAATTAAAGTGTCAATAACTTTACTATAACAATTTGAAAATGATTGATTAAACTGTGAAAAATGATGTTCTAAAAATTTTAAATCGAATTTTGCATTATGAATTATAATTTCATCACCATTAATATATTCTTTAATTTGTTCTATGCTTTCATTAGAAAATTTTGGATATTTTATTAGATCAAAAATTGAAATACCATGAACATTTTGCGCTGAAATATCAATAGATTTTTGAGGTCTAAAAAACATTTGTAAGTAATTACCTGTTAGTTCATTATCTATTAATTCAACACAAGCTAACTCAATAATTTCATCACCTATAGATGGTTCAAAACCTGTTGTTTCAGTATCTAATACTATTTGCCTCATTTTTTTCTTTCATAGTTATAAAATAATGACCCTGATGAGTCATTATTTTACTTGTGATTTTTTGCTTCTACTGGTGCAGCTGCTTGAGGATCAATATTTTCACTATGACCCTCACCATAAGCAGTTCCTCCGCTCATTCCTGATTTGTTAAATTCTTTATCTAAAAAATTACTTTCTTTTTTCTCTTGAACTTTTTTTACAACAAATTTACCTGCTAAAAATGTTCCAGCAGCAATTGCTCCATATTTTAAAATCTTTCCTAACATTGTACATTCCTTATTAAAATTAAGTTTATAAAAAAATATTTAATTGGTATTATATCATTATAAAAAAATATTGTCAATAATATTTTAAAATAATTTTTTTATCTAAATAATATAATTAAAAAACCAATACCAAGGAAAATAAAAATTGATATCCAAAAACCATTTTGTTTATAATCTTCTTTACTGGTTTTATATTTTTTATATGAATAAAAAACAGTAAAAATAAATAATAAAATTAAAATAATATAAATAATAGTATGTATTATATCATATTCATTCACATCAATCCTCCTCATCTTTATTTGTATATTCAAGTTTATTTAAACTTTCTTCATTATATATTACATTATTATTTTTTAAATAATTTTTTAAATTGTTTTTAACATCATCTAATGAAGGAGCGCTAAAAAATGTTTCAGTTTCTAATTTATCTATTGCTTTAAGCCAATTGGCAACCCATGCCCATTCAAAATTATTATTTATCTTATTGAAATAAACTATAATTTTATGATAATAATATCTTTTTTTATTAGCCTCATCAGGGATAATATTGTTACCAAAATTGGAATCATCATTATTTGCTTCCAATTGTGGAAGTCTGGCTAGATTTCCAATTAAATAAATAATATTAAAATCATTATTAATTAATAGAGATGTGTTATAAAAGTGTTTTCCAATTAATTCATGATTTCCATTAAATGGTGATAAATATTGTCTTTTTTTTGTTTGACCACTATTTGGTAGCAACCAATATTGATTTTCCCCATTGTTTATTTGTTGTTTAATAGTTTCAAAAACATTAGGAGTAGATTTCTTTAAGTTTTTTTCTAAGAATTTTCTTAATTTTTGAATGATTGCAAGATAATATTCAGATGTTTCTTTTGGATAATTTGGATTATCTAACATTTTTAGCCAATCATCTAAAAAAATTATTGATAAATTAAAATTCTTATTTTTAAAATTATTAATTAGTATTTTAGCTATTATTTTCCCACTTGTTTTTTTATTTTTAGGTATACGGATAGTACAATTTTCAATAAAATTTAAATATTTAAAAAACTCATTGCAATTTGGATATTGCTCCAGAAGGCTATTATTTGATGAAAAAGAAATTGTTTGAGGTAATTTTAATTCTATGCAATGATAATAAAAAAAGTGTTTATAAAAATCATCATTTGTTGAATAACTTTTGCTAAAATACTCCATAAAAAAATTAATTTCGTTTTGAGAAACAGTATTATTTAGTAATAATTTCAATATGAATTCATTCATCCTTTTAGTTACATCAAAACTATTATAACCAACTCTATGGTCTTTATCCTCAGTTAAAAAATATATATTTGATTTGAGCAGAGCTTTTTTAATTATTTTATATATTTCACTAAAACTCTTTTTTTTCTGTTTAAATTTTTGATTTTCAAAAACCATAGAAATAATATCCTTAAAATTATTATATTATATTATATCATATCATACATATTATAATTTTGTCAATTTTTTAGTTGAAATATTTATTGAAATTATGTTATAATATATATAATTAATTATAACTAGAGAGATAAAAAATGATAAATTTAAAAGATTATAAACATTACAATATTAATGATGTGGTTATGTTTTATAATAGATATAATTATGAATTAAGTAATCAAAAATGCCCAAAATGTCTTGGTAGTAAAAAAATCTATTATAAAGATGAAAATTTAGAGTTAAAGAGTTCAATTTGTTCTTGTTATTTTGGGTTTATTTATGCAAAAAATAGAGATTTTAAAAAAGATATTCATAGGGTATCATTTGGTTTTATTCAGGGGATAAAAATCCATTCAGATGGTAGTCGTACATATCAATTGACATCCACCCTGTCCTAAAGGGCAGGGATTCCAAGCCACCATATTACTTTTGTAATATGATGCTTGGTGGGTTACTGCAAGTTATAGATTTATCACCCTTTCGTTTCATTGCTGAAACACAGGCGATTAATAAATCATCTTTACAGTCTTGAGCTGCCTGTCCAGCAGCACTTATATTATAAGATGCATTTTTATCTGCATTACAAGTAAATCTACAGTTCATACACACAAATTTCGCTTGGCTTTTGCGATTTTTCTTGTGTGTATGACCGCATTTAGAACATTTATTTGAACTATTTTTTGGATTTACTTTAATTAATTTTACATTATACATGTAATGCAGTTTATAGGCAAGGAAATCTATAAACATTCCCCAACCTTGCCTTAATATTGATCTATTCAAACCTTTTTTAGCTTTTACATTTTTACCTGGTTTGAATTTAGTGCCTTTGGCACTTTTACTCATATTTTTAATTTTCAAATTCTCTACTGCTATATTAGGATATTTCTTAACTATTGCAGTTGATAATTTGTGAAGAAAATCTTGCCTAATATCAGCAATATGTTTATGTAGTTTGGCAATTTTCTTCTTTACTTTAAGATAGTTTTTACTATCAACTTTCTTTTTGCTTAATTTTTGTTGTAGTAACGAAAGTTGTTTAAAATTATAACCATAAATATCGATATTTTGAATTTTAGCAGTATTATAGATTTTTCCTCTAAATTCAAAATCAATGTCCTCAGACATTGCAATAAACTTTTTAATCCCCATGTCAATCCCAAGAACTTTTTCTGATAATTCTAACTCCCTTGGATTGACTGGAGATAATATTCTTTTAGTTTGTATAGTAACAAACCATTTATCTGATTCTTTACTAACAGTTACATTAAATGGTTTGCCTAAAATTGGTCTTGATTGTTTAAATCTAACATATCCAATTTTAGGTATAAAAACTCTTGAATTATTATAATCAATCTTTATTGAGGAGTTAAAACTAAATTTATTTACATGTTTCTTCTTAGTTTTAACAAAACCTTTACTATTTTTTTTGAAATCTACAAATGCATCAGCTAAATCTTTGGCAGTCATTTGTAGAGAAGTTGAAGAAGATAAAGAAAGAAACTCAAATTCTTTCTTCAACTTTGGTAATAAAGCAGAAGCTTTATTATATGGATTATAATCAAAATCATTAATATAATTCAACTCATCAATATTTCCTGAATTAGCAAGAGTTGAATTTTTACAAAAAAGATAATCATTATAATCTTGAATAATAAGATTACGAATATGATTATAAACAAAGCGACAATTACCAGCACTTTGAGCTAATAGTTGCTTTGTTTTTTCTTTTTTGATTAATAACTCAAACTTATATCCTTTTAGTTCTTGGTTTGAGTTATCTATTTTAATTTTTATATTATATTCCTTTTATGTATGTTTGATATATTTGACTAATAATATCATATATTATATAATTTGTCAAATATATTTATAGCAATTCATCTACCACCTAAAGGAAGTGGTTTTCTTGCTATTCATTGATAATATCATCAATATCTTGATCAATATCACAAATATATGTTATTTTCTTCATATTTTCTTTCTAAAATTTAAGTGATAAAAAATTTATTGATTAATATATTATCAAACTAGTTGTTTTGAATTTAGTTGATATTGAATTAAATAAAAATCTAACATAAATAAAATTTCCATTGATTTTTTAGAACTATATTTAAAATATTTTTTAAGCATATTTGGTGGAGCTATTAAATTTAAAGCAAATTTGTTAACATTAACTTCATTTGTATTTTCAGTTAACAATTCAATAATTCCTTGATTAGGTTTGTATTCATTACTTTCAAAAAATTTTTTCCCATTCAGTTTTATATGTGAAAATTCTCTAGCAATTGAGAAATTCATTTTATATGGATGAATATTTTTATTGATATAGATTTCTTCACCATCATTAAAACTATAAATATTTTGATATTTTTCACCAAAATCACAAAAAGAAACTAAAATACCAAAATAATTAGCTATGTTAATTGCATTTATTGGAGGTGTATATATACCAATTTTTTCTAAAAGATTATGATTATCCAATATCCATTTCTCCTGTACTAAATAATTCTTTCATATTTTTTTTAAATGTAATTTCAAAATCAATTGGAGGAAGTTTTTGATTATTAACTAATTCAGTTGCAAATTTTGATATAATTTTAAATCTATTATTATCTGTGTTATCAATTATTTCTATTTTATCCATTTTATTTCATAATTTCATTAAAAACTTGATTTTTAGATAATATGCCACTTAAACTAGAACCATAAGATTGATTTGAGCTAAAATCTTCTTTGATTCTATAAATATTATTAGGTAACTCATCTAAAATATCTTCTAATTTTTTCTCTTTTGGTTTTGTAAAAAATTCAATAATACAATTTCTTTTTTTAGTCTTTAATGAATAGTTTTTATTTATTTTGAGAGCGAGAACATCTGCTTTTAAAATGTATTCCAAAATTTCATAATTAACTTCATAATCAGCAACTTTTTTAGTGGCATAAAGCTTTTTTTCTGTTAGTTCATAAATTAAATTCATATTTTCTTGAATAAATTTAGATATATTAGACATAAAACCAACCTTTTAAAAAAATTTTGATTATATATTTTATCAATTTTCATTATTTTTTTTGACTGCATTAATAATTAATTCAGACAAACCTAATAAATACTCTTCAACTTTTTCTTTAAGTTTTTCTAAATCTGGGTCAGATGTAATAAATGATTGATTATGTTGAATAAATGCTCTATATTCTTTTTGCTCTTCATAATGAACAAAAATAATAGAAAATAAATTAAATATAGATAAACTTAAAACTGTTTGTGGTTTATAATAATGCAATATACTCATATATTTACTTTTTAAAAAATTAAAACAATAAAATCAAATCTAGATTTTAAACCATTTTGAATTAAAATTGATGGAATTCCACCTTTTAGACAATTATTATATTTTGAGCTAGAATAATTACTTGATAATTTCATAAAATTTCCTTTTAAATTATTGGCAATTAATTTCATGGTCTTTTAAACTTGATTGGGTGATTCCAGAAACATTATCATATTTAAAACATTTTTCAAAATTATCTTTATTGCTATAAATTATTTTAACAAATGATTGTGGAACTGCAATTTTATTTTTACCAATTCTTGGTGGATTTTTTGAATAATAAACAATATTAATAACATTTACAGAACCTAATTTTCTAGCTACTAGCCTTTCATAGGTTTCTGCTTTTATCCAAACATGTCTATTAAGATCTGGATCTTGTGGTACAATATTTGCCATTGAGTAAGTTAAATATAAAATATTTGCTGAATAATCAAAGTCAGCATGATTTGCCATATGACCTCTATCATATCCAGATTTTGTATAATCTGATGGTTCACTGCGGTACTTAATTGGAATTGAATTTTCAGCATAAAAAGGAGGTCTTTTTTTTATATGTATATCAGCATTACTTAGTTTATTGCCATCAATAGTATATGAAACAGCTGTTGCACCTTTATAATTATAATTATAACATATTTGATAAATACTTTTAGTTATCACTTGATCGCAATTTTTATCATTAATTATATTTTGCGTGTTAATTGCAAAAACATTAATTGAAAATATTGATAATAATATTGTTAATTTTTTCATGTAATTAAAACTTTCTTTGTTGATTATTTAATATTCTATTATATCACATTTTGTTTAAAAAAAGCAATAAATTGTATAATTTTCAATAATTTGTAATAATTAAATGTTTAACATCTTTATTATTTCTATTTCTCATATTAGTTAAATATTTTTTATCAAAAGCATCTATTTTAAAATTATTTTTATATAGATTATAAATAAAATCAGTTTCTTTTATAACAATCATAATTTTTGCTGGGGATTTTAATAAAACATTAAATAATCTAACTTGTTCATTTTTATCAAAATCAGCTTCTTTATTATATTGTGAAAATTCTGAATCATAAGGAGGATCTATAAAGATAAAGTCATCTTTATTAAAATAATTATATTTTTCAAATAGTTTTTCAAAATCTAAGCATTCTATTTTTGTTTCTTTTAATAAACATATTAAATTGTCATTTTTTAGATTATCGATTTTAAGTTTGAAATTTTTATTGTTATAACCAATACCCCCATAAGGAACATTGAATTTGCCCTCTTTTGAGAACCTAAACATGGAAGAATAACAAAATTCTCTAACATAATACCAATTAGCTATATAATATTCTAAATCAGTTTTATTTCCAGAATTATAAATATATCTACAATAAAAATATAATGCACTTTGACAAGCTGTTTGAATGTGTTCTTTTAATTCTTCTTTGTTGAATTTTTTATTTTCTTTATTTTCAATATTTTTAATTCTTTTTACTTTATCTTTTATTGATTTAATTATTAATAAATCGAGCATATTGTTAAAATTTATTTTTATAAATGTTTTTTCATGATTAAAAATTAAATCTATTTCATGTTCATCAATATTTTTAAAATATTCATTTATATTTTCTCTAATATTATTAATATCATTAAGATAATTAATAAAAATATTTAATCTATTGGAAGAAATAATTGAGTATAAGCTAATAATCTCAAAATTAATATCATTAATAATTGAATTTTTATTATCCAAATAAAAATATACACTTCCACCACCTAAAAAAGGTTCTATATATCTATTTATTTTTTGTGGAAATTTATGTGAAAAATGTTTGAGTTCCTGTGATTTTCCACCACTCCATTTTATAATTGGTAACACTAAACATTCTCCTTTTTCATTATTTCATTTATTCTATCAAAAAAATATTTATCATTGGCTATTTTATCTTTATTTATTTTTTGCAATACATCTTCATATTTTATATTTAATAAATTGCAAATTTCACTTCCTGTTAATATTTCATCAAGCTCAAAAATATTTTTTAATCCAGTTATAATTTTATTTTTATCTTCTTCAAAAAAAGAGCAAAGATGTATAGATGTAGTGGCTTGGATTTTTTTAGCTAATTCACTTTCATAATTAATTAAATTATTTTTTTCTGCAGGTATCTTTTTGGTATCAAAATTACAACCAGATTTTAGTTCAAGAATATAACAATGCTTTGATTTGTTTTCATTTATTTTTACAATAATAAAATCTACTAGAATAGTTTTTCTTAATTTATAACTAACAATTGAACTTATTTTTGAGTTTTTTAAGGATTTTTTATTAATTAAATAAGTACCAACATCAAAATTATTAATATTATCAAAAAATAGATCAACATCTCCAATTAAATTAATTTCTTTATTTTCTTCTATAATGTGCTCTAACTCAGTACCACTAGAGATTTTTGCAGCGTGAATACTTGTAATTAATTTACCAATCTCTTTATTGTTAAATAAATTATTATATCCACTATTTGTTGCTTTAAAATTACTGATTAATGTCATTTGTGTCCTAAAAAAAACATAATATTATTAATAGTATCATGTTTTTTTTATTTTGTCAAATATTTTTTTAGGTTTTATTACATTCAGAATAGGAATTTGATTTTTCACTAAAATCAACAAATATTGTGGCATTTGGGTATTTTTCTTTAATTATTGTTTTGATCTTTTGTGATATATATTCAATGTCATATCCATTATCAGAATTATGAGGATCAACAGAGACAATAATTAGATATTTTTCTTTAGCAATAATTGTTGAGAAGATGCCATTAACATTTTCCACTAATTTTTCTTTAATAATCATACTTTTTATTTGATATGTTTCTTTTTGACTAAGTGATTCACCTTTAATTAAATTAGCTAGTTCGATAGCTAGAATAATGCTTAATGCACCAAGGATAATTCCAGTAGTTAAAGCCCCTACCCCATCAAAAATAGGATTAATAAAGTAAGCCATTAAAATAAAAATAAAAGAAAATGTAAGACCTGTGATAGCTGCAAAATCTTCAATTAAAACTACTAAGTTTGAAGAATTAGAACTTTGTTTAATATATTTAAAGATATTTTTATTATTAGTTTCTTTAAGAGCATGATAAAGAGAAAATCCTTCCAGACAAATACCAATAAATAAAATTCCAATTACCAGAAAAATATTCTCTAATTTTGTTGGAGTGATTATATGTTTGACTCCTTCAACACAAGAGAATATTGAGCCAAGTGAGAACAGTATTATAGCAACTAAAAAAGACCAGATGAACTCTTCTTTACCATGTCCAAAATTAAATTTAAAATCAGCTTGTTTTTCTGATCTATGTTTACCAATTATTAATAATAATTGATTTCCACAATCACCTAAACTATGAATACTTTCAGATAACATAGATGCAGAACCTGTTATAATATATCCAAAAAATTTACAGCCAGCAATTAAAATATTAGAAATAAGTGCAATTAAGATTGGTTTCAAGATAACTCCATATTATTATTTTTAAGATATATATTATAACATATTTTCTAAATTTTTGCTGAGTTTTATAGAAAAATCAGTATACGATGTTTCTGAAAATTTTCTTTTTTTTCTATATTTATTATTTTTTCAGATTTTTGGCAATTTATAACTGTCGTTACAGGAATAAGTATCAATAAAAAAGGTATTGGTGTTATAACACAGAAAAAAAACAATTAAAAGCAATAATTTTAATGATTTTTGATTTGATTTTATTTTCATAAATTGCAAAAATCAGAAAAAAAATAACAGAAAACCCAAAACAAATAGAAAAAGTAGTTAAAAATGGTATCCATAATTGTTTCTGATGATAAATTAAATACAATAAGAAATTATTATAATTTGCTTCAAGTATTATTATTATAATAATACCTATTGTAATCCATATATTTCTTACTATTTTTATTATTTTATCTGTTTGTTTTTCATTAATACTCTGAATATTATTATTTATAACCAACCCAATTTTCTCTTGATTTTTTTGATCTTCATGATTTTCTTTTGAAGTATTTTTAATTAAATTACAAATGATATATCCCATTAATGTTATTATTATATACTTAAATATTTTTTGCATTTGATTAATTCCTTTATACTTATTAATTTATATTTTTTACAAATAAGTTAATAAGTGCTTTTGCTTTTGAAAAATTAGAGTGATTTTTCATTTCTTTTTTTATATCTAATTGTAGATGTTGAAAAATATGATTCATCATTGAATTTAAATTTAATCCAGAAGATAATACTTTATAAATAAAGGCTAATGTATTAAAAAAGGTTTCTGTCTCATCATATAAATAATTAAGATTATAGATATTGAAAAACTTAGGAATAAATACTAATAGATTTTTAACATTTTGAATAATACAATAAAATTTTTCTTCTAATTTTGGTTCTTCATAGCAAAATTGATCTATTAAAAAAAGAATAAATAGATGCTGTTTCATAAGTTCTTTCACATTATCTTTTCTTAGATAAGTATCATTAACTACATCAAAAGTTGATTCATTAAATGAGTAAATATTAATTAAAGCTTTAACAAGTAAATTATCTTCTAGAGAATACAGTGCCTCTTTTGGTGTGATTATTGAAGTGTTTGTATTAACTAAAAACAAATTAATAGATTTAACATAATCAATTACAAATTCTTTTGGATTATATTGAAATTTTTTGTTTTTTATTTCATTAATTAAATTTTTAGAAATTAGCATATATCTATCCTTTTTATAATTATTTTTTCACTTTATTCATAAATTTTGATTTCTTCATTAGCAATTGTAATTGTTTGTGCTCTTAGGGGGTGGAAATACAATTTTGATAATATTTCTTCTGAGAAACAATCTTTTGGCTTTGTATTTGTTAAATAATAGAATTTATTATTCATATTATCTATTTCCAATTTTACTTTTAAAGAGTTTATTTCTTTTGCTTTAACTAGTTTATTTAGAATATTAGTTAAGTTTTCTTTATTGGTTAATAATAAAGAATTTAGTGAAGGAGATGAATTAATTAGTCTATTCAATTCTAGGATATTGTCATTATGAAGATCTATCATATGATTAATTTTTTCTAAATTATTTTTTGTTTCTTTTTCAATTTCTGTTTTATATTGGATTAACATATTATGTCTATTAGAATAAAAATTATGTAAGAAAAAAATATCTTCTTTTGTTGAATTAGCATTAATTTTTAGTAATGTTGTTGGATTATATTCATCATCACATTCATTGTTAATTAATAAGATTTGGTGATTGCAGACTAAGTATAATCTTCTATCTGTTAATTCAGTATTTTCATTGATTTTATCTAAGTCAAAATCAAATAAATTTTTAACAATGCAGAATTTTTCATCTGTAAAAACTTTTAGGATTTCAACCTTTGCCATTAATTCATGGGTATCATAATATTCTTCACCACAAGAATAGTATGATTGAGAATTATATGTTGTTTTAAAAGTTAAAATATCACCAACATTCACTTGATTAATTGAGTTTATAAATTTCATAATAGTTATTCTCCTAAAATATTTGTAATTTAATTTTTGTATCTAATTGATCAAAATATTCTTTGATATTATTTACATTTGTTTTTCTAGCTTTAAATAAAATTCCAGAAAATTTAGGATTTTTAATAGCTAGAGCAAATTCTTTTTGATTTTCAATATTTTTAATACTATTCCAAGTTTGAATTAGATCGTTATATGCTATATTAAAGTTATTGGTTAGTTCATTAATTTTTTCTGAATATTGAGGGAAATAGGTTAAGAATTCAGATTGTTCTCCTGCTATAATAATTTTTTTTAAATTATCATTAGTTCCACCTTGTTCTCCTTTTATTAGGGAGACAGTTACATATGTTAAAGTTTTAATTTTTGCAATTGGGCATCCATTTTGGAATAAAACAAAGCCTTCATCAAAACCATTTAGATTTTTTAAATTTTGATAAATATCATCAATTGAATTAATTTTATATTCAATTGGTAAGGAAAATTTTAATGATTTTGAAATAATATTAAAATCATGTTCATTTAAATACAAACCAGTATAATTATTTCTAACAGATAATAGAGATAATTTAGCCTTTGGATATTTTTTGATTACTTGATTATCTAAGCTTGAAAGTTCACAAATAAATGTAAGATTTTTATTTAGATTATTGAATTTATTTTGAAATTCATCTTCAGTAAGATTGATTGTTTCAAGAACATTATCATGGAAAGAGATATCTCTAATTTTAGAAGAAGAAAATTCTCCAAATGCAGAGCTTTTTGTTCCAGTATTCCACTTGCCATTATAATGGTATATGTTAATTATTGAGCCATCTATTTTTTCATATAATTTCATATTATTTTCAAATTCAAATGTTGAACATGGTTTTTCATTTAGATTAAAAAATCTATCAAAAGATCTAGAAACAACATTAAAATCATAATCTAAAATTAGTGACCTACATTCTTTTACAATTGGATGGAGTGTTGGACTATTTAATTGATCATAGTTTAGTACTAATAATTTGTGTTCTGGATAGTCTCTAACCTTAATAAATAGTTCTTGTTTGAGTTTTTCAATACCATTTTGTTTTAAATATTTAATTGTTTCCAAGATATAATCCTTTTTGATTTTATATAGTATATATTATATCACAATTATATATTTTTGTCAATATGTTATTATAGTTATTATAGGAAGTTTATAAATAGAAGAATAAGATTGGTACACCCAGTAGGACTCTAACCTACGACCCCGCGCTTAGAAGGTGCGTGCTCTATACAACTGAGCTATGGGTGCATATATTTAGATGTTTATTAAATAAAATATTCGAAAAGTTCTTGGAATCGAACCAAGTCTTCGGCGCCATAAAGGTGCGTGCATCCTACACTAAACTTTCTAATCTTTTATTTTTCACTATATTAATAATACAAATATTAAATAAATCTTAAAGCTTATTAATTTATTTTCAAATGTATTTTAAAATAATTATTATATTAGATTTTTTGCCATATTTTATTTAATAATTATATCATAATTTAATTTAAAAGTCAATTATTATTTTAAATTTTTAACAAATAAAATAATATATAATGGTCCCCGCTGCTGGACTTGAACCAGCGACCCACCGATTATTCTTTTTCATGTTGTCTAAATTCTCTTATAATACTATTTTTAGACATTTTTTTTCTCTCATATTGTGAATAATTTTTGGATTTAAAAATATTACTACATTCTACTGAACAAAACGTTAAAAAACTTTTTCTACTATTTACCAGATGAGTATTTCCTCTTCTTCTAGAAAATAATTTAGAACAAATAGGACATTTTATCTCAACTAATAATCTTCCTCTTTTATTTGTTGCTTTTTGATTGTTTTCTGAAGCAATAATTCTAAGATTTTCCAGATTATCATTTGTTTTATCATTGTCAATATGATCTACATGTTCAGTATCTAATAAGTATCTACCAATACTGGTAGCCACAATATATCTAGCATATGATGTTGAACTTCTTTTACCTTTATTATATAATATTAAGGTTTTTCGATTTTCTCCATTTACTACTAAATATCCATTTTTCCAATCATTATTATAGGGGTACTCTAATATTAATTTCATAAAATTTCCTCTCCTAACAAGAGTCGGTTGCTCTGACCACTGAGCTAAACGGGGTTTTCATTTAAGTATTATATTATAATACTTAAAAAAAAGTCAATAATAAACAATTTTATTTTACTAATTAAAAATACAACAATGGTAGTTTATATCTTTCGATATTCCTACATGAAGATTTTGGGCTATCATGTGCGCATACATGTTCTTCTAGCCTTGTCCTGAGACGACTTCATCTTTCTAGCTCATAGAAAATCGTAGTGACCGGTAGTTTTATATATCGAATTTTCCAGAAATCTTGAAATTCAGTCATAGCGTATTATTCCGCCACATGGTTGTATTTTTAAGTAGTCTTACAGTTTTAGCTTAGTTAAATAATTAAACTAAAACTTTAAGAAAAAGATCTTTGCAACTTTACCATCATTTGCATTAGAATTTAGAGAGAAAAAATCCTCAATCTTTTGGCATTTATACTATTAAAAGTAAATGTTTACTCTAAACATTTTTTAATTTTATGAACTTATAAAAATTATTATTAAAAATATAAAAGAACTTTTATGAGTTCATTTCAATATTATATCATAATATATATTAATTGTCAAGAGTAAAAGCTTTATTTTTAAGTAATTTTAATATCAAATGGTGAATAATTCGCCACGCTGGTTCTATCACCTAACCCATATGAGCTTTAAACTCTAATTGTTTATTGTATTATTTAATTTACTAAGCAATTTCCTGCATAAATAATCCTAGTAGGAATCGAACCTGCAACTCCTAACATTCAATAGTGAGGGCTTTACCTTTTAAGCTAAGTTTAATTATTTTAATAGCAGTTCATTGCTATAAAGCTTTTAATTTTGATAACATTATTATATTATATAATAATACTAATTGTCAAGAAAAATCTTTAATTTTATTAACTATTTTTTAAACCTTTAATTTTTTCTTATTTTAGATTATTAATGTTGTACACCATTTAATAATAAAAATAAGATTAAAAGCCGATTATTTTACAAGTAGTTAATACAAAGTAAAATTTCACATAAAATGTTTTTTTATTTTTACAAGAGAATTGAACTCTTACTCCCACACCCCACATTTTCCGTGTGTGCTCTGACCACTGAGCTATAATAACAAATAACCTTTTTTATATAAAAAATAGTTAATAAAATTAACTTAGATATATTATATCATAATTAAATTAAAATTTCCATTATTTTTAAAGCTAAAATTTATCATTTTGACAATCATATTAACATGGATACTCACTATATAAAATAACTAATACATCTAAGGCAAGGATTTGCACCTTGCATGATCTTTGTTCATTATGATGATATAACCGACATACCATAACTTTCATGAGTCTTGATTAATGTATAGAGTATTGCATTAGTCTTATTATGCACTCTAATAATAGGATTACTTATTATATTACTATAACTCACCTACTGACTTTTAAGATTTAACATGAATACTAGTGTTTACCTATTCCACCACTTAGCTATATTAAGTTATTCTACTTAACTATCATAATTGATATTGTTAAGTAGCCCCACAGTTTGAGCTTAATTATTTAATTAACCATAGGCTTGTGGGGAATGTTTTAAAGTTTAATTATTATTTTATTATTATCCCATATAAAGTTAAAGATTGTCAAATTTTATTTTAAAAATATTTTAAAATGCTATAATATTTTATTAATATAAAAGGAGATATGTATGAGATTAAGTTTAAGGAGTGGTGATAGTTTTATTGAGGGTAATTCAAAAGAATATTTATTAAGTGTAAATAAGCTTAGTTTAAAAGATAGAATAATTGAGTTTATAGATCCATTAACAAATGAGATAGTATTAACATTAGAGGATGTTAGTCAAGAAGAGTTAAAAACAAAAGTAAAGAATGTAAATTTAGTGTTTAATAATTTAATTAATCAGCCTATTTTTCCATTATTAAGGAGTGATATAAAGAGTTTAAATAAAATAATGAATAATATTGCTGATGATTATTTAGTTGATGATTTTAATTTTAAGGAAAAGACATCTTTGAATTATTATAGTTATTCTTTAAAAAATTTAACTATTATCAAGAACCCATCAATAAATTATGTAGCAAATAAATTTTTTGTTTCATTAAAGAAAGAGACTGATTTAATCTTGGGAAAGATAAGAGGATTAGATAAAGAGCTTGAAAAGACTTTTGACAATAGAGAGAGAAGAAAAATTGAAAAAATTAAGACAACATTATTTTCTCAATATTCTACATTAGATTCTTTAAATAGGGATTTAGGAATGAATTTAGATGGATTAAAGAGTTCTAAGAAAGAATTGTGTATTAGTAATATTAAGGATATTATTGATAGATTATCATTGAATAATGTTGATTATAATGATAAATATTTGGGATTTATTCCCAGGTTTAGGTTTATGAATATTTCAGAGCATATAAAGGATTTATTGAAGGAAAATTTAGTTATAAAAAAAGAAAAGGAAGAATTTGTTAGATAAAAAAAAGAAGCACATGTGGCTTCTTTTTAGTTTAAAAAGGGATTTCGCTAGGTTTAGAAGGAGTTGTTGATTTACTGCCCCATTTGCTTGCTGTAGGTTTTGTTTCAGTTGATTTAGATTCAGAACCCCATCTTTTAACCTTTGTTTCTTCTGCTGGTTTATCTTTTGCAGGAGTTGTTGATTTTCTTTGGCTGGCAAATTTGGTTTTTTGTTCATCTGTAAGTGGTGGATTTACTTCTAAATAAGCCCAACCAGTTTTACTGATTTTTACTTTACCCTCTTTAATTAGTTCATTAATTTTATTAATATTTAATGCCATTTTTCCTTTTACATAAGGTGTTCCATCTGGGCGGGGATTACGATTTTCAGGAAACACAATATTTCCAATCACTCCACTGTCCCAAGTTCCATCTTCTTTGCGATTTGAATATGACAATAATTGATCTGCTTGTTCAAATTGATATTCTTTTTCCATAACTTTTCTCCTTCTAGTTTGTTTTTCTTAGTTACTTTTTTATTTTAATTTTATTTAAAATTTCTTCCTATATTATAATTCTTTTTTTCTAATTTGTCAACTTTTTTTCATCTTTTTTTATTTTATTTATAAAATCATGCTTTTTTTTCCCTTAATTTAATTTTAGTTTTCTGAAATATAGCAATATTCATCATCCATAAATTATTTAAATATAAAATAACTGTTTTTATGTCATCTAATAATATTATATTATTTACCATTAAGCCAAGATTTACATAATTTATCTTCTGATAATATTTTTAAGGCTTCATTAATCTTATTTATTTGCTCTATATTTTTTTCTGTTGAGGAAACATTTAATATTACATTTACATTAAAGTAAATATCTTTTTCATTCATTGATAAATCAATAAATTCTTTTTGATATTTTTCTCCAGAATGGGTTTGGATTGCTAAACTTCTTGATGGTTCATTTTTAACAAATCCTTTTTATATATTTTAAGATAATTATTATAACATAATTGAATAAAAAAGATCAAATATTTTTTATTCAATTTAATCTTTTAGATATTGAAAGTATTTTTTTATCCTTAAATTTCTTAAAAAAGAATTAATAATATTAACTCTTTTTAAGTTTTTAGCTTATTTATTTTTATAAAAAAACAAAAAATTATTCTCTTTCTGCATCATTCTTATTAATTTTTGCCATTGCTTTTAATGCTTTTTGTTGAGTTATTAATACTCTTGCAGCAAAGCTCGCATCACTTTCTGATATTACCCCTGGTGTTTTTGCCTTATTCAATATAGTAGCCTGTTCTGATATATCTATACCTTTTAAATCTAATTGAGCTAATTCTGCAATTGTTTTTATTTGATTAATACTCTCTAAAATTGGTTTACCAATTACCTTTATAATATTTTGGTTTTCTAATATATTATCTGATAATAATTTTGTAGATAAGCCATTAATATATTTTAAATTTAATTTTTCTATTTCAGATTTAATTAAAGGAAATTTTAGAGTGTCATTATTTTTTATTGAATCTTTTATTCTTAGAACTAAATTATCTAAATATTTATTTCTAGCCTCTTGTTCTTCATCAGGTTTTGCAAAAAATTTTAATTGAGATAGTTTAGAACTATCTAATTGATTTGATAATTCATTAAAAAATTCTTTTTTTATTTTTCCTAAATTTAAACTATCAATAACATTATATTTTAAATTATTCTCATTAATGACATTAACTACTTCACTAACTACTTCTTTTAATCTATATTCTAATTTTGTTCCAGGATAATCTTTATTTAAATTAAGGACTAATTGTGGCAATAATCTTTCTAATTTAGTTAAACTTTTTTCTTCACCATTAAAAGCTGTTAAAAGTATACTTTTAACTACCTTTAAATCATCTAAAAACAATTTTTCTCTACTACTATTATTTATTTCTTCCATTTTATTTTTCTCCTATAAAATATTTAAAATATATAAATATATTATACTATATTATATTCAAAAAATAAAAAATAATTAAAGTATTTTTTTTAAACATTTAATTATTTCCATTGTTAATTTTGGTGGAATTGCTTCACCAATTACATGTCTAACCATACTATCACTAGCCCAATTAGGAACATTCCAATTATCAGGAAGCCCCATTAATCTAAATAATTCTAAGTGACTTAAAACTCTTGCATCAGAATATGTTCCATCTTTTTGCTGTCTTCCTGGATGACAGTTTTGTTGTCCACCAAGACTTCCATTATTCATTGTTATAGTAGGAGCAGGTTTATCCCAACTCATGCGACTATAAGTGGACTTAAAACCCTTCATTGGCTGATAAGCAGGAGTTCCATCTTCATTAATATATTCTGGTAAATGAGTTGTTGCATCTTTATCTAATTGATTTTTAGTTAAATTAGAGTAATCTTTTACACAAATTTCTTTAAATAATCCTGATGGTACATTATTTTTCATAATTTCAATTTTTATTTTATTTTCAATTAATTTATTATTAGAATCTATTACATAAAGTGGGAAGTTTTCTAATTTTAAAGTTTTTTCCCCATTAACTATTTGTTTTTGCATTCTAATAGTTTTTGGATAAAAAACTTTATTATCTCTAGAACTACAACCACTAGGTGTATGACTTAACCATTCTACTTCATTTTTTGAGTGCTTTTTTGCATTATGATGTAAAATTTCTGAAACTTCACCATTTTTTAAAATAGGTAAATCACCAATTGCTTCTTTAACAGTAATCCAATTTTGTTTTTCTGGATCTTTCCATTCATATGTTTTTTTAAAAATTCTTGTAAAAGCCCTTTTTCTGTGTTGAGGAGTTCCATAATCAGCAGCATTAAATACATCAAATTTGATATTATATCCAAGTTTATCTGCCATTAATTGTAAATAATTTTTTATAGTTAAAAAATTTCCATCACCAAAAGCATCAATTTTTGTCTCATACATTTGAGGAACATTTTCAATTAAAATAAATTCTGGGTCTAATTCCTCTACTGCTTTAATAACTTTTGTAATTAATAAATTTCTTGGATCATGTTCTTCTTGTTTTCCTAACAAACTCATTCCTTGACATGGTGGTGTTGCCAAAATAAAGTTTACATTTTTTTCTTTTGCTTCTTTAATAATTAAATTAAAAATTTCAGTATTTGTTATATCACCTTGTATAATTTCATGATCTGAGTTTTGATGTGAATAAAATTTACATCGATCTTTTAATAATTCATTAGCTAAAACAATTGGATAACCAATCTCTTTTAAATATGTTTCTCCAATTCCAACATTTGCAAATAGTGATAACCCCTTAAACATAACTTACCTTTTTTAAAAAATATATTTTATATATTATCATACTTATCATATGTTAGTCAAATTTTTCTATTAATTTATCTTTAAATAAATGATATTGAAATCCTTTGGTTCTTATCTCTAATGAGAATAGTTTATTCATAAAAGAAATTTGGTGTTTGTCAAATTGAATTTGACAAAAATTATTTTTTACATAATGATTATATAAAGAATCTTGGTCTATAACATGAATTGTACTATATTCTATATTTTCTTTTATTTTTTTATCATTTAATATAATTAAATCAGCTTTTAAATTTTTGTTTCCATAATTAAAAATATAATCAAAAACTTTTCTATAAATATTAGAATAATAATTTTTTATAATATTTTTTTCATCATCAGTTAATAATTCATTATTTTTATATTTAAATAAATTGTTAAAAACTAGTCTTTCTATTTTACTCATAGGTTTTATTTTATACATATTTCTATAAAAAGATTTTTCTGTATGACTACTTAAATGTCCCTGATTGTTTGTTTGACTTTTAGCAGAAAAATTAATTATCTTTTCTGAGTTATTTTTAAATATAATTTTAGTTGAAACATCTGGTTTAAAGCATTTTAGTTGTGTGGTTTCTATTTTTAAAATATCATTTGCATTTATATTTAATTTATTTAAAATATGGTTAGTTAATTCATTAATTGGTTCATTTGAATTAAAATTAAACTCCCTAACTAATTTAGCTTCAAATTCTTTACCCTCCCTATTTGCTTTTTCTCCAGCTTCACTTCTTTTGTATTTGACATTTTCAATAATTGAGTTTAATCTTTCAAAAACAGATTTATTAATACAAATTTTAAAATTTTGAGGATTACTTCCTGATCCTTTTCTTGAAATATAAAATAATTCTTGTATAATTTTAAAACCTTGATTTCCTACAATTAAATTATTTTTAAAAGTATCTTCTCTTTTAGATAAGTAATTATAAGCGCTAATAATTTTATTTACATTTATTATTGATAAATTTTTATTATCATAATCAATGATAAAATCAGAATAAGGAATAATTGCTTTTATAATATTTTTACAATTTTTAGAGATATAATTTAATTGCTTTTGTATGTCTGCATTTTTTTCAAAAATTTCCTTACAATTTTTTGGAATTAATGAAAAATACTCCTCTGAAAAAATATATAAATTATCTATAAAATTATTTTTTCTTCTATTTAAATTAGATTTTTCCATAATTTTTTGGGGTGACATAATATTTATTTCAGGAGATTTAATAATATCTTTAATATATAAATTATAATGTTTTTTAATGAAATTATCATATTTATCCTTACCTTTTATTTCTAATATTCCATTAACTCTTTCTAGTTTAGATGTTGGCAATAATATTTTAATTTCCCAAATTTCACTTAAATTTAATTCATTAATAAAATAAATCTTATTATTAATTAGCTCTTTATTTAAATTATTAATTTTATTTAAAAAATTATCTTTTTGTTTTATTCCTTGTTTTTTACAATTATCACTTAATTTTTTTGGAATTAAATTATTATCTTTACTAATAATATATTCAAGATTATTATATAATATTTTACCATTGCAACATAGAATATTTTTAAATTTGTTATAATTTTTTGCTTGGGTTATCAATTTATCTCCTTTTTAAAATATATATTTTATAGTTTTTAACAATACTAATATTTTAAATTTAATTTTTATGGTAAAATTTTAAATCTATTTGATAATATTGATGTATTATTTTTAATTGTTCCAGATAATATTAATTCATCTCCAGGATGATAGATTTTTAATAATTTTGGATTATTAGTGCATCCCATAATGCCAGTTAATTTAGTATCAGCAACTTCAAAACATTGATAACAATCGGACCATGTGCTATAGTCTGTTATTGGATCATAATGACTAGTGCAATGCCAAGAATAAATTTCATTGTAAACTGCTTTTTCTGTTTTTATATCTGCTGTACTCATTGGTTGAGTATTACTAACTAAAGTATAAACTTTATAAAATTTATCCTCTTCAAGAAATACATACCTTGTACTAAAATTTTTTATATTTTCTTCTAGATAAGGTAATTCATCATCACTTTCAATATAATTCCATAATGGAAAATCAAATCTTATTAAATTTGAATTTTCTTTTATATATTCTGAATATCTTTTAATCATATTGCCATATCTTTGAATAATTTGATTTTTTGTTTCATCATAATAAAAATATGTGTTAATTAATGAGTGTGAATTTGGATCATTTGGATTATCCTTATTTATAAAAGAAGTAGGACTTAAAGCTCCAGGAACCCTATTTATAATATCTTTATATGCATTAACATATCTTTGTTCATAACTAGAATAGTTCCAATTGAAACCATTAACTACACTTGCAGGAGTTGCAATTGATAACTCTGCAAAGTGATCCTTTTTATCTATACTTTTTGCATTAAAATAACTAATTAATTCATTAGCATATAAATTTCCTTGTGAATGACCTATGATAATAAAATATTTATCATCCATATTTTTAAAATTTGTTAATCCAGATTGCAATTCAAAATCAGTTACTATTTTTTCAAAATTAAAACCAACTGGATTATATAATTCATCTATTGATTTTTTAACAGAAATGGTTAAATTTTTATATTCTTCAGAATCAATAGGATAAATATAACCATATACTGTCATAACATTATCTACAATATCTTCTATTGTTAATTTTTCCCATTCTTGTTTTTTCTGCCTAATGGAATCTAATATTTGCTTAAAAACTCCTGCATCAATAGGAGAAGGCTTTTCATTATAAAGCAATGATATATTTTTAGAAATAAAAGTTCCCTGAACTGAATTTTGAAATTTCAAGTTTTCATTTAATTTATCTAAATTTTTTTTGGCTTCTTTTTCTGTTGTATTTATACCATTTATATAATATTGATATAAAATTGGCTGTACTTCTGCAAAAGCAGAAAATGAAATTAGACTAGTTAGTAAGATAGTTTTTTTCAAGCCATTATTCCTTTTTAAAATTGATGATTAATATAATATTCACATAAATTTTTGTTTGAATATTTATCTGGAAATTTTGATGAATATGAATCATTTACACCATCATAATTATTATCTTTATAATTTAGTCCATAATCATTATGTATAACATGACCTCCTAAATTATTATCTGATTGTTGATTTAATCTTTTTAACTTAGGAATTTTAGAAGAAATATCTTCACTAAAATCAATTAACCCATATTTTAACTGTTGATTATTTGATTCATAAAAGAAAAAACAATCAATGCCAGCACTCCATCTATAATTATTTTCTAAAAAAGATTTATAATCTTTTTTATTCAAGGCTTGCAAAGAAAGGCTATCAAAATAAAACATTTTGATAGCAGCAAGCCTAGCTTGTTCATGACTTTCTGGTATATTATTAGCAACCAAATTTAAATAAACATCAGGAATACCTAAATTATTTGTCACAGGAGTTCCAAATAAATCAGTTAATTCCTGCTCTTTTGTTTTTGATATAGAATTATTAGAAATTTTTGACTCAGAAAATCCTATATTAGTATTAAAATTAAATGATGAAATTTTATTTATATCTATTCTTTCTTCTTTATTTGTTAAAAATAATCCACCTAATCCCAAAATACATAAAATAAAAACTATTATTAATATTTTTTTCATTTATTTTCCTTTTTTAACAATATTCAGCAATTCATCCTCTTCCTTTAGGTAGAGGATGAATTACCTAACCTAACTTAACTTAACCCAACCATTATTATAACATATTAGGTTAAGTTTTTTTAATGAAATCTGCTTATAAGATTTATTATCCTCAGTAATATAATTATCATTAATATCCTTTATATAAGCAGATTTTCCTGTAAATCCACTAATATAACCAAATTTATCTAAATTTATATAGTCAATTAAAAATAATTTTTCCTTTAATTTTAATAAATCATTTAAAATTTCACTTTCATTAACAAAATTATTTTTAATTAATTTAAATTTATTTTTAAAATTATCTTTTGCTGTTGATGTTAATAAATATTCATTAAGATTAATTTTTTCTATTTTTAGTTTTTTTGTTTTTGTTAATTCTTTGTTATTTTTTAAATTAAGATCTATTAAATTAAAATTTAATAAGTCTGTTTTTGATATGTTTTGTATAGGAAAATTTATTAAAAAATCATTTTTTAATTTATATACATTTTCTTTTTCATACAGAAGATAATTAAGACCAATTATTTGTTTGTTAATATTAAAAAAAACTAAAATATCTTTTTCACTATTAGAAATTTCCTTTACATTTCCATAACCCAAAATTTTGATCTCATTCATTTCTTAAATTTCCATTTCATGTCTATTTTTTAAAGTGATAGGTTTAATACTTCTTTCAGATTTAACTGTTAATAAATTATTAATATTTATATCTGAACCTTCAATTTTATCTAAATCAACATCCCCTAAAATAATTGATGTTTTTAATTGATTTTTTAAAATAATTAATTGACTATTATTTAAATCATTAATAATAGTATTTAGTTTTTTTATATTTTCTTGATCTGGCTTATTACTTAATTGAACAATTGAATTACGAATACTATCAATAAAATTTTCATTTGCAAAACCTATATTTTCAATAAGTTTTTGATTATTTTCTTCAATAACTGGATTTACATACATTTTTTCTAAATTCTTAATTAAATTATCATTTATATATCCTTGAAATTTATTTAATTGTCTTTTATACGTATTTTCATAATTATCTCTATTTTTAAAATATTCAGGATCTTGATTTCCAGCTAATATTTCTGCTTTGCATTCATATAAACAATCATAAATATCAGCAATTTTACAAACAAATTTAGCTGTTTTACTATTTGTTAATTTAAGAATATCCATTATTGTTTTTTCTGTATTTTTTTGAAATTTATCTAACATTGGATAATCTTGTTTAACAGGGCTTGGCATATCATTTAGAATTACCTCTGGATAATCATGATATAATGAATATCTAAAAATATTTAATTCCATGCTTTTATCAAAGTTATTTTCTGATTTATTAATTTGTAAAAAGATATCAACTAATGCAGTTACTCTTGCTGAGTGTTCTAATAAAGTAAAATCATTTAAAGATAACCTTTTTGCCCATCTTTCAACAGTAATTTGTTTTTGGGTATTTTCAATAATTAAATTATAATTATAAACACTTTGTTCATTTTTAATTAATTTATTTGAAATATCAATTACTTTATTTGAAAGTTCAATATTTCCATAATTATTTGCATTAAATAATCTATCTTGAGTTCCATTTAATGCCTCTAAAATACTTTCTGTATTATTTCCTAGTGAATTTTCTAATTTTGCTTCAAAATAAGAATTTAAAATATCTCCAATTTCTGCTAAATATTGAACTTTACCATCTTTTGATAAATTTAAAGTACTTAAAATTTGATTTAAAACTTTATTATAATATTTTGCATATTCTGGATATTCAATTTTAGTTTTTTTAGATAAATCATTTAAAATGGTTTTAGCTAAATCTTCATACATTCCATTTCTCATTGATTCTAAATGTGTATATTGAGAAATAAGATTTGGAGTCTCATTGTTTACAGCATTCACCAAACAATCAATTATAACAGGAACTTTTGCTGCTCTATGTAATAAGTTATGTTTTTTAATAGTTTGAACTCCAGACCAAGATTTTATTTGTTTTTGACTTTGAAAATGTTCAATTAAATCCTTATAATTATCTACATCAAATTTTAACATAAAATACCCTTTTAAAATGTTTTATTTTTGTAAGTAATTATTATACCACATTTTTTAATTAAATATAAATTATTTTTTAAATTTTTTCAAAAAGACATATTTAATTATTTCTAATTTTTAAATAAAACCCCCAATTAATATTTTAATTGAGGGTTTTTGATTAAAAATTAATCCCAATCCAAAGCGCCGCCAGTTTGATATTCTGTTACTCTGGTCTCAAAAAAGTTTTTTTCTTTTTTAAGGTCAATCATTTCACTCATCCAAGGGAATGGATTATTAGTTTGAGCTGGAAATAATTCAGGTAAACCAATTTGAGTAGTTCTTCTATTACAAATAAATCTTAAATATTCTTTAAACATACCAGCATTTAACCCTAATACCCCTCTAGGCATTGTATCTTCTGCATAAGCATATTCAAGTTCAACTCCTTTATGGAAAAGTTCAATTAATTCATTTTTAAACTCTTCTGTCCAAAGTTCTGGATTTTCCAGTTTGATAGAGTTTATTAAATCAATTCCAAAATTACAATGCATAGATTCATCTCGTAAAATATACTGATATTGTTCTGCAGCACCAACCATTTTATTTTGACGACCTAAAGCTAAAATTTGGACAAAACCAACATAAAAGAAAAGACCTTCCATAATACAAGCAAATACAATAAGAGATTTTAATAATTTTTGATCATTTTCTAATGTTCCAGTTTTAAAAGTTGGATCTGTTAAAGTATCAATAAATGGAATTAAAAATTCATCTTTTTCTTTAATTGATGGAATTTCATGATAAGCATTGAAAATTTCACTTTCATTCATACCTAAACTTTCAACAATATATTGATAACTATGGCTATGGATTGCTTCCTCAAAAGCTTGCCTTAATAAAAATTGTCTACATTCTGGTGCTGTAATCTGTCTATAAGTTCCCAAAACAATATTATTAGCGGCTAAACTATCCGCAGTTGTAAAAAAGCCTAGATTTCTTTCAACAATTAATCTTTCATCAGGAGTTAAACCATTAGGGCTTTTCCATAATTCAATATCTCTTTGCATATTAATTTCTTGTGGCATCCAATGATTAGCGCAACTAGCTAAATATTTTTCCCAAGCCCATTTATACTTAAATGGCACTAGTTGATTTACATCTGTTTGTCCATTGATAATTCTTTTATCAACAGCATTAACTCTATTTTCATTCATAAAAATTCCTTTATTAAAAATTTTTACCTATAAATTTATTATAGGTAAAAATAATAGTGTGTTTATATTACTGACAAGCTTCACAATCTGGATTATCTATAGAACAGAATTTTGCATCTGTTGCTGGTAAATTTTCAGTATTAGCAAACTGCCCTTTTGTTGAAGCACTTCCATCATGATTTACTGCATTTAATTCACCACCAGAACCAGTTGATTTTTCTGCTGATGTAGCTCCTAATGTTCTTAAATAATATGTGGTTTTTAATCCTTTTATCCATGCTAATTTATAAATTTGATCCAATTTTTTACCACTTGGTTTAGAAACATAAATATTTAAAGACTGTGCTTGATCTATCCATTTTTGCCGACGACTTGCTGCCTCTATTAACCACTCTGGTTCAATTTCAAAAGAGGTTGCATATAAATCTTTTAATTCTTTTGGAATTCTATTTATTTGATTTAAACTACCATCAAAATATTTTAAGTCTGCTAACATCACATCATCCCATAAATTATGTTTTTTCAAGGAATCAATAAGATATTCATTAACAACTGTAAACTCTCCTGATAGATTTGATTTCACATAAATATTTTGATAAGTTGGTTCAATTGAAGCAGTTACACCAATAATATTTGAAATAGTTGCTGTTGGTGCAATTGCAATACAATTTGAATTTCTCATTCCATCTTTTTTAATTTTTTCTTTTAAAAAAGTCCAATTTAAAGAAGTTTCATTATTAACGTCTAAATATCCATTTCTTTCTTTTTTTAATAAATCAATAGATTCATGAGGTAAAATTCCTTGATCCCACAAACTACCTTTATAAGTAGAATATATGCCCTTTTCTTTGGCTAAATCACTTGATGCTAAATATGCATTATATGCGACTAACTCCATAGACTTATCTGCAAATTCAACAGCTTTTTCTGAAGCATAAGGAATATTTAAAATATGTAAGCAATCTTGAAACCCCATAATTCCTAAACCAACTGGACGATGTTTCAAATTTGAATTTTCAGCTTTTTTAACTGGATAAAAATTAATATCAACAACATTATCTAACATTCTCATTGCAGTTTTTATTGTTTTTTCTAATTTTTTCTCATCTAAAACTCCATCTTTTATATGGTTAACTAAATTAACAGAACCTAAATTACAAACAGCAATTTCATCTTGATTTGTATTTAAGGTAATTTCAGTACATAAATTTGAACTATGAACCACACCAACATGTTTTTGTGGTGATCTAATATTACAAGGATCTTTAAAGGTAATCCAAGGATGACCAGTTTCAAAAAGCATTGTTAAAATTTTTCTCCACAACTGTAAAGCTGGTAGTTTTTTATAAAGCTTAATTTTACCTTCATCTGCTAATTTTTCATAATTAACATAAACTGTTTCAAAATCTTTGCCATATTTATCATGTAAATCAGTAACTTCACTAGGAGAGAACAATGTCCATTCACCTTGCTCATGTACTCGTTTCATAAATAAATCAGGAATCCAATTTGCAGAATTCATATCATGACATCTTCTTCTATCATCTCCTGTATTTTTACGAAGCTCCAAAAATTCTTCTATATCATAATGCCATGTTTCTAAATATGCACAAACAGCTCCTTTTCTTTTACCACCATTGTGAACAAGACAATCAACAATCATATAGTTGGGTTCTCCATCAACTTTTAAGTCATAAACAGTAGAATGAGGTTCAATATTTTCAACTTTAATAATTCTAGAATATAACAATCCATTATAAATAAACCAATTATATTTAGTAACAGGTTTACAGCCTAATAAACTAGCTAATTCTTTTGTAGCTGGTATTCTTAAATCATAAGATTTTGATAAATTATTAAATTGAAATTGTTCCCCATTACTTCTAGTAGCAGAATGATTATGAAATCTTTCTCTATATTGACCTGATGAAGGGATACCACAACGAAGAAGTTGGTATCTCAAACCATCAATTAGTTCTTCAGAAGTATTTGAAAAAGAAATTTGATTTCCTCTAATAATATTTCCATCAGTTTCAATTAATCCTCTAATTAAGCATAATGTTTTTTCAATCTGAATGTGTGTTAAGTTTTGTGAAATTCTTTTTTGATTATTTTCATTATATAAATCACTTCTTGAAAATGGAATTGTTTGTTTGCCTGCATGAGAAAAACGACCATCTTTAGGATTGTGAATAATTCCTTCTCCCATAGAACCTTTTATTTGAACACTTACACCCTTTTTAATTTCATGAAACTTAATCCCTTTATTTGATAAATATTCTCTAACAAATTTTAAATATCCTTTTGTGTTTTCATTTCCAGTAATTCCAAACTCTTGACCATTTTTAGTTATATAACCATCTCCAAGCATAATTCCATAAAATCTCATATCATCATTTGTAAAGTTTGTTGGAATTACCTCATTTGGAATAACTTGAGATACAAAATCTCCTTTTTTTAGTTTTCCAGCTTCAACCCATTCTGGATTGATTTTATTGTTTTCTAATTTCTTTAAAATACGACAAATATTTTCACCTAGAGAAACACCCTGAATAACATAAAATGGATGTCCATTTGTTACTTCTGTTGAAAAAATAGAATATTTAGGTTTAATTTTTATCATTTCATCTTTAATATCATATTTTAAAATTTCTCTAATTTCTCTATATTCACCACTTTGATTTAAAACTAAATCATTATTATTAATATCTCTAAATTGTTTTACTCCATTATTGGTATATAGTTTTGTATGAGGTGCAAAACATTGATTTACTGCAACAGCAGTATCATTAACTACTTTTAGAAAAGGAATAACTCCTTGTGACTTACCATTAGTACCTTTAATATGAGAACCCATTGCCCGAATTGGTGTCCAATCATTCCCAAGTCCACCAGCAAATTTAGATAATAGTGCATTGTCTTTTATTCCATCATAAATACCAATTAAATCATCAGAAATGGTGCTTAAATAACAACTAGATAATTGTGAATGTAGTGTACCTGAATTAAATAAAGTTGGTGTTGATGACATAAAATCAAAAGTAGATAAAATATTATAAAATTCTATTGCTTTATCATCTTTATTTTTTTCAAGTAATGCTAATCCCATAGCAACCCGCATAAAGAAAACTTGCGCTAATTCAATTCTTCTTCCATTAATATGCAAAAAATATCTATCATATAAAGTTTGAATTCCCAAATATTTAAATTGTAAATCTCTTTTAGATACTAATGCATTAGCTAATTTTTCTAGATTAAAACTTGCTAATGCTGGATTTAATAATCCATTATCAATAGCTAAATTAATATATTTTGGAAAGTATTCTTTGTATGCATTTTGCATTTCTTTTGAACTAACTTCTTTACCAAATACTTCTTTTGCAATTGTGTTTAATAAGAGTCTTGCAGTTACAAAATTATAATTTGGTTCTGATTCAATCATTTGTCTTGAAGCTAAAATAATTGATTTTTCTAATTCTTTTTCACTAACTCCATCATAAATATTTTTTAATGCTGATGCTAGAATTTGTTTATGTGAAACATTTTCTAAATGACTACATGCAGATTTAATTATCATAGTTAATTTTTTTGTATTAAGTAATGTTTTATTTCCATTTTCATCAATTACATTTGCATTTGCTAAATCTGATAACTTAGCAAATTCTTTATCCCATTTTTCTCTAAATAAAACAAATCCTTTAGCAACCTTACTTTCACCATTTCGCATTAAAATTAATTCTACTGTATCTTGAATATTTAAAATATTAATCGAACAACCAGTTAAATAATTAGCTTTTAATTCAAAAAGAACTAACATTGTTAATTGATGAATTTGATCTCGAACTGAATCTCTAGATAATATCGATGACCCATAAGTTGAAATATATGCTTTTGATATTGCATTTGATATTTTATTGGCTTCAAATTTAACCACATCCCCATTTCTACGTATTACTGGATAATTAGCAAAATCTTTTTCAATTTCACTATAATCCATTGATAAATATTTATTTGTATTAATAATATTCTCCTTTTTAAATATAATTACTAAATTTAAAATTAAGTATTAATTTTATCATAATGAACTTTTATATAAAAAATATTTTTATGATTTTAAGACTAAATTTAAAATTTTATGTTCCACTTGTATTAACTTCTTGTTTATTTTGAGTTTCTAGTTGATGATATTTTTGATTTTTTTTAAGTTTTTATTTAATAAAAATTTTTAACATTAAAAACAGCAATTTTTCTTGTTAATATTAACATATCTGTTATAATTATGTCAAATATATTTATAAAAAATACTAAAAAATAACTCCCTATTCCCCTCTATAAGGAATAGGGGTTTTCCTTATAGGAAGATCTAAATAAAATATAATAACATATTCTAAAAATATTTGTCAAATATTTTTAATTATATTTTTCTTGATATATATTTAATTAATGGTTATAATTATTTTTTATCTATTTTGGAGATTTCGATGCTCTATAATTTGAGTAAAAATAAGAGATGGTTAATTTTAGAAGCTATTTCTCTATTTATTTGTTTTCTAATAATTATCTATCTTTTACCACCAAAAGATTATTTTAGCAATTATAATAATTTTCTTCATTTGTTAATTCCTAGTGATCCTTCTTTTAAAGTAGAACAAATGTATTTATGGAGGGATGTTATTTTTTATACTATTTTATTTGTATTTATTCCTTTTAATATATTAATTTATATTAATGAACTTAAATATAAGCCAAATAACTATATAATTTTATTTATAATGATTTTATTCTTTATTTTCTCATCTTTTATGATAAAAACGGAATTAAATTTAGAAAAAATTTTATTTGAAAAAACAATTTCTAGTAATATTAAAGGTAGATGCCTTTTTAATAGTGGGTGTAATAAAATTCCTTCTAGATTTATAGTCTTTAATGACAATGAAAGTATAATTTATTCTCTAAACTCTATTGCAATGCAAATTAAAACATTAGAGCCTCCATTTAATTATAAATTAAAAAATTATGTAAAAACAGAAAATTTAAATAATTCATCAACTTTATATGATTTTGAAATAAATTCACCAATAACTAAAAATATCTATAATACATTTAAAAATCCATCAAATATTATTTTAAAAATTAATTCAACAGATAAAATTAATCTCAGTATTACTAAAAAAAATGACTTTTGTGAATTATCTTTTAATAGTATTAAAAAAAATGGTCAAGAAATTAAATTTATTGATATTTTAGTAAAACTTGAAAAAGAAAATAATATGAATAATTTATTAAATACAATCCAGTATAAAGAAGTTAATTTAGGATTATTAACCCAGCCAATTTCTTGTTCTGCTTATGGGCTTTAGATTTTCTTGATAAAATGTGAAAATTCTGGTATAATATTGTATAAAACACTAAAATATTTAAGAGGAAAATATAATGAGTACAAAAATATATAATGCTTTTATTTTTAATAATATTTTTGATTTTGAAACTTTGCAATTAAAAATAAAAGAATTTCAAGAAAATTTATTACCAGAAATCCAAAATTATTTTATATTAGATAAATTAAATAAAATGATAAATTATTATGATACAATATTAACAGAAGTAGAATACATACCTGTTAATATTGGTGATAATTGTTATGATTTATTATTAAATAATTTAAAAGAAGCTATAATTAACAATCAAATTAAACAAATGAGAGATTTTTATAATTTTGATTTTGAAGTTATGTTTTATATTAAAAAATATAATAAAAAAGTTTATTGTAAAATATTTACAGAAAATAATGCTGCACTAATAAAATTAATAGACTTTTTTAATTTAATTGATTATCATTATCAAAATTCAACAGATGCACCAGAAAATTTTACAAAAGAAGAATGGGAAGAAAGAGAAACAATTTGGAAAGATAAGTTATTAGATGGTAATAATTCTTTTATGGATGCTAATTTTATTAAAATAAGACTTTTGGATTTTAAAGCTAATTTATCAATTTTTCCAACTCAATATTGTTTTTATATTTATGTTAAAGAAAACATAAATAAACTTTGTTCTATATTTAATATAGAACAAAGAGCTATTAATTTTAGTAATAAATACATTTGGGAATATATAATTAAAGAAAAACACTTAAAACCATCTCAATATATGAAATTAAAAAATATAAAAAAAGAAAATAATTTATTTTATAATAAATATATAGAGTTAAATAATTTTATAAAAAAGCAGTTTATGTTGATTGCTCCAAAAATCTCACAAGAGAATTTTGATTATTGTAAGTTAAATTTAAATGTTTGGTCAAAAGATGATTTAAATAAATTAATTTATAATAAAGTTAAAGAAATTGATTTTGATAATGTTTTTGAACTTTATACAAAAGAAAATTCTTTTTAAAATATAATAAGTTAATAATATTTTTAAGGAGAATATTTTGAAATATCATGTAGCAAATATATCAAAAGAAATGATAGAAGAAATGAGCAAAGAAATAAATAATATAAATAATGTTATTTTAATTTCTATTAATGATATTGGTAGTTCAACAAAAATAGAAAACACTAATTTTTTTAAAAATATTTATACATTCTATTTTGAAGATATTGAAGATGAATATGTTTATTCTATTTATAATAAAGAAGATACAATACCAATTTGGGCAAAAGGAATTTCAGACCATCAAGCAAAAAAAATAGCAAAAATATTATTGTTATCAAAAAATAAACATAATATTTTAGTTCATTGTCATGCAGGAGTATCAAGAAGTGGAGCAATAACTGAAATAGCAGTAGATTTAGGTTTTAAATTATACAACTTTTCTAATTTAAGAACAATAAATCAAACTGTATATCAAAAAATAAAAAACCAATTATCATTAAAATATAAAATATCTATATATATTAAAAAAATTATAAAATTTTTCCTAAAAAATAATTAAAATAATAAATAAAAATTCCAAATAAACTAGTTATTTGGAATTTTGGTTTATGGTTTTTCTGATTTAAAATTTATAATTAAAAACCTATTTTAATTTTTTCTTCCTCAGATATTCCAATTTCAGTTAAAAGCGGTTTTATAACTTCAAATTCAAAACCAGTGAAATTATTTTCAATTTTTAAAAAAATATATTCTTTATAAATATTTTTTATAATTTTTTCAATTTGTCTTAATCCAGATTCATTAGCTTTTTCAATAATATATTTTAAAATATCATCATTTAAATAAAAATCATCATTTTCATTAAAATCAAATTCATTAAATATTTTACTATACATAATATTTTTTATTATATATAATTTCTCTTCTACTGAGTATGATGGCACTTTAATTAAAGTTAATCTGCTCATTAAATATTCAGGAAATACATTTTGATTAAATCCTGCACCATTCAAATTAATATCATTTGAAGTCATAAAGAATGATATTCCTGATAAATCATATTCTTTGTGATTATTATTATCAATAAATTTTTTATTTAAATTTTCATCTAATAACAAAGATAAAGCTGATGGAAAATTAACTTGTTGGCTTTTTGAGTGTTTATCAATCTCATCTAAAATGATAATAGCATTTTTTGGGCAGCCATTTTGTTCCATAAATTCTGCAATTGCTCCAATTTTTGACCCTCTCCATGATTTTTCTTGACCTATTAAAGTCCATTCTTCTTTGCCATTACATGAAAAATATAAAAAAGGAATTTTTAATGTTTCAGCAATTATTTTTAAAAAATAACTTTTTCCTGTTCCCGGTTCACCTATTAATAATGTTGGTGAAATTTTAAAACCATTTTTATTATATTTTGCAATTTTTATATTTTTAAATAAGGTTTTTTTTACATTATCCATGCCATAAATTTTATTATTAATATTTTCTATTTCAAAATTTTCTGTCCAATTTATATTTTCTTTTTTTTCTGTTAGTTCATCTTGTTTATAATTTCCTAAATTAGATAAAGAATAAGAAAAGTCTTTAAAAATCTTTTTTATATATTCTTTTGAATAATATTTATAATTTAAAAAATATTTATTAAAAGTATTTTTAACCAATAAATAACAATTGATAAATTCTTCTTTTGAATTTGTTAAATTATTAATATCTAAATTAAAGTAAAATAAATGATGTTGAAAAAATTTTTCATTCATTAATAAAGTTAGATCATCTCTAAGAATACATTTTGAAGTATTACTATAAGGTATCAAATCATTAATATTTTCATCATGATTTAACATAACCTTATTAAAAATTAAAAATTTTTCATAAAGATAATATCCAATTTGTAAATTTTCAGCAAATTCTTTTATATCTCCATTATATAATGCTGTTTGTTTAGATGTATTTGTATTTTTTTCTAAAATATGAGTACTTGCATAATCTAATATTTTAGAAAAAAATATTAGATTTGGATGAAAATTTTTATCTAATAAGTTTTTTTTAATACTATTAAATGTTGAAAAAAAACAATTAATAAAACTTTTACTACCTGTAAAATTATAATTTGTGATTACTTGAAAAACTTCTAGTTCATTATCTTGAATATATTTGACTAAAAGTTCATCTACATTAACTGACCTATATTGAACTTCAGAAAATAATGGCTCAAAATTTTTAAAAAAAGTAATTAATTTATTTATTAAAATATTATAATTTGTATCAGATAAATAATTTTTTAATGAATATTTTTTAATTAAAAAATATATTTGATCTCTAAAAATAAAATTTATTTCATCATAAAAATTTGTTTTATTTTCTAAAAAACCATAATCAGTTAAATATTCATTTACTTTTTTTATAACATTTTTTACATTGTCTTCTATAGTATAATTGTATCTTGATAAATACTGATCTTTTAACTCAATGAATTTAATAAAAAAATCATTTATATTAAATTTATCTACTTTTAATAAATTTAATCCCCTTTCTTTAAGATCATTATCTTTAGAAAATAGTTCATTTATGCTTTCTTTTAAGAATAATAACGAAATTTTATTTTTTTCATTTAATGTCAATTCATATAAATTTTTTAAAACAGAATTTAAAGATTTTACTAAATCATCAATTTCTGATGTAAAAATCTTATTTTCAGTATTTAAATTAGTATGAATTATATTTAAGACAGTGTTTAAACTTTCTTTTTCATTTTTTCCATTAAAATAATTTAAGTAAGATAATTCAAGCTCTTCATTTAAAGTTTCTAATCTATTTTTAAATGTTATCAATGGTAAGTTCGATTTATTTTCCCCATTGTTCGAAATCATTGATTTTTTTATTAGATCATTTGTTTTTAAGTATATTGGTTTTAATAAGTTACTAACATTAAAATTTTCTTTCACTTTTTTTCCTTTTTTACATATTTTGGTTGACTGGTTAAATGATATGAATCACAATAATCACAATAATAATATCTTATCTCATTCTTTTTATTTAATCTTGAGCAAAAAATTATTTTCTTTGTAATCAATAAAGATGCTAATTCTTTTGGAAATGGTTTTTTATTGCATTCGGTTAAATAAATGTTTCTTCCAATTATTTTTAATTGGGTTAATTTTTCTCTAATTTGATTATTTATATCTTTTATATTTAAAAAATAAAAACTTTCTATTAAATTATAAATTTTATTATCTAGCTTTAAATTATCTTTTTGATAATTTTGATTGATTTTTTCAATCATCTTATTTTTTATTAAAAAATTTTTAAAAACATTTTCAAGAACTCTTTCAGACATAGTTGGATACCCATTATGAAGTATATATTTTTTTGAAAATAAATTATATGAATTTTCCTCTTTTAAAATTAAATCAATTAAAAAGCAAATTCTAATCATTTTATTAAGACTAATTTTATTTGATATTAAATGTTTTTTTACAAATAGATATAAAGTTTGAATATTTTCTGTTATCATTTTAACCTCCTTAAAAACAAATTATAACATTAAATTTTTTATTAAATCTTCTATATCTAATTTATTATTTTTATTTTTTGATTCATAATAAAAGTCATTATAAAAAATTATTTTATCCATTGTTGGTTTAATTTTATTGTTATTTATAAAAATTTTTGAGTTTTTTATTTTACTATTAAAAGTTTCATTATTCATTTTAGAATAAAAATCATAAAATAAAAAAATAAATAAAATATAACAAATAAAGATAATTTTTTTAATTTTTTGCTACCTCAGTAATAAAATTTTTAAAATTTGGGTTTTTAGCTACCATTATATTTATTAAATTTCTATCAACAATATTTCTTTTTTTTGATTCTATAATTATTTTACTATTAAAATAATTATTAATATCAATTTTTATTAAGCCTATTCTAAATTCTTCTGTTAAACGATAACATTCATTCATTAAATCAATATCAAATAAATTTATATTTTCAACAACTAAATACCCATAGTTAGCCCAAGAGGAATTAGAAACTGCTTGAAAATAACATTTTCTTAAATTACTAAAATTTATTTCTAATTTTAATTCAAAAGAATATAAATCAATTGTGTTTAAATTTAATTTATTACTTAAATTTAAAACATCAATAGAATGATCTGAATAATTACTATATCCAACCATATCTGGATGTAACCATTGCAAGTTTACATCTTTTATGCTTTTTTCATGATAAATAGTAAAAGATTTAATTTTTTTTAAATTTAAAAATTTTTCTAAATGAATATGTAAATCACGTTCATGAGTAATTAAAATTAAATCTTTTTGTAAATTTTTATTTGAAATGTTAATATTTTTATTTATTTCAATAATTAATGGCGATTTACTAATAATATTTAATGAATTTTGATTTTCTTTAATATATATTTTAAATATTCTTTTTATTTTTATTTCTATTTTATCAGAAAAATTATAATTATTTTCAATTAAATATTCCTTTACATAAGAAATTAAATCTCTTTCATTTATAGTTGAATTATTATTGCAAAAATCAATAACAATATTATTTATGATTGTTGTGAGATACATTTATTTTTTTCCAACAAATATCCCTGATAAACAGCTTCTTCAACAATAGAAGATATTGGTTTTTTAGATTTTTGAGAAATTTTATATATTAAATAAGATAAAATTGGAGATAATCTACATTTGCTATACAAATAATCTTTTCTTTTTTTGGAAATTAAAATATTAAGAGTGATTGCTTTTAAATTTTTTTTATGTTTTTTTAACATATTATATCCCTTTTAAATAATGAGTTTTTATAATATTTTTTCTATTAAAATACATTTATGCATTAGTTGCATTTCTTTATTTGTTTTTTTATTATATTTTGTATAAATGAAAAATTGATTTAAATAATAATTTTTTAGTTCATTAAATGTATAACCAGCAACATAAAATTCTTGTGTTATACTGTCATCATAATGTAGTTTTATTTTTATATTATTTATGATACTTACCTTCAAATATTTAATATATATATTTTAACATATATTAAATATAAAGTCAAATGTTTTTTAATAAAAATATCAGCCTATAAAGACTGATATTTTTATTTTTTAAAAATTTAAATAGAAGATTCTATTTGTATCTGAAAATCTATTGGTGTAGTCATTTTTAAAGATTTTCCATTTTTATTATAAATACTAGGAGTTCCACTAATATTCAAATCTTGTTCTAATTTTTTCAAATTAACAAGAGTATTTTCAGCTTCTGGACAATTATTTAAAGGAGGTAAAATTTTATTTCTTAAAACATCCATATCAGAAGGTTTTATATTTAACCATTTATTTAATGTTTCACTTGGATTTTTAGAGCATAAAATTCTTAAACTATCACTTTCTGCATTTGGATGGATGCCTGTTAATGGTGTTAAAAAATTATAAACTGTTACATTATTTAAATTTTCAACAAAAACATTATTAAAAATATGACAATAAGGACAATCTGGATCTGAAAACACATAGATTATATTTTTCCCATTACCTTTAACTTCTTTTATAGCTAAATTTAAAGGTAATTTTTTCACATCAATAACATTTTTTTCATCAATATATTTTTGGGTTATATCTGTATTATTAATAGTTGAAATTATATGACCAGAAAAAAGAAAATCACCATTTTGACTTAAATAAATAATGTCTCCCCTAACATAAACTTGATAAAATTTTAAATCAGGCAAATATTTTATATCTAATGTATCAGGTAAACCATATTTTTTTATAAAAAAATCTTTCGCATCTTGAATGTTTTTAACTTTTATTGTATTATCTGTTTTTTTTGTTATATTTGTTTTATTATTTACATATTCACTTTGCGAAGTCTTATTTATTGAATTATCACAAGCAGTTAAAATACCTAGTGAAATAATTGTAATAATCATTTTTTTTATATTTGTTTTTAACATTTTTTTTCCTTTAAAATTATAATTGATTAATATTCTAGAATAAAAAACTACTTTTGTCAAGAAAATTACATAGATTACAGAAAACCATTGCCCTTTAGGATATTATCCTAGTTTAGAAGTAGATCAAATAATTCATAAAATCTCCTAAAAATAGTTTTATATTGTATCATACTTTTTTCAAAATATTTATGAAATTTAAACATTTTGAAAATAAATGCAAATAAACTTGATAATATATTAATTTTATGCTATATAATTAACATATATAATTTTATAAGGGGCTATAATTGATAAATCATATTTCAAATTTAACATCAATAATTTTTATTTTTATTATATTTACTATAAATTTAGGAATTGGGTTAAGAGCAGTTTGGATATATGAAGATATCTCTTATATTAAACCACCTTTAATTAATGGAGTTTTTTTTCTTATAATTGTAAAATGTTTAATTTAAAACCCACTAAAAAGTGGGTTTTTATAATTAAGAATTTAAATCTGTTTTTAATTTTTTAGCAACAGAAAACTTAATTCCTGTTTTTTCTGGAATTTGAAGTGCTTCACCAGTTTTTGGATTTCTACCATTTCTAGCTTGTCTAATACTTTGTTTAAAAGTACCAAGATTAGCAATAGCAACTTTTTCACCACCCAAAACAGTTTCTCTAATAATTTCTACCATTTCATGAGTAACTTCACTAATTTGTTTTTTAGACATTTCTGGAAATTTTTCATGTAATTTATCTCTAAGTTCATTAGTATTCATATTTTAATTTTCCTTTTTAAAGTTAATTTTGTAACTATTTTTAATAGTATAAACAGATATTATTATATTTTTTTTTAAAAGTCAAGTTTTTTTATAAAAAAAATTATTTTATTTCTAAAATATCATTTATATAAAATGAAACCCTAATTTCTTCATCAATATTTTTAAAACTAAAATTAACATTTAATACAACAAAAGCATTGGTTATTAGTTCTTCTTGATGAATTTTATATGAAGTTAAAGCACTATCAGAAAAATATAATTTTATTTTATGTGAATAATCATAAATAACAAGAAAAGCTCCTGTTCCCATTTTATGTTCTTTAATAATTCCACATATTTTAAAGTTCCTTGATTGTGATTTTAAATCAATTAATTCATCTTCTGATTTATTTTTAAAATCAACAGGACTTAAATATTCATTGTAAATTTTATATTTATTATATTTTTTAAATAAATTATCAGTTAAATGAAAGCCAATGATATCAAATTCTTTTTCTAATTGATAATTGATATTCCACTTTTCATCACTTAAACTTAAAGCAAAATTACTTAATTCATAATTTTCAAATAATGATGCAGTGTTTTTTGTTTTTTGTAATTTTCTCTTTTGTTTTATTATAGAATCAATGTTTTCAAAAATAGATTTTCTTGATACATTTAATGAATCAAAACAACCTGAACAAACTAAGGCTAATAATATTTTTTTATCAATAAATTCAAAACATCGATCTAAAAAATCATTAATATCTTTATAAAATCCATTCTTTGTTCTTTCTTCAACAATTTGTTTTGCACTTTGTTCTGTAATTCCTTTTAAAGCACCAAAACTATAAATAATTGTTGTATCATTAACTGGTTGAAATTTATAATCACTTTTATTTATATCTGGATTTACTATTTCTAAATTATTATCTTTTGCATCATTTATTAGTATTTCTAAATGTTCTAAATTATTCATATCAGATGACATAGTTGCACTCATAAAATAAGCTAGATAATGTCTTTTCAAAAAGGCAGTATGATAAGTAATAACAGCATAAGCAGCAGAGTGAGATTTATTAAATCCATATTCTGCAAAACTTTCCATTAAATCAAATAAATGATTTGCCATTTCATTAGAATATCCATTTTTTTCAGCACCTTCTAAAAAAATACTTCTTTGTTGTGCCATTTCTTCTGGTTTCTTTTTTCCCATGCAATTATGAACTAATATATCATTTGCATAGAAATTATGATTTGTTTCAATTTCTAAATCAAAAACTTCTTCAATTTTAAATTCTTCTATTGATACAATTTCATCCCAAAATATATCTGAATTTGATAATTTGATTAATTCATTATCATTTAATAGACTAGCTATTTTTTTAAATTTATTTAAATTTATTTTTCTTTTGCCATTAGGGGTTTTTAAATTTAAACCAGATATCAAATTAGTTAATCCTAATTCTTTCCAAGATTTTCTGCTTCTATATTTACTTTCTAAAATATATTTTAAAATTTCATTAGGAATACAATGTTTTGAGAATGTTTCAATTTTTTTATTCAATAACATTAAACAAGTATTTGAATATTTTTGATTTTTTTTACTTAAAAAACAATAAAAGTTTTTATAAAATTTAAAAAAATCAATTTTTCCTGTAATTTGACTTCTATAAAAAGGTTTATTATTATATTTTAATATTCTTTCTTCTTTTTTAGCAACAATACTAAATCTTAGCAACAAAGAATTTAATTGCTCTATCAATTTTTTTGATTTAGAATTATAATCACAATGCCCTATTGATTTATCAAAAGAACCATCTGTATTCCATAATGTTCCAATAAATAATTTTAAAAATTCATCATTTAATTTAAATACTTCTGTGGGGATAATTTTATCCGCAGATTTTTTATCTAATAAATATTCTTTAATCCATTTTTTACCTTCTCCATTTAAATGAATATAAGTTATATTTTTTAAATTTTGTTTTTTTTGAATTGCAATTGAAAAACAATTTCCAAATATTTTTTTATATGAATTAATGAAATCATCTATTAATTCTTCATCTGAATTACAAAAATAACAATTTGTGCCAGAAATACAACCATCTCCTAAAATATATGCAATTAACTTTATTTTTTCTGCTGATAAAGAATGGCTAATATTATTTTCAATTTTATTATATTTAGAGGTTGCAATAAAACTTCCTGGTTTTAAATTTTTCAATTGTTTCCAACCGTCAATAGTATAAAACAAATGGTCTTTTGTTACTTTAATTTCTTTTCCTAATTTTGTTTTTACTTTATATGTTAATTTTTGTCCATTATAATAAATATTAGTAATTCTATCTGTTTCATTTTTTTTATTATTTTCATTTAATGAGGTGATGTTTTTATGAATATAATTGTTTTTATCTTCATAAATTTCTTTTACTGTTTTTACTTCACCATTTTCTAAAATTATATTACTATCTCCCGAAATACAACGTCTAAGTAAATCAGCACCACCCAATGAGTATCCAGCAATAATTTGAGATATTTTCATTACCTGTTCTTGATAAACAATAATTCCATATGTAGGTTTTAAACAATCTTCTAATGCTGGAACAAAATAATTTGAAACTTGATATTTATCTGAAAAATTTATAGTATTTTGAGGATCTGGTTTACCATTTTTTTCCCATCTTTTTCTCTTAATGAAATCATCAACCATTCCAGAACCCAATGGACCAGGTCTATATAAAGCTAACATTGCAATAATATCTTCAAAACAATCTGGCTGCATTTTTACTAAATATGATTTCATTCCTGATGATTCCACTTGGAAAATTCCAGTAGTATTACCATCTTGTAATATTTTAAAAGTTTCAACATCATTAAATTTTTGAGTATCTAATTTTACTTCAATATTTTTTTGATTTTTTATCATTTGTAATGTATCATGAATAATAGTTAAGTTCTTTAACCCTAAAAAGTCAAATTTAACTAATCCTACATCCTCAACATCAACTTTATCTAATTGAGAAGTTTGATTTCCTTCTGTTTGATATAAAGGACAATAGTCAGAAATTTTACTAGGTGCTATAACTACTCCTGCGGCATGTTTTCCAATGCTTCTAGCTAATCCCTCTAATTTTAAGGCATTATCCCAAATATCCTTAACTTCCTCATCTTTGTCAGCTAATGCTTGAAGATCATTGTCTTCATTGTATGCGCTTTCTAAATTGTAACCAAAAGGTATTTTTTTTGTTAAGGAAGCACCTAAATTATAAGGATAATTCAATACTCTAACAACATCATTTATTACTGCTTTTGAAGCCATAGTACCAAAAGTAGCTATCTGTGAAACACATTCTTTTCCATATTTATTAGTAACATAATCTATAACCAATCCTCTTTTTTCTTGACAAAAATCAATATCAAAATCTGGCATTGAAACACGTTCTGGATTTAAAAATCTTTCAAATAATAGATCATAAGGTATTGGATTCAAATCAGTAATTCTCAAAGAATATGCAACTAATGAGCCAGCACCAGATCCCCTCCCTGCCCCAACAGGAATATCATTTTCTTTAGCCCAATTAATAAAATCAGCAACAATTAAAAAATAACCTGGAAATTTCATTTGAATAATAGTTTCTAATTCATAATTTAATCTATCAAAATAAATCTTCTCATTTTGTTTATAATCATTTTCATTTGAAAAAATTTCTTTAAGTCTTGATTTTAAACCCTCAATTGCTATTTTTTTAAAATAAGATTCAATAGTTTCATTTTTTGGTATAGGAAATTCAGGTAAATCAGCTACTCCTAATCTTAATTCTACATTACAATTATCTTTAATATAATTTAAATTAGTTGTAATTTCTTCTTGTATTTCATTAAATCTTAAAGAAAATTCATTAGAATCAAGAAAATACATATCATATGTATATTCTTGATTTAATGATTCAATATTATTTTTATCTAATTTGATTTTTTCAATATTACATTTTTTGATTTGATGAGGGATATAATCTTGTGTTTCATTAAAATATATTGGATGAGTAGCAACTACTTTTATATTTAAATCATTTGCTAATTGATACATTTTTTTATTTAAAATATTAATATGATATTTTCTTGTTTGAACTTTTTGAAGTTCAATAAAATAATCATTTTCATAAATACTCTTCCAAAGTAATAATCTTTCTCTAAGAGCTAGTTCTTTATCTTGTTGAATAATATTTACATATTCAGAATAGATACCACCAGATAAAATAAATACATCATGGATTTTATTTTTTTTAGAAAGAATAAAATCATCTGGTATTTTTATTTCACCTAAAAATAAATCCTTATATTTTGTATAAGCATTTGTAATTAATTCAAAAATATTAACTAAACCTTTATTATTTTTAGCTAACATTAAAATTTTATAATCTCCAAATTCATTATTGTTTAATAATAATTCTACTCCTAAAATAGGTTTAATTTTATTTTTTAAACAATTTTTATAAAATTTAACAAATCCAAACATATTCATTAAATCTGTTAGAGCTATACAATCGTATCCTTTTTCTTTTGCTATTTTTGGAATATTTTCAGCTGTAATAATTCCATCAATAATAGATAGATCACTATGACTTCTTAACTGTATTTTCATAATTTTTTCCCTTTAATCTCTTTATTTTTTAATTATATCATAAATAAAAAATTTAGTCAAATAAATAAAATAATAATTTTTTAAAAATTATTGTTATAGTATTGACTTTTTATTAAAAGTATGTTATTATTAATTGGATTTTTTAAAAGGATAAAATTATGGAATTAAACAAAGAACAAAAAGAAGCAATAGAAAAAACAGATGGTAAAATATCTGTTGTGGCTGGTCCTGGTTCTGGAAAAACTAGGGTTTTAATTGAAAGAGTTTTAAATTTAATAAAAATGGGAAAACCTCAATCAAAAATATTACTTATAACTTTTACAAATAAAGTTAGAGAAGAGATTATTGAAAGACTTTTTAATGAAATAGGAGAAAATGATGTAAAAATACATACATTTCATTCATTTGCTTCAGAAATCATTAAAAAATACTTTAAAGAAATTAATGTTAATAAAAATTTAAAAATTTTAGATGAAGATGATTTAAAATTATTAATTTTAGAAAGTCAATATGCATTAATTTCTGAAAATGAAATTTTTAAAAATGAGGCAATCGATATTGATGAATTTATTAAAAGTGGATTATATAAAAATAAATTATCTTTAAAATCTGTTTTTACAAAAAAATTAGTTGATAAATTTAATTTATTGAAATCTGAAAATAATTATTCTACATATGATGATTTAATTGAAAGTTTATTTTTAATTTTAAAAAAAGTAAAATTAAGAAATCAAATTGTTAAAACAATTGACTATTTAATGATTGATGAATGCCAAGATTTAAATGAGGAGCAATATGTTATTGTTGAATTATTAGAAAAAAGTGGATTGAAAAATATTTTTATGGTAGGAGATTTAGATCAATCTATTTATGCTTGGCGTGGGGCAAGACCTAATTTATTTTTAAATTTTTATAATAATTCTTATCAAATAAAATTAAAAAATAATTATAGAAGTCATAAAGATATTATTGAAATAGCAAAAAAATTAATTTCATTTAATGATGATAGAATACATATTGATTATGCGGCTAAAGCAGAACATAAAGAAGGTTCAGTTCAAGTTTTAGATCATGTAAATAATGATATGCAATCAAAATACATATCTGAAGAAATTTTAAATATATTTAGAAAAGGTGAAAAACCAAATGATATTGCCATCTTATTTAGAATGAATTATCAAGCTAAAACAATAATTAATGAATTAATTATCAATAAAATATACTATAAAATTTATAATGAAAAAGAATTTTATGCAAAAAAAGAAATTAAAGATGTGATTTCACTTTTAAAAATATTAAATGATGATAGTGATCTTATTTCTTGGAGGAGAACAATAGATAATTTAATAAAATTATCTTTGGATGATAATCTTTATATTTATAGATTAAAAGAAAAAAATTTTAAAGATAAAATAGAATTACTATTTTTAAATAAAGAAGAAGATGAAGCACAAATATTTAAAAGGTTTTTAAATATAATTAATGACTTACAAAAAAATCAATCTTTAAATTATTTAGAGAAAACATTATTATTATTAAAGGAATTAAAATATAAAAAATTAGTTTTTCACAATAATAATGAAATAATTGATAATGTAGATCTATTTTTAGCAGAAGTAAAAAGCTCAATTATGAGAAAAATAAGTTTAGATGAATTTTTATTAAATTTAGGACTTGGAAATAATGATAAAGATGATGAAAAATGTATAAAATTAATGTCAATTCATTCAGCAAAAGGATTAGAATTTAATCAAGTTTTTATTTTAAATGTAAACCAAGGTATAATTCCTCACAAACATTCAATTGAAACAAGTGATATTTCAGAAGAAAGAAGGTTAATGTATGTCGGAATAACAAGGGCTAAAAAACATTTATATTTAAATTATACAACAGATAAAGAGAAGAGTATTTTTCTTGATGAAATATAAATAAAAGGTTTTAAAACCTTTTATTTATTATAAAAAAAATCACCATTAAGGTGATTTTTTGTTTATGCTTTTGGTTGAATTACATTATCAGGATAATGTTCAACAAAGACTGAACCAGCAACTTTTTGTTCATCTTCTTTTTCCCATTTTTTTGATTCATTATTATAATGATTTTTAACTAATGTGAACTCAAATTCATTAGTAAATGAAATTTGAGTTTTATCACCAGTTCCTTTGATAAGTTTTACTGGTACCCAACATTCATAACCTTTAAATTCTCCACCAACAAATTTAATTAATTGAGATTTTTCTGTTTTTTTTCCTAATTCAATGTTTTTTAAAGTTAGGTTATTCCATTGTTTTTCCATAGATTGAGATCCTTTTTAAAGTTAATATTTAAGTTGACTTTTTTTATTGTTTTAGCAATAACTGTTAGTCAAACAGTATAAAAATTTTTCTAAGAGAAACTTTTTTATTTTTATATAAGGAGTATATCACACAATTATATCTTTGTCAAGAAAATAATATTAAATTTTTAAATATTTTATTTACCTAGTTTAAAACTTCTTTGATTTTTATTATTATTTTCTAAATTCATTATTTTAAATAATAATTTACCAATAAAACCAAGAATTAATACACCAACTATCATTAAAACAGTAATTTTAAATGAAAATAATAAAGAAATAGATAAAATTAAAATAATAATATATTTCTTTTTCTTTAAATATTCAATTAATGGAAGATTATTTGAATTATAGTAAATTAAACCATTTTCTAAAATAATATTTTTTAATATTTGCCAAGTTTTTTTCATGAAAATACTCCTAAAATAAAGTAATGTATTATATAATAAATACATTACTTTGTCAAATTAATTTAATAAACAAAATTAATAAAATAAAATAAAATAAAATTAAATTGAATGTTCAAATTCTATTTTTTTACTTAATTTTGTTTCTATAATTTTTTCTTTAAATATTTCCTCATTATCAATTATCTCTATATTTTCATATTTAGGATGAATTATTGTAGATTTTTGATAATTAGAAATCATTTCTTCAAGTGTTAATTTTGCTTGGTTTAACACAATACTACCAGCTTCATTACTACTTAAACTTGATTGATTAGAAATTTGTCCATCAATCATAGAAATAGATGAGTTATAATTACTTGAATAACCTTGATTTCCATTTTGTGTTACATGAAGAATAATATGAGATTTTCCTATTTGAAGTTTATTTTTATTTATAAAATTCATTACTCCTTCTGATTGTAGTAACATTGAAAAATATGTTGATAATTGTAATTTATATAAATTTAGATTTGTTGCATCAATATTTAATCCACTAATTTTTAATTTTTGAAAAGTATTTTTTTCATGTAAAACTTTATTTGTTTTCCAGTCTCCAATACAAACTTCATTTGATTTGACATTATATAGTAAAATGTCAAATGTTCCAGCCAAACATTTTGACACATCAATTAATCTAAATTCTGTAGTTATTGGATACCATCCATTGTTTTTTAATTTTTCAACCATTGATTTTATATTGTAAGATGATTCTTTTATTAATTTTATTGCTTCTTTTGATACTTCCAGAGCATCCTTTTTTAAAACTTCTTCATTTTGATAAGTATAATTTGGATGTTTTTTTAATTTATTTGCTATATCTTCATTTTTAATTAATTTTAAATAAAATTTTAAATCATTATTTTTATCTTTTCTATTTTCATTAAATTCATCTTCAAGAATAAGATGCATTAATGTCCCCTTTTCAGTGGCAATTAAATTTGTTTTTGCCCAAGAAGATAAAAGAGCCTCTCTAGTTTCTAATTGAGCTTTTGAACCTAATCTATCTAAATAATTTTCAGAAAATACCTCTAATTGATCTAATGAGTTATATACATCAAAAAATCTTTTTAAATCATCACTATTAAAATTATTAAACAAATAATCATTTATCTTTAATTTAGATTCTTCTACTGTTAAAGATTTTATGTCATTTCTATCTTCAATTGAAATACCAAAAATATCTTTAAATAATTTATAATTACTAAAAACCCCTTCTTTATCATACAATGATTTTTCAGTATCTAACATATTTTTATATTTTAATTTATCATTATCCTTTTTATGAATTTCTTTAATTATGCTAGATAATTTATTTGTTATATTAAAAATATTATTAATTTTGTTTGTTTGAACTAAATTATTAAGAATATTTTTAAATAAAACTCTTGGAACAATTAAATTATTATCAAATTTTGGTTCTAATGTGTGAAGTACATTAGATAAGGCATTTAATTTTAATAGCCATTTTCCATTGTCATCTTGTTTTAAATATTTTATATTTTTTAAGTTATTAATTTCATCTGTTGTAAATTTACTAAAAATTTTATTTTCATTGCAAAAAAAATACTCATGAGATTCTTCTATAAAGATCAAATCTTCTTCTGGAAATTCTTGTTTTAAAACACTTATAAAACCATCTCTAATTTTTTGTAATTTTTTTTCTTCAATTTTATTTAAGCTCATAAAATAATTCCTTTTAATTTTTTTATAATACAATATTATAACATAAAATTAAGATAATAAAAAATAAAAAAGAGCCATTAAAGACTCTTTTTTATTTTTTTGGGGAGAAATTACATTCCATAAGAAATTGTAAAGTTTCCTGGTGTAGTACCAGCAGCTCCAGCTAAATCAGAAGCAGAAAATCCTTTTGCAGTAGTTCCACTACAAGTAGGAGCATCATCAGAACCTACTGTTCCAGATGAATAAACACATTTTCCATTTACTGAAATACCTAACACACCATCTGTTCCCATTTGGTTAATAGTTTTCACAATAACAGCAGGAGGAACTTTATCTTCTGTAATTATAAAACTTGAAGGAGTTGGTGTTCCAGAGCCAGCTGCAACAGTTACTGCACCATTATATTTATTTTTAGCAGTTCCTGCGGTACAATTAGTAACCATATTAGATGTAAAAATTCCCAATTGACAAACTGTTGTATTGCGAACCTCTTCGAATTGATTAGCATCTTGTGCAAAAGCACTTCTTACACCACTAGAAACAGCTTGTAAATCACTTGCCATTGTTTTTGCATTTGTAGTATCAGCATTTTTTGAATAAAGTGCAAAAGCACCAGCCAAGGCAACCCCAATAATAACGAATACAATCAAAATCTCAATTAATGAATAACCTTGATTTTTTTTGATATTTTTATTTAAATAATTTTTTTTCATAAATAGTATATTCCTTTTAAAAGTTAAAATGTAAAATAAAATAATAATATTTATTATTTTGTTAAATATTATTCCATATTTTAAAAAAAGTCAATAAAAACATAAAAAAAATAAAATAAAAACCTAAAAATAGGTTTTTTATTTTATTTGTTGTTAAAAGTCTATTTTACATTAGTTGCTTGTTCTGCGGCTGCTCCCATATCTTGTGATATTGAATATATACCTGTAAACAAGAAAGCAATTGTTAAAGCTACAATAAAGGTTGCTATTTGTTTTAATGCATTTGATTGTGTATTTATTTTTCTTAATCCTTCTTCTGTCATATCTGTAACCATTTTATCTAATGCATCTTCTAATGCTCCATATTTTGATACAACTGAAATATCTTTTAACATTTCTTTATCAGGAAATTGCAAATTAATTTCAACAAGTGCTGTTCCTATGTTTTTACCTTCTTTTATTTTTTCCATGATTAAGTATATTCTTTGATATAAGTAAGGATTTGATAATTCTGCAATTGCCTCTAAAGCATCTAATTGTTGAAATCCAGATTTACCTAGAGCAGATAATGAATTTAAAAACCCACAACCATTAACAATTTTATAAATATTAAATGGAGGAAATTTTTCTAAAGCAACTCTGTATCTTCCTTTATAATTTGGTAAAGCCCATTTTAATAATATTGTCATAAAAATAACAAATCCTATTAAAGAAGGAAACCAAATCCAAAATCCACTAGATAATGCAATCATCCATTCAGATGAAGTTGATAATTCTGCACCAGCAGGAATATTCATTGTTAAAGTTGGTATTAAAGATGTACTAAAATACCAAATAATACCAATCACAAAAGAAATCAAACCAGTAGGATATGCTAATGCTTTCATTAAAGCACCGTTCATTGCTTTAGTTTTTATATTATAATCAACTAATGTTTTAAAACCCTCAGAAATATCTCCATCTTCAAATGAAGCTATCATTAATTTATCAACTTCTGGAATAAATCCAGATAATGAATTTGAAATATTACTTCCTATTGTTAACCTTTCAATTATTCTTTCATAAACTAATCCCATAGCAGTTTTTTTATTATTAACTACCTCTTGTTCATATAATTCACGAAGAATTTCATTATATCCTAATCCAACATCATCATGTGATAGCCTATAAATTTTTTCATAAAATTTTTCTCTATTTCTTGCATTAAAAACAAATTTTACATACAAATTAATTGCTTTTTCTTTCAAATCATATAAATTAAAGTTCATTTATTTTTCCTTTTAATTTGCTTTTTTTAATTTTGGGTTTTTTTGAGGTTTATTTATTATTTCTGGTTTATTAAAATAAGAAGGATATTTATTTTTAAAATCTTGGATATAAAAACCATTTTCTAACATTCTTTCTAATGTAGGCAATTCATAACTATTTAGTAATTTATAAAAGAAATCAAAATGAATATCTTCATGTAGATCAAATTGCCCTAATTCTCTTTCCATCTCAATTGGGTCAGCTAATCCTTGTTTTACTTTAATTAATCCATGCATTTGCATATCAATACCTTTTAAATCTTTATACCAATATTTTTTTAATTCAGCTTTTTTATCTTGCAAGATTAATTCCATGTATTTTTGATCTGTCATAATTATCTCTGCAACAACTGAACGTCCACTTAAACCATTGAAATTGCAATTAGTACAACCGTCTGGATTTCTAATTCTCACACCAGATAAATCAACATCTTTTATTGCTTCTAACATTACATTAACATCATTTATATGTTTTATTTCCTCATAATTTTTATATGCACCAAAAGAAACTAAAAGACGTTTTAAAGTTGCTATTGCACCCTGCCTTTTTAAAAATTCATCCATGTTATCAAGTAATGATTTACAACAGTGAGGACATAATTTTTTAGTTAAACGTTGAGCTATTAGACCACAAACAACATCAGCATCACAAGCTAGTTCTTTTTTTGCCCCAATATCAATTAAACGAGGAAAAATTGTTAAAGCATTATTTGCATGGACAGTAGTAAAAACTTGATGCCCTGTCATAGCTGCTTGTAATGCAGCACCAGCAGAAGCTGCATCACGTACCTCCCCAATCATTATAATTTCTGGATCTAACCGCATTGCTGCTGAAATAGCTAAATTAAATTTCTCTGCCTTTTGTGCTGAATCTTTTACATTCATTACTGGTGTTTGTGTTGCATAACATTTTATTTTTTTATCAGTTATTTCTTCTTGACTTTCACTGATAATTGTTTGTTTAGCTGGTTCCCATCCAAAAATAGTATATTCTGGAGGATCTTCTACTGTAATTACATGCGATTTTCCCTCTGCTTGTGTAATAATATCTGAAATAACTACTTGTAAGGTAGTAGATTTACCACTACCTGTCGGACCTGAAATAATAGTAACGCCAGATGTTTTAGCAGCTAATTTTTCTAAATCTTCAACATGAAAATCCTCATATCCTAATTGTTTTAATGTAGGATTTTTATCTTTTGGTTTATACAATAAACGACAAACCATGTAATATCCATTTTCAGTAGGGGTAGTAGCAACCCGTGCTCCTGATAGTTGATCAGGAAGAAATAATGCACTTATTCTTGCACCTTGTGCTTTTTTAGGTTGAAAATTTTTATCAGCACTATCACACATAGTTGTATAAATTGTTCTACATATTGAATTTCCTTTTTCATGAGATAAGTCATGAACTCTATGTAAATCTCCTAATGATCTTACTTTTATAATACACTCATTGTCTCTAACCATAATATGAACATCAGATGCATCTTTACTCACACAATAACTAAATAAATCTTTAATTTCTTTTTGAACTAATGAAGTATTTAAAATTGTTTTATCTTTTAAATCATATCTTGCTTTAATTTCAGCAGATGATTCATAAATAAGTTCTTTTAATAAATTAGATTCCTTCCATAAAGATAATAATTGGACTACATCATTATCATCTAAAAAAGCATTATTTACATAACATTTTCCATCTGTCATTAAACATAATTTATCTTTTAAATTTAATGGAAGTTGTTCACCACCATTATCTCCATAAATATTTGTAATAATCGATACTTTTTCTGCCATTTTAGTTTTGTCCTGAAACAGAGTTTAATGTTGGTGCTGCTACTTGATAATTATAAGTTTGAGTTGTCGTTTGATTTACAGGATAATTTCTAGGAAGCGATATTTTCTTTCCACCTTTTAATGGTTTTAATAACACCCCCTCTGAACTAATGTTATCCACCTTATAATTTAATAAAATAGAGCCAATTTCTACCTCAGTAGTAGCACCATTCCCAAATAAAATAGTTGCTAATTTTGTACCATTTTTAAATGCAATATAATTTTTCATTGAAGCGGTAATAATTTCTTCTGGTTTTATTGGTGTTTGAGTTGAACTACTTGTGCTAGATAATTGAGGAACATTATTTCCTGTTGGTTGATTACCATACTTTTCATTCATTAGTTTTTTTTGTGCTTCTAATAGAGCAGTTTCTCTTTTTATATCATTAATAGTTTTTTGTGAATTATCTAAATTAACAGCATTTTGAACATTGCTAGATAATTCTGGTACAGGTGTATTTATTCCAGTTGGAGGTGGAACATTATTATTTTGAACTATTGGTTGCGGAGTACCAAGAGTATTTGGAATGTTGTTATTTTCATTATTTGCTGGATCAACATTAGGTTGACTATTCGGAGAAACTTGTGGAATAGTTTGCAATATAGGTTGTTGATTTTGATTTGTATTATTAAATACATTGTTTAATTCTTCTGCTTTTACTATGCTTACATTTAGTAAAGTCATTGAAAAAAATAAGTAAAATGTTTGTCTTTTCATAAAATTCTCCTAATATTATTTGTTTACTATTGGTGCTGATGCTGGTATCTTAGATGGTTTATTGTTTTTTACATCTATACTTATTTGCCAAGTTGGATTTGCCGTTTTTTCATCAATTTTTAAACTCAAATTTTCAATATATAATTTTGAAAAAATATTATATTTATTTTGTAAATAGATTGGTGAAAAATTTGATATTATTTCCATTTTATTTATATTTCCAGTTTGATCAGTATTTAAATTAATTTTAAAATCATCTGATTCTGATAATTTAGTTATATTTATAACTTTAGCTCTTAAGTCATCATTTGATAAAAATTTTAATCTTGTTTTTTCTATTCCCTTATCTTTTATTGGTATAGTAATAGATATTACAGAAGCTTTTCCAGTTCCTGATGAAAAGTTTAATGATTGACTTTCATTTGGTAATAATTTATATGATTTTATAAAATCATCACTATTAACAATATTATTAGCTACATCACCATAGTTTATAAACTTTAACACCCCACCAGATTTTAAATCACAATTATAACTTGTTAAACCCCAACTTCCCTTATCTTTTAAGAAATAACCTGCTCTATCAAAACAGTCTTTAATTAAAGAATTATAATCAAAAACTTTAATATATACAGGAGCTGGTTTTGGTGGAGGAGGTGGTGGTGCATCTTCTTTAAAATAATAATAAGAACCAGCTCCTCCTCCTACAATAACAATTAAGCCAGCAAATATTCGTGAAAATATTTTTATTTGTTTATTTCTTTTTTCTTTTTTTGTATAAATTTTATAAAAATTTATTTTTTCACAGATTAATTTATATTTTTTATCCCAAAACAAAACATTTGAATCAAAAGCAAATTCTTTTGTTTTTCCTAAACCAATTTTTCTAAAATTAATTTCTTGATTTAAAAATGTATCTTCAATCAATTGAAAACATTCAACTGTTGAATGTATATCCCTTATTTTTAATTTTTGGATAATTTCCTTTAAATATAAAATTAAATTATCACTAGTTCCAATAAATTCTCCTTTTCCATCTAAACAGTATATTGTTCCTTTATGGATTGTAATAGCTGCATAAAGAGTTTCATCAGAATTTTCTTTTTTATCAAATTCAAAACAAACAATTGCACTATCAACTTTACTCTGAAGAAATGGATAGGATTCAAGTAGAAATAAACCTAATGGAACAAATAAAGGTGGTTTTTCTTTTTTTGATATTTCTTTTACACCTGCTAAATCAAATAAATTTTGGTGTTTATTAAAGGCATAAGTAGGACGCAATTTATAAGATACTGCATACATATCACTTTTAGATAAGGTAGCAACCTTATCTAAATCAATATTGCTAGTATTTGATAAATTAGATTGATAAAATGAACCTAAAATAAAATATACATCATCTTTTTTATATGTTAAATTATTCATTTTATTAACCTTTTATGATATTTGGACTGACTAACATAATCAATCTTGTTTTGGTTTTATTTGCGGAATATCCACCACCAAGCCACCACCAATTTGATTGTCCTACACCTTGCTCCACTAATTTATCTAAACCATCATCAAATCCAGTTGTTACAAAAACAGAGCCTGAACGAACTTTAACTTTTTGCATCCAAGTTCTATTATTTACTGTTGGAAGTTGTATTGTTGCTCCACCATTAGTAGGATCACCAGAACTAAAAGTGTTCATTGCTTTTAAATTTGAAATACCAACAGTAATTTGCATTCTAATCATATCATTACCCTCTACAACAGGTAAAATATTCATACTAAATCCAACATTCACTTGACCAGGTTGTAAAGAAGTTTGGGTTGTTCCTGCACCACCACTAGCTGAAACAGTTGTTTGAGTTGATGCTAAATAACTAATTTGTTGAACAAAATTTATTGGAACTGGTTGTGAACTCATTGTTACGGCAGCAGCTGTTGTAACTTCACTTACTTTTGTTAAAGAACTCAAAGCATTAATAATTGCAGAAGAACCAGATAAAGCACCTTGTGCTGATGTAAATGTAAATGCTTGTGTTACAGCAGATGGGCTAAAAACAGAAGCAGCTGATGTTGCAGCAGTAGAAGAACCAGAAGCACCAGCCATTGTAATTGAACCTGGTGTTCCTTTTAGGACTAAATTCCAGTTAATACCATAATTATCATCTGCTGATGTATCAACACTAATAACATTTACATCAATATTTACTTGTTGATCCATTAATTTATTTTGTTCTTTTATATATCTTGATATATTAAGCATTGCACTTGGTTTATCTGTAATAGTTACAGAGCCAGTAGCTCCATTTATATTATATGTTCCAACTTTACTTAATAAATTTTTTAATCCTGTTTCATATTTTTGCCAAAAATCACCAGTTAAATTAAAAGTAACATTTTGAGATAAAGTTGAAGATGAAGTTGAACCACCAGTAGTACTTGCTTGTCCACTACCACCACCACCAGTACCAGTTGAAATTGCAGATGGTGCTCCTGATGACGTTCCATTCATACCTGATGTATTAGTTGAATTACCAGAAACCTGAATATCACCTGGAATGTTTTTAACTAAGAATGTTTTAGTTACTACTTGCGATAAAATAATTTTACCATTTTCATATTGCCAGCTTGTGTCTGTTGAACTTGCAATATTATCTAAAAAGTCTATTAAATTTCCACCATTCTGTGTAATTCTAGTTGTATTAATAATATCTCCACCCCCACCACCAGTTTGACCCATACTATTAACATATGTTGGAATTTTTGTTAATTTATAAACAGTATTCGCTACATCATTAAGATTTGTAAATACCCTATCCCCACCAGAAATTTGTTTATAAAATATATTTGGTAATGCTTTACCACCTGTATTTTCAATAAAATCACTACCAAAATAAGCATCATCTGAATATGATACATAATTTTTATTTTGAATTGTTTGATTTTTTGCATTAACTAACTGACTTTCAGCAGAGTTGATTGAATCATTTGCTATTCCTATACTTTTATTAGCTCCCATTATAGCACATGATGAAATTATAGGTAATGAACCTGTTAATAATAAAGTATTAATTAATTTATTCTTTTTAAACATTATTTTTTCCTTATATTAAATATTTGGTGTAGTGATTACAATAGTTTTATTTTTGCTTGCAATAGTTGCTAACATTTGAACTCCTGTTACAGTACTAGCTCTACAAACTTCATTAATAGCATAATCAAGATTGCCTTCAATTTCCATTCCTGAACGAATTGGAAAATCATAATTAGAATCCCAAACAATGTTCCAACCTGATTGTTTAGCCCACTTAGCAAAAGTTGTTTTAATTGTTTTATCATCAACATTCATAACCCAAACTCCATTAAATTTTTGAGTTTCAGTAGTTATTTTTGGTTTATAAGGACTATTAGTAGGCTTAGATTCAATAGGTTTAGATTCAACTTTAAGAGGTAATAAAGATGAAACATTTACTTTTGCTGGTGCTGGTGTTGCTAATACAACAGGCACTGGTTTTGGTGGAATTACTTGTACCGGAGTAATTGGAACTATTGATTTAAATACAATAATATTATTGGAATTTACTGTATATGTATATCCTAATTTAGGACAAACTTCATTTAAAAAATTTTGAATATTTGAAGAATTGCTAATTTTATAACCTATATTACTTGAATTCCCTTGTTGTAAAACCATACTTTTTGCATTATATAAACTTAATGTATTAATAACATCATTAATACTATAATATGTTTTCTGAACATATATTTGTGTATTTAAGATGTTATTAGGTTGGTTATCTGAAATATTTGTATCTTGATCGCTAAAAACAGCATCTGCCATAGAATCTGCTAATGATATAGAGGCATAACAATTCAAACTTAAAAATAAAATTGAACTAATTATCTTTTTTTTCATCTTTTTCCCTTTTAAAATATTTTTATTATAAATAATATAACATAGAAATAAAAAAGTCAATAAAATAAACAAATAAATAAATTTTTTTATTTATTTTGTTGTGAATTATATTCACTCATTTTTTGACTTACTAATTTTTTTATTGTATCAGTTGATTCAGTTACTAAATTTCTAACCATAGGATTTAAAATTCCCTCTATTGATGTTTTTAATGATTCTGTAATATTGCTTACAATATCATTTCCAATAGTATTTAATGTTTCATCTTTTATTAATTTTAATTCTGCATCTAACTGTTTGATTTTTTGTTCTTTTTCTATTTTTAAATTTTCTAAACTTTCTACAATGTTTTTATAATTATTTTGTAAATTTTCATAATTATATTTTAATAAATTTAATTTTTCATTTGATTCAAATATTTTAGATTCTAAATTATTTGCTTCTTTTTTTTGTTCTTCTATTTGTTGTGGAAGTAATTTCAATTCTTGATTTAAAATATTTCTTTTATTTGATAATTCATCACATGTTTTAAATAAATTATTTAATGTTTTTTCTTCATTTAATATTGTTTTATCTAATTCTTCTTTTTGAACTTGCAATAAATTTATATCTATGTTTAAATTTTCAATTTTTGCTTGTTTTGTTGATAAATTATCTTCAATTTCACGATTAACTTCATTGAATTTTTGTTCAGCTTGATTTTGATCTTCTATTATTTTTTTTGTATTTGAAATTACATCTGCCATATTAGAATCAATAATTTTTCTTGTGTGAGTTAATATATCATTTTGTAATAATTTCATTATTTCTAATATAAAATTTTTGTTTTTGGCTAATTCATTAGCAATAAATATTAATTGATTATCGGAAAATTTAGCATTATTAATATTATTAATTTTCTCTTCTACAATTTTATTTATTACTTTTTCTAATTCTGATTTATTTATTTCTGAATTTTTTTGTGTATCATTCATTTTATTTGAATCTTCTTCTCCTAATTCTTCATTATTAGATGGTTTATTTGTAAATTGTTTTATTTTATCATTTGCATGATCCATTAATTTTAACCCAACATCAAATGTTTCTTTTGCTGTACTAATTGCAACACTCAAATTCTTTTTCAATGCAGATTGTTCTTCTGGTTGAATTTCTTCTTGAGGTATTGATGTTTTATACAGTGGTTGTTCTAATAATCTATCTTCATTGGTTTCATTTACTTGATTATTATTATCTGAATATAAATCCTCCTCAATTAAATTATTTTCTGGTGTTTTTATATTATTTTTATCCTTATCTTCTAAAACTTGTTGCCATGAATCATTTATATCTGGCTTTAATTCTGTTTGAGTATTATGTTTAGTTCTTGTAAAAAATTTTTTCATAGTTAAAAATCCTTATTGTTTTGAATAATATGTATAACCTAAATTATCAGTAAATAAATTTAGTGATGAACTTCCAATTAATAAAGGATATGATGTTATAGTTCCACCACTTGGAATTATCCTGTTACTACCATTAACCTCTTGTTCTAATTGAGTTAAAAGACAAAATTGAGTACTTGAATTATTTATACAATAATTATTAATTAAAGCATTTTGACTTATTATAGAAGTCCCTGCAATATAAGAATTATTCATATATAAATTAATATAATCAAAATTTTCTTCTTGGCTAACACTACTTAAATCACTTGCTTTAAAAGCTGTTGCAACATAAGTAGTTGATGGATTGCCATTATATTCTGCATTTACAAAGAAGTTTAGAATAATGCTACTTTCATAAGGCTGGGATGATATATCAAAAGATAATAATCCAGAATCAGTAACACAATTAATTGTGAATAAATATGGATTAATTGGGTTTTGATACCAATTACTACTATTACCACACATAGAGACAGGTTGATTTAATGTTTTAGCATTTACATCTGTAATTGTAAGTTGTCCTCCATCTTGGAGATTTAAAGAACATAAATCATTTCCATCATTATTTTTTTTAGTTTGATTATTCATTAAAGGTAGTTTTAAACAATGAGAATAATATGTACCATTTTGTATATTAGATAACATAGTTTTGCCTGCTAATTGAATAGTTGCTGCCTCATTATTAAAAGCTTTTTTTAGAACACTTGTTAAATTTAAAAGAACAACCAATGAATTATTATTGTTAATTTGTTCAATATATCCTACTGCAGTAGGTATTCCAGTTGAATCTTTTACTATTACATTATAAATATTACTTGAATTAACATTTTTAACTAAATCTAATGTTTGAATTGGTGTTATTGTTGCTGATGTATAACCTAATGAATTATATATAGCTAATTTTGTAGGAACACCATTTACATTTTGAATTTGAAATATTGCTAAATTATTTTTTTGACCTCCCAATGCATAATTAGAAAAATAATTAACCCAATTTGAATTGTCTGGTTGTACATTTATAGATGTTCCGTTAGAAGAACCATCTCCACCAGAATTACAACCAATTAGACCACCACTTAAAAATAAGCTAAATAATAATATATTTATAGTATTATTTAACATTTTATTTTTTTTCATACATTAATCCTTTTTAAATTAAATTAAATTCTAAAAATATTTTTGTTGATTTTAAAATATCTTTTTTATCTTTTGTTTCAGAAAGTAAGGTTTCAGTTTTTAGAATTTTATTATTTTTAATAATATCTAAATTAAATACATATTTTTTAATAATTTCATTAAATTTTATATTTTCTTCATTAATACTGAAAATGTATTCATTATTTTTTTTAATTAATTTAATTTCCATAAAACTCCTTTATAATTTTTTATTTTCATATATTATTGATTGAAAAGATAAAGGATTTGAAATAATATATGCCCTAGCCCTACTACCTCCAATTCCATTAATATTAACTATGCCATAATTTAATAACCTACCCATAATACTTTGCCCTAAATCAATACTTTCAATTTTTGAAAGTGGCAATGAAGTTATTTGTCTCTGAATAAATCCTGTTTTTATTATTAATTTTTGATTTGTAATAACATAAAGTGAAGTATTTATTAATAAATAAGTATTAAAAAAATATAATATGCTAAAACACATTCCAATTAGACCAATTGGAAAATAAATAAAGCAAATAATAATTGAAATAAAAAAATATAAGATTGGTAAAAAATATAAAACATTGCTTTCTTTAGTTATAAATAATATATTTTCATTTTCCATTAATTGTGATTTTATAAAACTATCATTTATTTCTTGTGTAAATTTTTCTTTTATCATAAATATATCCTTATTTTTTAGCATATATAAAAATAGCACATATTTAAAATATAGTCAAGTTTTTAATATAAAAAATTATATTCTTGTAATACTTTTATCTTTAACCAATATTTTTATATCTTCATTATTAAATAATTTTTCTTGTTGAATATTTAAAACATTTGAAATGATTGTATTATATTCTTTTTCATTATCTTTAATTTTGGGATTCTTTTTAAATAAATTAATTTTTGCCTGTATAATAAATTTTGAAATTGATTTATTTTTTGAGTTTTTTATTGATCCTTTGATTTTATCTAATGTTAGTATTCCCAAAATAGAAAATTGATAAATTTTTTTAACTAAACTATCTCTTAAAACAATATTTTTTGAGTCTTTTATATTGTTAAATGAATTTCTCCAAAAATTAATATTTGAAATATCAGCTATTTTTAAAAATTCAATAGATTTATTTGGATTTGAAATTAAAATTAAATTATCCTTTACAAAAGATAATATTTCTTTTTTAATTTCATTATTTATAGAAACACTTTTAATTTTTAATAAAAAAATCAATTTTTCAAAAGTATTATTTTTTTCATTATTTAAATATATTTTTTTATCTTCAATATTCATTTCATTTATTGAATTAAAAAATTTTTTAAAAAATATTATATTATCATAATTTTTAATAATGTTGTTTTCTATCATTTTTTTTCCTTTATTGACAATTAATTTAATAATAATATTATTATATTAACAAATAATCCACAAAAAATAAAATAAAATTTAAAATTAAATAAAATATTTTTAATTAATTTAAATTTTTATGATAAAATAATGTTATTAAAAATATTTTAAATTATTTAAAGGAATAACATATGGAAGAAAAAAATATAAATTTTTTAAACAATCTCTCAAATCTTTATGATTCAAAAGAAGATAAGGATTTTATAAATAAAAATTTAATATTATTAAATATTTTAAGTATAATTAAGGAAAATTTTGAACCATTAGATTCTTGTTATTTTCCTCCTAATACACCACTTGGAAAAGAAAGAAGTTCAAGTGCATCTGAAGATCTAGAAGAAACTAAAAAAATTATTAGAGAAAATAGAAGAGCTAAACCTAGTAAATCTAATAATGAGCTTTTTGAAAAAAATGAAAAATTTTTTCAAAAAACAGAATTAGTTCAATTTAATAATTTAAAATTATTAAATAAATCAAGAGAAGAATTTATTAATGATTTTTATGATTCTGATATTGAAAATGATAAACAAATGTTTTTGGATCAAGTGTTTTTATTAAATGATCAAATAAAAATTGCAATTAATAAAATAAATTTAATTTTTGTTGCAAAAGAAATTAATGGTTGTTTAATTGATTTAAATGATATAGAAAAAAAACAAAGAGGAACAAAAGCAGATATTCAAGAAAAAAAAGATATAAATGAATATTTATTAAATTTAAATAATGTTATAAAAGAATATGATCTATATAATTTAACTAATGATTTTTTCTTAGATTATAATGAAAATGATATATCAAAAACAAAAAATATAAATCCAAATGATTTAATTATTGCTATGGATAATTTAATCAATGAAGATGAATTAGATACAAGACAAATAAAATCCTTATTTAAAAAAATATTATTAAAAAGTGAATTAATTCTTGGTGAAATGAAAGAACATAATATTGAACCAAATAAATTTATAAACAATGCAATTCAAAATTCACCAAATCCATCAATGATAGAATTACAAACAGAAATATACATTCCAGAAAATTATGTGGTAATAAATTTAGAAAATAATGAGAATTATTTACAATTAAATTTAAAATTAATAAAGTTTTTAGCAAATGAGTTATCACGTGATTTTAATCAATATAAAAATGTATCATTTACAGATAGTGTGACTAAAGAAAGTAAAAAAGAAAGTATTTGTGTAAAAATAGAAGATTCTAATCCTGAAAAAAGTGATGAAATTGCTTATAAAATTCAGGAAATTACTAATGAATATTTAAAAATAAAAAAAATAAATGGAAATATAATTAATTTTGATGAAAATTCATTAGATGCTAATATTGATGTTGAGCCATTAAGAAGAAATAATTTAACACATGAAACAGCAAATTATTTATTACAAGTAAGGAATATCAAAGTAAAACCACCAGAAACAAGAAGTCAATTAACTTTTGAATTTTAATTTGATATAAAATAAACCCCAAAATGGGGTTTATTTTTATGTCTTTTTATAATAATCAGTAACTAAATTAATTTTTTTATTTTTTATTATTTGAATATTTTTTTTAATATAAGAAAGCATTTCATTTTTTATCTCTAATCCTGTTATTTTACCTATTTCCATGTTATTAAACATATTTTCAAATTTTGAAGTAAAAATAGGTGAAATAATTTCATTTAATCCTAAATCAGATAATGTTTTTACTAATTCAATGCCTTTTTCAGTAATATTAATATAATTAGTATTTGGTATTTTTTTTATAAAACCTTTATTTTTCAAACCTTCAATTAATGGGGTTCTAGTTGATTCTGTACCTATTCCAGATTTTGAAAATAAGATTTTATTAAATTCTTTTATTTCTGATTGAGTTAATTCACTATTATTTATATATTTATGTATAAATCTCATTGCATTTAATAATGTTCCCTCTGTAAAATATGGAGGTGGTGTAGTCATAGATTTATTTGTAATTATGTTATCTTTTACTTTTAAATTAAAATCTTTTATCTTTAAATAATCATCTAACAACATATTTGTAGATAATATATAATTAGTTTTTTCAATTGAATAATCTAAATATACTATTTTTATTTTTTTTTCTGATTGAAGATTTTCAATAAACCTATTTAAAATCATAGAATAAATTTGTTTTTCTTCATTAGATAATAAAAAATATTCTTCATTAATTTCTAAAGGTATTATTGCATGATGATCTGTTAAATTTTCATTTGTAAAAATTTTTCTTTTAACAGGAATAAAGTTTTCAAGTAATTTATTGGCAATAAAACTATTTAATTTATGACCTATAGAATACCATTCGCTTTCAGGAAGAGAAATTGATGATGTTCTTGGATAAGAAATTAATTTTTTTTCATATAATGATTGCGCTAAATCTAATGTTTTTTGAATTGAATAAGAATATTTTTCATTTGCTTCTTCTTGTAATATTGATAAATTATAAAGACTATTTATTTTTTCTGTTGTCTCTAAAATATTTTTATTTTTTAATAAAATATCTTTATTGCCAAATTCATTGATTAAATGCATAATAAAATGGTGTTTATTAATATAACCTTGTGAATTTAAAAATTTTTTATCAACACTATTTTGTTTTAATCTTAAATTAAATTCTTGTCCTTCAAATTTAAAAAAAACACAAAAATCAAAATACTCTTCTGGTTTAAAATTTTTTATTATTTCATCTCTATCAAATAATAATTTTAATACTGGAGTTTGATTTCTTCCAACTGAAAATGTATTTGTTAAACCTTCTTCACTAAATTTTAAAGTAATAGCCCTAGAAAAATTAGTCCCAAAAATCCAATCAATTTCAGCTCTAAGTTTACTAGTTAAAAATAATTTTTGTTTATCTTTATTGTCGATTAAATTTTTAAATCCTTTATCTATTTCTTCAAATGATAAACCATGTAGCCAAATTCTTTTAACTGGTTTTAAATTATTTAAATAATTCAAAATTTCATCAACAATCATTTGACCTTCTCTACCTGCATCACCTGCATGTATAATTTCATCTGATTTTTCAATCAATGTTTTTATAATATTTAATTGATTTATTACATATGGATTTTCAGTTTCAAGATTTTTTCTTCCAACTTTCTTTTTTATTGTTAAAGGCTTTACTTTAAAAGTTTTAGGAATAATTGGTAAATCATCAATATTCCATTTTTGATATTTACTATTATATTCTTGTGGTTCTAAATACTTTAATAAATGACCTTTAGCCCATGTTATATAATATGAATTAAAAATTTCAATATAATCTTTTTTATTGTGAGCTTTTATGTTATATTTTTTACATAAATAATCTGCTATATCTGTTGCCATATTTTCTTTTTCAGCTATTATTACTTTCACACTAAATCCTTTTAAATATTTTAGATATTATAATATAAAAAATAAAATATAAAAAATAAAATAAAAAAAATAAAATTTATTTTTAGTTGTTTATAATTAATTTAAAGATATATATTATTTCTTTTAAAATCATCTCTATTAATTAATCTAACATTACATTTATTTGCCATTTCAATTGCAGCTTTAGTAAAATATGAATTAGTTATTGCTACTGCTTGATCTGCCTTATAATATAATTTTCCTGCAACAATTTCTTGGATTGCTCCAACACCAACAGTATTTGAGTATCTTTTTACCTGAAAAACATATTTTTTCCTTTTATGATTGCAAATTACATCAACACCAAAATCACCACTTCCTTTTGTTACTTGAACATTTAAATAACCTTTATTTTTAAGTATTTCACCAATAAAAATTTCAAATTCCAATCCTTTCATTTTATCTATTTTTTTTAAATCATATTTTTCAATATGATTTTTAGGCATTAAATAAAAAATTATTATTAAAAAAGACAAACCCAAAAAAATATAAAAATATATATTATGTATATAATAATTAATTTCAGCTAATTGCATAAATATTATTGCCTAAAAATTTTGTTGAAAAGATGTTGTTTCAGAACTCTTGGCTTTTGGTGGACCAGATTGCCACTTTTTTGGTGGTGTATTTGGAGTATTGGTTTGTTGTTCTGCTCCATTTTCTAAATATTTTAAATACTCTTCTTTTCTATCAATAACAATTTCATCAGAATTATTTTGATTATCTTTATTTTGAAATCTATTATTATCAATTTCTTTAATTTCTTGTGTATCACCATGCCAATCTAAATATACTGTGCCAGTTTCCCCGCCCCTATTTTTATCTACAATAACCTCAACAATTCCTTTTAATTGTTTCGCATTTTTTACATAATATTCTTCTCTATGTAATAAAATAATTTTATTTGCATCTTGTTCAATTGCACCAGATCCTTTTAAATTTGACATGTTTGGACGTTTATCAGCTTGTTTTACATTATCTCTATTTAATTGTGATAATAAAACAATAGCACAATCTAACTCTAAAGCTAAACCTTTTAATGTTTGAGTAATTTTTGCAATTTTTTCATTTTCTGTTCTCATAGGATTAGATGATGATGAATTTAATATTTGTAGATAATCAATAAAAATAACTTTTACACCATGCTGATCTGCATCTTCAAATCCACTTTTCTTTGCCTTCATTTTTTCATTTAAATTATATTCTTTTACATATCTTTTGGTTTCTTCTAATGATAAAAAAGGTTTATCAACAAAACAAAAAGAATGTTCTATTTTCAATAAATAATCAGAAACTTTTTCTTCATCTTCTTTTGACATAGATAATGTCATATTATCATCAAAATTTTTATCTATATTATATTTTAAAAATAAATTTAATAATTTTTGTGTAATTTCAACTCTATTCATTTCTAAGCTAAAAAATAAACTCTTTACAGATGTTGTCACTAAATTATATAAAACATTTAAGGCTAATGATGTTTTACCCATCCCAGGTCTTCCAGCTATAATAACTAATTCACCAGGTCTTAAATAATTTAATTGTTGATCTAAACTTTCAATCCCTGTTGATAATTTTAATTGAATTCCAGAACCTGTTTTCAAATCTCTAATAATATCCTCAATATCTTTGGCATATAATAATGGAAAATCCCCTTTTTTACTTGTAATTAGCTCAGAAATAAAGTTTAAATGTGAACTAATATACCCTTCTTGTTTATCAGTCCTTTCAGTTTTTTTATCAAATAATGTTCTGATTAAATCAACACAATTCTCAATAGTTTTTCTTTTAATTCTAAATAAACAAAGCTCCTCAATATAATCATTAAAATCCTCAATACTTGGATTATCATCAACTTTATTTTCTAGCTGTCTTACAAATAAATTAAATTCTTTATCATCTGTTATTTTAACAGATTCAAAATTAGCTGGATTATTTTGAGTTTTATTGCCTTCAATTTTATCTTTAATGATATTAAAAAGCTTTTGGCATCTATCATCAATAAATAAAGAGCACGATTGTTTTCGAAAATCAAAATTTTCTAAAAATAATGTTTCTTTATCTCTATAATAATCATTTTTTTTCAAAATAAAAGCCAATACATTTTCTTCAATCTTTGTTCTAGGTAATTTATTTAATATCTCATTTAATGATTCAAATTTCATTCGCTTATCTTCCTTTTTTAAATTGATTTTTATTTTTAATTATAACATAAATAAAAATAAAAGTCAAAAATATCTTATTGACATAAAGTAAGAGATGTATACTAAAAATTATACATCTCTCTGTTTTTGCTTTATTTTTATATAAATATTATTTTGGCTGAGAAGCAGTTTTTTTAACAATATTTGATTCAGTATTTTTACCAGCACTTTCAATATTATTTTGACTTACAATTAATAAACCTTTTAATGTTTGTAAATTTTGTGGTTGATATCTATTTCCATCACCTGTAAATAGAGTTGGTGCATACATAATTTTATATTTTTCAAACAATGCTTGTTTTTTTAAATCTTCTTGGATTTCTAAACATTTATCTATTTGACTAGTAACCGGTGCATATGTTTTAGTTTTATTTGTTAAAAAATTACTTAACTCTCTTGGCTGATCATCACTACAATAAACCCATTTAAAAACTCGATCTTTATATTCTTTTGCATATCCATCATCATTTACTGTTTCTGGAGATGGTGTTAAAAAGAAATACATTGTAACATTATTTAACTGTGATAAAGTATTTTGATAATAAGTTTTTAAATTATCATCCAACGGAGAAAAAACATATAATGGATTTGTTCCATCACCATTTTTAATTTTTATAGAATAATTCATTGGTAATGTATTTGTATCAATTTTTGTTAATTGTGCTACACTTAAATCAGTATAATCAGTACCATTATCAATAGAATATATATGACCTTGAATTAAATTTTTTCCATCTTTTGTGACATAAACAACTTGAAGTCCTGCATGTAGTTCATATAAATTAACTTGTGGATTCCACTTAATATCAGGTTTTAATCCTGCTAATTGAGGAGCTTTTTGGGTTAATATTGCCAAAATATCTTTTGGTTCTCTAACTGTTTGCAGGTTTTTTATTGAACTAGCATCTATTTTTACATCAGATGAAGCTAAATTTTTACCTAATAGATTTTGATTTATTTCAAGTTTTGGTTGACTTATATAATCATAACCAAAATAAGATCCACCTAATAAGATAAAAACACCTAATGTTGTTAAAATAATTTTCTTTTTATTCACTTTCATTCTCCTGAACTGTCATAACTTTTTCAATTTTTGTTAAAGATGGTGGAGATTCACTTCCTATATATTGATAACCATTAATAATATTGTCTTGATCATTATCTTTATATACAATATCAATTCTTTGATAATTTCCACTAGTTATTTGATTTTTTATTAATTCAATTTGATCTATTTTTACACCTTTATTAATAAATTCTTTTTTAACTGAATTTAATCGATTTTTTTGAAGATATAAATCAGAAGATTTTTGTTGTTTTGTTTTAGATGATGGATTAGAATAACTAATTAATTTTATTACTGCATATTGATGACTATTTAAAAATTTAGCATTATAATTAATAATTTTTGTTGCATTCTTTTCATCTAATTTTTGTAATGTATTATCTGAATAAAATAATGCATTAGGAACAGTAATAAAATTAGTATTAGTGTTATCTTCATAACTTGTACCATCATCACCTAATGGTCTATCAAAATTTGTTGGTGTTTTAATTATTGGCACACTATCAGTAGTAGAATATGCAAATTTATCATAATCTGAACTAGCACACCCCATTAATACTACAGTTGGCATTAAAATGTATATTATTTTTTTCATGAATACCCCTTTATAAAATTTATTTTTTATTATAATAAAAAAACAAATAGTTGTCAAATAAAATCAATAATTATTTAAAAATAAATTATGATTTATATAAATACTGATATAAAAATAAATTTTTTTCAGTGTTTTGTAATTTAATTCTTCTCTTTAAAACATCTTTAGCTAAATATCTTTCTAACAAAGAAAATATTATTTTAAAGTTTTTACCATCTACATACGCATTATCTGATGTTTTTTCATCAAAAAATACAAGGATTATAATTAAATTTGGATTACTATCCAACTGTTTTAAAATATCATAGATTAGTTTAATTCCTTCAGTGATTTCAATAATAGAATCTTTTGAATGAATGTAATTTTTTATTTTTATTTTTTCTCTTTGAATTACAAGTTGTCCCATATATTCTCCTTTATTTTTTTAAATTTTAAAATATTTTTTTGAAAAAGTCAAATAAAACAATAAATAATATTATTTTATTTTTTCAATTAACTCCAAATAATCCAATAGTTTTTTTATATGCATAGGATTATTTTTATAATGATTTTTGTATTTATTATAAAATTTTACATAAGAAATAAAAATTTTTTCTAATTCTTCATTATTTTCTAATTCTTCTTTAAAAATTTTTTTTATAATATATTTATGATGTTTTAATTTAAATACATCAAAATCAAAATTTATTTCATATATAATATCTTCTAAATTTATATTTTTATCATAACAATAACAAAAAAGATCTAAAAAAATATCTTCAAGTTTATAATATAATATTTGTTGTTTATAATCATTCATAATTAAAAATCAAAAAATTAGATTAAAAGTTCATAAAGTTGATCTGGAATAATCAGTATTTTTTTAGCTCTTGTTAATGCTACATATAATAAATTAATTTCACTTTCATAAATATCTTTATCATCATCATTCATTGTGCCTGATAAATATGAATTTCTTAATTTTTCAAGTCTTGATTTTAATATTATACCAGCTTTACCTTTTAATGCTTTTGTTCTTGAATGTGTCAGGAAATCATCTGATAAAATAACAATATCCCATTCCAATCCCTTTGAAACATGAGCAGTTGAAAAAGTTATTTTATTTTTTTGAGTAGCACCATTTTTATGTTTATCTTCAACTTCTTTAATAAATTCTTCCATATTTAAATCATCATGATGAATGACAAAATTATATATTGAAACTATATCATCATCTACATCATCATCTTTTATTGCATTTTTTAATTCAGAAAAACTTTTATATTTTTTTATATCTCCTTTTATCTTGCTAAATTCTCTCTTTTTTAAATAATAAATATCTAAACAAATATCAAATTTATATTTTTTTATATCCCCATTTACAGTAAAAAAAATTTCTTGGGGTTCTTCCAATAATTTATTAACATCATAAAAAAACATCCCATTTGTTCTATAAATTTTTGTAATACTTATTTTTGAATTTTGAATTAAATGATTTAGCTCTTTATAAGTTTCAGAATTTAAATAGGATGATGTTGAAAATATTTGAACTTCTTCATCATGCAATCCTTTAAGAATTTTATTTTCTCCCTTGTATTTATTTAAATATTTAGATACTAATTCTGCTAAATTATTACCAAATCTAAAATTTTGTGTTAATTTAAAAACATTTTTGCAATTATTAACAAATTTGTTTAATTCATTTTTTGCACCTCGAAATTGATAAATCGCTTGATGATTATCACCAACAAAAATTTTATAAAATGGTTGGTTATAAATTATTTCAGTCATTATTGGATTTGAATCTTGACTTTCATCGAATAGAATATAATCAAAGCCACTTAACTCTATTTTATTCACTTGAAAATATTTTAAATATGTATTATGATCATATCCCAATAAACTATCTTTGCTAAATCTATCTTGAATAATTTTATTACATAAATCTAAAACAATATTTAAATTTATATGTTTTGAATTTTCACAAAAAGGTAGAATATTTTCTTTATTTAATGGTAATCCATCAGTTGTTAAAGAAAACCAATGTTCAACATATTTAATTGCTATTCTTAAATTATTTCTATTTCCAGTTACACCAAATATTTCAATAATCTTTTGCTTTCTAATAAATGGAACAAACTTTTTTTTGTCAAAACCAGCTTCATAAAAAAAATGATTATGAGCTATTGAATTAATAGTTTTTACAATTGTATTAGATGGAAATTTTTTATCTGCTTCTTCTTGAATACTTTTATTAAAACAAGCATATAAAAATTTTTTATTAGGATATGCTTTTGCATATTCAACTAATGTTGTTGTTTTAGCAGTTCCAGCTAATGCTTCTATTGCTATATCACCATCAAAACAATTAATAATATCTCTTTGTTCTTCAGTTAATTTTAAATCTTTGTCCATTTTTTTCCTTTATTATATAAATTTACCAATCAAATTTTTCTTTTTCATCAAGTTCTTCTTTATTTTTATGGTATTTTAAAATTAATTTAACTTGTTCTATATAATCTTTACATTCATAAAATACAAATTTGCCATTTAATGTTTCAGCAAAATTAACTAGCCAACAAGAACCAATTTTTAAATTTGTATTTTTTTCTAAAATATATTTATATAAATTTAATTGAATAGAATATTTATCTAAATGAGTATCATCAATTTTATTTAATGGATATTTTAATGTTTGTTTAAAATTATTTATTGTAGAAAATGATTTGTTTGTTTTCCAATCCCAGATTTCTATTTTTTGGGTGGTCTTATTAAAATATAATTGATCTATTGTTCCACAAACTAAATAATCTTCATCACCAATAATAAATTCTGATGCTAAAGGAATAAGTTTTTCTGAACTGTTTTTAAGAAAAACATCACATGATGGAATAATTTCATTATAATATTCTACAATTTTATTTTTTAAAAATAAAGCATCTTTTTTTACTTGGGCTAATGTTGTTTTATAAAATTCATGATTTTTCAATTTTTTTATAATTTCTTCATATAACTCTTCCTCATTAATTTCCAAAACTCTTTTCTGAAAAGATAACTCAAGATAATTATGAACATAACTTCCCTTTGTTGATGCTAATATATTAGTTAATGTCCAATCATTTAATAATGATTGAGCTGAAACTCCTTTTTTAACAGCAAGTCTGTTGGCTTGATCTATATTATCAAATGGAGTTTCAAATTTATGGATTAATTGTGTTCCACTAATTGCAGGTTTATTATTAATAGTATAACTATGATTTGAATCTAAGTATTTTATGCTATTAAATACTTTTAATTCTTCAAAAAAATCAAAATTTAAATTCATCTAAACTTCAGCGTGGAAACCTCGTCCTTCAGGGCGGGGAGGAAACGCTGCCTTTCTTGAAATAATTGTTGTTGTTCTAGCAGCTAATCGAATACAATCTTTTTTTACATTAACCACATCGTTTATTTTGCTGCCATCTATATTCATTAAAGCAAAATATCCAGAGGATCTTTTGCCTTTTATAAAACCAATACCTTTATTGGTTTTAACTAAATCAAACTTTCTTAATCCAAAAAGCTTACCTGTTGGTATTCTTTTTTCAGAATGACTACCACAAGTTTGTTGGTAATCACCTTTGGCTATATGCTTCTTATAATAAATTGTATCATCTACTTTTATTTTATCATCTATATTACAGCATATAGCAATTGCATCATTAGCATGGGTTTTTAATAACCCCATGCCCTCTCTTTTAAACTTAGTCTCATAGCCAAATGTAATCTCAAACTTAGTTAATTCTTTAGCTAATTGAGACTTAATTATACTAACTTGAGTAGCATGTTGTGTTTTAGCTATTTTGCTTTTAATAGAAAACACTCCTTTATGTAAATTACTATGGCAATCTTTACATAAAGTAATTAGATTATCAGGTGCATCATTACCACCATTAGATTGATAAATAATATGATGTACCTGTAATTTATTATTATGTTTAACTTTTATGCCAGATTGGCATTTATATCCATCTCTATGTAAAACATATTGTTTTACATTATAATAACCTAATTGTTTACCTTGTTGATATTCACTACCACTAACTTGTGGATTAGTAATTTTGTGAATATCAAAACTAGCTAATTCAATTATCCATTTTGTGATAGGCAAAATAGATTCAATAAAATTTTTTTCTCGCAAATGCGAATTAATTTTAGATTTAATACTAGGAGGTAATCTATTTAGTTTTAGACTATTTTTGCGATTATTAAATCTAGTTTGTCTATATCTTAATTTTCTTGAACGTCTAGTTCTGCGAAACATAGATCTTTGTTGCATTTTTTTAGATATATCTTGTCTAATTGCAACTTCTGATTGATATAGGACAGTATTATTTGCTATGGCAGCACAACCTATGGTTTTGCTCCCAGTATCCATACCAGCAATAATTTTTTGTTTATATCCACTACTACCATGTAGTAGCTTAATGGTAAACGGAGTCCTCTGTATAACTTTAGCTAGATTTTTTTTTAATAATAATCTAGCTTGTCTTGGTGAACAAGGCATTAATGGTTTACCATGTTTATTAAGTATAAAGATTAACATAAAATCTTTCTCTGTCTAAAGACAGGTAATGCGTATTTATAGTTTTTGGTAGCTATAAAATTCGACATCCTCTCGATAGGATATTATGAGGTTTTTGTTTATAACACTGTGCCTTACGTCTCAGCACTGTTTAATCACAAACCGTAGTGGTTGGGTCTGAGGCGATAACCCAACGTACCTATTTCTCACATATCGTTTACTAGCTACTTAAACCAGCTAGTTATCTGGTCAATCAAGCTTAAACTTACACTCAAGCTTCGTCCTTTAGGACGGAGTTATTGACTTAATCTCCCTCATCTAATTTTGAATAAAAATATCTCAATGTATCAAGACATTTTACTAATTTAGTATAAATAAAAATATTTCCAGTTTGATAATAAACATCAAAATTTAAATTTTCTTTTTTGTACCTTTCTTGATTATATTTGATTTCAATAGCTTTACTAACTAATCCAATTATAACATTTAAATCAGAAAATAAATTTAAATCCATATTTGATTGAACTATTGGAAAAGAAATATAATTTGTTGTAGTGTGATTTCTATTATTGATAGTAAGTTCTTTTAAGCAAAATAAAGTAACAAAATCATTACACAGATTTTTTAATAAAACACCTAATATTTTTATATCATTAATTTTTGTTATTTCAATATTAAAATCTTTTATATTTTTAAAATTGCTTAATGAAATAATATCATTAATATTATTTAAATTATTTTTTATATTAATGATTTCTGGATATTCTTTATGAAGCTTATTTAAATCTTCTTTTTGTTTATCTAAAAATTGCATTTTTAAAATATCAAAATCAGAAAAAAATTCATTTAAATTTATATCAAAAATAGATTTATCAGTATATTTTTCATAAAAATAATAATAAAATTCATTTAAATTATTTTCTGAATTTTTAATAGTTTTTTCATTATTAATTAAATCATATTCTATCATAAAAAAATTATTTTTATAATTTTTAATAGAATTTATTTCTGATAAAATTGATGAATGTAATTTAATAATTATAGTTTCAGCTTGTTTTATTTCATCATTTTTACAATAAGTTATAAATCTTTTTAATGTTGATGAAAATAAACTATTGAAGGTTAAATTTTCATCTAAAAAATAACTTACTTCTTTATATTGTTGTATTTGTTTTTTATCTAAATATTTGTAAAATGATATAATTTCTTCATTAAATAATCTTTTTTGTTCATTTTTTTCAAAATTATTTTTACATAATATTAAAAAATCATCTTTTAAATATATTAATTGATTAAATAATGTATATAAATTGATTTCTAAAATTGATTTATATAAATAAGTATTAAAAAATGAATTTAAATCTATTTTTTCTTTTTCTTCTAATATATACCTTTCTATTTCTGGGAAATCTATTTTAAAATAATTTTCTTTATATTCTTTTATCACTAATAATTCATATTTTAAATCATTAATTATTTTTATTATTACTATTTCTGCTTCTTCATAATTTTTATTATCCAAATAATCTTTAAATAAAAAAATATCTTTGGCAAAATTATCACCTAATTGAAAATTTCTATCAATATAACCATTTTCTATATTTCTTTGATTCAGCAGTAAATTCATTTCATCTATAAATTTTATAAATAATTTAGCTTGGTTATAAATTTTTACAAATAAATCATTTTTTTGTAAATTAAAATTACTAAATCCTGCTTTTTGTTTGGTTTCATTTAATTTAGATATTTTTTCTTCATCAATTAAAAACCAATTAATTTCCTCATTATAAAAATTAAAATCAAATGGTAAATTTAAATTTCTAATAGATGAAACAACCCCATTTTTTTTACCAAATAAAAATATATAACATCTTTCCGCTTCGGATACTAAATTATAAACATCTTTTAAACCTTGATATTCAACATCTATAACTTGATCTTCTTTTAAAAGTTTTACCTTTTGTTTTAAAGATGAACTTTCATTCATCAACTCATCAAATTCATTAATTTCAAAATTAATAATAATTTTTTTTCCTGATAATACAATCATATAATAAAATCCTATTCTTTTAATAAACAATTAAAAAATCTATAATAATTTTTAATAAAATTAATATAGTAATCTTCAATGAAATAATTAATATTGTAATGATAATCTTGGAAAAGAATCATTTTTGCTGAAAAAAGCATATCCTTTAATCTATTCATCATAAAATTAAATTTATATTCTTCTGGCTCTTCTGATGTTAATTCTTTATTAGAAATAACAGAACCAACCCTTGTTTTATATTTTTCAAATTTTGCTGGTGGAATTAATTCAAATACTTTATAAAAAGAACTTTTTTTGATATTTGAATAGTTTTTATTTGACAATTCTTTTTCAATTTTATTTAATTCTGCAACTGGAGATGCCATAATAGTATTTAATTTATTTGAGGGAACTTGTTCTTCTAAATAAAAATTTAGTGATAACCATAAATCATTTTCATAATCTGTTGTTATTTTTAATAATCTTAATTTATAATATAAACTTGTTAATTTATCAGGATATAGCAATAAATTTTGTTTTTCTTTGTTTAAAACATATAGTTCTTTATAAATTCCATCTACAACTACCAGAAAAAAATTATTATAATGTTTGGGTAATGTAATAATATTTTTAAATAAATTCACATTCAAATTAATTAAATCATCATCTTTTAACATTTTTTGTTCATCATTTAAGTCTTGTAATTTTACATCTTTATATTTATTAAAAAATTCATTTAATTTTAAATCTAATGTTTTATATAAAATTGGATTTAATGCTTTTATGATTAAGAGCTTATCAAAATATTCTGAAACCAATGTTTTTGTTTCTTTTGTTTTTTTTGATTTAAACATTACTAATGTAGAATTAAAAAAGCTCATTTGTTCTTTAGAATAATTGAAAGTTTCTTTTTGAAAATTATTTGAATTTTTTTCAAATTCATTTATTGTTTCATTAATATGTTGCTTTATACTAAAATAATCATTTAGCCTATACAATAAATTAATTTTACTTAAAAAACTTAAAAAAGAACTTATATTAAATTTTTCTGTTTCAAAATACATACTTGTTCCTTTAAATTAATTTAAATAAATAATAATCTTCATGTTTTTCTTTAAATTTTAGCCAATTAGAAGCAATAAAAACCTCTTGTATAAAAAGTTTTTCTTTTACAGAAACATCATAATCTTTTCTTAATAATTCATCATATAAATCTAATTCTGAAAATAATGTTCTATCTTTCTCAAAATTTTTAACAATTATATTTAAAATTGGTGTTAATTCTTTATTTGTTGATTCCAATAACTGATCATTATTAACAATATTATAAGAAAAAAAGATTATATCTAATGAAAATTGTTCCATTAATCTTGTTTGAAATATTTGATTATCTATGCATGAAAAACCATTATGATGAATATATACATCTTTAAAATTATAATGTTCTATATGTCTTTGTAATCTTTCTAAAATTTCATTTGTTTGTCTAATTATTAATGAGTTAACTCTATTTTCTATTGGATTAATAGGAAGAAAAGTCATATATTTATTTATATCATCTAATTTTAATGAGACTGCATTATTGATGTTTATTTTATTTGTTTCAATTAAACCATTAATATAATTAACCATATCTTTTGCAATATTATCATCACAAATTAATTTAAAATCATCAATATTTAATTTATTATTAATATCAAAAACAAAAACTATTGTTGATTTATTTTTATAAAAATGTTTTTTTATATTTGGTATTAATGTTTCATAGTACATTTTTATCTTTCTTTTAAAATATATAATAAATGATTTTAACATAGAATAAATCTCTTTGTCAATAAATTTTAATAAAATAATTTTTTAACTAAAAATTTGATAAATGACATTTTAATTATTTATTTCATTTAAAAATGAAATGAAATTATAAAAAATCTACTTTTGGTAGTTGTTTTTTTCTTTTAATTTTGTAAAACAAAGCAAATATAATTGACAAATATATTTGCTTTGTGTTATGATAAAATATTAATTAGATTATGAGGACTTAAATGAAAAAACATGGAGTTGTTGTACTGTCACTATTTGATGGAATTGGCATGGCTCACCAAGCTTTAAAAGAGGCAAAAGTACTAATTAATAAATATTACTCTTCAGAAGTAGATAAAAATGCTATAAAAGTTTCAAATTCTAAACATGAACAAGTGAATTTAGGAAACGTTATGGATTTAAAATTTCAAAATAATGAAATTTATGTGAAAAATGAATTAGTGGAAAAACAGGAAATTGATTTATTAATTGGGGGGAGTCCATGCACTAATCTTTCTTTTGCAGGAAAACAAGAAGGCTTAAAAACAAAATGTAATCAAGATATTTTAACTTTAGAAGATTATTTATCTTTTAAAAATAATGGATTTGAATTTGAAGGGCAGTCTTTTTTATTTTGGGAATATATTAGAATATTAAAAGAGTTAAAGCCTAAATATTTCTTTTTAGAAAATGTTGTAATGGAAGAAAAATGGGAGAAAATATTTACTGAAAATTTAGGTGTAGAACCCATTAAGGTAAATAGTAAATTATTTACCTGTCAAAATAGACCGAGATTATACTGGACTAATATTCCATATAATATAATTAAACTACCAGATTTAAATATAAAATTTAAATCAATTAAAGAAAATTCAACAAATAAAAAATATTATTATTCTGATAAAGCAATTCAATGGCTAGTAAATCACTCATATAGAAAGTATGAAAAAACAGGAAAAATAAAGAAATTAAAAATTTATAATGATGAAGATATTATTAATGCTATTACAGCAAGTCACTGTAAAAAATATTCAGGACAACGTTTTTTTGCAATATTAGATAATGGAATTGATAACAGTATTCAAAGAAATAAAATTCAAGAAATTTTTGAAGAATGCTCTAAATCAAATGATTTCACTAAATTAGAAATATTAACTGATTGGAAAAAAATTTTATATGAAGGTTATTCATATAGATATATTACACCAGAAGAATGTGAACTGGCACAAGGTTTACCTAAAAACTACACCTCTATGATCTCAGATACAGCTAGATATAAAGCAATTGGTAATGGATTTACTGTTGATGTTATTGCATGGTTTTTAAAATTTTTAAAAGATAATAAAATTTGACAATATATTATTTTTAAGATATAATATAAAACAATAGATTTTTAAAGGAGCAAAAATGAATTTAAATGAAATTACCAAAAAACAACAAAAAGTTATCTTATATTTTACAGCTGACTGGTGTGAACCATGTAAACTTTTTGCACCAATTATAAATAAAATAAAAACAGAACAAACAATTCACATTGAAAAAATTAATGTTGATACAGATATGGATTTTGCACAAGAATTAAATGTTAAAGCTATCCCTACAATAATTCTATTTAATAATCAAAAAGAATTAAAAAGATTAAGTGGAGTACAAAGTGAAAAAACAATATTAGAAAGTTTTTATTAATGAGAAATATGTTCTATCTTTTATTAAGTAGTATATTATTTGCTTGTTCCTCTACTAATGAAATAAAAGTGAATAAAGTAATAAAACAAAATATCTCAGAAGAGGGATATTTTATTAATTATGAATCAAATGGAAAATGTTTATTAAATGGTAATAAAAATGTTATTGCTATTGAAAAAAATACATATTTAATGAATATTAATCATATGCCTTTTACTGTTTTAAAAACTGAACAAAATAAACAAATAGAAGAAATAAATTACAAACAAAAATATAATAAATTCTTATTGGCTTATTTTAAATCAAATAATTATGAGAGTAAAGATTTATTTATAAATGACACTGATTTTATTACACAAATATATATAAAAAATGTTGATTTGAAAACTGTTAATAATTTAAATTGCATTCAATTGAAGATACAAAACATAATGGATAAAGATTATTTAATAGAATATAAAGTTATTGAATCAGATGATATTCAACAAAAAAATGTATTAATGTCAGGTGCAACTATGACTGGTTTATTTCAACCTACAATTGCAGAAGTTTCTACAATGTATAAAAATAAAATAGTTGGTAATTCTTTATTTTTAAATTCAACATTTTTTATTGAAAGTAATAATAAAATTTATCAAAGATTCTTTGTTGTTATAAATGGTGAAGGATTAGCATTAACAAAAGAATATAAAGAACAAGAATCAGAACAAAGTTATAATGTTGGTCAGTACAATTTTTTATTAAAAATTAATTAGTGTGAAAAATATAGTAGCCTTGTTTATTAACAAGGCTTTTTTAAGGAAATATGTTAAATGTTTATGTTGCATTATGTAGTAGTATTAATTATTGCTATTGCTGGTTTTTCGGCATTTATTAATGAGACTTTTTTTAAATTTAGTAGAACTATTGGTTTTACTGTTTTTTCAATGTTATTTTCATTATTTTTAACTTTTATAGTTAAAATTGCAATCGATTTAAATATCTCAAATACAGCAAAAGATATACATTATTCATTACAAAATATTGATTTTCAGTATATTGTAATGAATTATTTAATTGGTTATTTATTATTTGCAACAGCATTACATACTAATATTGTAAAATTAAAATCTGTTATTAAAAATATATCATATTTAGCAACATTAGGAGTTGTAATTTCTGCTCTTTTAACTGGACTTATACTATATGTATTTTTTCTTTTATTTAATTTAAAGGTTGGTTTAGGAGCTTGTTTAATATTTGGGGCTTTAATATCTCCAACAGATCCTGTTGCAGTTATGAGTGTATTAAAGAAAAATAAAACATTAGATTCAAATTTAAAAATTACAATAATTGGAGAATCTTTATTTAATGATGCCACAGGAATTTTACTTTTAATTATTTTTTATAGTATTTTTAGTGGAACAAATAATTCTATAAATTATGCTGAAATTATAAATTTAATGTATCATGAAGTATTTCTTAGTATATTATTTTCTATTTTAGTTGGTTTGTTTTTTGGAAAATTTATTTTAAAAAAAGTTAAATCATCACAAACAGGAATATTATTAACAGTATTTATTGCTGGTTTTGTATATTTGGTCTGTCAAAAAACTCATTTATCTGCTCCGTTATCTATGGTTATTTTAGGTTTAATATGTGGATATTTTTTAACTTTATCAAAATTAGATACAACAAAAGTAAATGAATTTTGGGGTATTGTTGATGATATTTTAAATTCTTGTTTATTTGTTTTAATTGGATTAAAAATATTATCAATGGATATTAATTTAATTTTTATTTTTTTAGGAGTGATTACATTATTAGTTATATCCTTATCAAGATTTTCTTCAATTCTATTACCAATATTATTTTACAAAAACTATACATTTGAAGAAAAAATTAAAAGATCAATGGTAATGACTCTTGGGGGAGTTAGAGGTGGAATTAGTCTTGCTTTAGCACTATCATTAACAGAATTTCCAAAAGATCTTATATATATAACTTATATTGTTGTAATATTATCAATAATTTTTCAGAGTACATTATTTGAAAAATATGTTTTAAAAATTTCTAAATAAATATTTTTATATTATATATTTGACAGTATTTTAAATATATAATATAATTTTAAAAATATTAAAGAAGTAAATTATATTATGGAGAAAAAAATGCAAAGTATTGATAATTTTGATGATCATATTGAAAAAATTAAAAATGAAATAGATAATTTGAATCAAACATATTATAATTCATATTTAAATAGTTACATACAAACATTAATTGAAAAATGGCATGATTTTGAAATAGACCAAGAAGATAATAATGATGAATTTTTACAAACAATTGATGAGGGATTTGAAGCACTTGACTTAATAAAAGATGAATTGACTGCTGAAGATATTCAAGCAAATTTTCAAGATTTAGAATTAATAAAAAATATTAGAATATTATTTATAGATTTGGCAAAAGAAATAGGAATTGATTTAAATAAAATAGGAGAAGAACCTAATATAAATGTATCTAATATTGAGGAACAATCATTAGATACTAATTACAATGAAGATGAAGTTAAACAAGAAAATAATAGTAATATATTAAACACAGAAAAAATAGAAACAGAAGTTTCATTAGAAACAGATCCTTTTAGTATTATGAATGAAGAATTAGAAAAAGATACAACACCATCACCAGAATTTTTCAGTAAAGAAAAAACAGAAATTACTAGTCCTAAGACTTTACATGATTTAGATAATTTATCAGAATATCAAAAAATTAGAGAAATATTTAATCAAACAACAGAAAATTATAATAATATATTAGAAAAAATTAAAAATTTAAATTTAATTGTTGAGCCAGAAGCTATTGCAGAATTAACACAAAGTTTTACATCTTTAAAAACCTCTCTTGAAAATAAATATGAAAATTTAAATGAAAATTTAAAAACCTTTATAGATGAAATGGTAGTTGATATAAAACAAAAAACAGAAGACAAAATTACAGAGGCAATTGAAAGTAAAAAAATACAAACAGAATTAGATAAGAAATCAAAAGGTTTTTTAGCTATTGGAGGAGTATCTTCTATTTTATTTTCTCTATTTGTAGTAATTCAAATATTTTTGGGAATAACATATTATCAAGGATATGTTAAATATCAAAATTTAATGGAAGTTTTTAATCATATGCCAGCAAATCAAAAACAACAACTTTCTGAATGGATCTCAAACTCTTATCAAGATTTAAACACAAAGGAACAAAAGTGAAAAAGCTCATTGAAATTATGAATAAAATTAATGAAAATTTTGAATTTGTAATTGATTTTAATAAATTAGGTAATTTTTATAACTTTATTATAAAATTTCCTGATAATAAACAAAATATTGAATTTAAATCATTACCAAGTGAAATATTTAGATTCAAAGAGGATTATAATAAAAATTTTTATTATAGAGATTTATTAATATTAAATGATTTTATTGTTTTTATTTTATTGCTAAATGAAAGAGATTTTTCTTTTTATAACTATTATGATTTACCTCAAAATACATTAAATTTAATTTCATATAAAAAAACAAGAGATGATTTATATAATAACATTGGAACATTTAAAACATCAATATTTAAAAATTTAATAAATAATTTTTTAGAAATTTAAAAAGAGCCTCAATAAGAGACTCTTTTATTTTATCTTTCTATTTCTTTTCCTTTATTTTGTGCCTGTCTAGCTCCGGTATTTTGTTTAGGTTTGCCATTAATTATTGGTTGCCCTGCTTCATTTTTTTTAGCATCATTTCCAGTAGAAGCAATAAATTCATCTAATAATTTTTTATCATTATTATTAAATGAATTTTGAATATTATCTAATACTGTTTTATCTGCAACAAATGCTTTTGTATCATTATCATAAATACCAACTTTTGTATCAACTAATAACCCCTTATGAACTGGATCTTCCATTTTCATAAAAATTTCCATTTCACCTGTTTCTTGATTTTGTTTCATTTTATAAGGAATTTTTTTGTTTTCACCTTCCAAATCTTTAACCTTTGCCACACTTCCAACAAAAAATTTAGCAATTCCAGCCATTGCAAAAACAGCAGTTTCCATTGCTATAATACATGCTAAATAAACTTTTGTTTCAATAGAATAGCTACTAAAATTTTCTTTATAATCAGACATTGATTTAAAAAGAGAAGCTTTTTGTTTCATGTATGTAGATTCTAATCTCATATGTAAATCATTTCTACCATGTTCATTATTTAATTGATTAAGAATATCTTTTGTTTCTTTATAAACTTTTACTGCTTGTGGGCTTTTTTGCGCTTCAATATATAGTAAAAAATCTTGTTTATGATTTTCTAGATACTCATGAATTGGTTGATTATTAATAAAATGATCTGGATTGTTAAAATTAAAATCTTTATGAGCTAATAATCCCTGTAATAAATCAGCATCATCAACAGTTAAATTATTAACTTCAAATTTATTTACATCAAATTTATCAACAATTATTTTTGATAATGAGGTATTTACTCCATTAAAATTTCTTTCTTTATCTAATTCTAACATTGGTAAAGAATGTATCATTTGAGAAAGAGCTGAACCATGTATTTTTGGTTTTTGTGTCATAAATTCAGCCAAACAATTAGCTATTTCTTTTTGATATGTTACGCCTGTTTGATTTTTATTCAGATTTTTTATATTATTAGAACAAAGTTCACTAGTTAAATTATGTATTTGATTAGTATATATATCTGCTAGTTCATCTCTAATTTCTTTTAATTCATCAGAAGGAAAATCTTTTGTCTTTAAAGCTTTTTCTAAAGATTTTTCAAATATATTTGCTTTTTCAAATAATATATTGTAACATTTTTTGATTTCCTCTTCTGGATTTAAAGAAGTTTCTATGTGATTTAAAACCTGAATATCTTTATCACCTGTCATAATTGCATGTCTTAATAAATTTTCAGGTAATTGATCATAACTTAAATAATAATGATTTAAAATATCAGAATTTAAATCTAATGCTATTTTTTGGTAATCTTCTTCTGTTTGTTCTGGTTCAAGAATTTTAGGCATTTGATTAATACATTTTTCTAAAAAATCATGATCTGATAAAGCAAGTTTATAATCCTCATCCAATCCAATATTTATAACTGAGTTACTACCTATTAAATCACCTTCAATTTGTCTTTCAAATAGTATTTGATATATTTTATTATTATGATTTATAATTTGCTCTGAATTAGATATTTTTTCTTTTTCTATTATATTAAAAAAATTAGTATAATCTTCCTTTAAATCATTATTTATTTCACTATCTAAATCTAATAAATTTTTAGATGAATTACATTGAGTATTCAATTTTTTTAAATAATCATTTGTTTTTTCCCAATCAAATGAAATATCACCAGTTTTTATTTTTTCATTAGTTGATTGCTCTAAAACCAAAAGTTTCATTGCTTCAATTTGATATTGTTTATCTCCACCGCTTAAAAAGCAATCATTTAAACTTTTTTGTATTTGAGAAATTTTTTCAATTGATAAAGATATATCATTTAATGTGGCATTATTTTGAATTAATTCTGATAATTTTTGTTTTTCTAAATTTATTTCTTTTATATCAATCATAGCTACAGTAATAGCATCTTTATTATCATTTTTAAATTGATTCATTCTATCCTTAACTAATTTAATAGCAGTTACAAGAGAATGCTCTTTTGTTGTTTTTCCAATAATTGCCATGTCATTATCCATACTTTTGATAAAAGGGCTTTTATCATCTGAAATTATACCTGTATTAGGATTTATTTTAAAACCAGATGATGAAATTGTATGATTTTCTTTAAATTCTTGAAAATTCTGATAATTAGTTCTTATAAATGGTTGATCATATAATTTATTGTTTTGACTTAATTTTACTGCTTCATTTTTTGAGATAATAGGAACACCATCATCACTATATCCATAAATATAAGCATGTGATAAAGATGCATTTTTATCAATTATTTTTTTTGATGTTTCTGATAATGCCATAATAAATATCCTTTAAATTTTAAAATAATAATATTATATCATTAAAACAGTCAAAATAAAAAAAATAAATAAATATATAGAAATATGTTTATTTTTATATATTTATTGACATTTAAAATAGTTTTATGTTATAATAGTTATATTAATTTTAATTAAGGAACTTTAATGGCTAAAAAAAATACAAAAGTACAAAATAATGACTACTTGTTTAATTTCAATGATGATTTAAACTCAAAGAATAATAAACCAATTGAGGATGTGATAGAAAATTCAATGTTGAAATATGGCTCACACATTACTCTAAATAGAGCAATCCCTAATGCTTTAGATGGATTAAAACCAGTTCAAAGAAGAATTTTTTATTCATTTTTTTATTCAAATATTACAAATTCTTTTGAAAAGCTTGCAAATGTTACTGGTATTTGTATGGGTAAATTTCATCCACATGGGGATTCATCTATTAATGAAGCAACTGCAAACTTACTTCAACCTTGGAAAAATACATTTCCTTTATTAGAAGGGTATGGAAACTGGGGTTCTTCAAGTGGGGATAATTGTGCGGCAATGCGTTATATTGAAGTAAAGATACCTAAAGAACATGCTGAATTGCTTTTTGATAATATTAAAAAAGATGGTGTTGTTCCTTGGATGAAAAACTATAATGATAAAATTGATGAACCAATGTTGCTACCAAGTAAATTTCCTCTTCATTTAATTAATGGAACGTCTGGTATTGGTTACTCAACAAGTACAAATATTCCACCCTATAATATAAATGAATTAACACAAGCAATGATATATATGATAGATAATAAATTTTGGTCTCATGAACATTGGGATATAAATGAACATAAAGATAATTTAGTTGACATTATTAAAGGACCAGATTCACCAATGTCTACAAATATCTATTTTCAAGAACAAGATAAATATGCTTATTTATTAAAATCAAAATATTCATTTAGAATGAGAGCTGATATGGATATTGATTATGACAATCATCAAATTACAATTTATAATTATCCTTTTGGTTTAACAGGTGAAGCTATTAAACAAGAATTAATGGATTTATCTCTGGAGAAAAGAACAATTAAAAGGGGTAATAAAACAGTTGAAGTTGATAAACATGAAAGTGAAATTTTAAAAGTAGCAAATGAAAATCCTATTATGTCAGAATATACAAATGAACATGAATTTTCTATGATTATTAATTTTAGAAAAGATGCCAACTTAGATGTAGAAGCTGTAAAAATTCTATCTAAAACAAAAATGGATATAACTTTTAATGTAAATCATATTGTAATCAATGATAAAAACATTCCAGAAGAAATGTCTCTATATAAAAATTTAAGGTTATTTTTATATTTTAGAAAACAGATTTACCTAAATTCATATAGTTATGATATCAATAAACTAGAAGAACAAATTCATTTATTAGATGGTTTTTCAAAAATACTTAATAATAAAGAAAAATTTTTTAATATATTAAAAAATAGTAATAATCCTAAACAAGATATTCAAGATGAATTTAATCTAGATGAAAAACAAGCAATTCATTTATTAGAATCAAGAATTAAAAACATTACACAAATTGAATTAGATTCAGCCTTGAATGAAATTCAATCTAAAAGATCTGAAAGAACAAGATTAGAAAATATTATCTCTAGTGATTTAGAATTATTTAATGAGATAAAAAATGAATATTTAAAATATTTAGATAGTAAAATGTTAAAAAACACTCAAAGAAAAGGTATTATTTCTGACTTATCCTCTATTAAGGATATTTCATTAAAAGATATTATTGATGATGTAAGTATTTCTGTTATTTTAACTGATGAAAATAACATTGGTTATATTAGTTTAGAGGATTTTAAAATACATAATAAGGGTACAAAATTAAAAAATAGCTCAATAAGTAATAGTGTTTTAGATATTCAAATCAAAAAATCAATATCTTGCATGTTAAAAGATAAGTGTTATTTTATATCAAATAAGGGGAGAATTTTTTCTTTAAATTTATGGGAAATTCCAAAAGATAAATTTGTAAATATTAGAAATTATTTAAATTTATCTATGGATGAGGAAATTATTCAAATATTTAAAGAAGATTTATTATTAAAGGATATCTTAATTGTAACAAAAAATAAAATAAAAACATTCTCTCTTGATTGTTTAAAAAATACTTCTGATAATTTAGGTAAAACTTCAATTGTTTTAAGTGATGGTGATGTTGTACAAGAGGTAATTCCTCATAATAAAAATGAATTACAAGATGTTTTATTGGTATCAACTGATGGAGATGTATTAAAATTTCCAAAAGATTCATTTAAAGAACTAAATAGCTTAAGAACTAAGGGAAGAAGAGCTATATCAAAAAATGATACAATTTTAACAGCTAATGTCTTAAATAAAGAAAATAAAGAAATGTTAATATTATTTTCAAATAAAGGAAAAATAAAAACTATTGACCCAAATGAAATAAAAATCAAAAAAATAGGACAAGCTCCTGTTAAAGGATTTAACAATAATGAGAAAAATGGATTTTTAATAAAATCATTTGTTATTGATAATAAAAGTAAATATGTGTTAAAATTTACCTCAAAAGATGGTAAGATTTCATTAATAAATTTAGATCCAAATGATTTAAATGTTGTATCAAGAACAGCTTCTAGTGCAAATAATTTTCTAAACATTAATGATAGTGAAGAGATAGTACATATAGAAATTGAAAAAATTAGTATTAACGAACAAAATGATACAGGTGAATAAATAATTCTATTCTAAAAATAAAAAATTTTTAAAGGACTTTAAATGATAGAAAATAATTTAAATAATGCATATGATGCAAATGATATTAAAGAATTAACTTTTCCAGATACAGTTAGAGAAAAGGTTGGGATGTATTTGGGTGATGGAGGACAAAGTGGTTTTGTTCATACTTTAACAGAAATATTAGATAACTCTATTGATGAATATGTTGCAGGTCATGGTTCAATAATCGAAGTAAATATTAATAGTGATACAAATAAATGTTCTGTCAGAGATTATGGAAGAGGTATTCCATTTGATTTAAATTCTAATAATATCAGTGCATTAGTATTAGCAATGACAACCTTACATGCTGGTGGAAAACATAGAAGTAAAGATGGTAAATCTAGTTATAAATATAGTTCAGGAATTAATGGTGTAGGGGCATCTGTAGTTAATGGAGTTTCTAATAGTTTCTTTGTTAGAGTTATTAGAGATAATAGAGTAGCAACTATTGAATGGAAAAATGGTAAACTATTTAAAGATTTAGAAATTACTGAAAATTTTAATAATGAAAAAAATGGAACTTTTGTTGAATGGACTCCTTCTGTAAAAGAGGATGAATTTGATCATTTTAATGTATTTGAATCTGATTGTAAATTTATTAAGGAAGATATTGTAAATATGTTTCAATATATTCCATATTTAAATATTGGTTTAGAAATAGTTTTAAAGTTTGACAATGAAATTTTATTTTTTAAAAAACAAGATAGTTCAGCAAATATTTTACAAACAAACAATCAAAAAACTTTATTAGAAAAAACTCCAATATTTAAAGAAGAATTAGCTTTAATTTCAAATAAAACTAATAATTCAAAAAAAGTTATTCCATTGGATATTTGGGAAACATATTCACAAGAAGAAAAAAATAAATATGAAATAAAGACTTCATTAATTGAATTAACTTTTAATTTTGCAATGGTAGAAAATCCCCTTCAATTAAGTTTTGCTAATGGTGTTAGAATTGGTGGAGGTAAACCGGACATTGCATTTAAACAAACATTAAAATCTGTTGTTAATGAATATGTAGCAATGAAAAATAAAAAAATAATTTTTGAACAAGAAGATATTTTTAACAATTTAACATTTATGTTAAGTGTTAAGATTAATCAACCATCATTTTCAGGACAAACAAAAGATAAATTAAATAATCCTGAATCAGGAGTTATTACTAAATATTTCATGGAAAAATATCTAAATTATTGGATAAATAATTTAGATAGAGATGATATTAACTTAATTTTACAAGTATTAGAAACTTGCCAAAAAGCAAGACAAAATTCAAAAAAAATTATGAGTGAATCTTTAAAATCCATTAATTCGTTAAAACCATCTGAAATATTAAAATTAAAAGGTAAATTAGAAGATTGCTGGTCTAATGAACCTGAAAAAAATGAACTCTTTATTGTTGAGGGAGATAGTGCTGCTGGTCCAGTAAGAACAACTAGAAATTCTAAATATCAAGCTTTTATTCCATTAAAAGGAAAACCTTTGAATGTTATTAAAAAGACAAATCAGTATAAAGTTTTTCAAAATAGTGAAATAAAATCTTTATCATATGCACTTGGTGGAATAGGTGAAGATTTTGATATTGATAAAGTAAAATACCATAAAATTATTATTTTGGCAGATGCTGATTTAGATGGTTATCATATTACATCATTAATGTTAACTTTTTTCTTTCATTTCTATCCAGAAATGATAAAAAAAGGATATATTTATGTTGGATTAGCACCTTTATATAAAATAATTACAAACAATAAAAACATTATTTGGGCTTGGGACGAAGAAGAATTAAAAGAAAAAACAAAAGATTTGAAAAATTATAATTTAACAAGAAATAAAGGATTAGGGGAAATGCAAGCTCAAGATTTATTTGAAACAACTCTAAATCCAATAAATAGAAAAATTATCAAAGTAACAATTGATGATTTAATTGAAAGCAAAAACAAAGTAAATACTTTTATGAGTGATGATAAAGAAGATAAATTTACTTTAAAAGATATTATGAAAAAATATTTTTTAACAAACCAATCTGAATTAAGTTTTATTCGTGAATAAGGAGTTATAATGGAGAATAAAGAAGATATATTAATAGATTTTACATTGTATAATTTTAATCAAGGCTATTGTTATTTTGTATCACTGGATAAAATAGATGATAATTATAAAGAAAATTGTGAAACTTATTTTAAAAATAATCTAATTGAAATATCTTTTTCAAAAAAATCTTTAAAAAAAGAAATTCTTGAAAACCTAAACACTATAAAAACAGATATAAAAGAAGTATTTTTAAGAGCTTCATTCTCACGAATAATTTCAGCTCCAGATTATACATATGCTTTTTTACCTTTATCTGTTTATAATATCTCATTATCAGAAATAATTGAAACTAATGAAGATATTACTTTTATATATAAAAAATAATTTTTTAAGCAAAACAGAATTAACCTAAAAATATAATGTTGTTTTTTGAGACATTGTTAATTTTTTAGGTTAAAAAATAATATTTTAATAAAAAAAACTTGACTTATTTAAAGGAGTACACTATAATAATGTAATAATGATGAAATAATTTTATAAAATTATTGTTTTTAAAGTATTTTTAATTAAATTTAATAAAGGAAAATATATGAAAAAAGTATTAGTTACATTACTTGCAGCAAGTTCGACAGTTGTTTTTGCAGATTCATTTCAAGAGTTTAATAATAATTTGTATGCATCATATGACTTAATTTCACCAAGTTATAATAATGCAAAAAATTTAAATAATTGGGGTATTGGTGGAACAGTACAAACTAAAAATAATATTTGGTTAGCTGGTGCAGCATCTATGGGACAATCAAATGCTGATGGGAATTTACCAGCTCAAAATATTGGTAGTATTGGATTAAAAGCAGGTTATGCTTTTCAATTCTTCAATGGTGATGATAATGGCTTCCAAGTGATTCCATATTTATCATTTAGTTCTCAACAAGGAGCAGTCGTTGTAAATAGTGCTAATAATGGTGCATTAAATTCTGGACAAATTTATAATTATGGTATTGGTGTTCAGCCTGAATATCGTTTTCTTGGATCTTTAAAAGCAGCATTAGCTTTAGGAATGTATGGAAATCAAATTAATATTAATGGTTCAGATCAGCAAAATGTTAATTATTATATTAGCCCAGAAATTCAATATGATATTGCTAAAACAATTATGTTAGGTGTTGGATATTCTTATACTAATGCATTTAATGCAAATAATTCTTTAACTGGAACAGGTGGAACAAATACTGTATCATTTAAAGTCGGTTACTTATTTTAAAATAGAAAAGGAGGGAAACCTCCTTTTTTCATATAAAGGAAAATAAATAGATGTTGGAATATTATGTTGAAGAGTATAATTTTTTACCACAGAAAAAAAATTTAACTGGTAAAGATGCAATTGAAGCAGTTAAAGAAAATATTGACAATATATTTTTTATAAAAAAATTTGATGAAGCAATGGCAATTGAAATATTATCAAATTATGGACTTTGTTTGCCAATCATTCCAAATCAAACAAAACAAATGTGTTTAACTGCTGTTAAGCAAAATTATAAAGCCTTACAATTTGTCCATGAGCAAGATGATGATATATGTATTGCCGCTTTAAAAACAAATTGGAAGGCAATTCATTATATTAGAGAACAAACTACAAAAATAGTTGATGAGGCTATTAGACAATCTTGGGAAGCTTTGGAATTTATAATCTCTCCTAAAAAACAGAATTTAATTGAAGCTATTAGACAAGATCCAAAGTCTTTATTATTTTTACCAACCAATCCAAATGAAGAAATGTCTTTAATTGCAGTTCAACAAGATGGCATGGCATTACAACATATCCCAGGTAGGAATCAAAATAAAAAAATATGTACTATTGCTATTATTCAAAACCCAAATGCAATAAAATATGCAAAATATCAAAATGATGATATTTGTATTGAAAGTGTTAAAAATAATGGTTTAAATTTACGATATATAAAAAAACAAAATCAAAAAATATGTGAAGCTGCTATATCAAATAATCCAGAAGCTATAAAATATGTATTTAAACAAAATGAAGCTTTGAATAAATTAGCAGTTAGTCTAGATGGTGAGACATTAAAATATATTCATAATCAAACATTAGAAATTTGTAATATAGCAGTATCTCAAAGAATTTTTGCTTTAAAATATGTTTCAGATGATATTATAAACAATTCAAATAAAAAAGGTTTTTTAAATAAATTTTTTAAATAAAAAGGTTCTTATACCTTTTTATTTATTTTCAAGTGGAAATGGGTCATCTAATTTAGAATTAATTTTAGTTAAAATTTTTTCATAAAGTTCTGGATAATCTTTATAATTGATTTTAAAATATTCTATTATTTCTTTTTTTAAATTATCAGTATTTTCTTTGTTGTTGGTTGCAAAAATGAAATCTATTAAAAATGTTTTAAATTTTTCTCGTTCATCTTTTACTTCATTTACTTTTCTTTCTACTGTTTTTATTAAGACACTTGTCAGATTATCTATAACATTATTACTCATAACTATACCTTTCAAAATAATATAATATATTATTTTAACATAATAGTATATTATTTGTCAATTTTTGAATTCATATTAAAAACTTATATTATATATTATTTTTTAAAAATTTTTATTCGTGATAAAATTGATTAAATAAAAAATAATACAAAAAAGGATTTTTTTAATGAAATTAAATATATTTGAAACATCAAAAAAAACTACTAATTTATCAAAAAATGATTATAAATTATATAATAATGTTAAATTAACAAATGAATTTAATTCTATTATAAAATTAATTTTGATAAAATACATAACTGATAATATTTCAAATCAAAAACTTGATGAGAATTGGAAATCTTTTTTATCTAATTTTATTATAAATAAAACAGATAACCATAATTTATTCATATTATTGGCACAAGAATTAAAAGAGACACCTCAATTAGGTGAAAAATTTATAAATTTTTTATTAAATTCTCAAATTAATGAAAAAGATAATTCTTTAACAACAAATATTAATATATCTAATAATTGTTCTCTATCATTAAAATTTTTAAAAGATTACTCAAAAAATATTTTATCTAATATAATTGAAACAAAAATTATTATAGATAACAATGATCAATTAGTTATTAATAAAAATGTAGAAAATAAAGAAATATCTATATGGTATGATAAAGATTTTTTAATTAATGGTGTTAATATTTTTTTAAACTCTGCAAAAATTGAAGAACAATTTTTAAAAGAATACCAAATTAAAGAAAAAGAAAATCAAATAAATCGTATAAATTTATTAAATAAAAAATTTTTTGTTGAAAATAATTTAACAGATGTACTTGTTGCCATAATAGAAAGAGAAAGTTTTAAAGGTCAAGAAAAACTATCAAAAATTATTGAAAAAAATGAAAATAATAACATTACATTTGAATATGATAAATCAAATAATTCATTTTCTATTCTAAAAAAATCTAATGATAGTATAAATATACAAAAAAATACAGAGATATTTTGTAAAGGTGAATTTTTAAATAGAAAAAGTATGACTATAAGTTATAATAAAAATTATTCAATGCATGATATATTAAAAATAAACAATATTATTCAAAATTTTATACAAAAAAGTTCTTATATTTATCCAAAATTTAATTGGATTGAAATAAATACAAATAGTTTTAGAAGTGGAAAAACAGGATATAATACAAAAAATCATAGTGAATTTTATGGGTGTTATCAACCAATAGAACCTATTTATTTAAAAATAAACAAACAAACGTTAAATTTAATGAAAAAATTAAAACAAAGAAAAGATATAGAATTTTATACTAATGAAAATAAAACACATCAAATAAAAATTTCCATAGATAAAGATAATATTAATATTCAGTTAAATGGTAAAAATCAATGTAGATTTAATATTAATAAAAGTGTTTATAAAGTAGGCGAATCTGAAAGGCTTTTGTGTAATATTTATTTTTTAGTTGATGAAAAAAATATTAATACAATTATAAATAATATAGATATTAATAATTTAATTCATAATAATTTAAAAATTTCAAAAAATAAGGAGTATGAAATTGAATAAAATAATAAGAACAAAGTATTCATTTAGTGAAAAAACATTAAGAGATTCAAATATAAAAATATCAGATATTTTTAACAATATAACAAATAATGATACGATAATAATAAATGATAATAATTTATTTGGATATATTGAGGTTTTTAAAGAAGCTAAGAAAAGAAATTTTAATGGAAACATATTATTAACCTATCATTTAAACAATGAGCAAAATATAATAATAAATTCCATTGCAGAACTAGAATTATTAACATCTACTATAAATAAATATAATCAATCTACAGAAATACAATCTTTAAATAATAAAGCTGGTATTTTATCAACTGATAAATTAAATGAATTAAATAAATTATTAGAAAAAGATGAAGAAATTAATAAAAAACTTAATATTGTTAATAATGATAATTTATTGAATTTAAATTTATCAAGTATAAATAATGAAATTCAAAACCATGTAAATAATTTAACTTTTGATAATTTTCTACCAAATTTAAATCCACAATTAACAAAAGAAGATATAATAAAAAAATTAAATCAGAAATTAGGTTATAATGAGGATTCAAATTTTGAAAATATTAGACAGTTATATATAAAAAAATATAAAGAAGCATTGCCAGAAAATAAAATATTAATAGAAAAAGAAGCTAAAATAGCACTAAAAAAATATAATGAATATATGAATAGAATAGACTTAGAATGGAATGTAACATCTAAATTTATAAAATATATTCATTTTGTCTCTTATTTAGTTAATACATTAAAAGATAATAATTTACCAGTAGGACCAGGTAGAGGTTCTGCACCAAGTTCTTTAATTTGTTATGCTTTAAATATTTCTGAAATTGATCCTATTGAATATAATTTAGATTTTTCAAGATTTTTAAATGAAGAGCGGATGGATTATCCTGATATAGATATAGATATTCCTGCATATGTTAGAGAAATGATACCTAAATTATTACCAGATTTTCATTTTGTAAAAATACAAACTATGAGTAATATAAAAATAGTCACTCAATTAAAAAACTTATGGGAAAAAAAACAAAATAATGATCCTATTTTAAATATCAGAGAAGATTTATTTTTAATAAATTCATTGAAAAAAGTTATAAAAGAATTAGAAACTGATCCCAATTTAATTAATACAGTTGAAAGTAATTTTAATAATTATATTTTTCAAAAATTAGAACAAGAAATAAATAAATTACCAGAAAAAAAATTTAAATTATTAAAAAATAAAATACTTGAAATTAATGATAAAATTAAAAATTTTCAAGGTACATCAATTCATGCTTCTGGTTATATAATATTATCTAACGAGCAATATAAAGAAATGAGTAAATTAGTTACATCTATTTATAATGATGGTGTTGAGGTTTTTCAAGCATCAAAAGAATGTTTAGAAGCAATAGGTGCTCAAAAATATGATCTATTGGCATTATCTTATTTAGATATAATAAATAATACAAAAAAACAAATAAGTAATTATAAAGAAATTAATTATAAAGCTAAAAATATTGAAGAAATGGATGAAGCTACATTAAAAACTGTATTAAGTTTAGCAAATAATGGAAATAGGTCTTTATTTCAATTAGATAGTTTTAATATTCAAATAGTATGCATGAAAGTTTTCAATGAATGGATAAACAGTAAATCAGATAATAAAAAAGATTTACTTGAAATTGTAAGTGATATTATTGCTATAATAAGACCAGGGGTAGTTCAAAATAATATAGATTTAAATTATATAAACAATTTAAATGGAGGTAATTCTGATTTTTTAAATTCTTTTAAATCTGATAAAAATATTTATGATAAATTAGTAAAAATATTTCCTCTTGGAAATTTAATATATCAAGAAGATGTAATGATGGTTGCAAAAGAATTTGGAGTAAAAAATGCAGATTCTTTAAGACGTGCTATGGCTAAAAAAAATCCAATTGAAATGGAGAAACAAAGGGAAATTTTTATTAACTCAGCATTAAGTCAAAATAATAATTTTAATAAAAATGAATTAAATAAATTATTTAATACATTAGCTAATTATTCAGAATATTGTTTTAATAAATCTCATAGTATTTCTTATGCAAAAATTTTATTAGAAACAGCAAATTTATTTTCAAATTATCCAAAGGAATATATAATATCTTATTTAAATCAAACAGATAAATTTGAAAATGTTGTAAATATAATAAAAGAAGGAACTGAACGGGGGTGTGTTATTCAATTCATAAAAGAAGATAAAACAATAAAACATCATATTTCTAACGATAATATTATTTTAAATATAAATAATTTAACAACATCTGCTAAATTTGATAAAGACGCTATTTTAAAAACAGCAATTAGTATTGGTAAAGAAATTGCAACTCAAAAAAATTGGAAAAGTAAAATATTGAGTGATCCGATGGCTTATTCCCAAAAATCTCACAGATTAATTAATTCATTAGTTCATGATAATTCTGAAGAAAGATATTTATTAAAAAATATTTCTAAAGAAAAAGGGCAATATGGAGAATATTATAAATATGAGTTTTCTAATGGAAAACTTGCTTTTGATAAAAAAAGATTACCATTAGAAATTGGTAAAATTTATAAATTAAATTTTAAAAATAGAAATTTAATTAATTATACAGAAACACATGTAAATAATGAAAAACTAAATTTTTCAACATATGTTTTAAATCAAAACGGAATAACTACAAATCCTTTAACTAATGATACTTTGCAATCATTACCATTAATTAATAAAAATGGTTTAGTAAAAATTAATGGTACTACTAATGGAATTGATTTTGAAATGAAAATTGAAACATTACAAGACAAGAAAAAATTAATGCCAATTAAACAAGAAAATATTATACAATTATGGTGACTTTTTATTAGATAATTTAATTATTTTTATCAAAAATATTTTTATGTTATAATATATAATAAACAAAAATGAAAGGAAATATAATGGCTGCTGAACAAAATAATGTGAGAGATATTGGAATACGTCAAGGACTGGCAAAAAAAGACATTTTTTCTGCTATGTTAAAATCTATTAATACTCAAATAAGAGATGGAGAAGTTACAACAGATGGAGTTGTTATAAAATTTAAAGAAAATTTAATTCCATTGGAAATTAAAGAAGATAAAAAGAAATTAATTACTTTTTCTCAACTTTTTATTAATCAATTATTTAGCAATATAACAAATTATGAAAATGTCCATACAGCTTTAAGTAGATTTGGAAAAAATAATTTATTATCAGAGTCTATGTTTAACAAAATAGAAGAAAAAAAAGAAAAATGGAAAGATGTATTTGGGGATGAAAATTATTTTGAATTAAATAATAAAGATCATCCACAAAAAAATTTCTTAATTGGGAAATTATTATTTAATCATTTGTATACAACTTTTGACAATGTTGTTAAAGATTTTGTAAATTCAGATGTTGTAAAAAAATATAATACAGATATAACCAAAAATGAAACAATATTAAATTATAAAAATTCTACTAATATTGGGATAAAATATTTTGAAACAAGAGGAGAAGAATACGTTCAAGCAAGAATTGAATTAAAAAAAATTCATCAAGAACTTAATAAGGAGTTATTAAATCAGCTACTTCCTCATATAAGTAAATTATATGAATTTTTTGATTTAAAAAATTCAAGAGAACAAGCTGCTCTTTTTACTTATAATGTAAAAAAAGTTATGAATTACAGAGAAAATATAAATGGTGTTAATGTTTTTCCATTATTTTGTAATGTTGAGAAATTTATATCTCAAAATTTAGATTCTAAACATTTTGAAAATAAAGTTAAAAGTACAAATCTTGAAAAAAATACAGAAGATATGCAAACTGATGATTGGAAGAAAAAATATACTGTTAAAGAAAATAATTTAGGTTTTTCAGTTTGGGAAAAAAAAGGCACTAATAGACTTTTATTAAGAAATGACTCTCCTTTTGGAACAGAACAAGCTGCTATTGAATTTGCAACATCATTAAATAAAAATAGAACACTAGGAGATAGAATAAAAGGTGAATATATCTGCAATTTTAAAACTAATTTTATAGATGTTGATAAAGCTGCATATGTGCAAGCTAACAATTTAAGATTTTTTGAAAGTGGGAAAAGTTTAGATGATGAAAGTTATAAGAATTTTATTAATGTAAGTACAAATAGTTTTGAAATTTTTGCAAAATCATTAAATATTAGTTCCTTAATGATTATACCTAAACAAAAAATTCTTAATTCAAATGAATTAATGCAAATAAAAAATGAATTGATAAATAATCTTGAAGCATTACAATTAACAAATAAAGAAGATAATAATATTATTAAAAAACTGAAAGAAACAGAGTTTAAAGAAACTAAAAACTTTTCAAAATTTTTATATGATCAATTTAATTTAAAATTATCGCATTCAAAAAATCAATCACAAGAGTTAAATAATTTTGATCAACAATTATTAAATTGTTTTGAAAATATTTTAGAGAAAGAAAATGTTTTAGGGATATGTGCTGCTTCAAGAGGATTTTCTAATTATGCTGCTCATTTTGAAACAACTAATAATGCAATAAATATAACTGCAAAATCTATAAAACAAACTACTGGTGTTTTTGCACATGAATTTGGGCATTTTTTAGATTTATTTATTGGTAAAAATATAAATAAACAGATTAACCAAAAATTTGAATTAGAACCAAATAATAGTGAATTAGGTATTCATTTAAAATGGAGTAAAGATCAATATTTAACTTCAATAAAAATAAAAGAAGAAAGTATTCAAAATCCATTATATTCTAGTTTTAAAAATTTTTTAGATAAAACTTTAAAAGATAATGATGGAAATAAAACTGAATTTTACAAAAATAATATTAAAGCAGATGAGGGTAAAACAACTCCTTATTTTAATACTAGAGTTGAATTATTTGCAAGAGCATTTGAATCAATGGTTTATTGGAAAATGCAAAATAGTGATATTATTGATACATTTCTTGTAAAAATCCAAGAACAAGGTGGGGTTTATTTAAATAAAGAAGAATTTATTGCATTAGAAAAAGATTTTGATAATTTTATTTTAGAATATAAAAAAGAATTTAATATTAGGGATTATGTTCAAGGTGAAAAACAAAAAGAATATGAATATTTAAATACCTCTGATTCAAAACAGGAAAAATTTATATCAAATAAGGAGCAAATAGAAAAAAAACCTAACAATAAAGAAGTTCAATACACTTTATTTTAAATTTTTTTCAATTTTATTTGATTTTAAAAAAATAATAAGTTATAATTGGTAAATTAATTTTTTAATGAAAGATTTTATTTATGAAACAATTACCAATTATAACTATATTACCATTATTAATATTTATTTCTGGTTGTAATAGTGGAGATTCATCTAGCAATCAAGTTGTTAATCAAGGAATGAATATATCAATAACCCCAAATTCTACGGGTGTCTGTAGTTATGTTAATGCTCCTTGTGTGTCAGTAAGTATTTGTGATATCAATGGAAATAATTGTTCTACTGTAAATAATGTATTATTAGATACAGGTTCTTATGGTTTAAGATTATTTAATTCAACAATAAGTCAAAATACTTTAAACAATCTTAAACCTATAACAGACAAAAATAATAATCCAATTGGTGAATGTGTATCATATGGGGATGGAAGTCAAAATTGGGGAGGTGTTTATAAAGCAAATATAAATTTATCTTCTGATGCAATTGCAGCAAATGTTCCAATACAAATAATAAATTCATCTTTTTATACTCCACCAAGTGAATGCTATAATGCAACTCAATCTCCTCAAGATTTTGGATTAAATGGTGTTCTTGGAGTTGGATTATATATTGCGGATGGTGGAAGTTATTATTCATGCAATAATAATGGATGCAGTGCAATTTCATTGAGTTCAAATGAACAAGTTTCTAACCCAATTGCTTTTTTACCAAATAATAATAATGGATTAACTTTATTATTTCCTTCAATTCCATTAAATGGAGCAAAAAATCAATCAGGAACTCTTTACTTTGGTGTAAATACTAATAGCCAAAATACTTTTAATCCATCTAATGTTTACAAGGCTAATACTTCTAATATACCAACATTTTCATCACAATATAATTCTAATTCATATTCTGCTTTTTTAGATTCAGGAACAAATACACTTAGTATTGCAAATTCAGGATTAACATCTTGTGAATTTTCAAGTAGTTGGTTATGTCCTAGTAATAATACTAATTTAACTTTTTTGAATTATAATTCAAATAATACAGGAATACAATCAATTTTAACAATAGGAAATGCATCTTCATTATTAAATACAAATAATACTTCTTTTTCAACAATTGGTACTAATTTAAATTTTGGAATTGGTTTAAATTATGTAGATTATGGACTTCCATATTTTTATGGTAAAACTGTACAATTAGTTTTTCAAAACTCTAATTCAAATTTAGGAACTGGTCCATTTTGGGCTTGGTAATTTTATAAGGACTAAAAAGTGAAAAAAATCACAACAATCTTTTTATGTTTATCTTTTATACATAATTCTTTTGGTATAACAATAGGTGATAAATATATTGTTAATTCAAAAATTCAAAATAATACAGAAAAGGTTATTTTACAAAACAATAATAAATTATCTTTTTCAACAGACAAGAATGGTATAGTAAATAAAATAAATTACGAAGGATCTACACCATTAAATTTACAAAATTCACTTGGTAAATACTATGAAAGTTATAATTTAACATGGAAAAATCGTGATAATAAATATAATCATACATATGCTCAAATAAGAACAGAAAATGTAGAAGTTACGTCTTTTGGAATTGGTGGTAAAGTTTATAAAAATGAAATATTATTAATTAAAGAATAAAATATATGATTTTATCAATAGAATATTCTTTAATTTTTATCTTTTTTATATTAGTTTTTATTTGTGGTTTAAAAATATTTAAAATACAAAAAATATATTTTTATATTATGTTTTTTATTTCATTTATTTTGATTTTTTCTTTAATTATAAATATTTATTTATTAAGGCAAAATGAAGTAAAAATAGAGAATAATTATTTAAAAACAAAAATAATTACAAAACAAAATAATTTTAAGGGGGCACTGTGAAATTTATAAAAAAAATAGGGTTTTATGAAAGTGAACCAATTGAATATGAGATAAGAAATGAAAATCATTCAATTGTTGTGGAATTAATTTATAAAGTTTTCCCAATAATTGAAACAAATGATGGTTTTTTATTCAAATATTCTGTAATAGAAAAAAATTATGGAGGGCAAACAAATAGAGTTATTCCCTGTGAAAAAGAAATTGATATTAAACAAATGATAAAAATGATTCTTAATGATATTGCAGCAAATCCAGAATTATTAACCTCATTTATAGGTCTAACATAAAAATGGAAGATAAATTAAAAAAATATTATGTGTCTATATGTATTCAAGGAGAGTTAGATATTATTAATATTTTTATACAAAATACTCAAAAAGATAGTAATTTACTATTATATTCAACTTTTATTCAAGATATATTAAGAGCTGAAAAACTAATTTTTAAAGAATATAGCAAAGAAGAATCTTTTTTTGATGAATTTGATAATAAATATTATGCAAATATAGAAATTAACACTGAAATTCAAACAAAAGATATAAATAAACTATTAATCTTATTAAGACAAGATGAAACTAAATTAAATAATTACTTTCAAAATTATTTTAATAAGACTTTAGATATTTTGGTTGCAGCAAAACAATTAAGTTTTAATGAGGAAAATTATATTTTTGTAAAATAATTTGACAATTTTATTAATTTATGCTATAATAAACGTTCTATTAATAAAAAGGAATATTTGTGAAAAAAATAATTGGTGAATACAATATAAATATTAAAAATTTATTAAAATCTTTGAATTTTAATTTTTTTGGCTTTACATTAACATATATTATTTTTTGTTTTAATTTATTATATTTGAAAATTCATCTTAATTTATTTTTTATATGTATTGTTTTTTTTGGTTTATTGCAATTAAATTTGCTTATAAATACAAAAAATATAATATCAAAACTAACAAATATTGTATATGTTGATAAATTTAATTTATTAAGTTTTAAAGATGATGAAATTTCTCAATCATTAAATGATTTTGAGCAAAGATTTCATATTGATTTAACAAAAGTTTATATTTTAAAAAATGTATTACAATTTATAACATTTATTTTATATTTTTGTTATTTGCTGTTTTTAATAATATCTTTAAAATATAAATATGTTGAAAATGATTTTTTGCCTTCTTTAATAATGTCTATCCCATGTGTATTTATTAGTTTTTTTTCAATAAATAATGCATGTAATAAAATAACAACATATAAATATAAAAATACTTTTTAAAGGAGTTTCTTTAATGATAAATAAAAAATATTTAGTTTTTTTACCTTTTTTAGTTATGGGGTGCGGAGTTAATATACAAAATAATGCTCCCACAAATAAAGGAACAATTGATAAAGATGGTTATGTTAAAAATATACCTGAGTTGAAAAATTGTAGAATGTTTTATCTAACAGATCTAACAAATAAAAGATATCAATTATTAAAATGCAATGAGTCATCGCAAGAACTCTCTATATCTTCAAAAAACAAAGATGATATAGAGCAGAATAATTTTGTTATTAATTAATAGTGTAATATCAATAATATTTTTCATATTAATTTTATAAAAAAGATTTGACTTTTGACATAATGTTATGTTATAATTATTATAATAAAAAACATTGTAAAGGAATTAAAATGAAAAAATTATTGATATTACTCTTAATCTCAGCAATTTCAAATGCTGCAACAATTTATATTCCAAACCTCCAAAAAGAAAGTAATGTTAACATTAATTATAATACAGATGTATATAACAATCAAATAAAAAAAGAAATAAAATATTCAAATTTATTTCAATTATATAATCATAATTACAATTATAGTGTAGATAAGGAAAGCGGTCTTAAAGAAAGTTCTCCAAATAGTATTTATCCTGATTTTATATTAGTTGGAGAAATCATTAATTATTCAAATGAAAATTTAGTTAGTAATATAATTAATACTAATAAATCATCAGATGTATATAGTATTAATATTTTAGTTTCATATCATTTAATTAGAACAAAAGATAATGAGATTGTTGCTGAATTTAACTCATATGGAAGTGGTGGGAATGCATTAATTATAGATCAAAATAGCAGTTTAACAAATCCAAATAGGCATAATATCCCTTTATTAATAAATAAAGCAGCCATTTCATTATCTAATGATGTTTTAATTAATTTAAATTCAACTAAAATCAATTAAAAGTGAAGTTTATGAAAAAAAATAATATTAATTTTCCTATGTTTTTTTATATAAAAAAGAGTAATGATAAATATTCTTATTCTTTTCCAAATTCAAAAACTAATGAATATATTTCATCTAAATTTTCTTCTTATAATGAGGCATTTGATTTTTTTCAAATATTAATAAACAATGAAAAAATGTATCATCAATATCATTATAAAGTTGGTTTTAATAAATTAGAAATGGCAGAATTTGAAATAGTTTGTAGTCCGTTTTTGTCTAACATTATTATAGAAAATAAAAATGAAAATATTAGACTTATAACTTCTTTTGAAAATTCTGTCTTTGAAATAGTTGATTTATTAGTAAAAAGTTATTCATATTATAATAAAGTAGAGTTTAAATTAGATAATTTTATGATATTGTCTTTATTAAAAAAAGAGAAGATTATGAATGAACCAGAATGCTCAACTTTAAGTTTAAATGAATTTGTCTTTGATGAAAATAAAAATTTTGTTGCTATAATCAAACAAAATAATGAATATTATTATTTAATTAATTTGAATAAGAATTTTCATATGGTAAAAACTTTAAACAATCAAAATATTTATTCAGAAAAAATTATAATAGATAAAAAGATATATAAGTTAGAAGAATTTAAAAAACTTTTAAAAAATTATTGATTTATATATTTTGCATTATATGCATTATTCTGATAAATAAACATATTTAAAATAAATCTTAAGAAAGGTATAAAATGAAACAAGTTTTATTAATAATTGGAACTTTAATGGTTTTTAATAGCTATGCTGATCAATTGAATGAATCAACAGAAATAATTAAAAATAATCCCACAGTAAATAGTAAACTATATAGTGGAGCATTATTTCCAGAGCAAAATAAAATCACTTCTTCTAATGGAAATTATGGCAATTCAAAAGAATCAAACACTCAAAATTTAAGTTATTATAATAAAAATAATGTTGGTAATTCTAATTATTTAAATAGCCCAACAGTAAACAGTAAATTATATAGTGGAGCACAATTCCCAGAACAAAATGAAATTACAAATAATAAAGCAAAATATAATTCAACTAAAAATTTAAATAATCCAATAGTAAATAGTAAATTATACAGTGGCGCACAATTCCCAGAACAAAATAATTTTTAATATAATGGAATAAAATATATAAATAAACTTGATAAAAATTAATCAATATGATATAATTTAGTGAAATATTAAATAATTTAAATACCGTTGGACTAACGGTGTATGACTGTAGGGTTAATATACAATTTTAAAGGATAATAAATGTTAGAAATGAATAGTTTAGTGCCAGTAGTTATTGAACAAAGTGGACGTGGAGAAAGATCTTTTGATATTTACTCTCGATTATTAAGAGAAAGAATTATTTTTTTAGTTGGAGAAGTAAATGATCAAACTGCAAATTTAATTGTATCTCAATTATTATTTTTAGAAGCAGAAAACCCAGACAAAGATATTTATTTTTATATCAATTCTCCTGGGGGTTCAATTTCTGCTGGTTTGTCAATTTATGATACTATGAATTTTATTAGTTGTGATGTAAATACCATTTGTTTAGGTCAAGCTTGTTCTATGGGGTCATTTTTATTAGCGGCAGGAACAAAAGGAAAAAGGGCGTCTTTACCTAACTCTGAAATTATGATTCATCAACCTCTTGGGGGATTTAAAGGTCAAGCTTCTGATTTTGAAATTCATGCCAATCATATTATTAAAACTAAGAAAAAAATGAATACTTTATTATCATATCATACAGGACAATCAATTAAAACAATTGAAAAAGATACAGATAGAGATAATTTCTTAAGTGCAGAAGAAGCTTTGAAATATGGTATTATTGATAAAATATACAGTTCACGAAAAGAAATTGGTAAATAAAATTATCAATTAAGTGAATCTAGTCTTAGAAATATTTATGTATAATAATATATTTTTTTAGTTTTTATTTGACAATTCTTCTTATATCATACAATATTCTAATAAATTTTCTTTATATAATTATTTTAAATAGTGAATTTATTCACATATTTTTAATTTTATAAAGGAAAAAAAATGAAAAATGATATGAAATATTGTTTGGAACCTCTGAAATATTGTTTGGAAAAACATCAGATGCACGCAATAGATATAACATTAGTTATATCTATTGCAATATTAATAATGATAATTTTAATTATGATATATTTTACATTTAAACAGTTTAAAGAAATCAATGAGGTGTTAATTAGTGCTGATTTATTCATTTGTGAAAACATCATTAAAGACAATATAAGTAATAACGAATTTCAAGAAATTATTAAACAATTGGATCTTATGCGCTATGAAGCTATGTCAAATATTATATATTATAAAGATTTTAATGAATTTTTATCAAAATGTCCAAAAGGTCAAGTTTATACTCAAAAAAATGTAAAAAAGTATTTAAATACACTTAATACTTCTGGACGATTAAATATCTTCTATTTGCTTGATTTAGCTATTCTCTCCATGAAAATCTATGAATTAGAGGAAAATATTAAAAGAGATATATATAGGGTGAGAATTAATGGATTATGAAATTGACACTTTAAATAGGACTAAATGTAAATTTAGTCTTTTAAAACCTTTTTCTGATTTTGGAATTTTAACTAGAGCATATATAAAAGAAATTAATGAACACATTTTGTTATTAGAAATATTTTTTAATAATTACCAAAATTTACCAGAATTTTACAAAAAAAACTTACTAAATCTTAAAAATTATTTTTGTAATTTTTCTTTTGAGATCATTTTTAATGCCTGTTTAAATGAAAAAATAATAGAAATACAAAAAAGTCCAAGAAAAAATTTTAAATTTTTAAATTATTTAAATGTATTGTATGAACAAATGACAGAACTTTCTGCTATTTATTATTTTTATAATTTATTTAAAAATAATAAATTTGTTAATAATATTCATCTAGGTTTTTATGAAAATTTAGATAATCCAGATTTTTATTTAATTATAAATGGAAAGAAAAAAATTAATTTTGAGATAACCACTAGTGTTGGACATTATAAAAAATATAAACAATTAGAAAAATTTAAAAAAAGACACCCATTGGATGAAATTATTTTAATATCTCCACAAAAATTAAATTCTAATAATCATTTTCATTTTAATTTAGACAAAGTTTTAATTTATTTAACTTTTAAAAATATTCATAAGGAATAAACAATTGACAAATTATAATAAACTTAACTTTTTTACAGATTTTGATTTCAAGCCTCTATTTTTTTTAAAAAGTGGAGCTGAAATAGTATCTTATTTAGAGTTTAAAAATTTCATTGAAACAATTGATTTGGAAAGTTATTTTATTTGGAAATTTGAAGAAGATTATATTGATCGTTTTGATACAAAAACATTTTTAGAGTTGGCTTATACATATTGTGTGTTTTTTGATGCATTTTATGAAAACCATTATATTTATTTAAAAAATAAATTTTGGATAATGAAACGTTTAGAAGAAGTCTATGGTTTAAATTTTCAAAAAATGTTTAAATATAATTTTGAAGAAAAAAATTTATCAAAAAAATGGTTGGATATAATAAATAATTTTAAAAAAGAAGAAGATAATCATCAAAAGGTTATAATGTTTTCTACTTTAAAATTTGCATTTATTCATGAGTATATTGCATTTGTAACTGAATGGTTGCCTTATCAAATTGAGAACAATTTTGATCCATTAATTAAAACAATAACATTGCATGGAGATATTGATGAGTAATAGCCAACCAAATATAAATAAAAGGTTTACGCAAAGTTTTGAAACTGTTCAAGAAGAAATAAAAGATGAAGATACTGTAAATCATTTTTCAATTATTGAAGATTTTGAACAATTAAAAGAAATAGTTAGAATAATAGGTAATAATGATTTAACAGCTTCTCTTGAACTAATACAAAATAATAATTTAAGTAACCAAATCAAAGTAGCTGAAGCTTTAACTAAATTGCTAAACTTTACTGAAAATTATAACAATATTTTAAATAATTTAAATATTTATAATAATACAGAGAAATGTAATAAATTATGTGAGAAATCAAAAAATGAATTAAAAAAACAACAAATAAAAAATAAACATGTTTATAGTGATGTTGAAATAAAATGTAGAAGTATAGAAACCCACCAACAAAATCAATTGTTTGCTGCATATAATGAAATAGATGAAGAACAACAAAAACTTATATTAAAGAACAATAATAAACAAAATGATATTTTATCAAATAAAATCACCCAACTTCAAATTCAAAAAGAAAAAATATCTAAAAAAATATTTAATCTAGATAATAAAAAAGATATTTTAAGGGGAAAAATAAAAGAGAAAAGAGGTCTTTTTTCTTTTATTTTTCATAAAAAAGAACAAATTATCTTAACGGAACAAGAAAGAAATATATCAAATAGTAAAAATGAAAATCTAAAAAGAACAAATGATGAATTTGACCGGAAATATAATTCTTTAATTATGAGTAGTAATTCAAAATATGAAAATTCCATTAAAATATTAGGTAAAGATACTATTAAACTAAATAATAGATTTTTAGAAAAATTAAATTCAAAATTAGCAGATAGTTATTATAGAAAGAGACTTTTTGAAACTATTGTTGAAAAAGTTAATTTACAAACCACTGGTTTGCAAGAAATTGATTTTGATGATATATTAGTTCCAAAAGATATAAATATTAATTTAATAAATTATTTATCATCTAAAATTCATGAAAGAAATAAACAAAATTATAATGATTTTATAGCCACATCATTAAATGATGTTATATTTGTTGAAAATACTCATATACAAAAAATTAATAAGAATTTAATACATGTAATAAACAAAGAATTATCTAATTGTAAATCAATTTCTTATGCAAGTGGAATGTTATTTAGTGGTTTAACACAAATATCAAAATTAATTTTACCTGAAAAAATTGTTAAACCATTAGAAAAATTATCAACTGTCTTAAAAGAAAGTGCCAAAATTTATAATCATGAGTTGCCTGAACTGCCTGATTTTAAAAAATCACTTGTTCAATCAACTAAACAAATTGATGAAATGTTCGATAAATTCTCTTTTTTAGTTAAAACAAAAAAAGATTATGATAAATATATAAATTCTTTTTCAAAAGTACAAAAAATTAATATACACAAAAATAAAGATATTTTTGCCAGAGAATAATTTTATAAAAGATGATTATTTAATAGAAATAGTTGTCTTTTTTTTTATATTATGTTATGATATAATATTATTTATTTTTAAATGGAGATTTAAAATGGAAATAAAAGATGAAATTGAATGGAGTAGGAACTATGCGAAAAGAAGAGCACCCTACAGAAAAGAATGGAAAGATTTTTATAATTTTTTAAAGCAAAATAATTTTAAAAAAAATATTTTTGGTAAATGGCATCATAAAGAATATAATTTAACATTTTATAGAGGCTTTTTTATTAAATCTGGTTATAATTATTTAGTCAAAAAAGATGATTTTGAATTATTTGATGATAATATTGGTTTTAATACAGAAAAATGGAAACAGAAAATATTAGATACCTTAATTTTTTTACAAAATGAAAATATAGTTAATAAATAAAAAAAGGAGAATAATATGTGGTTTAAAAACAATAAAAAAGAAGAATTAGATACCACATTTGTAAAGAATGATTTATTTAAAAATTATAATGGTAGATTATTTATTTATTATCCAATAACTGGATTACAAATAAATTTATTGGCGGATAATGATTTATTTGATGGTAATATAATAAATTTTTTAAATTCTGAATGCTTTATTAAAATAAACAAACTAACCTTTTATAAATCTATTCAATTATTTATAATGGAAAATAAAAATCTTTCAGAACAAGAGGTTAGTTTAAAATTTATTAAGGAAATTGATTCTTTTATTAATAATTGTGGTAATGAAAATTATAATATTGTATTAACAAATGAGGATTACTATCTTAATAATGATTTTAAATTTAATTTATTGAATTTAAAAATTTTAAAAGATTTTGAAATATATATGCGAGAAAAAATTTTAAATAGTAATAAGAAATTTTTGATCAATAATGAAATTTCAAAAGACAATCCTTTTGTCAAAAATAATGAAAAAGATGTTTTTTTATTAAGGAATTTAACAAATACTTTTTATAATGTGCATATTTGTTATTATGTAAAATCTTATCTAACAGAAGAATTATATAAAGAATTTATTGATAATAAATATGCTATATCAATAATGAAATCTTATGCAATGAAAGAAAAAGAATATCAAAAATACAAAATTTATTGTCAAATGTTAGCAAAAATCTTTTATTTAAATATTACCGAGATCTTTTCAGATAATAAAATTTATTATCTACTATATGACAAGCCTTTAATAAAATTTGATTATTTCCCCATTGCTAAATTTAATAATTTGCAATCAATATAATAAGGAAAAAATTTGTATAAAGATTATAAAAATTTAATTAATAGTTTAAAAAAACAAAATATTTTAATTATTGGTGCTTATGATGAATCATTAATAAAATATGGCTATAATAAAACTAATAATATCAAATTTTTAAATTTGCCACCTGATGAATTTGAGGAATATGAATTACGATTAAAAAAGAAAAAGCTTAAATTTATTCCATATAAAAAACAAATTTGTTCTGTAGATTATTTAATAAACATTCAATGCATTGGTAAAGAAAATTTATCTAAATATATTAGTGAAAAATTTGATATTATAATTTTAGAACATCTGCCATTCACTGAATATGATATTTTATTATATTTAGAAAAGATTATTTATAAAAATACTTATTTTTTAATTAAAGGATTTCCATTGGAATATAATTTAATTAATAAAAAAGTTAAAGAACAATATGAAATAATAAAAATATTTTTTCAATATACTAACAATGAATGTTATTTGTATCAAAAAATATCTTAAAAAGGGGTGGAATATATGGAAATAATAAAATTTAATTCTTTTTCAAATAATTATAATTGGTTATCAAATTTCTATAAACAAAATAATTTAATAGAGCTAAAAATATTTAATGTATCTATATTTTTTAATTCTATTGAACCAGCTTTTCAATCACTAAAACTATTTCATCTAGAAGAAAATAAAAATGAATTAGAATTAATAACATTATTTAAATTTTTTTCTACATTACAAAATGGTGATGCTAAAAAAGAGGGAAATAAATTAAATATAAATTTAAAAAGTTGGGAAGATAAAAAATTATTTTATATGGAAGAATTAATTAAAAGAAAATTTAAAAATCAAAATTTAAAGGAAAAATTACTTAATACAAAAGAAGCAATGCTTGTCGAATATAACACAGGATCAAATTATTGGGGTGTTAATTCTAAAATGATTGGTGAAAATCACTTAGGAAGAATAATTATGTCTGTTAGAAATTTTTATAATATTTATCTTTGATAAAATTGTTCTATTTATAAATTTTTGGAGATATTATGAATAAAGAATTGATTTTTGAAATTCTTTTAATTATTTTTGCAATAATTATTTTAAATGATTTTTTAGATTTTTCTTTTGATTATTAAAATTTATTAAAAATTTTCTAATTATCTCGATATTTTTATTATATTTAAAAATTAAGATAAATATAAGTATAAATTATATTTATCAAAATCTACTGTTTTTAAAATAAAAACTAAATTAAAAATACAATGTTCTAGAAAATTACTATTAGTTAATTCTATTTCATCTGTTTCACTTTCACTATAATTAACAAATAAATTTGAACTTATTATACCAAGTTTCTGTTTATTAATTCTATTTATTTCATCAAAGTTATTTTCTTTTGAATCTCTATATAAATTTTGATAACTTAATAAAATTTTTTTTTCATAATCCTTAATAAACTCAATTAATGTTTGTTTAGTCATTTTATAATATCCATACCCCTCTGAATCCAATAAGAAAGGTTTTATTTCCCATAAAGAGTTTTCTAATTGTTCAAGATAATTAAAATCTAATTGATATAAAGTTTTTGAATATTTTGAAAAATAATTATATATTTCATCTTTTTTGTCCTTTTTTAATTTATAAAATTCTACACTTTTTTCTAATTTATGAATATATAATCTTATTCCCATGATATAGTCTCCAAATAAAAAATTATAAAAAATATATTTGATTAATATTATCATATATGTTATAATATAGTCAAGTATATTTTTATAAAATATATAAATAAAGTAAAAAATCAGATTAATAAAGAAATAAGGAAAAAAAATGTTTAATAAAGTAAATGAAATATTAAAATTAATTGAAAAACCAAGACTTATTTTAAAAGGTCAGCATAGTAAAGAAGAGTGGGAATGTGTTGTTTTAAATGATTTATCTTTTTTAGATGAGATGCCTAATGAATTTAAGACTGATGAATTATATAAAACTATTTGGAAAAAAAGTGATGAGAAATTAAGCCTATTAGAATATATTCCTATTGAATTGTTAAAAGAAAGAAAGAATGAAGATTTTTTAATTGAAATTATTAAAAAATCATTTTATCATTACTCATATTTTCAAATAATTGATCTTGGGTTCAATGATTTTTCAGAAGAATTAATAAAAAAAATAATTAATATTAATGACCATGAATTATTTTACCTTCACACTGATTATTTTAAAAATAATACTGAAAAATTATTTATTTATCATTTAAATAAAATACTTGATAATAATAAATTTTTAGATAAATATAAGCAAAAAGATAATATTTATAAGTATGAGAAAATTTATAAACATATTTTATTGTTTTTTTTAAATAATTTTAATTCAATTAATGATAAAGAAAATTTATTATTGATTTTATTAAAAAATATAGAATCAATAGCTAATTATAAATTTATTAAAGATATTATTGATTGGGGAAGTTATATTTCATTAAAAGAAGTGAAAACTACTGAATTTATGAAATTTTTAAATAATTTTCTTGTAAAATATCCAATATTTTTAAGTATTTTAAATCCATTACTAACAAAATCTGAATTATTATTTTTATTTGAAGATATTAATATACAACAACTTGATAATAATAGCCAAACAAATTTAATTAAATTCTTTTTTAACTCTATGAATTATAGTGAAAAAAAATATTATTCAATGGCAAAAAAGATAATTATTTATGATGTTTTAAATTTAAAATATTGCAAAAATAATGATTTCCTAAGTGAATTATTTTTAGATAATGATTTTATATATATTTTTAATAATTTTGTTCAAAAAGTCTTAAAAGATTATGATAAAAATACAGATCCAGAAAGTAATTTATTTGATTGTCTTTGTTTTATAATTAATATTTATTTTTCTCAAAAAAAAGAGATTAATGTTATTAATGAAATTATATCTAATAATAAAGAATTTATTGTTGAAAAAATATCAATTAAAAATATTTTTGATTATTCTTCATTAATGGCAAATCTTTTTAATCAAAATGATATTGAAAAAAAATTTAATAAAATTGCACCAAACAATTATAGTTTATACCTTAGTGAGCTTATTATTTTATTTAATATTTTTATTGATTTAAATGAAGATTTTTTATTAGGTTTATATAGAAATGGTTATATTAGGTTTTATGATTTAAAAGAATTTGTAGAACAAAAAAACTCTTCTAAATGATAATCTATATTTATTTGTGAGATACTTCTAATTCCAAACCTTGTCCTAAAGGACGAGGTTTCATTGTATTGGAAACTTAATAATTTAATTTATGAGCTATAATTTCTTATCTCTGCAGAATACTTTTTCAATTAAATAAAATTAAAAAAACTTATTGATCTACTCCTTTATGGATGGTTCAAATTTCTATTATCAATTATAATCATTCATGTTTCAGATAACTCTTTCATAGTATTAAATAAAAAGATAACAAATAACATTCATTTTATGTTATAATATTGTATATAAAATATTTGGAGAATATAAATTATGTCATGGAATCAAACTTGCTCAATTTCTAAGTTGCCAATTTATTCAGGAGATAAAGTAATAATTTTTCCTGTAAAGGTTAATTTTTACAATAAATGTTCAGTCTTGCCATTTAAGATGATTGGAATTTATGATGATTTTGGTAGTTTTGAAACTAAAGAACAAAGTAATTTCAATCAATTTGTAAATTATTTTAAAGAAGATTTTATTTCTAACCAAAACGAATATTTATCACTAGATAACTTTAATTATTTTATTGCAGAAGCAATGGAAAGACAAATTTTTTTAAAAGATAGTGCTTGGGATAAGCATTATATGCATGAAAATTTTATTGAAAATACAATTAAATGTAATGATAAATTTTCATTATATGAGAATACAATGAAAGAAATAAATGACAACAGTAAATTGTCTTTTATTTTTATAAGGGAAAATATTTATAATGAATTATTGAAATCTAAAAGCCTTATTCATAGAACATTTAAAGAATATAATTCAAAAATAGAGGAACTAAAACAAAAAAAAGATTACAAAACATTATATTTAACCGTTGAAAAAGAACAAATTTGTTTAGATAACTTGAACTTTTATTTAGATTATGAAGAAGAAGATGAGCTTTATAATTATATTTTGAATAGTTCAATAGAAATATCATTTATATTAGATATTTTATTCTTTTTAAGAGTAAAACTTGAATGGAATAATAAAATGTTTCATGGTTTAAATTCAGATGAAATTTCTATCTTTCAAAAATTCAATAAAATGATCTGCAATGAACTTAAATATATAAACAAGGAAAAATATTAGGAGGTAATCCTATTTTTATAATAGAAGCCAAAAATGCACATTTAGGAGCTATGTGGAGTTGGATTTATTTATTTTTAAAAAATTTCTTTTTAGAGCATCATTTGAATTGTTTATTTTATTAAAAGAAATATTAATAAAGGAGTTTGAAAATGAACAATAAAGTTTATGAGGTCTTATTAAATAGTAAAATAGAAGATAATAAATTATACTTACCTGAAGAACAATTAGACAGAAAAGATTATTTAGCCTTAAACAAAGAGTTAACTGCTCTCGGAGGAGCTTGGAAGGGGGGTAAAATTAAAGCATTTGTTTTTGATTTTAATCCTCAATTAATTGTTGATAAATTAACAAACTCCTCAACAAGCATTAAAAAAAGTTTGCAATTTTTTCCTACTCCAAACAAAATTGTTTTACAGATGTTAAATGAAATTGATATTTTAAAAAATGATAAAATTTTAGAACCATCAGCAGGACAAGGAGCTATTATTTCTGAATTACTAAAATATGTTGAAAAAGTATCATATTGTGAATTTGAGGATATTAACAAACAAATCATTGAGAGAAAATTTACAAATAAAGTTAAATTCTTAGAAAAAGATTTTTTAAAGTTAGATAATGTTAAATTTGATAAAATTTTTGCAAATCCACCATTTAGTAAATCGCAAGATATTACTCACATTCAACATATGTATGAATTACTTAATGATAATGGAGTGTTAGTTTCATTATCTGGAACATCATGGAAAAATAAAAATGATAAAAAATCGATAAATTTTAAAGAGTGGATTAATTCTAAAAAACATTCAATTGAGGAAATACCAGCAGGTGAGTTTTCTGAAAGTGGAACTATGATTTCAACATTATTACTAAAAATTTATAAATAAAACATTTAGTTGCTTGATTAATATTTTGTTTTATGATATAATATAGTATTAAATAAAAGTAAAAGGAAAAATAATGCAATTATCAAAACAATTTATTGAAAAGTTAAATCACTATATTAATCTTGGTTATATTACCAAAAGAAAACATGACAAACATCCAATTTACATTTTAAAATATACCAGAGACACACAAACAGAATGCTCTAAACATAATTCAAATATTAAATGGGATGAAGTTTTAATTGCTTGTCGTGGTTTAGTTATTGATGAAAATTATAATGTATTAGCAAAGGCATTTGATAAATTTTTTAATGAAGAAGAGTTAACTTTTGAGGAAAAAAATAAACATGCTAATAAAAAATATAAAATTCAAGAAAAAATGGATGGTTCTTTAATTATTTTATTTAATTACAATAATGAATGGATTACTGCTACCCAAAAATCTTTTTATTCAGAAATTTCTATTTTTGCACAAAATGAGTTTAATAAATTATTAAATTCAAATAAATTAAATTTAGATAAAAATGTTTGTTATGGTTTAGAATTTACTTCACCAATGAATAGAGTTGTTGTTAATTATGGAGAAAATATTAATTTTACCTTATTAATTGCAAGAGATGTAAAAACTTTAACAGAATTAAATATTAATAAATTAAATACTGGTTTTTCTTGCGTTAATCAATATGATGATTTATTAAAATTAGATACAAAAGAACTAAAAAATATCAATTCTATAGGAAAAGAAGGGTTTGTTATTTCATTTGAAGATGGATTTAGATACAAATTAAAATTTGAAAATTATTTAAAATTACATTATTTATTAACTGGACTTTCTACTAAAGAAATTCAAAGAATGTTAATGAATAATCAAGATATTAGTTTAATTTTAGAAGAAACACCAGATGAATTTGATAATTGGGTTTTAAATATTACTAAAATTTTAAATCAATGGTATTCTGAAAAATTAAATGAAATTTATAGTGATTTAAATATAGTTAATAAATTTTTTAAAAATGATATTAATCTATCTAAAAAAGAGCTTGCTGATTTTATTAAAAAGAACTCTTTTATTCTTAATAAAGGTTTTATTTTATCTACATTTAATAAAGAAGATTGGGAAAACTTACCAAGAACTCAGAAATATATTTGGGCATATGTTGATGAAAAAAGAAAAGAGGCTCAATTAAAAAATGATGGTTTATTACCTATTTCTTTTTTTAAAGAACCAAATTTTGAGTTTTAAAAGTCAAGCCTTATATTTTTTTAATATAGGGCTTTTTAGTTATTTTACTGGAATGTTTAATAATTTTAGAACTAAATTATCAGAATCCAAACCATAAAAACAAAAATGTTCTATTAATAAAGATATTGTTTTTGGATGCAATTTAGTTTCTTTTATAAAAAAATAAGAATAAATAAAAATATTTTTATTTAAATATTTTTTATCTATTTCTATGTTTTTATATAAATCGTATTGTTTTTCTAGATAATTATAAAAATATGTGTTATTTTTAATAATAATTTCATGAAAAATATTAGGAATATCAATTGAAATTTCATTATCTTTTATAGATTCATTATTTTTATTTAATAAACATATTTTATTATTATATCCATCAGTTTTATAAATTATAATTGTTTTCATTTCTTCAGTATTATAATTTATGTCTTTCGATTGAAAGTTTGTTTTGTTACAATTAAAAAAAGCCTTAAAAACGGAATCATTCAACAATGGATTTAATGATAAATTAAAAGATGAATTTAAAAGTGTTATATCTAAATTAATTTTCTTATTTAAAATATAATCTTTATATAAAAAATAATATTTATAATTTTCTATTGAAAAAATTATATTTTCAAAACTATTTTATTGTCATCACAATCTGTTATAATTGCTTTTATCATTATACTTCTTTTTTGGTCTTTTAAAGATTGCTCAATATCAAAAAATTGTAAAACACAAGGATTTTTAATATTATTAAATGTGAGGGTTTTTGTTTTTTTTCTATTAAACATAATTTTCCTTTCTTTAATAGAATTAATAATATAAAATCAAGAATTATTATTTATTTTTTTTCATAAAAAACATAAACAGGTTTAAATAATGGATAAATTTCATTATAAGTATTAAAATCATCATTACTTATTAAATTTTTTCTTTCCAATAGAAATAAATATTCTTTAAATATATTTTTTAATTTATAAAAATTTTCAGAAATATTATTTTTATTTAATAAGTTAAAATATTTCCTTTTAAATAAAAGTGTTTCTTGAACAAAATTAAATTTTTCAAAAATAAATGATTGTCCCCAAAAATATCGTGTAAAAGATTCATTTAAATAATTGTCAGTATTTCCATTATAATTTAATCCTTCAATGAATTTATTTAACATAATATTAATATTGAAATCCTTTGTTAAATTAATTTCTAGACTTTTAGGTTTATTTTCTAAGAATCTAAAAAGATCATGACGAGAATTATAAATGTTTTCAAAGTTTTCAATTGTCCATTTATAATCTTCATTAAAAAAAACTCTATATTTGGCATAGTGAAGGTAATGTTTATGTCCATACAAATATGGTATTAAAGGAGGTTTATAATATAATTTATTCTAAAGATTATTCTTTTTTAAATGTTGAGGATAAAAAATCATTAATTTTAGCTGCTATTTTTCATGATATTGGAAAAACATTAACTACAAAAAATGAAGATAGAAATGGTTTAATTAGAATTGTTAGTCCAAAGCATGAGGATAAAGGAGCCAATTATATTGCAAGTAGATTAATTGATTATGATTTAAATCATTCTACAATATTAAAAACAATAAATTTAGTAAGATATCATCAATTACCAAAAATGTTAATTATTAAAAATTATTTAAATTTTAATAATTTTCTTTCTTTGGCAAATAATTGTTCACTTGAATTATATTATTTATTTGGTATTGCAGATATAAAAGGAAGAATTTGTAATGATAAAGAAGAGCAATTAGATTATATTGAACTTTTTAAAATGTATTCAATTGATTTTAATATATTTACAGAGGAACAATATAACATTTATATAATAAATTTACATAAAAATATTATAAATTTATCTAAAAACCATGCAATTAAAAATGAACAAGATTTAATTTCATATTCTTTAAATGAATTGTCAAAAGGAAATATTTTTACTGCAGAAGAGGGTGTTTATAAATTTTTAAAATATAATAATAATGCAAAAGTAATAATTTTAAGTGGAATTTCTGGATCTGGTAAATCAACAAGTTTAGTAAATTTTTTAGATTATGATATTATAAATTTGGATAAAATAAGAAAAAAAATAACAAAATCAGAAGATGATCAATCTAAAAATCCAGAGGTTTTAAGATTGGCTTATGAAAAATTAAGGGAAAATCTTAGAAAGAAAAGAAATACTGTATTTGATGCAACTAATTTAAGAAAAGATTTTAGAATGAAAATTTTTGATCTTTGTGATAAATATAACTCATTAACTGAAATTATTTTTTTTGAATCTTCAATTAATCAATCATTAAAAAATATAAAACAAAGAGAAAGAAAAATATCAATTGATGTTTTAGAAAAACAGGTTAGAGATTTGCAGTTACCAGAATTATTTGAAACAAGGTTGAGAACAAAATATATAAATAAATATCTAAAATATTAAAGAGAATATTTTAAATATTTATAAATAAAAACTATAATTAATAATTGGATTTTTTAAAACTGCACACCATTATTAATATTTTCCAAAATTATTAAATTTGTTTTGTTTTATTTTTATAGATTAAATAAATAAATAAAACAAAGATTAATAATATACCAATTGTATTTGTATTATCAATAGCAAATGCTTTTAATTTTTTTAAATCACCACCAAAATAATATCCAACATAAACCCAAATTGGCACACTAATTACAGAAGCAATTAAGTCTATAAAGAAAAAAGTTGCTGGTTTTACTTTTCTAAAAATTCCTGCAAAAAGAAAAATTGGCATTCTCAAACCAGGTAAAAAGCGTCCAACAAAAATAAATAATTTTCCATATTTTAAATAAAATATCTCTATTTTATTTTTATTATTTTCTGAAATTATTTTTTTTATAAATTTATTATTTAAAAGTTTAACTCCACTAAAATAACCTATAAAAAAAGCAAATAAATCACCAATTAAAACACCTATTAAACACACAAATATCATAAATTGAACTGTAGTATTATTTGTGTATGAAATTAAACCAGCTGTTATTAATGTAATATCCTCTGGCAATGGCAATCCTAAACCACATAAAACTAAAATTAAAAATACTGCATATACATCATATTGTTGTAAAAATGACATAAAATAATTAATTTCCATGAAATATTCTCCTTTGAATTTTTTTATTTATTAATGGATGTTATAATATATTCACTTGTCATACAAGGATTATGATAATATGCTTTTTTTTCATAATTAACAAGAACTTTTTTACCTATATTATTTTTTAAATAATTGTAAATATTTTTATCAATAATGTTATATTTTAAACCTCCATTAGAAACAATAAAATTATCTCCTGCAGATCTAGCAGCTGTAATGCTTTTTGTATTACAAAAAATTCCATTTTCTGAAATATTGACTAGAATTATTTGAGTAAGACCTTTTCCAACAGTAATCCCATAAAATAAATAATAAACAACAACTAATAAACAAATTAACATAAAAGTTAAAATTAAAGTATACTTTAATTTTTGGAGAAATTTCATTTTCTATATCCTTAAAAATAAATAAGATTGTATAATTATACATTATTACAATAAAAAAGTCAATATATTTTATATTATAAACAATAATTATCTTATTGACTTTTGTTTCATTATATGATATAATTATATATTAATATTAAAAGAAAGATAAGAATGAGTATTTTTGAAAATAAAAGTTATATACAATTTATAACAAAAACTCAATATGCAAAAATATTATTAGATAATATTTTAAAATATGAAACAAAATTAAAAAAGTTTGAAAGTTTAATTAAAAAAAGGTTTTTATATAGTTTAAGTGATTATAAAAATATTGGAAAAACTCAAACTTATGTAACTGAAAAAGAACTTAATTTATTTTATCATTTCTCTAATATTTCTGAACTTAATGAAAAAATAATTGAAAAAATAACAGATAATCGATATTATTATAATATGTTAGAAAGAAAATATAAAGAATACTTTGATTTAAATAATTTAAATCAAATTAATGATTTTAATTTATTTTTTATTTGTGAAATTTCAATTATTAATGAAATACCAAAAAACTCTTTAAAACTACAAGTTAATGCACCTAACTATTTTGGTTTATTTAATTCTGATAATCAATATAAAGGTTATCTTATTGCACATATATTAGAAATTTCAGATATTTTATATAATTCTTTTAAGGTTTCTTAAAAATGAAAATTGATCTAAAACAATTTATAGAGTTAAATAATAATTATCTTAAGGGTAGAATGGGATTTAATGAAATTTCTTTTAAATCTACACCAGAAATTGAAAACTTTTTAATTACAAATAATTTTTCTACTGAATATATAAATAAACATCAAGATATGTTTTGTAAATCTTTATCTATAGAATTTAATAAAAATGCTCCTCAAAATTTAAACTTAGATATGATTCATAGAAATAATATTCCAATAGAAGGAGATTTATATGATTTATATTTTAACACTGATACATGTATCCGTTTTTATATAGTTGGTTCTAAAAAAGATATTAAAAATAGGGTTGTTAAAAGTTTTTTTGATAAAGATTTTTCTGATTTTTTATTTAATATGGCATTTAATTCTTTAAATTATAAAATAATAGAAATACCAAAGAAAAATATTAAATATTCTTGGAAAAAGAAAGAATTACAGAACTATTCAATTATAAATATATTTGCACAAGGTGAATATTCAAAAGCAATATTTAATAAAATTTGTTTTTTACCATTATTTAATAACCAATCTTTAAATTTTAAGAATAAAGTTTTGAATCAAAAATATTATATATATGAATTAGATGGAAAACATTCAGAAGTTGATTCTGAAATCAATGAATTAAAATCAAATAGGTTTTTAGATTATTTAGATTTGGAAATAGATTTCTGTTTTTTAGAATTGATATTTGATATATATCAAAAAAATAAATTATTTACTACATTGTCTTTTTCTGATTTTATAAAATATCAAGAAATTGTAGTTAAAGAATTAAAAGAAAATACTAAACTAAATCAAGAAGAGCAAATTAGTTTTAATGAGTTTATTTCTATAATTGAAAAATTTGAAAACCACAAAAATGGATTATCTAATAATATGAAAATTAATTTAAAATTCAAATATCCACAATATTATAAATATATAATTTAATCTATTCTATTAATAAATGAATAAAAAATAAATAAAAGACACTTGACAAAATTAAATATAATATGATATAATCATATCTGGTTTTAATAAATAAAATATGAAAGGAAATTATTATATGGGTATTAATGTAGAAACAAGTAAAGGTTTATCAGTAAATTTAACAAAAAATTCAAATGGTAAATTAACAAAAATTAGAATTGAGGCAGGTTGGGATGCTGGTAATGATTTTGACTTGGATTTAGTTGGTTGTTTAATGAAAAAATCTGGAAGTCAAAATAAATTATTTGCAATTGAGGATATTGTATCTCCATATGACTTTTCAAAAACTTTAAAACAAAGTGATGGAACTGTAAAAAGTTTATGTGGTAGTGTAATTTATCATGGTGATAATCGTGTAGGAAATTCTAATTCTAATTCTGGAAAAGTTTGTGAAACTATTACAGCAGATCTAAAATCTTTATCAGAGCATGGATATACAGGTCTTAGATTAGCTGTTAATTTATTTAATGGTATTTCTAAAAACCAAGTTTTAGGTTCAGTTAAAAATGCTTTTGTTCGAGTTATTAATTCAGATACAAATGAAATTATTGGAAATGCAAATATTGATATGACAAAAGAACATTCGTTTGATATTTCAGTAGATATTGGTGAAATTTATTTAGAAAATAATGAATGGAATTTTAAAAATAATGATCAGGGTTATAATAAAGAAGTTAATCACCTAATTAGTATTATATCTTAAATTTAAAATAATAAAAGTCTATGTTTTATAGGCTTTTATTATAAGGAGAAAACAATATGGATCAATTATTATTAACGCAAGTTCCTGATGTAATTCGAGGGATTCAATCTGGCAAAATTGATTTACTTGATTTTGGGCTTGATAATAAAAAAGGTGTTGAGAAAGTTTCAAATCAAATTATGCAAACTATCTCTAATTCAGATTTAGGAAAAATTGGAGAACAAATTAATCAAGTTGTTGCATTATGTAGAAATACTAAAAATGTTATTACAGAATCTGGTAAACAATCATTTTTTTCAAAAATTCCTATTCTTAACCTTTTTGTTCAAAAATATAATTTAACAATAGCACAAATTAAGGATAAATTTGCAAAATCAGAAAAACAAATTGATGAAATAGCAAAAGATTTAACAATTAGAATTAATAACTCTAAAACATCTATTAAACTTCTTCAAGATTTAAGCAAGCAAATTGATGTTTATTATGATACAAACAGAGTTAATATTGAGGCAGGTAAAACATATGTAAAATATATAGATGGTGAAATTAAAAATTTTCAATTATCTTATGATATGAATAATCAAAATCAAAAAAAAGAATTAGAAAGACTAGAATTATTAAAAGTAATGGCAAATTCTTCTGTAAATGATTTTATACAATTTGATGGTTTAATATCTTTTATAAATGAATTAGTATCAAATAATATAAAAAATGCAATTTTGGTTGTTCAGAGTATGCAAAATCATATAATTAATTCAATTCCAGCATGGAAAATATTGTGTCAAAATTATATTATTAATCTTCAAACCAATGCAAATATTGACGTAATTAGAAATATTAGAGTTGCAACTGAAAACATGATTGAAGAATCAGTAAATGCATCTACTGAAAATGCATTAAATATTGCAAATGAATTATCAACAGGTTTTATTGATATTAATGTATTAATTAAAGCAACAGATAATCTTATTACTTCATTAGAAGAACCAAATAGAATTATGGCATCAATAAATTCTTCAACAACAAAATTAGAAGAATCAGTGAGCACAATTAGAAACAATTTATCAAAAGGAGCTATAAATGCCAATTAATGTAGATTTATCAAAAAAAATTGAAGTTCAGTTATCAAAACTTAGTATTACTGAATTTGAACATAAATGTCAGGTTCAATTAGTCTTAGATACCTCTGGTTCTACTGGGGAAGATTATCAAAATGGGGCATATGATCAAGCTCTTAATATTTTGGCTCATACTGCATTTATTTTAGATGACAATGGAAAACTTGAAACTTATGTTTTTAGTGATGATTGCAAACAATTAGAAGATATTACACAAGATAATTATTCAAATTATATTAAAAAAAAGGTTCAAAGAGAAGTTGGGGGGGGGACTTATTACCATAATTTTATTAAATTGATTACAGAAGAAGATGGTTTAGAAAATCAAAAGTCTGAATCTTTTGTATCAAAAGCATTAAGTTTTTTTAAATCTAGTAATGAATTAAAAAATAAATATTTAAATCAAAATGAGATGCCTAAATTAGTTTTTATTTTAACAGATGGTCAGGATTCAAATCAAGAAAAAACATTTGAATATTTTAATAAATGTAAAAATTATAATATTTTTTGGTCTTTTATTGGAATTGGAAAACAAATTAAAGAATTTGAATTTATAGAAAAACTATCTAAAAAATTTGACAATATTGGATTTACTAATATTGCAAATCTAAAAAAATTATCTGAAAATGAAATTATTGAAGCTTTATTAAATTCAAATTTATCAAACTGGTTGAATAAAGATTTAGCAATAAAAAAATAAATTATTTTATTTAAAAGTTATAAACTTAATATCCCCACTTATAGTTATTTAAGTGGGAAATTTCTTGTAAAGGTATTTAAAAATGTTTAAAAAATATTTTAGTTTTGATCTGAAATTATCTGTGCTTTTCTTACTATTGGCTGGGGTTTATGGCTTTTTTGCTATGGGAGGAATAGAACAATCATTGTCATCTATATTTATATGTCTAGTATTGGCAATCTTAGAAATTGTGATGTCTTTTGATAATGCAACTATGAATGCCCATGTCTTAGAAGATATGGATGAAAAATGGAGACGAAGATTTTTAATTTATGGTATTTTAATAGCAGTATTTGGTGTTAGATTAATACTTCCAGATTTAATTATTTCAATTGCTGGACATATGACATTTTGGGAAGCTATAAAATTATCTTTTGTAAATCATATAAAATATGCAGAAATATTAAAATCAGCACATGTTATAATTTCGGCTTTTGGTGGGTCATTTTTAATGTTGGTTACATTAGAATTTTTCCTTGATGAAGAAAAAGATAACCATTGGATTCAATTTATTGAAGAACCTTTAAATAAAATTTCAAAAAGACTTGGAGCAGAAATGTTAGCTGTAACTATTGCTATATCTGTTTTAGTTGTTTTATCATTGCTTGCACCAAAAGATATTGGATATTCAATTCTTATTAGTGGTTCTCTTGGAATTCTTGTAAGGTTTGGTGTAAAAATGTTAAATAATTTTCTTGAAAATGATACTGCAAACCTAATTGTCAGAAGTGGTATTGGAACATTTATTTATTTGGAAATTCTGGATGCAAGTTTTAGTTTTGATGGTGTTATCGGTGCATTAGTTATAACAAATCAAATTGTATTTATTATGATAGGTTTGGGTATTGGTGCTTTGTTTGTTAGATCATTAACATTATTAATGGTTGATAAAGGAACTTTAAATACATATAAATTTATGTCTCATGGAGCTTTTTATGCTATGGCATCATTAACAACAATTATGTTTATAACAATGTTTAAAGAGGTTTCAGAATTTATAACTGTTGGGTTGTCAATATTTTTTATTGGAGCATCAATTTTATATTCAAAATATATATCTACTGAAAAATAAATATTTAAGCACAATAAGAAATATTGTGCTTTTTTTATTGACTTTTAATCAAGAAATGTAGTATAATATTGTATTATAAACAAAGGAATATTATGAAGAATAACAAAATATATGCAATAAATTATAATACCTACTATGATATAGAAGAAGTTGGATTATTTGTTACTAAAAAAGAAGCGGAAATTGAACTTAATAGAATTAATAAAATTAGAGAACATAATCTAAAATCAAAAAATTTTTTTGGATTAAAAGAAGATAATGGAATGTTATCATTGTCATTGGAAGAAGGTTATTATTCTATTGAAGAAAAATTATTAGGTTTAAATAAAAATTTTAGTTTTCTGACTAAAATAGATGATACAGATTTTATTACTAAACGTATCTTAGGAGTAATAAGTAATATTTTATATCAAAGCTCAATTTCTACTCACAAATTCTTTAATAAACTTTGTAATGACATGAAAAAAAATGAGCCAGAAAAATATAAAAATGTAAAAAATTTTCCAACATTTAATTTATTACCAGTAATTGAAATGAATAAATTATATTATTGTATTAATAAGGAAAGAAGTTCTTTATTTGAAGTTTGGAATGAATATAATTATAATATTCAATTAAAATCAGATTTTTTAATTATTAAAAGAAAAGAAAATAATGTAGTTAATTTTATTTATTCATTTAATAATGTAATTACAGTTATTGCATTTAAAGATTTAAAAAATGAATTAAATTCCATTTTAAGTAATCATTCAGATAATTATTTTTCAGATATTATTTATCATGGAAAAAATTTAAATGAAGCTTTTAAATTAATATAAAATAAAAAATAAGTAATTTAAATATTTAAGGGAATATATTATGAATTATGATTTTTCTTTATTATCTGATTTAGAATTAAAAAAAATTAATCTTTCAATAAAACAAGAAATAAAAAGAAGAAAGGGGGCAGATAAAAAATTAATTGCTGGGCTAATTCTTAATAAAATTTTATCTGGCAATCTTTTGGGAATTCCATATTTTCATTTAACTTCAATTATTAAAAATAATGAATTTAATAATCAAGATTTAGTTAAAGAAATAGAATTATTTTTAACTAAAATAAATGATGAAGATTTAATAAATTTTAATATTAAAAATTTAATAGTTGATTATTTAGATATTAAAAAATTTCTTTTCTTTTTATGGGGAGGAGGTCATTATTCTTTTGATGTTTGCATCTCCATGTTAAAAAATATAAATAAAACAAAGTGTTTAAATGATCAAGCAATATCTATTATTCAATATAATATCAGTCCTCATAAAGAATTTAAAACAACCGAAATGTTTTTAGATAGTTTTCTAAATATTATAAAAGAAAATATGTTCTTAGAATTAAAATACTTAAATTATTCACATAGAAAAACATATTAATAAAACTTGACTAAGTGATTGTTTTTGTGGTATAATTATATATAATAAAAAAATATTTGGTAAATAAGATGCAAAAAGTTTAATTTTAGTTCTTTAAAAAAGGAATTTATATCGTGAAAATTAAAAATTTAAAAAATAAATACATTATATAAAACAAATGATGGTTATAAATATATCATAAAATTTAATGAAGGTAAAGTTGAATATATTGGTAAAAATTTATTTGGAACAGAACCTATTGCTTATTTTGCAGATTCTATTTTAAATAATGTCTCTTTCCTAAAAACAATTATCTTTAAGTTTTTTTATATCTATTTATCAAAAACAGAAAAAACAAATTTTAATATTAAAAAAAATCAAAAAATTGTGGATGAAAAATTTACTAATAAAAAATTTTATTAAATATTTTATTAATAAAAAATGGAGGGATTTAATGAATGTTATAAAAATTAGTGTAATTAATTATGATTTAATATTTAATAAAAACATGTATTTAAATATACTAAAAAGTGAAAAAACAAAAAAACTAAATCTTGATGGGATTAGTTGTAGCGATATTGAAACAGCAAAAAATATAATTATCAAACTAAAAAAAATATTAAAAAGAAAAGATTCTAAAAGATATATGAAAAAATCAAATGTTTCTAAAAGAGTTATTAATAAAATCATTAATTCAAATTATAAAATATCTTTTGAAATAATTAAACTAGATGAAAGCTATATTTAAGGAAAAAAAGTGAAAAAAAAGATCAATAATAAAAATAAAATGATTTTAAATAAATTTATAAATAATAAAAAAATATTAAATAATAATATTTTAGAAAAACAATTGTTAGCTAAACTATTTGATAAAAAAGTATCATTCTCATTACATTTAAGAAAATATAATAGATCTTTTGGAGTTATTTATAATTTTTATTATAATAGTTTATCTAAATTATATGGAAATAAATTAGATAAACAAGAATGCTCAAAAGATTATGTTTTAGATATAATTTTATGTATTATCAAAAAATATCAACCAAATTATCTAAAAGTGAAAACAAAGTCAAATATATTTAATTATAATAAATTTGTAATTAGACAAAATAAATCTTTATTCACAAGACATAAGGATAATATATGAATTTATTAAATATAAACAAACAAATAGATGAATTATCTCATTTAAAAGATGGATGGTTAGATGGTAAAGGAAAAGCACTAGGAAGAGAAAATCTAGAATGGTTAAAAAATATGTTTGATACCTTATATAATCTGCAACTACCTTTTCCAAGATTATATCCTACTCTTGAAGGAAATATACAAGCAGAATGGTCTTCAGAAAGTTATGAAATATCCCTAAAAATTATACTTGATAATAAAACAGGATATTATCAATTTTTAGATTTAAAAACAAATAATTGTATAGATTTAAAATTTAATTTAAATAATGAGCTGGATTGTAAAAAATTAAGTCAAGAATTATTTAGTTCAATTAATTTAAAAGAAATTTTGTTATGAGTTATTTATTCACTCTTGAAGAAAAATTAAATGCAGGAGATTTAGTTCAAAAATTAGAAGCAAAGCACTTATTTAATGATAATAATAATTATTCTTTTATTAGACCAAATTTATTGAAGTATAATAAAAATGATTATTATGAGATAAAAATAAAAAAATCAATCCAACATTTTGACAATATTATAAAAGAAATAAAGAAAAAAGGTATTTGTATATTTAAAAAAAATAAAGATGATAGATGGATTTCAATTTATTCTTATGAAAAAAATGAAATTTATGAACAAAATGAAATTGGAACGATGCTATTTAATTTATATAAAATGACATTTTAATCTAATTATTATAAAAAGGATGAATATTTAAAATGAATGATTTAAAGGATTTTTCAAGTCAAGAACCTAGTCTTAAAAATAAAGTTGAATTGTCTTTATTTTTAAAATTTGGTAATTTTAAATTATTAAATAAAAAAATTAAATGTCTTAATTTAATTAATGAGCGTTTTATTGGAATTGAAATATTTGATTTGTTTGATGAAAAAATACTAGATAATAGTATTATAAATAATATTGACTTTAAAAATATTAACAATCATTTTTATTTTGAAGCTACAATATTTACTTCAATTTGCTGTAAAATTGTATTTAATTCAAATTTATTTTCAGAAAAGACTTATATAATTGCAAATACTCTTTTAAAAGGTTTTTTGATGGTTGGTATAATCCCTTTAATTGATGAATCAACTGGATACCAATACAAAAGACCTTTAAATGAACTTCAACATATTGTAAATAAAAATATAGAAAATAATTGATATTTTTATTAATTTATGTTATAATATATTATAAATATTAGAGGATAATAAGAATGTCAAAATATGTTAGAGTTAGATTTATTGTAGATGATCAAAAACCTGTAATTTACCCACCAAAATATCCTTATTGGTGTAGTGGATATAATTCAGACAATAAACCTTATATTATAATGTTTTGTGAATCAGAAAATTATTTAGAGTATATTCAGAAATATTATCCAGAGGTTAAGGAAGAGCATATTAGTTTTTGTAATGAATATGAAACAATTACTTTTACAACTCGATTTCAAAAACCTAAATGGTATAATTCTGAAATATCAAAATTATAATAAAATAAATTTAAAATTTGAAGATTTACCAGAAGAACTACAAAATTATTCTTTGTCTAATCCATATACAGGAAACAATATTACATGTTTGGTAGATCCAATGGAATCAATAGTGTAAAAGTTATATTAACTAAAACAGAATATAATTCTTTAAGAAAAATGTATAATTTATAAAATGATAAATTTTGGATTTAAAAAATGAAAGAATTGGCATAATTTTTAAAAGGTGATATATGGAAAATAATAATTTTTGTGAAACAGTAAAAGTAGTTAATAACCCACAAGAAATACCATTAGGTATCTCTGAAAATACTATTTGGCATTATTTAGATGTGGTTTATTTAAATGGATTAATAAATCATATAAAACCATTGAAAGTATTATTTCATTGAGATTCTAAAAAAGATACAAAAAATTATGCTTTATCTTTTATAGAACAGATTTCCAAAACAAAAAATACTAATTATTTAGGGACAAATATTACAATTATAGGAGAAACCCAGAATGATTTTTGGCTATTTATTTCCCAAGACTTGGATGATTGTTCAATTGGACGTTTTTCAAAAAATTTAACTTCATTAGATGAAATTATTGAAGCATCAAGTATTTTTGTTAAACCAAATTTTATAACAGAAACATTACCAATTCCAAAAGGTTGGATAACTTTTTAATAAATAAAAATTGTAATTTATTATGGAGATATAGATGAGAAATGAACTTAATGAATATGGAATACAAATAACTGATAATTATGAAAATATTAATTTAATTGTATTTCCATATTATAATTTAGATGAAGTTTTTTCTAAATTAAGAGAAAAATATTCAGGTATCTATGATTTAAAATATAAAAATATTGATAAAAGAGAAATAATTTTATATAAATTAACTAAACTTAATGATTTACAAAAAGATTTAAAAAATAGTTTGATAAAAATAATTAACTCTGGAAATATTATTTTTAGTTAACAGGAGAAAAATAAAATAGAAAAAGATCAATTGATAAATTTATATACAACAGGAAATAAATTTGAATTTGAAAAAATGATGGAAATTAATAAATTTTTTAATTTACCTAATTTTTTTGAATTTAAATATCATAATTTAATTATTTTAGAAATGTCAAACTTGAATTTTAAAAGCATGTTAAATAAGCTAACAGATGAAGAACAGGTTTTTAAAAACTTTTTATATGATATTAATGTTTTATTTAGTGTTTTTTCAATTCTTTTAACAGAAAAAATAACAAATCTTTATATTGTTAAGAATATAAATTATTTAAATAAATTAGAACAAAAAAAATTTATTTTATTTTTTAAAGATATTATTAATCTTCTACAAAATAAAAATTCTTTTATATATTCTAATCATAAAATAGATTTAAAAACAAAACATAAAGAATTATTAAATCAAAAATTAATAACAAAAAATAATAAAATAAATAATATTATTTCTTATGAAGTTTTAAGAGACATAATTTCTTATTTAGATAATAATATTAATAAAGATCTAAATTTAATAAAAGATATTGAAACCATAAAAAAAGAAATTTTAATCATTTCCAATAATAATTTTAAAAATACAATAAAATTTCAAATTTATAATGAAATAATTTTATTATCTAATTGTATACAACATATTTTTAAAAATATAATTTTTGAAAAAAATTTAAACTTAAATGATTTATTAAATTTAGTAATTTTATTAATAGAACAGATAAATCAAATAAAAATATAATAATTAATATCATTTTTATTGATTAATAAAAGGAGAAAATCTAAAAAATTTTTTTATAATCCAGATGTTGGTTTAATGAATTATCAAATCAATTAGATAGTTCTAAACTATCTCAATTAAAATTTTTTGCAAAACCTGATGAAGAACAAGAGGCTAGAAATAAATATTTAGATAATTTAGTTCTAAGAATAAAAGAT
>JACCDG011846933.1_pt1 | contig 176766 bp, 310 predicted proteins | sample 7442471 | NCBI WGS metagenome assembly JACCDG01 (sample SAMN15323444, study PRJNA562643) | freshwater metagenome | isolation source: river surface water | place: USA:Blue River Watershed | collected 2017-08-17 | reverse complement strand
TTTATCAAAGTAATCTTTGCTGTGAAATTCTTTTACCCACAAAACCTTTCAAGCGTTTGGACGATACCGAGGGCAGGATCGCCCTTTGCACGTTGGGTTCGATCAATTGGGGTGCGTTCAGGAATCCCGAAGACATGCGCCGTGCTTGCCGAATTCTTCAAAGATCCCTGTGCAATATCCTCGACTACCAAGACTTTTTATCGATTCAAAGCAAACTCTCAAACGACGAAATCCAACCGCTGGGTATCGGTGTTACGAACCTTGCTTACTGGCACGCAAAGCGTGGACTCCAGTATGGCAATAACGATGCTTTGGCAGAGGTTAAATCCTGGATGGAGCATCAAGCGTATTACCTTACCGAAGCTTCAGTGGAATTGGCCAAGGAACGTGGCCGTTGTAAAGATAGCGATAGGACATGGTATGGAAGAGGTGTGTTTCCTTGGGAACGTAGATCAAAAGGCGTTGACGAACTCACTAGCTTCAAACCCGAACTTAATTGGGAGGGTCTACGTGCAGAAATGCGGGCATATGGTGTTCGGAATGCTACTCTTATGGCCATCGCGCCCGTCGAATCTAGCTCAGTGGTCATCAATTCTACAAACGGCATTGAAATGCCAATGAGTCTGATCACTGTTAAAGAAAGTAAAGCTGGCTCGTTTACACAAGTTGTTCCTGAATATCAAAAGCTAAAGAACAAATATCAATTGATGTGGGATCAAAAGGATTGTGACGGATACTTAAAGACTGCGGCAGTGTTGCAAGCATACATCGACCAAAGTATCAGCACCAACACTTTCTACAATCCTGCACACTTTGCAGATCGTAAAGTGCCAACTACACTAATTGCTAAGAACTTGATGCAAGCACATATGTGGGGAATTAAGACTTTCTACTATAGCTTGATTAACAAGCAAGGTTCTAAGGGTGCAAAACCTTCGCCAGACGATTTACAAAAAATGTGGACTGCATTGAAGGTTGAAAATTCTATTACTGTTGAAGACGATCAAGAAGATTGCGAATCTTGTAAACTATAAAGGTCCACAAATGAAAAAGTTTTTGCTACTATTAGTATTCCTATCTTCATCTGTATTTGCAGGTGAACTGACTATTTGCCAAGGCAAGTATGCATTGTGTGCTGCCAGCACCTGCACTAAAACAGGCAAGACTATTACTACTAATAACGGACAAACGTATCCAGAAGTGATTTGCACTTGCCCTGTGTTGGATGGCAAAAGCATTGCCGACACTAGTGCTGGTGTTATGAAAGGTTCTTGCGACGTGCCAGATCCTACTACACAAGTTTGGAGTCTATTCGCGCCTCGCTTTCATTATCCACAAGAAGCCAGCAACTTTGTAACTACACCTAAAAGTGCAACTAGAGCCAAAGTGCAAGCATGCCCGGGTGAGTTGGCAGAAGGTTCCGCCAACTGCTTTGGTATGATGTGTAGAGTTAGAAAGAATCCTATTAACGGAACTACCGTTGCTGATTGCAGTTGCCCTATTGCACAGATTCCCAAGGGCACAGAGTTCTTAACAGAAGCGGGGCAGGGCAATCCAGCCGCCTGCGCCAAACATCCAGTTGCAGCACCTGATCCACTTGCTGACGCAGTTTTAAACAAGAAGAAAAAATGAGCAGACAACAATACAATCTAACAACTAAGACAGACTACCTCAATCGTAAGATGTTTTTGGACCCAGAAGGTCCAGTCACTATTCAACGTTTTGAAGAAGTCAAATATAACAAGCTACAAGAAATTGAGCAAACAGCACGAGGCTTCTTTTGGGTCCCGGAAGAAATCAGTCTAACTAAAGATGCTGCTGACTTTAAAGATGCTAGCGACACTGTGCGCCATATCTTTACCAGTAACTTGCTACGCCAAACAGCATTGGACAGTTTACAAGGCCGCGGCCCAAGTCAAATCTTCACACCTGTGTGCAGTATTCCTGAACTTGAAGCACTGATGTATAACTGGAGTTTCTTCGAAACTAATATCCATAGTCGTAGCTACAGCCATATCATTCGCAACATTTACAACGTGCCCAAGGATGTGTTCAACACTATCCACGACACTAAAGAAATTGTAGACATGGCCGCAAGCGTCGGCAAATATTATGATGATCTTCACAAGTTAAACTGCATCAAAGAAACAGACGATGACCCAAATAACTGTCCTGAAGAAGCACACATCAAAGCAATTTGGTTAGCACTGCATGCCAGCTATGCACTAGAAGCATTCCGCTTTATGGTCAGCTTTGCAACTAGCTTGGCTATGGTTGAGAACAAGATCTTTATTGGTAATGGCAATATTATTAGTTTGATTCTACAAGACGAACTGTTGCACAAGGAATGGACCGCTTGGCTTATTAATCGTGTTGTAAAAGAAGATCCACGTTTTGCAAAAGCAAAGATCGAATGCGAAGCAGAAGTTTATCAAATTTACATGGATGTGATCCGTGAAGAAAAAGCATGGGCAGACTACTTGTTTAAGTTTGGTCCTGTTATTGGTCTTAACGCCAACATCCTCAAAGACTTTGTGGACTACACTGCTAACCTTGCGCTAAAAGATATCGGCATCAAATATAATCACCCTGCTCCTAAGTCTACTCCTATCCCTTGGTTCAACAAGCATAGCGATACTAGCAAGAAGCAGACTGCGCTACAGGAAAACGAAAGCACCAACTATGTCATCGGCGTCATGGGTGACAGTTTGGACTATGAATCTTTGCCTAGCATTTAATTAGGCTAATTAATAGACAAGGAAGAAAAATGCTAACAGTATATTCAAAAAACAATTGCCCATTTTGCGTTCAAGCAAAAAACTTACTAGCTCTAAAAAACATTCCCTTCGAAGAAGTTAAAGTAGACGAAGTGCCCGAAGCCAGACAATTTATTGTTGATGCTGGACATAGAACAGTGCCACAAATTTATAAAGATGGCAAGCTATTTGTCGAAGGCGGATTTCAAGGACTTTCAAAATTAACTGAAGATCAACTAAAGGAAAAACTAAGTGTTAATGAATAAATCGTATCAAGCAGGCGAAATCGTCTGCTTCAAAATGGTTAACGGTGATGAAATCGTTGCCAAAATTGTAGATGCACATTTAACTGGCTGGGTCGTAAGTCGCCCTTGCACAGTTATCCCTAGTCCCCAAGGCCTTGGATTGATGCAGAGCCTGTTTTCTGCGGATATAAATAAGGATGTAGAGCTTAAAAAAGAACATGTAATGTTGCATGCGCCTGTAATTAAGCAACTCGAGGACCATTACCTCCAAACCACAACTGGAATTCAAACAGTAAGTAAAGGTCCTATCGTAGTATAAGGATCACGTATGGCCGGTGGAATAGCAAGAGTAGGAGACATTTTAGGAGCAGGCGGATTACTAACTGCACCTTTTAGCCCTGACGTAACTGTTAATGGACGTCCAGTAGCGTTACTTGGGTGTGCGTATACTGCACATCCTCCTTGCAGTCCGAAATTTCCATTGCATTGCTTTGGTCCAACATTCGATACTCCGGCCGGCGTTACTGTCAATGGTATCCCGCCTATTACAAAAAGCGGCAAAGGATTGTGTGGAGACGGCGTTAAAACTGCTAGTCAGGACGTAGTTATAGCAGGTGGTGGTTTAGCAGGTATGGCAGGCGGATTTGCCCTAGGCAAAGTATTAGGATAACCATGTCAATTCCTAGTCAGTATCTCAATAATACATACACCAAACAAGATGCGGGGTTAAGCCCGCTACAACTGGCTGCTGCCTACTACATGGATACTGGGCAGCAGATTCCTTTCTTTATTAACTATGACTTTTTAAGAGAACTAAAAGTCTATGCAGATAGTGGCTGTATCAATCCCGCTGCGTTAGGTGTTCCTGATGGTCTCAGTGTTGTTGCACAAGGGCAAGCAGTTTATGTTCTTAGACAAGCACCTGATTGCGGGCCCGACGATACAAATAGAACAGAGCTAGTATTTGTTGGTAACATAAATCAAATCCCTGTAGCCAATGCTTGGTATTTTGGTGGCACTACTATCAGAGGCGGTAGTGCAGTATGCGGCGGCGGAGGCCCATACGGTAACGGTGGAATATTAAATGCAACAGGTGCACCAGACAATGCGCTGTTCACTACCAATTTAGTACCTAATGCCAACGTATACAACACAACAACTAACACAACTATTAACGGTATAGCTTAATGACTTGGGCAATTAACTTAGACACAGACGGCACATGGGCCAATGGACAATGGTATTCAAATCGCCGTGTTAATAACGTTCCAAGAGAATGGCAATATGAGCTGGGCTCATTTGCACAGTTGGCCTATGTAACTGAAGAAGAAATAGAACTAATCAAAGCAACAGGTGCAGTTCGTTATACTGGACCTGGAGATGTAGAATTTTACAATACCAAAGCGCCTGTTACAATCAATATATCACCAGTAACAGAGTCTGATGTTCCTTATAATTGGCTAAGTGATAAAGATCACTTTATAGCACAGATTATCTACTTGACTAGGGATCAAATTTATTTGCTAGAGACAGCAGATATTTACGGATCCGATATTGCTAACAATCCGCACTTTGGTCCACTGGGTATTCCATCTTATCAAGGTGACGGTGGCCCAGGTGATCCAGACGGGCAAAGTGCAGTGGCAGCAGTAGCAGCCGGGCTTGCTGGATTAGATATTTCTATGCCCAGTGTCGCTGGCATATATGGCTGGAGTCCCGACAGCTCGCCGGGTGCGTATTCCTACTACGGATCGGGCGGTGTGTTATCTTCTAATTGTGTAATACCAAATCAAAACGGAGTATTTGCTGGACGCTTAACAGCTTTGGGAACAATGGTAGCACAAAAAATTAACGCTGGTAGCTATAACTATGTGGATCAATCGGGAAATTCTATAAGTAGCACAACTCTACCACTGGGTTTCTCTTTCATAAAACCTTTCTGCACTGGTTATTTGCGTGAGTATTGGAAAGATCCGACACAAACTATCCTTGGGGCCAATTCTGCTATTCCTGCTATTACAGGAGTGATGCCTGGCAACTTAACACCATTCACAGGATCGATGTTGTATTACGTTGATTCGCAGCTAACAAGACTAACAGGCTCAAACGGCTTCGATAACTTTGCCTATATCAATACTTTTAACCAAGCATTGAATTGGGTCGTAACTTCGAATGACTATACAATTGCACTAAACAAGGCAGAAGCTAATAGTTTGGCATATTTTGGTTCAAACTCCTATCAGGAATTTATTTCCCAAGGATTTAGTAGATATCAAATCGGTAACGCACTCAGAGCAGCTATTCGTAATATGGGAACCATGGTAACTGAAGTAGGTTCGGGCCGCTTCGGAACTGCTAACAGTGTAGCAAACAAATTGTTAGAGTCTGGTTTAGGTGCAATCGGCCAATTGGCAATCAAGTTAGTTAATGCTAACGTTAATCTAAACAATATCTACAGTGATGCCAATACACAAGCAATCACAGCAGTATTAGAAACTATCACCGACGGCACAGACTTGTCTGTGATACAGGGTGTATTGAAAAGCACGATTCCCAACATTACTAGTCCAATGGACTTTACACGAATAGATGTCGCAGCCGGCCAGCCTAACGACAGTGTGTTCAAAACAATGGCAGAGTTTGGTGTCGATCTGTTTAACAAAGCGCCAAACATTGTTGTTACTACAGGCACACAGTTAGCCAGTCTTATCAGTCTAACTATTACAGATATATCCCAAAACGTCGAAGCATTAGCAACTACTACTAGCTTGTTACCTCCACAGATCATTCAACAATTCAGAGGCTACTTGCCAGTTAACAAAGACAACAAGCCCATCAATATTCTTAACGTTATTGGTATGGCATCTGGTTACTTGTTTGAAACTTTGAACAAGATCAACACCTATGTTCAGATCATCAGCGATAGTCCATACGGACAGCAAATTATAGATGCATTGAACAGAATTAGTGACAGCTATGACAAGTATTTAAGCTTTGAAGCTAGTCGTGGCGGCAACGAATTCGAACCCGGTCCGGGTAATGCGCCTAATCCTAACGACCCGATAGTTGCAGGCTATATCCGTGACTATGAGACTTTGTTAGGAACAGTAGCCGCAGATCCTACACTCAAGGACACTGTAGAAAAACTGAACAAAGAATACAACGACTTCTGTTATGCGACTTACGTTGAGTTCGTCAACTACAACAAAGCCAACTTGTCGATCAGCAACTTTAGAGATCCAAGTCAAATTTTAACTTTCATTTCTTCCTTGCCTTACTATGCTGCCGACAGTCAAGGGTTAGGCACAGACTATCAAATTAGACAGATGTGCCAACCAAATCAAGCCGGTGACATTGTCAAGGCCATCATGGATCAATACAAAAACAACAAGATCCTCAACGCCGCAGGCATCAAGATTCGGGGCATTTTATAACCGAATTCCTTGGAAATAATTGAAAATTCCACTATAATAGTAGCTGTTAACTAGTTAAGTTAGCAGTTTACGCCAGTTTTTGACTGGTATATAAAACACACTCTTTAAGAAAGGAGAAAATATGGCGCAAGCTATATCAAACCGCTACTATGACAGAGTGCGTCAGATCGTTCATGCTAGTATGTTACTAGCAGGTTTGGTTCTAGTGCTATCACTTTTGGTAGCAGTGACAAAGTCCAAATTCGAAACGTTACGTAGCAACAATGCAAATATGGATGTTACCAACATCTCCGTTGCAGAAAAAACAAAACAATTAGAATGTTTAACTAAGAACATCTATTGGGAAGCCGCGACTGAGCCGTTTGAAGGTAAAGTTGCAGTAGCACAAGTCACACTCAATCGAGTCGAGGATGGAAGATTCGGCAAAGGTGTATGTGGCGTGGTCTACCAAAAAAATATCATTTACGAAAAACTAATTTGTCAATTTAGTTGGGTATGCGAAGGTAATCACAAGACTAAACCAGTGCATGCTAAGTCTTATGCTGAAAGCGAAGAAGTAGCTAAGAAGGTTTTGTTTGAAGGTTTCAACTTGCCGGGACTTAGGGACGCTATGTATTATCATGCAACTTATGTAAACCCTGGCTGGCGGAAAGAAAAGATTACTCAAATTGGTCAACACATTTTCTATAAGGACTGAACGTGGAAATTAGCAACTGGGGTATCCTAAAAATTATTGTTATGATTAGACGATTCTTTGTAGAAAATTTTAAGAAGATGACAGCGGACACAATGGGTTGGCTAGCCGCCATTGTGTTGCACTGTGCAACTATCCCAAGCCTGTTGGCCATTATGACAGGACTGACAGACCGATTGCCCCAAGTAGATATTATTCTGTTTATTTGGGTCGCACTTATTTTGCTATTCGCAAGGGCAGTTGTTTTGCGAGATCAGTTAAATATTATTACAATCGGCACAGGATTTATTGCCCAAACAGTCATGATGTCGTTTATCTTGTTTAAGTAATATGAACTATTTTCAACTGTTAAAAAGACTTTACGATATATATGATCGTAATGTTGGTAAAACAGTTGACGCAAAATATATTACACGACAAGTAAGACAAGTTATCCCATTCAGTGAATGCACTATTACCAGTATTCAAACACTCGGTATAGCCAATAATCAATTTGAAGTTGCTGGCATGTATGACAGCGAAGCAGATGAATATGGCGAAAAATGCATCACTGTGGAAATAGCTTTCCCAGCAATCAAACCAGAATTTGTATTTTGTGAAGCAGATTTAAGCAGAGATCATTGGAGTCAATTCTGTATTGACTTTGCTTTAATCATGGGGCATGAATACATGCATCTTAATCAATTTAGACGTAGAGATTTTAAATGGTCACGCGAATATAAAAGCAAACACCCTGCGCCTAAGGTTAGAGAAGTTCAAAGGTATTATGGTGACGCAGATGAAATAGATGCATATGCATTTACTGCGGCCGCAGAAATGGCCATTAACTTTATACCTGACAACAAAAAGCCAATAATTGAAACAACTCCGCTTTATCAAACTTATACAAAGTATTTTGACAAACAAGATCCTGTTGTATTAAAATTTGTAAAGCTGACTGAGAGATATTTTAAACGACTGGAGCGACAATATCATGCCACAAAATTTGAATAACATTGACGATGACGACGATGACAATTTCATGGAGGACTTAGATGCAGGCGATTTTGTCTTTATCCTAAATGAAAATGGCGATTTAAAAAGTTTAATGTTGCCTGAAGATTATCAAGACGGCACAGCACCAGAAAATGTAATTAAAGTTTTGAAACTTTTTGGTGCATCTGGAATTCAACAACACACAATACATTAATATGATTAAATCTTTTTTGCATAACCGTCAATATGTTTTGTTTGACGCGAATAACCGCACACATAGACATGCATACTTTGATTTTTTAAAAACTGGTTCTTGGACTGGTTGTAAATTTAATTTTGTAACAGAAGAACCATATTTGGATTTACCCAGCTATATTAATATGAAGATCTCTGAATATTATCTCAAGCGGGAGTTTACGGCCGTTAAAACTAAAATACACATTCATTAACGCTTGACATTTTGGCTAAAGATGCTATACTAAAGACTCGTTAGAAAGGAGTCAGCGATGTCTAGAATTGCCAAACCAATTGTCCAGGCCTACCGTGTAGAACTTACAGAGTATGAGCGTGGTTGGGGACCGAAACCCTGGGATACCTGGTACTTCGACAACGAAGCAGAAGCCCGGCAAGCCGCTATCGACTACAACCGGACGCACAACACCGCAGCCAGTGCCCCCGATTGGTATGTGCGAGCAGACTACTGCGGTCCTGTAAGGTAATACTTTTTAATACCCGTCCGAGTGGCGGGTTATTGTTTGTGCTCGGGTCCAAACGGTGTTATAATACATGTATGATGCAATACACACTCCTCACAAAAAACGGTAAAGTGATGCAATTTTTTGTCAAGGCAGTTGCCGAACTTTATCAAACGATTTACGGTGGTGTTGTGATTACGCAACAAATTTTCGATGTTGAAACTGTTTAAGAGGTAATACTATGGGTTACAAAATTCTCGGCGAGCGTGACACAAAGTGGCAACCTCGCAAGGGCCTGGAGGGTCCGTTTTTCTATCCTAACGGGCAAGTTCTTTACTACGATCCCAAGGAAGGAAAATACTACGATCCTACTACGGATTTTTACGTAGAATATGAGGATGTGCAGGACCTGCAGAATCAAATTCTTTCAGTTCTTGTGGGACGAAACTAATACTTGAGTATTAGAAAATTTTGGTTGCGAATATTTCATTTTGGTGTTATAATTACATTATGATGAAACGCAAAGCTCGCTCGGACCGCAAACATGCTGTGTATATGCTGATGAACAGCAACACAGGTGAATACTACATTGGTATTACTGTTTGCGGCCAGCAACTTAAGAAGGCAATCAAAGTTCGTTGGCAAAAACACGTTCGTCGTGCGCTGACTGAGGACAAGGATTGGGCTCTGTGCCGTAGCATTCGCAAGCATGGTCCCGAGGCATTTGAAATGGAAGTTATCGGTGTGGTTCGTGGCCGTGCAGATGCTCACGCATTCGAACGTTCTATTATTGCTGAACTGTGCCCTGCACTGAATCAATACTAAAAGGAGTAAGGAATGACTGAAGAACTCAAAGCCCAGAAACAACTGGATCTAATCACGGCAGCTATCGCCGTCATCGAAGCCTGTGCAGAGGAAGACCGCAAGGTTACTCATGCCAAGCATATTGATCCTTATTACCGTGAGGCTTTGGATCGCTTGGATCTGAAACTGACTAGCGCCCGTGCATACGCACTCCGTGTTAAAACGATTGGACGATAAAATGAACGAACGAATTAAAGAACTTGCTGAACAGGCTGGATTTGAAACAGATAGAGGACCATTGATTGGCCCTAGTCCTTACATTAGAGTAGGTGGGTTGTGTGTAGGAGTTCCACTAGAAAAGTTCGCCAAGTTGATTGTTAGGGAATGTTTGATTATTGCTGATGAGCAGAAGAAACAGGTGGAGGAAATGGAAGTGTATAACCTTCAGGATGAGGTCTGGAACCGGGCAAGAATACAACAAAGTGAACACATTGTAGATGAGATTAAACAACATTTCGGAGTTGAAGAATGAACGAACGAATTAAACAACTTGCTGAACAGGCCGGTGGTGAGTTTTGGCAACGAATAGAAAGTGACGGTGTGCTCAACAAAGAAGCATATATCACCTTTGATCCTCTAGAATCTTTAGAAAAGTTTGTGATGCTGGTTATCCAAGATTATGAAAATGATCTACGTGAAGATCGAAAATCAATCAAACGAGAATTGGGCTATAGCCGAATTGGAAGGAACAATGTATGAACAAACGATTACAAGAACTTTACATTGAAGCCAGCGAGCAATTCAAAATTGTTCAGGATCAAGGACTACCTGCACCATATCAGACTCGTGCCTTTGCGGAAAAGTTCGCCGAGTTGATTGTGCGAGAATGTGCTGGCATTTACGACAAGATTGACAACGGCAATTCGCATATGGGTACAGATGATTATCTGGAAGCATTACATAGAACATTCTTCGGAGTTAAAGAATGAAAACCCCGTATCTCTACTTTCGTAAAACTCACAAAGAGACCAATGTTAGTTTTGATGATCATTTCTCTGGCAAGAATTGTCCGGGTTGGTATCAGACACCATTCAGTGAGTTGGAAGTAAAAGCAGCAGCGCGAATCGACTATTGGAATTCTATGCTGTCAGAATGGCACTATGAGATTTTGGATTGGAGAGTAGAATGAACGAACGAATTCGAGAACTTGTTGGGCAGGCTAAGTTTATGGCCGAAGAAACCATAAACAAACAAATTTCTAAAAATGCCGAGTTGGATGCTTTTGCTGAAAAGTTCGCCGAGTTGATGATTATGGAGTTTTGTGGTGTGGTCAAGTCTACTGCCAATGAACTTAACGAACATTACTTCAAGCAAGGTGCCAGCGAAGAAGAAGTGCTAATGCGTGTCAACGGTGCTCTTGTGGTATTGGGTCACATTCGTGCCCGCTTCAAGGATTGATTATGAAAAAAGGTTTAATCAACAGCCTGTATGACCAGGCTCATGTGGTCTACGAAGTGCCCTATGAGGCTTCTGCATTAGATCCTAGTATAATTGCTATTAGCAAGCAACAGGTCTGGGACCGCTATCTATTTGCCGAGTTGATTGTGAAACGAATTATTGATAATGTTGAATCGCACAGTGACTTGTATCAGTCTCCTGATATTAAATTTATCTGTGAAAACATTGTGAATTCTGTAAAATTTGATTTCGGAGTTAAAGAATGAACGAACATATGAATGATCTAAACGATATTTTACAGCAAGAGATCGCAAGAGAATTACTGCTGGAAAAAGATCCAAACCTATCAGATACTACTTTTGATTTTATTTGGAGTGCTAGCAGAGGTAATCCCTGGGACTGTCCTATACTATTTGATATTTTGAAATCTGTAGGTAAACTATGAATAATGATCCTATTAGAGCCGCATTTGAAAAAACGTGTGTCCCAAATTTTGGTCTGCTGTCGCTGGCCACTGAACGAAAAAGTAATGGTGAATATCTGATGACCATAGTCGAGGACCATTGGCAAACTTTTCAAGAAGGTTGGGAAGAAGCTATCCTTCACTTGCAGAAAAAAGATAATCCGTGTTATACTGACATTGTTAGCAACGGCGGCATGGATCCGCGTAACTGACATTGTTAGCAACGGCGGCATGATCCGCGTAAGGTTTAAACTAATGATTACTAATGCTCACTGGTTCGCCCAAGAACAACTTATTGGCATCGTGCAAATTGTGCAGGATCATCAGAAGGATGATTATCGACAAACTGGCCAAGCTGATTTCAAATACTACATTGGAGTCATCGGCAATTCAAGTGGCAATGAAAAAATAGATGCCGCTTACATTGCTGACCATGGTCAACCCTTTGACAAATCTGCGGGCGATGCACTATTTGGAGTTCAACGATGAAAGATATTACTTTAACAAAAGAAGGCGGCAACTACTATAGGGCTATTGCTGTTCACTGGCTACTGTCTGCACCAGCAATTATGTTATTTTTGGTATTGGTTATTTTGGCTATAATTAATCCGCTTTGGTTCAGGGACTCTTTTATACAGTGGGTTGAACATGCCGCCAATCGATTCGCTCGATGGCGTGACAATCTCAAATACCGTATTTACTTGGGCACTGATCCCGAAATGTGGCATGCTCTCAAAGACTAAGGAAAAACAAATGACTAAACTTAATAAAATTTCAAGTGTAAGCGAACAGATTACGCTTAACCGTTATGACAATGGCTGGATGGTCGAAGTCAATGGACAAGACAAAGAAGCCCAAGGTTGGCGAACAGTTAAAATTATCTGCAATACTGAGCAAGAACTTTTGGCTATTGTCAAAGAGTGGAACACTATGGAAGTTAACTCATGAAGATCCAGTTTGTCGTCAAAGGTATTAAGTATACCGTGGTTATTGCCGACATGGACAAGGTTATTAGAGACTTGGAAAATCCTCCCATCCAAGTTGATGCAGAGCCTGAGAATTTTGCCGAAGCCAACGCAGTCATTGATCGTATTAAATCACAGCTATGAGCCACACTTACCTTATTAGCTGGGACTGCACTGGCTTGGAGGCTTGCATCAATATATCCGACATCGAAAAAGAACAGATGTGGTCTGCCCTTAAGGAAACGGCTCCCAATCCTAACAAAGGCAGATCCAATACTGTTAACAGTCTCGTTAACATGATAATGCTCAGAGCTAGGTTCAATCCACAGCGCAACTATGAAATTTATACTGTGGACACTGAAGATAATGTCACCGAATACGACCTGCGCAAAATGTTTGAAAACGATCCACAGGCCAGTGCAGATTTGATTAGACAGCGTGGACATAAATTGTATAGCGACCGCGCCCAGGAAAACTCTATTAAAATACGCTAGTAGGAGCGCAATAAATACACTTTATGCTGTTCGGATATTTCACTTTATTTGTTGCATTGGTAATCAGTGCAGTGGCCGAGTTCTATAGTATTGTAGGACTTATGGCCGTTTTCGCCGCCGCACCTATCCCCGTAGCCATTATGGGCGCCGCATTGGGCGTAGGTAAAATTACAGCCGCGGTTTGGCTAAAGTTAAATTGGCATCGTGCAAAATGGACCTACAAGTTTTATTTGATCCCTGCTGTGGTTATGCTTATGGCCTTGACCAGTATGGGTATCTTTGGTTTCTTAAGTAAAGCACACAGCGACCAAAGTTTAGTTAGTGGTGATGTTCAAAGTAAGATTGCAATATATGATGAAAAAATCAAAACTGCCAAAGAAAATATTGAAGCCGACCGTAGGCAACTTAAACAGATGGACGAAGCTGTTGACCAAGTCATGGCACGAAGCTCAGATGAAAAAGGTGCCGACAAAGCCAACACTATCCGTCGCAGTCAGCAACGTGATCGTGTTGCATTGGCCAAAAGCATTGAAGCCAACCAAAGGCTCATTGCTAGTCTTAATGACGAAGCCGCACCTATTCGAGCAGAAATACGCAAAGTAGAAGCAGAAGTTGGCCCGATAAAATACATAGCTGCAATGGTCTATGGCGACAACCCTGATGCCAATCTATTGGAACGTGCAGTTCGTTGGGTTATTATTTTAATTGTTGTTGTATTTGATCCGCTTGCACTGGTGCTAATTCTGTCTGCTCAACAAAGTATACGTTGGGCAAGGGAAGAACAGGAAAAAGAAGACCAAAAAATAGAAGAAGAAACGAAAGAACTGTTTTCGGAACTATACAAAGAAGAACCCGAGCCAGCACCAGTAGTAGAAGAAGCAGTAGCTGAACCTACGCCTAGCAAAGACCCACACCCAACAGGTTGGATGTTTACAGAAGTAAAAGAACAACCTAAAGTAGAAAACATTTTTGAGAAGTATCCCTACTTATCAAAAGGATTGAACGGGTTTGGTAATTTGAAGCCACTAGTATATAAACAGGACGAACAGATATTATATAAAACCGTTTCGGAAGAAACACCCCTTGTTTATGTGGCCGATGTTACCATATCCGAACCTATACCAGAACCTGCGCCTGTCGAGGAAGTCAGCAAATTCAAAAAGATTCCTGAAACTGCACAACGTCACAAAGCAGAAATGCCTACTGTGCCCGAAGCTTTGAATGTGCAACGCCTAAAAGCAGACAACGTAGATCACAGGGAAGTTAAGACTGGATTCGGTCTACAGTTCCCCCAAGGTGCGGTAAAGGGTGATCTATTCTTGCGTGTAGATTACTATCCCAATAGACTGTTTAAGTATAACGGTGACAAGTGGATTGAAGTTGATAAATCCATTAATAACAGCTATACTTACGACGAACAATATATACAGTATCTTATTGAAAAACTCGAGTCGGGCGAATACGAGATTGATCAACTAAGTGCAGCCGAACAGGATTTGGTTGCTGAAAAACTTCAACAAAAGAATGACAAAACCTAAAATATCGATTTTATTACCTACCAGAAAACGCACAGAAGCAGTAATCAAAAGTATCAGCAGTTTGCTAGCAACAGCCAGCAGACCAGATGAAATTGAAATCCTTATTGCTTACGATAACGATGATGAAGAAAGTAGGGAGTTTTTCTCTACCACTTGGTATCCGTTTTTGGAACAGTGCGGTGCAACTACAAAAGTTTTTGAAACAGAACGCTTTGGTTACTTGCGTCTTTACAAGTATGTTAACTTCTTGGGTGAACATGCAGAAGGCGATTGGATCATGTTCTGGAACGACGACGCACTAATGCTAACCGACAACTGGGACGACGAGATTAAAAAGCACGATGGATACTTTGGTCTACTGCGTATGCCTTGTGTTACTATGAATCACCCGTTTGCCCTGTTCCCAATTATTCCACGTGAATGGATCAGTTTCTTTGGACGCATTAGTCCAGTTAATCACAGTGACTGGTGGATCTATAATGTTACTGCACCTGTAGGACGTTTAATCAATATCCCTGTGCAAGTTTATCATGACCGCGCTGACGTAACAGGCGGCAACAACGATCAAACTTTCAAAGAACAAAGCTATGCGGCAGACGGTAAAGATCCAACTAATCCAGAAGATTATAGTCACCCAGATCGCATTCAAGATCTCCAACAGTGGATTACAAAATTAGCATATAGAGTTAAAGATGAGCAACAACAATCTATTAGATGAAGTAAGGAATTACTGGAACAATCGCCCCTGCAACGTTAGACATAGTCGTAGCCCAATTGGCACTAAAGAATATTTCAACGAAGTAGAAGCAAGACGTTACGCTAACGAACCACACAACTATACCTTCCCAGAATTTGAACGCTGGAAAGGCAAACGTGTGCTGGAAGTTGGCTGTGGTATTGGCACCGATGCAGTGAACTTTGCTAGACATGGTGCAATTTATACTGGCGTAGATCTAAGTGGAGAAAGCATCAAGCTGGCCAAACAGCGTTTCGAAGTGTTTGGATTAACTGGGCAGTTTATTGAGTGCAATGCAGAGGAACTAGCATCTGTGTTTGCGCCCGGGGAACAGTTCGATTTAATTTACAGCTTTGGTGTAATTCACCACGCACCCAGCCCACAACGAGTTGTAATGAATCTGCCTGCATTGCTAGCACCGGGCGGCGAAGTCAAGTGCATGTTATATGCAAAAGACAGTTGGAAAAACATTCTAATTAATGCAGGTTGGGATCAACCAGAAGCACAAGACAACTGCCCACAAGCAGTCACTTACACTAAACCCCAAGCGGAAGTCCTGTTTTTCAATGCCGGGTTTACTGATGTTAAAGTAGAGCAGGACTTTATTTTCCCATGGAATATTGAGCATTACGTTAAATATGAGTATGTAAAACAACCGTGGTTTGAAGCCATGCCGCCTGAGCTGTTCAAAATTATGGAACGTGCGTTGGGTTGGCATTTAATGATTACAGCAAAGAAATAATATGGCAAGAATTTTTACACCGCCTGACATGGAATTCGATAGGACTATTCCTAAAGTTTTTGTGAGAAACTGCGATTGGTCCGAAGAGGAGATTCAACGTATTCTAGATGGTCTCAGTGATAAACTGTATGACATTTATCTATACAATGACTCGATGAATGACGTTCAATGGGCAGAAGGTATTAGAACTAACTGTTCAAAAGAGTTCAACTGTAATCATTACAAAGGGCAAGACCCGTTGGAATGGCTAGGGAAATTTGATAATGAGTTCAAGTAATCGTTTACAAGGCAATACTGTATTTGTTAAGGACGACAATCTAGAGCGTGCCTTGCGTAAATTTAAAAAGAAAGTGGCCGAAAGCGGCAAACTTCAGGATCTGCGTGACAGGGAATTTTACGAAAAGCCCACAACAACACGTAAGAAAGCAGTCAATGCTGCCAAGAATCGTTGGCGCAAAAAGCTAGACGCACAAGCATTGCCTAAAAAAATGTTTTAATGTATATTGAGTTTACTTTGCCCACTGTGGGCGGTGGAGTGGCCGCTCATCATTCTTTGGCAATTATATCTAAAGATTTGTCAGCTTGGAGCGAGAAGTATAATATCTCATATACTAGAAAAATTGTAAAATACACACTTAGGATATTTCTGTCGACTCCTGAAGAATATACTCTTTTTGGTTTAACTTGGGATGCTATAGCATCCAACACTTATTCATCTCATCGTTGGCGTTTTGTGGAGCCGATGGATCCTCCCAAAAAAATTGACTAATACCGATATTTTGTGTATAAATACATATGTAGATGCCCGGGTGGGGTCTACATTACAAATGTCATAAACTTGCTTAATAGGAGAAAAACATGACACAATTTCAACTACGTACCATTGACCTTCCCACATTCGCTCGCCACGCTATTGGCTTCGATCGTCTCTTTGATGAGATGAATCGTAACTTTGCCAATGCCCGCGGCAATGACAACTATCCTCCATACAATATCGCCCAGTTGGACGATACACACTATGTGATCGAAGTTGCCGTTGCTGGCTTTACCGAAAGCGAGCTTGACGTGGAACTTAAGGACAACGTCCTTACAGTCAAAGGTCAAAAAGAGAAAAAGGATACGGAAATCACTTATACCCACAAGGGTATTAGCACCCGTAACTTCGAACGTATCTTTACATTGAATCCTGATATTCAAATTAAGGGTGCAACCGTTCAAAACGGTATTTTGGCAATCGCACTTGAGCATGTTGTTCCAGAAGAACAAAAGCCCAAAAAGATTGCAATTACTTTCACAAAGTAATATAATAACAAGGGGGAGCAATTCCCCCTTTTAACATTCGACTACTATGACATCTACAGCAGAACCTAAAGTTATCCCCCGTATCAAACCAAAGGCTGACATTCCCGAGCCTGTGCGTTACAATGTTATCTATATTAACGATGAAGTTACCACACAAGAATTTGTGTCTGAAACTCTAGTTATTATTTTTAACTACGACAAAATTACCGCAGATGAAATGACTATGAAAATTCATACGGATGGTTCAGCAGTTGTTGCAACTATGCCCTATGAAATGGCAGAACAAAAAGGCGTTGAAGTCACGCTACTGGCTAGAAACAACGGATTCCCTCTTACAGTTAAACTAGAGCCCGAGGCTTAATAAGTAATTCGGCCCCGAGACCAACCGCTAGATAGATAACTATCAAGATCATGAGGATAAACTAGTTTGTTCTTGCTATTATTATTAATCCAGTGGCGTGTTATTCCTTTATTCCACGCAGGACGTCCTTTGTTTGCTTTTGAAATGGCATCTTTTACTTCTTGCGTTCGTTGCAATCCTTTGTTCCATGGAACTCTACCTTTACAAGACTCAGAAATTTTTGTTTTCCACTCCGGCGTAAAATCTTTATTGGTGCGCCCTGTTTTGCGCCCGTAATTCGGGTGAGTTGGACCTTTTGATGATTTCATTATTTCAGATCGTTCGGTTTTTATAATTTCATATATCCTCGACGATGGAACATACCGTTGCTGATCTTTATTTTTTTGATTGCATAGCTGCCAAGCTGCATACTTCATTTTTCTTTTGTGATCACCGGATACCATTTTTGGTAAAAGAAGATGGCATATAAAGTGTTCTCTGGCAGTCAATCTAACTAAATTATCGTTATTGTTCGAACCACCTATACTTTTTGGAATTATATGATGTTTTTCGGAGTAAATATTATTTGGCAATTTTCTTGACAATGCCCGGCCAATGATATTAAAATATACTGTATAATATTTGTTGATTATAAACATAATTTTATTTATCGAAAAGGAAGAAAATAATGCCTGATGTGATGTTGGATATTGAAACGCTGGCTACAAGTCCAGACAGCGTTATTCTTACATTTGGTGCGATTAAGTTCAATCCCTTTGACCGTGATGTTGACATGGGCCCGGGACTTTACTTTCGTATCAATGTGGACGAGCAGATTGCATTGGATCGAAAAGTAGACGAAAACACTGTAGCTTGGTGGGGCACACAAAGCGAAGAAGTCAGAGAAGAAGCACTGGGTGAACACGACCGTATCAGCTTGGAAGATTTTAGTAAAGAGCTGAACAAGTTTGTTGTGGGTGCTAACAGAATTTGGGCTCAAGGTCCTGTGTTTGATATTGTTATTCTAGAAAACTTATATCGACAAATTGGCAAGCCTGCACCTTGGCCCTACTATACAATTAGAGACAGTCGCACGCTGCTCAAAGCACTGGGCGACACACGTAGCGGTGGAGCACTGTTACACAATGCACTGGCAGACTGTGTAAGTCAAGCAGAAGCAATTCAAGATGCAGTGCGAAGATACAATTTAACGGAACTATGAAATATTACATTGCATATGGAATGAATACCAACTTGGAGCAAATGAGATCACGTTGCCCCAAGTCCATCGCTTTGGGTAAAGTTATTTTGCCCAACCATACCTTAGCGTTTAAAGGTTGTTGTGACATCGTGCCCACTCAAGGACAAGATATGGAGTGTGCGCTGTGGTTGATTACCGATGAGTGCGAGCGTAGTTTGGATCAACTAGAGGGCTATCCTTTCTCATATGATAAGAAAGAAGTTCTAGTTGAATACGATGGACAAAAAATATGGGCTATGGTATACCATATGCACGAAGGTTCAGAACTTGCCAGTCCCAGTCGATACTATCTGAATCTAGTATTAGATGGTTATGAAGATTTTAACATGGACTTGGAGCAAGTAATTACAGCATTAAACGAAACATTGGAAACAGAAGACCATGTATATTATAGTTGGCACTGAAGCTGCCGAAAAGCTAAAAGAAAACTATACTGTCTTAGAGTTAGAAACACACGAAAAAGACGGTAAAGAAATTACCGCTTACTGTGTAGTAGATCAAATTCCTATTATGGAATTGCCGACTCTGGAGCAATACAAAAATCTACACGCAGAATTTGTCAAAGAGTATCGCAAAGGCAATAGAAAGTTCTGCGAAGATGCTGTTGAACATCTAATGGGCAAGTTCAATGGCGAACTAGATAGCTTTTATCAAGTTCTAATGCGTCGACAATAAACTGCACCTATAATTCTTCTTCCCCCTTCTGTAAATAATAAGGGAGAAGAAGAATGAAAAGAATAATAACAATATTCTTCTTAAGTGCCACTCTGGTGCCGTATGTAAATTCTGCACCTTTGCCAGATTTTACATTCAAAAGTCCTAGCTTTAATGGTATAGGCTACAGCAGTCATGTTCTCACAATAGAGAACCAGGAAGCGACCAGACGTAAGGCACTTCAAGATAAGATACAGGCCGAGCTAGACAAGATCAAGTCAGCCGAGCAAAACAGCAACATCAATAAGTTTTTAAACAACTTAGAATCTCGCATCTACGCACAGATCAGCCAGAACTTAGCCACGGCTATGTTTAAGGACGGCAGCAGTGATCAAGGCACTTTCACCTTTGATCAATCTACCAACACAACTATCAGTTGGCAGAAAAATACCTTAGACGGAACAATCACTCTCGTAGTAAATGGCCCAGGAGTGAATAGCCAAATTGTAGTGCCATTAGGACAGTTCCAATTCTAATCATGAAACACACTACAATAGCACTTATCACGACTTTATTGCTAACAGGCTGTGCAAGTAATCAGTTGCAGGGCTACAGAGGAGAAACTGCACCATCCGTGCCTGTCGCAAAAATGCAAAAAGAATTAGACAGTTTGCCTGAGCCAGCGGCTGGTAAACCTGTTAGTGTAGCAGTTTACAACTTCTTAGATAAAACTGGTCAACGTAGACCACAACAAAACATTGCCAGTTTAAGCACCGCAGTTACACAGGGTGCAGAAGTATTCCTAATCAAAGCATTACAAGAAGCAGGAAGAGGCAAATGGTTTGATGTAGTTGAACGTGTGGGCATAGATAATCTAAGCAAAGAACGTTTAATTATTAGACAAATGCGTGAAGCATATGAAGGTGCTAATGCTAAACCATTAGTGCCAATGCAGTTTGCAGGCATCATAATCGAAGGCGGTATTATCGGTTATGACAGCAGCACAAAGTCTGGCGGCGCCGGAGCCAGATGGTTGGGTATCGGGACACAAACGCAATACAGTGAGGACATTGTTACCATAAGTCTACGTGCGGTCAGCGTAAATACTGGTAAGGTCCTTGTTAGTGTAGTTGTTCAAAAAACTATCCTAAGTTCTAGTGATAGTGTGACAGCACTGAAGTTTTTCGATGTAGGAACTAAAGCGTTTGAAGCAGAAACCGGTTTAACAATCAATGAACCTGGAACTTATGCAGTGAAATCGGCAATTGAAGCCGCAGTAGTCGAGTTAGTTAAAGAGGGACAACGCAAAGGTATTTGGGACTTTAAGGAGACAAAGACAAATGAGTTGGTTCAAGAAAACGCCCAGGCTCAAGGAGCCACCAAAGCATCTACCACATCACAGGACAAGTCCGTTAACAAATAAAGCGTTACAGGAAACAAAAATAAAAATAAAGGAGCAGGATGATAAAAAGAATAATACATCCTGAATAAAAATATGAAATTGAGCAAGTTGTTTTTTGCTTCAGTTATTGCGTTAGGATTCAATGCATTTGCTGCTGACAATTCTATCTATATAGATCAAGCAGGCGATAATGCTACCATTACTATGACACAAGACGGTGCCAGCAACCGTGTTCGTGGTATTCAAGGTCAAGGCACGGGTAACACTACGCCTTCCACAATTTACGGTGACAACATTGCCGTAACAATTCAACAAATTGGTAGCGGTAACATTCTTAATATGGGAATCGACACTAGCACAGCCAATGGCAGTAGTCCTACATCAGTTAACTACAAAGTTACAGGTAGCAATGCAGTTGCCACAATTAACTTAAATGCTAACGGTGAGGGCATAAACGCCAGCAGTGCAGTTGCTATTGATCAAACAGGTGATGGTGCTATCGCTAACATCAACATACTTGGATCTAACAATAGTCTAACAGCAGTAACAGCAGGTGGTAACAATAACAAATTAGTAGCCACAATCAACGCTAATAACGTTGGAGTAAACGTTAACCAAACAGGTGGCGGTGGTAATGAAACTACTTTGAACCTAACTGGTGACAAAGGCACAGTTAATTTAACTACAGTGGGTGCATCTAATATTACTAACATCACTCAAAGCGGCGGTGCAGTAGTAGGACATGCAGCTACAGTATCGTTAACTGGATCTAGCAATAACACAACTATTCTACAACAGGGCACAGTAGACTCTACTGTAAACATTGTAGGAGTTGGATCAGGTAATACATTTAACATCACATCAAAGAACTAAAATGCGGCTATTGGCGATATTACTGTTTTTTATAACCGGTAATGTCGCTGCGGCCTCGATAGGTGCAGTGACTGAACTAGTTAACAGTCCTCCCAGCATACAAAGACAAAACTCTACGCTAACTGGCAACAAAGGCACAGGCGTGGAAATGAATGATGCCATTAAAACTGCCAGAGGCAAAGTTGGCATTACGTTTGAAGATGATACAAAAGTGCAGGTCAACGAAAACTCTAAACTAGTTATAGATGACTTTGTATATGATCCCAAAAGTAAATCGGGCAAGCTAGGTGCTAAGATTGCATTAGGCACAGTTAGATATGCTAGCGGACAAATTGCTAAGAACAGTCCACAGAACGTTGCACTAAAAACACCCACAGCCACTATTAGTGTTAGGGGCACAGATTTTACTGCATCAGTAGATGAATTAGGACAAAGCACTATCATTCTATTGCCCAGTTGCCCCGCAGGTAAGCCTGCCAGAAACAAAGAAGAAGTAGCATTAAACTGCACTGTGGGCAGTATCATCGTGGAAAGTGACGCAGGGCAAGTTATATTGAATCAAGCATTTCAAGCTACTAGAGTTACTAATACAAATGCTGCTCCTGCCAAACCTGTGATACTGAACTTGTCAGAAGATGCTATTAGCAATGTTCTTATCACAACACCAAAAGAAATTGTAAAAGAAGAAAAGGAAGCAAAGTCGGCTAGTGCTAACTTGCTAGATGTCGACTTTTTGAAAGAACAAGGTCTTGCTAATTCACTAGATACTGAAAAGGATCAGTTGCTCAGTGACAAGTTAGACTATGCTTTTTTAGATACAGGATTTCTAAACGGCCTATTTGAAATGGTGGGCAATAGACTAAACGAAAAGATGCTGGAGGAAGTTGATCCTGTATTACCAGACTACAAAAAGGGATCTGGTATTGTGGCTTACAAAGATTATCTAGTAGTAAGTTTATGCAGAGATGATGGTAGCAATCAACAGTGCGTAACCACACCATTAACACAGAACAGCACTGTTTACCAAGTGCAGGGCACCTTTGAATTCAAGAATAGAATTAACTCTGGCTCTGGCACTGTAATAACATTGATACAAAGATGAAAAAGATATTTGCATTATTTTTATTCTTGTGTATGTGTGTGACCACAGTGTTGGCCGCGGGTTCTGCAGGTTTAAATTACAAAGTAATGTCGGCAGGTGGTGTAACGCCCGCAAGAACAGAATCAGGCAGAACAGTATTAGCCACAGGCGTGTCTAGTGAAATAAATTATAACTGGGGCAGCGGCACTGTTATGGGCACGGGGTGGTCCGATAGTGTTATCATACACTGGACTGGTTACATCAAATGGCCCGGCACAACAGGCAATAAAACAATTAATTTTTATAGTGCGTCCGACGATGGTTTTAGTGTCTCAATCAATGGAGTTAGTGTAATTGAAAGTTGGCGTGAACAGGGCACAAGTTGGTATAATGGTAGTGGATCGATTACGCTGACTGCTGGACAAATATATTACGTCGATGCTTGGTTTTATGAAAACGGCGGTGGTGCCGCTGCCTATTGGTATTGGGACACGGGCGCAGGTATTACCCTAGTGCCTTCGACTAATTTAGCAACCGATGCAACTTACTGGGCTCCTACTGTTGTGGGTGGAACTATTACGCAAACAAATGCACCCACTAGCCAAGTTATTACTAGCGGTGCAACTAGCACAGCAGGTATAACGCAAAGTCAACAGACAAGAGTCAATGCTTGGAACAACAAAACACTAAACAACAATTTAATTTATATAGAACAAATAGGCAATAACAATAGCATCACCGTAACACAGACTGGCAATAAGAATTTGATTACAGGTATAGGACAACAAGCCGCTAGCATTAACGGAGATCAAAATGCTGTCACAGTCAATCAAGGTGTAGCAGGCATAGGACAAAATGAAATAGACATGCGAGTTGTGGGCAGTTCAAATACTGTTAATATAGGACAAGCCAGAAACAGTGCAGGCACAGCAGTGGGCGGAAATGGACATTATCAATCATTGGATATGTTTGGCAGCAATAACAACGTAGTTACGCAGCAGACTAATAATGGCAGCGCGGGCAGTCACTATATGGAAACTACCATAACGGGCAACAGTAATACCGTTACAAACAAGCAATTGGACAACGGCAATAAGATAATGTTTGGCACGGTCAACAACGGTTCTAACAACACTGCCACAGCAACACAACAGGGCACAGGGCCGCATTATTTGGACTACAAGTTAACAGGCAACGGCAACGGACTAAACGTAAATCAATTTGGTTCTAGTCAAAACAAAGCCACAATCGATTTGGTAAATGGCGGAGGGCCTGCTAGTCTTAGCTTAACACAAAGTGGAGGGCAGAACTTTAGCATTAGTCAAACTTGTGCAGTAGCGGCAGGTTGTTCGACTACAGTTATTCAACAGCCTTAAATCTTTCATTTCTATCAAAAAAACCGCTAAATATGCTATATATTAAAGGTTTAATATGCAGATAACAGGCGGGATAAAATTTAGAGGTGGGTTTCGGATTAATCCACCTGTTGCACCTTCGGCGCCCGTAATGCCTAACATAGGATCTACATGGACTTATCAAGCCGGACTAAGCGCCATTTGGGATGAAAATTCGTCGACTATTGTCTATGATGTTGCATGGGACGGTAGTAAGTTTGTCGCTGTTACAACTAGCGGAAGAGTAGCAACTAGTCCCGATGGTGTTACTTGGACTAATCAAACTGGATTGTCTTCGACTGGGTGGAGCACGACTTATATAACATCGATCAATTGGAATGGTAGTCAATTTTTAGTAGCTGGGGGTACTGGGAAAGTGGCCACAAGTCCGGACGGAGTCACTTGGACTTATCAAACTGGATTATCGTCGACTGCATGGAGCACAACACAAGTCAACGACATACACTGGAATGGTAGTCAGTATCTGATAGTCGGAAATTCCGGCAAAGTGGCTACAAGTCCAGACGGAGTCACTTGGACCAATATAACCACACTGGCTTCCGCAGTATCAAATTACCACGTCGCCGCAGTTGCATGGGACGGAACAAGATATGTGGCAGTAAGCCAATTTGCTAGAAATGCATACAGCACAGACAATGGTGCAACATGGACATCGGCTCTGACCAACCTAAGTTCAACTGCATGGGGCACAGCAAGTATTTATGACATAACTTACGGTAATGGGACATTCCTAATAGGTGGTGCTACAGGAAAAATTGCAACATCGACTGATGGAGCCACATGGACTGCCCAGGGAGGTTTGAGTGGCACAAGTTGGGGGACCAGTATTGTGTATACTGTTTATTGGACTGGATCTCAGTTTTTTGCAGGCGGAGATGTAGGGAAAGTGGCAGTCAGTACCAACGGCGTAACTTGGACTTACTACAATACTCTGGCAGCAACTACATGGGCCGCTTTACCACCAGTATATGCAGCTATTGTAGATGGCACATCTAAGATATTGGTAACAGGTAGCTACGGTCGGGCTGCGACAAGCACATCATAATATGAGAAAATTGTTTTTAGGTATAGCTATTGCTACTGCAACCGTTGTGTTAATTAGTTGCAGTTACAATATAAAGACTGTGGGACCAAGGCCAGTGCCAATTGAAGATGAACCTAAGGCAGGCAGTCCACCACCTAAACCAGTTTGTCCAAAAGGTATTAAAGAAGATTGGTGCAGACCGCATGCTAAAGGTGAGTTTGGCACTACAACGTTGGGCAACACCTCAGATGAAGAAGAAGGTAATAACTAATGAAGATCGGAAACGGAGTTCAATTCACTGTTGGCGGTACTACCCTAGTTCGCGACACTAATATAACTGCGTCAACCAGTTTCAACGTAGCAGTTACTGGATCTACTACCACTACTTGGCAAGCCAACGGACAACCTTTATCATTGACTACAGGTGGCACGTATTATCTAACTCCTACTAGAGATGTTACCGTGTTTACTAAACTATGGGGCAGCGGTGGTGGTTCTACTGTTGGGGGTGGTGGCGGTGCTGCTACAGGGTATGTTACGTTATATGCTGGGCAGACTTATACGGTAGTGGTTGCTGGTGCAGCATTTTGGGGCGGAAGCGAAGGCGCAGGTGGCGGCGGTTATACAGGTATTTTCCGCAATAATGCAGCACCCACACAGGCTAATGCTATCTTAATTGCAGGCGGTGGCGGTGGTGGAATGAGTGATCCTAGAACTGGATTTGGTGGTGCTGGTGGCGGCATCAACGGTCAAAATGCAACAGGTTATGATGGTACCAATTACGGAGGGTATGGTGGATCACAGACAGCAGGTGGTGCACCGTGGAGTGTATCAAATGGATCAGCCGGATCTGCACTGCAAGGCGGTCAATCTTCATCGGGTGGTAATGCCGGTGCTTCGCCAGGCGGAGGTGGTGCTGGTTCATCTGGCGGATGGGGCGGAGGTGGTGGCGGTGGCGGCTATTTTGGTGGCGGTGGCGGTCAATCCACTGTTAGTCTTGCAAAAGGTAACGGCGGTGGAGGAAGTGGATTTGCTGCATTAGCATATACTGCGGCTGCACAACTGTTTACTGGTAGTTTTACTACTCCCGGAAACAGTGGCGATCCCGATAGAGGAACAGCAGGCAATAACAACGGTGTTGCGGGCAAGTTTTGGATGAATTTACCTTAATATAAAGAATATAAATGAAAATAGCAAACGGAATTCAATTAACAGTAGGTGGAACTACACTAGTTCGTGACACCAATATAACTGCATCAACCAGCTTCAACGTGGCAGTTACTGGTTCTAGTAGCACAACATGGCAAGCCAACGGACAAGCATTGTCATTAGCTACAGCAGGCACTTACTATCTAACTCCTACTAGAGATGTTACTGTGTTTACCAAACTATGGGGTGCAGCAGGTGGTGGTGTAAGCGGCGGTGCAGGAGGTGCTGCAACTGGTTACATTACACTGTATGGTGGACAAACTTATACAGTCATAGTTGGTGGTGGCGGAACTAACTCAAGCGAAGGCGCAGGTGGCGGTGGTTACACAGGTATCTTTCGTAATAATGCAGCACCTACACAGGCAAATGCTATATTGATGGCAGGCGGTGGCGGTGGAGGTGTTATTTCAGCATCTGGCGGTAGTGGCGGTGCAGGCGGTGGCACATCGGGACAAACTGGTTTAGGTTGGAGCGGCAGTGCAACAACAGGTGGACGTGGTGGCTCACAAACCGCAGGCGGTGCTTCAGGCGGTTCAAACGCCACAGCAGGTTCTGCTTTACAAGGCGGTGTAGCAGGAGCAGCAGGAGCAGCAGGCGGAACACCGGGCGGTGGCGGTGGCGGCTCTACTGGTGGGTGGGGCGGCGCTGGAGGTGGCGGTGGCTACTTCGGTGGCGGTGCTGGTCAGAATGCTGTAACAACTGCTAAGGGAACAGGTGGCGGAGGTAGCGGATTTGTTGCATTGGCGTTTACTGCCGCAGCTCAATTATTCGGGGGCAACTATACTACCCCAGGGCTAAGTGGAGACGGAGATAGAGGCACTGCTGGAACAGTAAACTCGGGAAATGGCAGTGCAGGCAAGTTTTGGATGAACTTACCTTAAAATAAATATCAATATTAGGATTATAAATGCAGATAACCGGCGGTTTGACAATTACAGGTGGGGCAATCAATTTTAACGCAAATGACCCTTACTTTAACTCAGTGTCTTTGTTGACATCCACGACTGGAGCAAATACCGCCACGGCTAACACATTTATAGACGGTAGCGCAAACAGTTTTGCAATGACCCGAGTTGGCAACGTTGCCCAAGGTTCGTTCAGCCCATACGGCCAATCATGGAGTAATTACTTTGATGGGACGGGCGACTATCTTACAGTGGGCGGTGGGATGCCATCTGGACAAGGAACAGAGTTTACGCTTGAATTTTGGGTCTATACAACAAGCGTTAAAGAACATACCTTTACTCAAGGGGCGTCTGGCGGATCACTTGATTTTTATGTCAATTCATCTGGAGCAGTAAAACTTGACGATACAGGAATTGCCGCCATTGCTTCGTCAGCTAATGGTGCGTTTACCTTCAATACTTGGGTTCACATTGCGTTAACTAGGACAACTGGGAATCTATATACGATTTATATCAATGGAGTATCTGTTGGCTCTGGCACAAATAATACTAGCATGACACCTAATACAACGATCGGGCGCCATCGATCTACTGCTTCTAGTTATTTGCTCGGGTATCTATCTAACTGGCGAGTAACAAATACTCGTGTTTATACAGCTAATTTTACACCTCCAGATGCGCCATTGAATTCGGTCAGTGGAACCAGTTTGCTAACTTGTCAAAACAATCGTTTTATAGATAACAGTAACAATAATTTTGCAATAACTGTTAACGGTAATGTAAGAATAGCTAAAGAGTCGCCTTACGAGCCCACAACTAGCTATGCCTACGGACCATACGGCGGTAGTGTTTATTTTGATGGCACCGGCGATTACTTATCTGTCCCAGACAATACAGCATTCGATTTTGGATCGGGAAATTTCACTATTGAAATGTGGGTAAACTTTACATCTTTTACTGATGGTAAAGCAATAATTACAAAAGGATGGCCTACTTTAAATTCCCCTTTCCTCATTTATCAAGATGGAGTTAATAACAAGGTTAGTTTGTATGCTTCGTCAAACGGTTCCTCATGGGACATTGCGAATGCCATTGCAATTATTAACGGGGCTCCAACATTAAGGACAACATGGTATCACATTGCCATTGTAAGGAGTGGTAATACTTTTTATACATTTAGCAATGGCGTGCAAACATCTACCTTTAGTTCGGCTTCTACGTTGTTTTCTACAAACCAGCCTGTAACCATTGGTGGAGGCTCTTCTGGGTCAAACAATTTTTCTGGTTACATAAGCAATGTCCGTATCCTTAAAGGAACTGCGCTTTATACTGCTAATTTTACACCGCCTACGGAACAGTTGACAACTGTAGCCAACACCAGTCTGCTGACTTGCCAAGGTTCGCCAATTGTTGATAATAGCAATAATAGATTTCCAATAACAGTTAACGGTGATGCCAGGGTTATAGCATCCTCACCGTTTACTAATTTTGATAGCCTATATGATCCCGGAAAAATTGGGGGCAGTGCTTACTTCAATGGCACAACAGACTACCTAGCAACAATTGGGAATGTTGTTACCGTTGGCTCAAGTAATTTTACATTTGAATGTTGGGCCTATGCCACTACTGTATCTCAGTTACAATTTATGTTATCTGCAGGCTCGACTAGTCAATGGGCATTAGGAATTACTGCTGCCAATGTAATGAGTTTTAGACCTGCAACTGGCACCTCGGCCGAAATCTTAGGGACTACTATAATTACTGCAAATACGTGGAATCATTATGCAGTAGTTCGTGAAGGCGGAAATGCTAACCAAACTAAGATTTATCTAAACGGAAAGTTAGAAGGAATCGGTCAAGCTAGTTCCAGTTTCAGTGCCGTAGCAATACAAATTGGCACCGGAAGAGGTGCGCCTACTAATTTATTTGCTGGCTACATATCAGATGCAAGGTTAGCAAACGCTGCGATTTATACAGCCAACTTTTCTGTCCCGTCGGGCCCATTGTCCTTAGTATCTACAACTAATGCAAATACGTTTGCACTGCTCAGTTCTACTAACGCAGGTATTTTCGACAGTGCTGGTAAAAATAATTTGATAACTTACGGTGATGCAAAAGTAGCAACTAACGTCACAAAATTTGGAACTGGTTCTATGTCGTTTGGTGGGACCGGATACATAGTTGTGCCAGCAAATATTAATACAACATTCGGTACAGGGGATTTCACCATCGAATTTTGGTTTTATTCTGCCACTAGCCAAACTGCTAATTTATATGATCAACGAACTACGACAAACCAAGTTACACCAGTCATTTATTTAAATTCTGGAGTGCTTACTTATTATGTAAGTGCCAATCAACAGATCACAGGCAGCGCCGTTCCAACTTCTCAATGGAATCATGTTGCATTGGCTCGTTCTGGAACAAGCACTAAAATGTTTTTGAATGGAACACAAACTGGAACAACTTATACTGATTCTAATTCATATGTTTCAGCACAAATCGGTATAGGTGCTTATCCTGTTACAGGTGTTAGTCCGTTTACTGGATACATCGAAGACCTGCGTGTAACTAAGGGCATAGCACGTTATACTGCCAACTTTACCCCACCAAATCAACCATTCCCAAGATGCTAAAAAAATTAATACTCAGTCCCTGGTTAGCCGTCCTAACACTAATCCTACTGCTATCCGTTAGAATAGCAGATCCTTCCTTCGTAGAATCAGTTAGACTGCGATACTTTGATGTTTTAATTACTAGCAAAGAACCTACTGAAAATAATATCTATACAGTTAACATCGACGAAGATGCACTGACAAAATATGGCCAATGGCCGTTGCCCCGAGGTGAATATGCAAAAATTATCGAAGACCTTTATAAACGTAACGCAGGGCTTGTTGTCTTTAACGTGCTTATGCCTAATCCGGACAGGATGGGCCAAGATGGGCTACTGGCCAGAAAACTGGAACAATACCCAGTAATATTACCCAGTGCACCTAGCGACAGAACACGTAACAGTCCACGCAATCCGGGCTCTGCTGTATTAGGCCCTGAATGGTTAGATCAAATAGTTCAATACCCTGGCTTAATTGCCAACGTGCCACAATTAGAAAATGCTGCCGCAGGTGTAGGCATAGTCAACACACTGCCTGAAGTGGACGGTGTCAACAGACGTTTGCCCTTAATTGTTGCAGTAGACGAAAAACTATATCCTAGCTTGCCCATGGAAACACTACGTGTGGCAGCAGGCGATTCTACGTTTCAAGTTAAACTAAATGACAATGGCGTAGAAAAGATGCGTATTCCAAAGTTTGGTCCTGTAACTACAGACAACTTGGGACGCATATGGATTGATTGGAGCCAAAAGTCTAAGTCTGTTAGCCTAATGGACTTGCCCAAAGACTTTGGTGGAGCTATAGTAATTGTGGGAACAGCCGCGGCAGGTTTAAGCAATCCTGTTCCTACCAGCATGGGTGCAGTATGGCCACAGGACATGCAAGCAGCAGCCATAGCCACAATGGCTAACGGCACTGTAATACAAAGACCCGACTATGCAGATGGCTTAGAAATTGTAGCCATTGCATTAGCAGGAGTTCTATTATTATTTTTAACAAGGTGGGTATATGCAGGAATTGCTTCGGTGGTTGTCATCGTTTCTGTTGGCATCTTTGGTAGTTGGTATTCTTACGCTAGCGCTCTTTGGTTATTCGATGCTACTGCCTTTGCAGGTAGCATCATCCTGGTCTCTTTGCACGCCTACGGTGCAAAGTTTGTGTCAGAATACTTGCAAAAGCAGCAAATAAAGAAACAGTTTGCAGGCTACTGCTCTAAGGAAGTAGTAGAGATGCTACAAAAAGATCCAGACTTAATCAAGCGTGGTGTGCGTAAAGATGTATCAGTTATGTTCAGTGACTTGCGCGGCTTCACTCCTATCGGCGAACATTACGGTGATGACGTTGGGGGACTGGGCAAATACATGAACGGATACATGGATGCTATCAGTCGTCCTATCATGGACAACAAAGGCATGGTTATCAAGTATGTAGGCGATGCAAGTATGCACATACATGGTGCACCAATCGAAGATCCTAATCATGCTCGCACAATCGTTAAAGTTGGATTAGAGATGCTGGATGCTGTGGATCGTTACACAGCAGAAATGGAAGCACAGGGCTTACCTCCTGCCGCAATGGGCTGGGGCTGTAACACAGGTATTGGCTTTATAGGCGAGATGGGTTCTACTGATAGACACAGTTACGACATACTAGGTGACATGGTATCTACAGCAGCACGACTAGAAGCACGTTGTAAAGCATATGGCGTGTTGGCCATTATCGGAGCAGAGACTTACAATAGAACAGCAAACGATTTCTTCTACTTGTATCTAGATAACTTGCAACCTAAGGGCAAAACTGTAGCAGATGCTATCTATACAGTATTGCGTATCAAGGGTGATCAATCTGCGTATGATGCTGCTCGAGATCAGCACAATCAAATGCACGAACTTTATAAACAGAAAAAGTTTGATGAGGCCGCCGAGATGTGCAAGGAACTTAAAGGTTCATATGACGGCCAAATGGACAAGTATTACAAGATGTGGATTGAACGTTGCGACTTCATGAAGCAACAGGACTTAGGCGACGATTGGAACGGCGAGTTTATTGCCCACGAAAAGTAAATTAACTTTCGCCAGCTGACGCGGTCTTTTTATCGTCAGGATCGATTTCTTTCTTTTTTACAGTCTTGGGATCATCCATACGCACTGCCTTGTCAAACTGTTTAGCAGCTTCACGTTCTACCTTAACAGTTTCCATAACACGATCCGATTCAATCATCTTACCACGTAAGTGTAAGACAGTATTGACCTTTTGATTCAAACGAATCAAATCGTTATCCAACATACGTATACGGTCAATTAGTGCAATCAGCACAGTGTTAGCTTCGCTAATCACAGGCTTAACTTCTTTAGTGCTCCATTCCCATACATATTTGATTATGTATCCAAGACCCACTGCCATGACAATGGGAAAGCCATATTTGTTAATTAGGTCGATTACTTCGCTCATCTTTTACTTTCTTTAATATAACTTGGCCGTCTGATGTAACATCTACGATAAACTTGTCGCCGTTGCTGACTTTTAGTTTGTCAGCAGTTAGTTCAGAATCCATGATAATTGTATCTTCGTTCAGCAGTTCAAATTGATAGCCAACGAAAAACATATTAGTCACGCCTTGCATCGTTTTTACCATCTGCTCTAGCAATACGATCTGTGTCAGGCTTTAGTCCCAACGCATTGCTAACGATAGTATCAATACGTATTACGTCGTGGTTCATAGTTTTTACACGATTGTCCAGTGCCGTAATAATACCCGCCATGCCTTTGATACTGCCCAGCACGCCCTGTAATAGTAGTTTGATTGTAAGATATACGAAATAGCCGCCCGCTAGAGCAACTGCAATAGGAAAACCTAAGTCTCCTATCAATTTGAAAATCTCGTTCATGTTAGCCCCTTTTTTTATATTTATTGGGTTAACAGTTTTTGAAGTTCAGTGAAGTTTAAGTTAGTATAGTCTATGTGCTTGTCGTCTAATCTGGCGTGATTCCATTGGTCCAGACAGCCCCTGTAATTATCCAGCATTTCTTTTACAATGATATGCTTGAAATCGCCATACATGTGATTAAAGTTATGCTCTAACACCGACTTCATTTCATAGTGCATGTCCTGTAAATCACTCATGCTTAACTTGCATAGTTTGCTTAGTTCAGCGATAATCATTTCTATACGCTGCCCGGGATCTGGTTCGTTGTCATAGCTTTCATCTATCCAACGGTCAAAAGTTTGAAAGCCATAGCTCTTTAAGTAAGCAAGGTTTTGATATCCACCCACTAGTATAAAGGGACGTTTGGCTGTAATGGGCTTAAAAATCTTTTCTGTCAAATGTCGCTTGTCGTAATAGTAAACTGTTTCAGCAACAACATGCCATAGGGCACTTTGATTTGTCTTTAGTTCTTTGGGACCGCATTCTGCACTGAGCCCGCCCCAAGTATTTTCATAGTCAACAATTAAACTACTAGTTAATTTTCCTATCTGTTCTTGAATGAGCGGTTTAGTATATGCAGGCAGTTTGGAATGTTCGTATTCTAGTTCTTCGCGCCAAGTGCCCTGCCCGTTATCGTCCAAATTTAAACTAACATGTCCAAACTGATCCAATCCTTGTTCCAACATTCTGCTGACCAAATGCAGTCTATAGCTACGATCTTTTGTTATCAGTCTGTTCAATGAAATAAATACTTTACTAAATTTGTTTTCGACTGTTGGAAGATATTGATAATCTTTGTACCATCTCAATGCAGCAAACCCGTGATAAAAATAATACCAATCGTGATATCCGTATTCCTTGCAAAGTTGTCTTTTCAAGGGAGACAGTTCGCTATTGGCTAAAATTTTAATCCTTTTTGTCGCAGACGAAGGTGTAAAATCTGAAGATACTGCTAGTCCGTTGAAGAATTCTTCTATTAGCGGTTCTTGATCATAAAACAATGTTCTGTTGTTTACTTGATTTTCTGTAGTCGAAGACAAATAGACAGGAATTATATTGCTAAGTGATGTAGATCCAAATGGATAAAAATAGTATGCATTGATCTTTACAGGCTTAAGCAAATTTGCATATAATATGTGATAAAAATTTTCTAAGGAAAACATAAATGGAAAAACAAAAAATTGGTTTTATTGGTATCGGTTAAATCAATGGTTTCATCGGAATTGGTATAAATATTGGTATGCCCAACACCTATCGACCTTATACATACTTAATCGGCTGGACTGCCCAGCATAAATTTTACTATGGCGTGCGTTATGCAAAAAATTGCAACCCGACAGATTTATGGAGCAAGTATTTTACTTCTTCAAAAGAAGTAGCAGCGATGAGAACACTTTACGGAGATCCAGACGTTATAGAAATCAGAAAAGTGTTCTTAACTAAGGAGCATGCTAGGTTATGGGAAAACAAAGTATTACGCCGACTAAAAGTTGTGTCTCGAGAAGATTTTCTTAATAAAAATGATGCACCAGCTCCACCGATTAATAATCGAGTAATGACAGAGATTACAAAAACTAAAATTAGGGCTGTGCATCGAGGGAAACCGAAGTCTGAGGAGCACAAGCAAAAAATTAGAGAAGCTCGGGCAAAGCAGGTTAATACCAGAAAAGGAATACAGGCAACAGAAGAAACAAAGAAAAAAATTAGAGAAGCTCGGGCAAAGCAGATTATAACAACAGAAACACGAGATAAAATGTCTGCCGCTCGAAAAGGCGAAAATCATTGGACTTATGGTAAACCAAGGACAGCAGAAACAAAGCGAAAAATTAGCAATACGCTAAGAAACAAATTAACTAAAAAAGGAAATATATGATGGTCGAAAGAAAAAAGATAGGCTTCGTAGGCATTGGGAAATTGGGCCTCGACTGTGCAGAAGTTATGGCTGAAAAGCATGATGTCTGGGGCTATGATATTTACCCACGCAAGAGCGACAGCGTAAAAGTTGTTGGCATTGACGAACTGGTGGAAAACAGCGATTGGATCTTTATTGCTGTGCCAACTCCACATACAGAAGGATATGACGGCAGTGTTCCTTCAAGCCACATGGAACCAAAGGATTTTGGACATGACGCAGTTATTGACGCCATCAATAACATTAACAAGTATGCCAAAACACAAAAGAAGGTTGTGCTAATCAGCACTGTGCTGCCAGGCACTACTCGTCGTAAGTTTATTCCATTGTTGGACAAACAACACTTATTCCTTTACAACCCTTATCTAATTGCTATGGGCTCTGTCAAGTGGGACATGGCCAATCCTGAAATGGTTATCATCGGCACTGAAGATGGTAGCCTAACTGGCGTTGCAGGCGAGCTAATCGATCTTTACAAGACAATTATGCAAAACGATCCACGCTACGAAGTTGGCACTTGGGACGAATGCGAAAGCATTAAGATTTTCTATAACACGTTCATCAGCGCCAAAGTTGGATTGGTTAACATGATCCAAGACTTTGCACTAAAGATTGGCAACATTAACGTGGATGTAGTTACCAACGCATTGGCTCGTAGCACTATGCGTATCATGGGTCCCAAGTATATGACTGCTGGCATGGGCGATGCAGGTGCTTGCCACCCACGTGATAATATTGCGCTACGTTGGTTAGCTCAAGAGTATGACATCGGCTACGACCTATTTGACACTGTGATGCATGCTCGTGAAATTCAAGCTAGAAACTTGGCCTTGTTCTTAGTTGAACAGGCTCGAGCACTAAACTTGCCTATTGTGATTCACGGTAAAGCATACAAGCCAGATGTTCCTTACTGTATTGGTTCCTACAGCACCCTAGTTGGACACTATGTTAAACAAGCAGGACATTCTGTTGCTTATGTAGATCCGCTAGCTGACGACCAGTTGGAAGTGGTCGAAGAAGTGCATGGTCCCGCCGTTTATCTGTGGGCACACAATCGTAAAATCACTTACGAATATACTGGCGAGCAAGCAGACACTAAACCTTACTGCAATATTGCAGGAGGCAGCGTGATTGTTGATCCTTGGCGTAAACTCAATTCTACTGACAGCGTTAAGGTTATTCACTATGGTAACACCAGACATCAGTAAACTTCATCTAACGAAGTTTTGGGACGACGAGTATAAGCATTTAGACTATACTCGCGAACCCTTTAATGATCCTGAAAGTGTAGCGGCTTGGGTAACTATGGGTTACTCGGGCCCTTTTACTGGCCACATGTGCGACATGCGTAAGCCACAGCCCAGCTGGAACAGTAAATTTCTTGATATCTTCGAAGCCAAAGGTTGGAAAGATATTGGCACTAGCTACTACAGAATGGACACAGGTGTTATATTACCAGCACACCGAGACCTTTATAAAAAATATGTGGAGCTGTTTAACTTGCAAGGTCAGGAATATTGGATCTATAGAGCTGTGGTCTTTCTGGAAGATTGGCAACCAGGACATTACTTTGAGATCGATGGTGAAGCATGGACAGATTGGCGTGCAGGTGATGCAGTCTCTTGGCGCTATGATGTCGAACATGCCGCAGCCAACATAGGCATTACACCTAGATATACATTACAAATTACCGGGCATAAATGAAAATTTGCAGTAGAAATGAATACGACACACTACGAGCCTGTGTCGTAGGAGATGCAACGGGCGCACAGTTTCCTAAGTTGGATGAAATATTCGATTACAATCGAGAAGTGACCGCTTGGAAAGAAACTGAAATGCCTCGTGGAACTTTTCCCAAGCATATCATCGATGAAGCCAACGAGGATCTGGAAACATTGGCCAGCACACTACGTAGCTTAGGTGTAACTGTTTATCGTCCAATGGAATTAAATCATAGCTATACAGTCAAAACACATCAATGGGAAACAGATGGTATGTATAACTATTGTCCCAGAGATGTCTTGTTAGTTATCGACGATATGGTTATCGAATGCCCAATGGTCTATAGAAGTAGACAAATGGAGTCTACTGCTTACTTTAAGATTCGTGTTAAAGCAATGCAGGATGATGTGCGTTGGTTCAGTGCGCCCCGCCCTCTATTGTTAAGCCAAGACAACTATGTGTTGGATAACAATGTGGTACTAAGCGATAGAGAACCCATGTTTGATGCAGCCAACATCCTGCGACACAATGATGACATACTGTATCTTGTCAGCAATAGCGGTAACTTGATGGGCGCACGATGGTTGCAGAACATGTTAGGTAAAAAATATCGAGTGCATATACTCGATAACCTATACAGTTATGCCCACATAGATAGTACAATAAGCGTGTTGCGTGACGGACTTGTTGTGCTTAACGGCAGTAGAGTTAACGACAGCAACTGCCCTGAGCTTTTCAAATCATGGAAAAAGATCTATGTGGACGATGTTGTGCCACAAAGTTTTTACCAATACCCTTATGCTAGCAAATGGATCGCGTTGAACATGTTAAGCGTGGATCCTACTACAGTAATTGTAGACAAGAATCAAACTGACTTAATTAAACGCCTAGAACAAGAAAAAATGACTGTTATCCCCTTAGAACTGCGTCATTCCAGGACCTTAGGAGGTGGTTTCCATTGTGTCACACTCGACTTATTTCGAGAACACAATAAATAATAAAAAAGAAGTTATGAGCCAATTTGTAAACTACAGTGATGTTATTTTTGATGCGTTTTGTCTGCACAACAAAAGAAAAGAAATCATAGATCGCAAGCAAGATATTATCGATAAGATTCTTGAGTTCTATAATCAATCTGCAGACAGCGTTTTATTCGTCGGCTTCAACCCTGCTATCCTGAACTTTCGAGCACAGGAGATCTTTGTGGCCGAAGTTAGCGACAGCGTATACGCATGGTTGAAAGAACAAAACGATAACATCATTCAATACGATGCAACTAATGCTAGGAAGTTTGACCTTATCGTAGCATTCGATGAATATCTAACCTTTGCTGAAAATGAAGTCGAGCAAAAGGCTTTGATTGACAATCTTTGCAAGTTTGCTAACAAGTTGGTCATCACTACTGTTAAAGATTACAAGAATCAAGAATTCAAGGATAGGGAATACAGTCAGCCCGCTATTATCAAAAGCAACAATACACTGACAGCATTTACCGAAATTCACGATTGGGATCAAAGGGACAAAAACAACTTTACAACCAATTTGTATCAGTTGGCAGGCGCCCTGGCACAACATCGTTTGGAATACAATCGTAGAACACTGTATTTCAAACAGTTAGCCAAATTCACTATGGATGCTGGGGCAAGCAACTTCTTAGTTCATAAAAATTTGATGTATAAGAGCTTGATCAAAAAGAACTATGAACATGTGATCAGCATCAGTTTTGAACAATAATTTGGTAGACAAATAAATTATAATAGCATATAATTATGCTATGACCTTTACCTACACTCCTCGACTCGGTTTTGCTTGCAAGTGGATTGATACTCCTGAGCAAGTTGATGGCATCAAACCAAAAGATGATGCTAAAAAATACAACACCGGCACTACTACTATCACTTGGCTAAATCGACAGCACCGCGACGTCGCTGAACAGAAGCTATGGGATTTGATCAAACAAAACATTCAAGCAACTAAAATGCTTGTAGAACGTGTGGGACAACAAGATGAACATTTACGTATGGTTAGGATTAGCAGTGACATTTTGCCTGCTTACACTGAGCCTAGCTGGAGCTATTTTTACAAAAAGCCAGACGTTCAAGCATACTGCGAGCGGTTCTTTGCAGAGGTGGGTAATATTGCTCGAGATCGCAATATTCGCCTCAGTATGCATCCTGGTCAGTTTTGCGTTCTTGCTAGCGACAATCCAGATATTGTAAACCGTTCCATTGAGGAATTTGAATATCATACCGACATGGCACGTTGGATGGGCTACGGTCGCCAGTTCCAAGACTTTAAGATTAACGTGCATATTGCAGGCCGCGGCGGCCCTGACGGTATCCGAGCAACGTATCAACGACTGTCGCCCGAAGCTCGCAACTGCATTACTATCGAGAACGAAGAAAACGCATGGGGACTAGAAGATTGTCTTAGCATCAGTGACTTGGTTCCCATTGTGCTAGACATTCACCACCACTGGTGCCGCGAAGGCGAATACATCGATCCACGTGATAGTCGTGTTATGCGTGTGGTAGACAGTTGGCGTGGTGTTCGTCCTGCTATGCACTACAGCATCAGCCGCGAAGACATCCTTCCGGGACACAGCACTACTGAACGTCCCGACATGCCCACGCTGTTGGCTGAAGGTAAGAAGAAACAGAAACTGCGGGCTCACTCAGACTTTTACTGGAATCAACCTGTAAATGATTGGGCCACGGACTTTTTGGCTACGCATGACATTATGTGCGAAAGTAAAGCCAAAAATTTGGCCAGCTTTGAACTGGCCAAATATGCTCGCAGTCTTAATAAGATTTAAGCGGCAGGCTTTTTAGAACGAGGCTTCTTAGCAGGAGCCTTTTCTTTTGCTGTCATTGCGGCAGGCTTTTTAGCTTTAGCAGGAGCAGGCTTCTTGGCCTTAGGTGCTTTTGCTGGCTTGGTTTCTGCTACAGCAGGACTAATCGCTTTAGGATTGTCCTTGTGTGTTGCCCACTCATCTGCGGACAATGCGTGTAATCCTACGCAATAACCAGATGCGCTACGTCCACAACCACACTTCTTTGGCTCTGGTGCAGGTGCTGCTTCTTGAACTACTGGAGCAGGCTCAACTGGTGCAGGTGCCACTGGAGCAGTGTCAACTGGTGCTTCGACTTTGTATGGAGCGGCCTCAACTGCTGGCTCGTCCTTGCGTCTACTGCTAACATACCAATATGCGCCCACAGCGACGATTACTAAAAAAATAACTAATTCCATTCTTGATTCTCCTTGCAAGTTGTATCGAATGTATTTTATTTACTCTAATAACAATACCAGAAAAAATTAGTGACCAAACACTAATTTTTCCACTTGATTTTCATGTTGCAGTGCAATATAATTAATAAATACTTGTGTAGGGTGCTGAATAGGTCGGGCCCGAGAAGTAAAATTTTGTCTATTTAAGGAGAAATTAAATGTTTACACTAGACGCAACAATCGACGCAGTTCAAAATGGTAAAAAGACTTTCGTGAGCATGTTTGTTCAAAATGAAAATATCTCTAAAGCATTGAATACTTTTATCGATGCTCAAACTGATTATACCAAAAAGGCAGTTAAAGTTGGTATGGATACTTTCACAACCGTTGGTCAGGAAGCTGCCAAGGTTGCACAGGAAGCAACCAAATTTGATTATGCTAAGTTTGGTGAAGGTTTTGCTAAGGCATTCAGCACCAAAAAGTAATACTCAATTACTAATAAAATAACCCGTCAAGTTGGCGGGTTTTTTATTGTCCGAAAAGATGCGATTTGCTATAATACATGCATAACGAAACGCAATACTTTTCACAACAGGAGCTGACAATGGTTGATTTTGCACTGCATGGCTTGAACAAGCGTCAACGAGTCTTGGCGGACATCATCTGGGCCTGCGAGGACAAGACCAAGGTTGATCGTTTTATCAAGGGTCTGCCCACCGAGAAACTTCGCAACGAAGCTCAGTCTATTGTGGATCTCATGATCATGGCTGTGGTTGAGCAGTGCTATGACGGTGTTGGTAGCAACATGGACGAAGCCAAGGATCTGATTGACAAAATTGCCAAACGGTAATATAATACACACATCAACAACGCACTAAGGAGCAACAAATGGAACGTCAACTTACTGTAGCACAACTGATCGAGATCCTGCAGGCACTGCCTAACCAGAACGCACTGGTAGACATGGCCATGAACATGGAGTACCAAGAGCATGTGGTTGCGTCCGATATCCAAGTCTGGGACAACGAGTTGGTGATCATCGGGCAATAACCCTTGTGGTTGACAGGGCTTTAGAGTCCTGTTATAATACACACATCAACAACGCACTAAGGAGCACTCGATGCGCTATCCCGAATACATGACCGCGGAAGAAATTGTTGAGTTTGAGCGTGAGTATGAGCAGTGGCTCAAAGAAGAACTGGACTATGAAGATCAGCAAGCTCGCCTGCCGGTCACCGACGAGACCAATGACACGTGGTATGATGACCAGTTCGAAACGGACTTTTAATCTATGAAACAGCGTGGATTTACACTCATTGAATTGATGATTGTTATTGCAGTCATTTCTATTGTTGGGCTGACCGCACTAGGTTTTATGGGTAGTGCTACTAACAGTATCAGCGTTGGCATCAATGGCATTTCTGAAAGTCGTTGTATCGAAGGATATAAGTTCGTTGTTGGAGAACACGGCCAGGCTCGACAGATCCTTGATGAGTTTGGCAAGGGTGTTCGTTGTGGCCCAGTTAACCAACTTGGTCAATAAATGAACAACGATTTTAAACCTCTTGTGTTCCGTACCAACGGTAGCGGCCTTTGGAGCGAGCGTAGCGCAGAAGTTAAGGTGCTACATTTGTCTTTGCATTACACCAATGAATCTTGCACTTTTGGCGAACTGCGTGTCTACTTTGACTCCTGGGCGTGGGATGTCAGAACCGATGGTTTCATCTATACCGATAAACATTGGCTCAAAGACCTACGTAAGTATTTGAATGAAAATGGCTTGGCAGGTAACGATGTCAGTTATAGTGAATACGGAATGCAGGGTCGTAATTTCGTAAGCCTTGATGTAGGCGAACTTTTCATTAAAGAATGGAATGAAATGCAAGCCCAGCGCAAAGGGTTTCATGAAGAATTTCATAAGGAGTAAAACATGGGACTTGACATGTACCTTAAAGGCCATCGGCGATTGGGTGAATTTTATGATTCAAAGGATCCCACCCGTCAGCAGGCTATCGTTGAACAATTTCCTGAACTAGAACAAATCGGACAATATCCTACAGGTATTGATGTGGAATTGGGCTACTGGCGCAAAGCCAATGCCATCCATCGATGGTTCGTGACCAATGTTCAGGAAGGAGAAGATGACTGTAGGACTTACAGTGTAGGACGCGAGCAATTAGAAGAGCTGAGAGAATTGTGCGACCGTGTATTGAAATTTAAACACTTGGCAAACGAACAGCTACCCACTACGGCGGGATTCTTCTTTGGTAGCACTGAGTATGACGAATACTACTACCAAGACATCGAGGACACAATCAAAATCATTGACCGGGTATTGTCCTTGCCCGACTGCTGGGAATTTGAATACCATTCAAGTTGGTAAAAGGTAATACCCTAGTATTACAATCAATACCCATTCTTTTTGGTTGGGTATTGACCGAAATTCCCAATACTGCTATAATACATTCATAGCGTAACAAAACAGGAGTTCGAAATGTATACGGTTATTGTTTTCAAGTTCGACAAGCGTACCAAGTCCGGCGAGCGTGAAGTTCTGCGTCGTGACTATGACACTGACAACCTGTCTACGCTGGAGCACACTGTCAAGCATACTTGGCCTGCCAGCAAGTTTCGCACCGAAATCCACGAAACTTTTGTGACCCGCAAGAACTTGATGACGGGCAAGGCATACCAAGAGCGTTTCGATACGCCTTACTTCTGCTCTCCTTCGCGTGAATCCTACTGGAGCATGTAATGAATCAATTTGACCGCGACAATCTGAATTTTATTCTGAATGCACCTATCGAGGAACTGCAACTGTTTTACAGTCAGTGCGACACCAATGACCTGCTTTACCTCATGAGCTTGGTCAATTACGAACTCGGCACCCTGCGTTTGACTGAAGTTGAACAGTTCGACGAAGTCACCGAAGTCAAAGAAGCCGCAACCTTTCTGAAACGGTTCACGCTGGGTAATAAATAATTGCATGCGTGTTTTCCTAATCGAAAATGGATTTGAACTAGATCCTGAAATTAAAAGCCGACTTGACGTTGTTTACACTTACAGATATAACAACACCGATAACAAGTATGCTGAGTGGCCTAAAATCGGCCTGGCACTAGATCAATTCATTTTCGATAAATGGCCCAGAGAATCCAAAACACTAGGTCATGGAATTATCAATGTAAATCCAGTCGACTGGGTGCTGTATTGCGAAAATAATAATATTCTACTAGACGATTTTCTAACAATAGCCAAACAGTTTCCAGTTGATTATAAGACCGTATTTTGCACTGCACCAAGAAAAATAAACAGTTTGGGCAATAAAAATTTTTATTGTAGACCCAATGTATTTGCATTACTGTCGAATGGATATAAATTAAGTCCAGCAGTAAATATGTCGGATGGAATGATTTTTGCAAATAAGGTTTCTAAATTCAATTTAGATATAGAAGTTTTGCCTATTCATTATGAGTAATAGATTAGCAGTTATTATAGTAGGAGAGCTGAGAACATGGGAAAGATGTGCTCCTTACACACTTACTTTATTTGATAATGTAGATTATCAAGTTGATTATTTCTTTTCATCCTGGACTGTGAATGAAACAAATACAGGTCCACGAATTGTTACAGGACAAGATATCCTGACGCCATTTCAAAATAAAAATTTAAATTGTGTTTACAGTTTGCACGAACCAATTGGAACAAAAGTAACCACATACTATAACAAAGCCTATTTGAGTAAAATGGGCAATATACTAAAAAGGCAAAAAGAAATAGATGAAAATTTTGTCTACGATCAAGTAATTGAACTACGACCTGATGTTTACTATAGACCTACCAATGATTTTCTTAAATTCAAATTAAGAGATTCGCAAGTAATAACTGATGGAAGATTTTTTGAATCTAATCACAAATATCCAGGCACAGGTGATGTTTATTATAGATCAACATCCTTGACAAACGACATAATTTCTAATAGATATTATCATAGAAAAAATAATGGGCATTATAGCTTTTTGAATGACCATGCAGGATACTTAGAAAAATTCCACAATCATCATTTAGTATTGGCCGATTACCTATTGGAAAACCGTTTAACAGTATTGCCCACCAGGGACATTCAAGAACCACACTTGGCAGTTAGATATGATGTTCCACATGATATTAATTTCGATCAATTGAGCTTGCCTGAAGCAAAAACAAAATATCAACCCCAAAAACAACCAGACGTTAAATTGAACAACCCAATTATTTGGCATTGACAATTAAATTATATTAGCATATAATACACACATGACAGTTTCATCAACCCTAGGAGAAAACGCAATGAGCGAAAAAACCCTGACCGCGGCTAACCAAGCCATTTTCCATCTGCAACTGAACACGGACGAAGCTATTCGCTACGTGGTCAAATCTGCACAAGTTAGCCCCAAAGAGGCTGGCGTGGCAATTAAGGAGACCATGGTCGGTTATAAAACTCGCTAAACGCTCGAGTCGTTAGCACAAGCCCTCCAGCTGAATAAATATTCATGGAGGGCTTTTTCATGGCTAGACCCAATCCTATACGCAAGATTATGGCAATGCCTTTGCCTAGCTTAACTTATCAGCGTCAAAGAGGATTTAGGCCCCAAGATGCAGATGTTATATACGCATATAATATCATCAACCGTTATGTGTTTGACAACCAGCTCAGACGTCCCGAAATCAAGCAAGGCATAATTCAAAAGGCTTGGGGATTATGCGAATGGTTCGACTATGACCAAGGTAACGGAACAAACTGTTCTATTAGACTAAGTGACAAATGGTTCTGCCCGCAATGGTTCATGAACACACTTGCACACGAAATGATACACCAATACCAATGGGACATTGATAGGTGGTATAAGCTAGAATCTGGAAAACCGATTAACGCTAGCATGGGCGCACATGGTCCCAGTTTCTATGCATGGCGGGAACGGTTTGAACACTACGACCTAACATTAAAAATGGCATTTGGTCAGAAGCGTTGGTTCAAGCATCAAGACTTCAATAAATGCTGACAGTGTCTTGACTAGAAGATTTTATCTGTTAAAATAGTGCGTAGAGCAATTTTGCTCGCTTATTTTACAGAGATAACAATGCCAAATTTTGTCCCAACCGTTTTAGAAAAAACGTCTAATGGTGAACGTGCTTACGACATTTATAGTCGTCTGCTCAAAGATCGAATCGTAATGTTGGACACTGATGTTAACGAACACAGTGCCAGCCTAATTATCAGTCAACTACTCTTTTTGGAAAGCGAGAATCCCGATGCCGACATCCTCTTTTACATCAACAGCCCTGGCGGTTCCGTCACTGCTGGCTTGGCAATATATGACACTATGCAGTTTATCCGGCCTGATGTTTCAACCATTGTTTTGGGTCAGGCCTGCTCCATGGGCTCATTCCTCGCACAAGCAGGCGCCCCAGGCAAACGACTAGTCCTTCCTGAAAGCCGCACAATGATTCACCGTGTTAGTTCTGGCACTCCTGGAACTAGAGGTTCTGTTCATGTGCAAGAACTACAGTTTGAAGATGCTCGCCGTGCGTTTGAAGAAGCACAACGACTGAACGTTCGACTGACCGAACTGTATGTTAAACACAACACCGCTGGACGTACATACAACGAGTTCATGGAGGCTATGAAGTTTGATACATATCTTTCTGCGGCTGAAGCAGTTGCATATGGATTAGCAGACATGGTAGTTGACCGCAGATAAATATTTCTGCATTTCAACTCAACTATGACTGTAGACATTCAAACAATAGACCAAGTTAAAACCGTCTCCAAACCGTGGGGACAAGAAAAATGGATACAAGCTGGTAATCATAGATTTCCTTTTGTTCTCAAAGAGCTTACGCTAAACGCAGGACAAAGGACCAGCTTGCAAGTCCATAGAATGAAATCTGAATCAATCTATATACTTAAGGGGTCGGGATATTTGTTACATCATCCCGACTTTTTCTATTGTGATTGGTATGAGCGTGGTGAATACACCGCTGAACAAATGGAGCGGATCTTCAACGGTATGATTCGTTTTCCGTTAGAACCAGGCGTAGTATTTCACACACCGCCAGGCACTATACATCGTATGGTTGCCGAAACAGATTTGATTTACGTCGAAGCCAGCACAACCGAACTAGACGATGTAGTTCGACTGCAAGACGACAACAACAGAACACACGGTAGAATAGACAGTGAGCACAAATAATTTAACAGTATTAATCCTAGCAGCAGGTTATGGCCGCCGCATGGGACCATTTAGTCGCATGGTCAACAAAGGACTAGTTCCTTACGGCGACAAACCTCTTATCAGTCATATCATTGACAAGTTTCCCAAGGAAACAACTAAGTTTGTTATCGCTTGTGGACACATGGGACAACAAGTTTACGACTATGTTTCATCTGTCCATGATGACAAGGATATCGTCTTTGTCAACATTCCTGACTACAGCGAAGGCAACACTGGTCCTGCAACTACAATTCAACATTGTGCGGATCATATTCGCGGAGGCTTCCTTTGGTTAGCATGCGACACACTGTTCGACTTTGACTACACTAAACGCATGGATCACAACTGGATCGGCGTTTACCCTGTGGACAGCACTATCAGTCAAGACTACTGCTGGATCCGTAGAGATGGCGATGACCTAATCGAAGTCAACAACAAAGTCAAGAACGATACTGCCGTGGATGCATTCATTGGACTTATGTATTGTAAGGACGACGAATACTTAAACAATCTTATTGCCCGCAAAGCCAAAGAAACTTATGAGGGTTTTGCAGGACTAGAACTAAAAGCACATACAGTTAGTTCTTGGTTAGACTTTGGTACATACGAAAAATGGCAAGAGCTGACCAAAGACTTGCCAGAGAACAGTTTTGTTAAACCTAACGAAATTTTCTATCACGACAATAATCGAGTAGTCAAATACTTTACTAGCGAATCTGCTTCAACTATTCGTGTGGATAGGGCAAACTTAAATCCAGAAGCCGCACCCACTAACATTAATGCTTGTGGGCATTTTCTAATTCACGATTGGGTCAAGGGCGACATTATCTACAATCAAGCTAGCCCCGAAGTGTTTGCTGAAATTCTGGAGTGGTGCAATACCACGCTGTGGAAGCCCATGCCAGTAGATCGTGAAGTTGCTGTTCAAAGCTGCTATAAGTTCTATAGAGATAAAACATACGAACGACTGGATCAATTCAGAGTCAAGTATGCAGACTGGAGCGAGTGCTGTGTAGTCAACAGAAAAGATGTTGAAACTATCGACACTTACTTAGAGCAGGTTCATTGGAAGTGGTTGTGCGAAAACGTCGAGTGGAGATTTATCCACGGTGACTTGCACTTTGACAACTTGATTCGAGATCCTGCAACTGGCAAAATCAGTATGATTGATTGGCGCACAGACTTTGCTGGCCAATTGGGCGGAGACATTTACTATGACTTGGCCAAGATGTTGGGAGGTTTATATCTCAACTATAGGGATGTCAAAGCAGACAAATACAGTTACAAAGAAATGAGTGACTATGCTACTATCAATATCCCCAGCGTTCCTGACGTAGAAAAGTATGAAGATATTTTACGTAGCTTTGTATTGAAGCAAGGGCTGGATTGGATCAAAGTGCAAATGCTAGTGCCCATTATCTATTTAAACATGAGTCCACTGCACGAAGCGCCATTTGACAAATTCTTAATTGCATTGGCACAATACCATTGCAAGAAACTTTTATGATTACACATTTTATTAGCGACGTCGACGGATGTCTAAACGACGGAAAGATCTATTGGGACGCCGACGGACAAAAGCCTTTCAAAGCATTTGGTAACTATGACCATGATGGTGTTAAACTACTACGTGATCATGTTAAACTAATCTTTATCAGTGCAGACAAGCATGGGTGGGATATTTTATATTCACGCATTGTTGACCATATGAAGTGCGAGCTTCACTATGTAACTGAAAAAGAACGTTACAGTTTTGTTGAGAAGTATGGCTTTGAAAACGTAGCGTTCATGGGCGATGGCATTCACGATGCTCCAGTTATCAAAGCTGCTCGTTTGGGCATTGCACCAGCGCAGGCCAGACCTGAAGCTACACGAGTTGCAGACTATGTTACAAAGAGTGCTGGCGGGGAAGGTGCTTATCTAGACGCCAGCATCTATATTATGAGACAAATGGGAATACCTTATGAATTTTAAACTAGGCTTTGGCCCCATGAGCGAAAGGTCAATTGATGTTCTTGCTCGTTATGCCAATCAAAAACAACGTCCTCTGATGTTTATTGCCAGCAGGAATCAAGTTGATTCGGATAGTGGTTACGTTATGACTACTGCACAACTGGCGCAACAGTTAGCACCTCATCGTAGCGAATACATTATGTTGTGCAGAGATCACTGCGGTCCTTACTTCCTGGATCACGAACGTGACCTAACACTGTCAGAGGCAGTAGAAGCAACAAAGAAAACCATTGCAGGCGATATTGAAAACAAGTTTGATCTAATACACATCGATACTAGTAGATGTGGGGATCAAGGTTATGCAGTAGCAGAAGAACTGTTTAAGTTTTGTTTAGATCTGAACCCCAACATTAAGTTTGAATTTGGCACTGAAGAAAACGTCGGCGTTGCTGCTGGCATTGAAAAGTTCAAACAGGATGTGGCATTTGCCAGTCAAATTCCCAACATGGAGTTTGTAGTAGCACAAACAGGTAGCCTTACTAAAGAGGATAGGCAAGTTGGAACTTTTGAATTCGATGCAGTAAAACAGCTAGTAGAGTATGCTAACACCGCTGGCGTAAAGCTAAAGGAACATAATGCAGACTATTTGACTGCTGAACAGATTGCACTACGTAAGGCAGCAGGAGTTCATGCTTGCAATATTGCACCTCAATTGGGCGTAATTCAAACAAAAACAGTGTTGAACTTGGCACATTTAAATGAAATCGACGCCAATGAATACAAGATCAGTATCATTGCCAGCAAGAAGTGGGAAAAGTGGATGCTGGATGGTGATGCACAGATGATGCTAAACGTTGCTGGACACTATCTGTTTAACACTGATGCGTATAAAGCATTAGAGCAAAAGCTAATGGATGTTTGCCGTTTAGATGTAATCATACAAAAAGAACTTACTGCTTGCCTGGACCAATATTACTCGAATCTATACTAAATAGATTGTCAAGGAGTAATAATGAGAAAAATAGTGATGTTACTTGCCTGTTTGCCTTTCTTGGCGATGGCGCAAAAAACACCCCAAGGGAAAGTCTATGATGCACAGATTGTAAGAATCAATGACGGCGACACAGTAGTGATTGCTGCTCCATTTTTACCTGCACCATTGAAGCCAGAATTAGCTGTAAGAATCTATGGTGTTGACACACCAGAAAAAGGATTCAGAGCTAAGTGTCCACAGGAAGATGCTCGAGGAAAAGCGGCAACAGAGTTTACTAAGAATGCAATAAATGCAAGTCAAAGCAGACAAGTTGTTTTATATGATTGGGATAAGTTTGGTGGTCGTGTATTGGGAGATCTCGTTTTGAATGGTCAAAGTCTACGTGCAATGTTAATTCAAAATGGTTTTGCCCGCGAGTATTATGGGGAAGCTAAGACTTCTTGGTGCAACTGACTGCATTATGCAGATGAACCCCTCAAAGGACTCTTCGGAGTCCTTTTTTATTCTATAATAAATATTGTATCATGCGCTTTAAACATATTAAACAACAAATCCAAGAAGACCAAGACCTGTTTGAAATAAACATGAGTCCCAGCAACTTAGAAAAATTAGCTAATCAAATTGATGCTCGTGCGGGTATGGAATTTGAAATGGTTGTGCCCAATGTCGAAAATGACGAAGACGATTTTGAATCAGAACCAGACTACAATTATGATGAATCTGTTAGCAATTTTAACGATATAGAAAACTTTTTTATTGGCGATTATAACAGTAGGCGCAGTGTTCAAGGTGCTATCTCAGAATTAGAATCAGACTTCCAAGAATGGGAAGATGAACGTAAACAAGAAACTTGGGATGAAGCGTCGTATGATGTAATTCGCAGATATATGTGGGAAACATATAGAGATGAATACATGCAGGAAGCGGAAAAATCAGTAGCAGAAGAATATCCCGACATGGATAAGGATTCTGCAGACTACAAGCTCATGGTCAAAGTAGTGGCAAAAGATATTGCTAAAAACCGTGTAGAAGAAGCAATGACTGACATGAACGACGACTATGATTCTGCTTACGAAGAATGGTCAGACGATTGGGACGACAACAGGGATCAACGTATACACGACTGGTTTCAGGATCAAGGACTTGATTCAATGGTGGCTGTTGCGGACCGCACAGGATTAGATTGGCCCCATTGGACAGAATACGAAGGTGGCAGCGGTGGGTTAGACATTGCCAGCGTTGCAGATGATTTTGCTTATGCTATCGGAAAGCCTGTTGACTCTTCTACTTCATATCATGGTGCAAGACGCAATCCGGGCAGATATGTTGTCGAACCAGATGGTAGTATTGATACAGAAAATTCCGGAGAAGCGGGATTAGAATTTGTTAGCCCCCCAATGCCTGTTACAGAAATGCTAAGTGACTTGGACAAAGTTAAACGTTGGGCTGGCAAGATGGGCTGCTATACCAACGACAGCACAGGTCTGCACATCAACGTTAGTGTGCCAGGTTACAATTTAAATAACTTGGATTATGTCAAACTAGCATTATTGCTAGGCGACGAGCGTGTTCTAGAACAATTCGGTCGTTTGGGCAACACTTATTGCAAAAGTGCAATGGCTGAAGTCAGAAATCGTGTTAATCAAAGACCCGAAGATGCTGCTGCATTATTGGAAAAGATGAAAGGCGGCTTAGAAAAAGTTGCTAGCAAAGTAATTCACACAGGCACTACCAGTAAGTATACCAGTATCAACACCAAAGACAATTACGTAGAATTCCGTAGCCCGGGTGGTGATTGGTTAGATGCTAATTTCGACAACATTAAAAACACCTTGTTAAGATTTGTAGTAGCATTAGATGCTGCTCTCGATCCTGAAAAATATAAAGAAGAATATTACAAGAAACTTTACAAAGTGCTGGCACCAAAGTCAAAAGAAGATTTACTAGCTTATTTTGCTCGCTATTCGGCAGGGGAATTACCTAAGCAAGCACTAAAGAGTTTTGTTCGCCAAGCACAGTTGGAACGCAGCATTACCAAAGGCAAACAAACTGGCAAGATGTGGTGGAAGGTCAGTCTCCCTGGATATTTTGCCAGTATCGAAGTTGTTGCTACTAGCAAGCGAGAAGCGTTTGATGCAGCATTGGACACGAATCCTGAATGGATGCGTTATAATATCAACCAAGCTGAGATTACACCGCTTCGTCCATATGATGAAACATCCGGACAACAGTCTGGGCCAACACTAGGGGGTCGCCCAAGTAATCCTGATGGCAACTGGGTAATTTTAGGCAACAGACAACCAGCTTATCGATTCATGGCATCGGGGCGAGAAGATGCAGAAACAGTGTGGTTACAATGGTCTCGTGAACACACGGGCAACTGGGAATTACAATATGATCCGCAACAAAGTCTGGGCCAACCACAAGCAGCGGGCCGAAGAGATATTAATCAACCATCGCAGACAGATTATGAAAATCGTTTAGGCTGGCCTGACCAAACAGGCGATGCCAACTACGAAATCATTAATCGCAGCACAGGCCGTAGACAAATGGTGTTTATTGCCAACACTGACCAAGATGCTCAACGTAAATATGGTCAATGGTTGGATCTCAACGGTCTTCCACATAATACCGAGACTTATGGTTTTAGGGCAATTCAAGGTAGCGGACAACAACAGCAATCTGGACAGTATACCTATAGAGTCTACACAGACACTAACCAAACTGTGGGCACATTCCAATCGGACGCACGCCGAGGCACTACTGCTGCCAACATTGCGTTTAGAAACTATTTGGCAAGCATAGGTAGAAACAGTGAAATAGGATTTAACTATGAGGAAATTGGCAGAGAACAACAGCGACCTGCCAGCCGCCGTGGTGAGTGGACAGGTGCTTGGATTATTAGAGGTCCACAGGGCCGCGAAATACATAGAATGACTGGTATTGGTAATGTTCAAGCAGATGCTAACAGACATGCAATGGCTTGGCTGCGAGCACATCCTGAGCACCTACGGTCTGAGATTGATGTTGTTCCGGAAATGTCATAATGCGAGCTAATGAATTTCTGCAAGAAGCTAAAGTTCCCAGCGTAAGGGATCAAATCATAGCCGACGTAAAAAAGAATGGTGGCAGCGTAGATGAATACTTTGTGAGATTCACTGACCTTGACCGTTTAGGTTATAGTGCTAGACAATGGTTTAGAAGAACACCTGATGTAGACGATCCTGGATATGATGTTGACGATATTGTGGGCAAAGGCAAACGTCTAGCTTTATGGTTCTATCCACTAAGTTATTACTTGCAAGATGCCAACCCTTACGCTAGCGAACAACCTTACGTTTGGTTAGTTCGATTAAAGCCCGATGCTTGGCTGCAAACAGTAAACAAGGGTGACAACAAGATACTGCCTGCACCTGCGGGTAAACAGCGTGTGGGCATCATACGTATGAGCAAGCCACCTGCTGCTATTTTCTTTCAACCTGCATACGACCTTATTGGTAGATACTATAACTATGCAGGTAAACATAAACGCCACGGCGAAGTAAAAGGGCCACCAAAGCCCAGCTTCTTTGACCGTGTGCGTGGATATTCTTAAAACTAAGTTATTACAAAAACTTTTGGTTGACTTTTAATCCAAAGTGTCTTATAATATAAGACTGTTAAAACAACTTTGGAGGCCAAAATGGCTACTAAACTGAGCAAGACCAAGCAAAAAGAACAGCGTATTCGTTCTTTCCTCAGCAACTATGCCATTCCTTTTGAAATGGAAGATGCCGCAATTGACCTGCGGACTATGGCCCAAAATTATCAAAATGGCATTATTCCCAACAAGGACATTGGCGAAGCTGTGAATGCTATCCTGGGTCCCAGTGCTATTCCCCGTTGTAGTATCGATCCTCGCCTTTTGGGTGTGCCGCAATTTGCGTGGGCGCCCATGGATGACGTTGGTGTTGACCCCCGCTTTCAACGTGACGTGGCTCCTAACCATGTGCAAAAGATTGAAGTGGACTTTCAACCCGACATGATTATTGTGCCCTGTGCTATCAAGGATCCCAACACTGGCAAGTATTTGCTGTGGGACGGGCATCATACCACTCGTGTGTGCGAGCGCATGGGCTGGAGTCATATCCCTGTTTGGTATACTGAAGCAAGCATCGACGACGAGCATAGCCTTGCAGAAGCAGAACGGATTCTTATCCTTAAGGCTGGCCGTAGTTTTCTGACTATTAACAAAAAAAACAAGCGTCCTGTCAGCAACTATGACGCACATATGATCAGCGTTGAATGCGGCGAACCCGAAGCTGTGACTGTGCAACGTATCATTGACGCTAATAACTGTCAAGTGAAACGTGCCAGTTCCAAAGCAGGCGACATTAGCCACATTGAGCACTTGTATGGCTCTTATGATTTGGTGCAGGCCAGCAGTGGCATTAAGGGCATTTATCTTGCTCGTAGTTTGAAGTTCCACCGTGATACTTGGCCCAAAGAAGAAGTGCGTGGCATTATGATGCTGGCTATGGCTCGACTGTATCAGCAAACTGAAATGCAAACGGGACATCTGTTGCCCCAAGATTTTGATGTTGAGTTTGGCAATATTCTTAAGAAGATTTATGGACAAAGTGAAAAAGTCCATGCACGTCTTAAGGAACAATTTGAAGCACACTTTGGTAGCCTTGGTGCTCACCCTGTTGTGGTTACTAGCGGCCTTGTGCTGACTTACTTGAAGCACAACAAGCTGGGCTTCAAAGTTTGCCAACCCGAAGCTACTTACCCTGTTAAGTAAAATGCGTCCTTACGTTCTTTATATTCGCAAATGCCCCGGGGTCACTGATCCCAGGCATTTCAAAATTGGTGTTGCGGCTGTAGACAAAGTCCGCACTCGCATTGCCGCATATCAAAATGCTGTGGGCCCTGTTTATTTGGAGGAGTTCCAATACATTTGGCTGGGCGAAGATATTGACGTTAAGGAAGCAGAAAAGAAAATCAAATCACACTTCAAGGACAAGATCAGCAGTGCAGAAGCAGGCTTGAGCGAATGGATTTGCGAAATTGATGTTAATGAAATCCTTGCGTTTATTGACGAACTTCAAACTGATTACTTTATTAAACTGCAAGTGGGTCCCGCAGAATACACACCATTGAGTATGAATAACTGCGAGGACTTTCTTGAATGGTTCGAAGAAAACGGTTTGGTTGATAATTGATTTATTGTATGTTTGACTATAAAATTAGTCATGCAATACAATTACGACACCATTTATCATTTTGACTTTACTGACAAGGTCCAATTTGGTGATTTGCCGATTAACCTAGTCTACGAACTGTTTAGGGATGGTAGGGTCAGTAGTAAATTTTTGGAGCATACAGTCCCTGTATGGTTTCCAGATTTAAACTATGTAGATGAAAAAGGTTACGACCATGTTAGTAAAACAACAGGTATAAAGTTTGACCTTAAAGGCTTTACCAAAGGTGGTGCTAGCTATGCTCCTAGTTCTATGCTAGGTGCTGGTAGAAAAATTGACAAGAAAACTTTGCACGAACATGCGGCCACTATCAACTATATAATTAGTGATGTGACTGAGTTTCCCAAAGTTAGGATTATCTTCAAACGTGGTCATGAGCTGGTGGAAAAATATCCCAGCGGCAAAATTCCCAAGGACCACAAAAACATTTTATTCTCATAATGCAAACCAATGTAATTCATTTGCAAGATTGTGTAGCAGGAATGCTAGCCTTGCCCGCCAAAAGTGTAGATATTGTTACTACAAGTCCGCCCTATAATCTAGGCATCGAGTATGGCACTTACAAAGACAACAAGCCACGCCAAGACTATTTGAATTGGCTGGACTCTGTATTTGCGGCTGTCAAACACTGTCTTAAAGATGACGGACATTTTTGGCTCAACGTGGGCTATAGTAATATTGACCCTTGGGTTGGTATGGATGTAGCACAAGTAGCCCGCAACCACTTTGTGTTGCAAAACAATTTTGTTTGGGTTAAAAGCATTACTATCGATGATGTAACTACGGGGCACTTCAAGCCCATTAACAGCAATCGTTTTGCCAACCCAACTTGGGAACACTTGTTTCATTTTACTAAAACGGGCACTGCGCCCTGTGACAAGCTGGCTATCGGTGCACCTTATATGTATGACTGCAACTTGGATAACAGCGGTCGAATTCGAGGGCGTCTGGCAAAGAAATATGGATTTGCCAACATCAAAGACTTTAACAAAAACGCAAACAGTGCAACAAAGGAAAAGTTTGAACAAGAGCTGACTGCTAAGTTGTCTAACACTAAACCTAAAGCAGACAAACGTTGCAGGGGCAACAGTTGGTTTGTGCCTTACGACACTATTGCCAACCGAGAAAAGCATAGGGGCAGTCACCCTGCAACTTATCCTGTTGCATTGATTAAGAACTGTATTCAGTTTAGCGGTGTTACTTCTGGTGTGCTAGTAGATCCTTTTATGGGCTCTGGCACTAGTGCAGTTGCGGCCCTGCGTCAAGGTATTGACTACGTGGGCTATGAAATTGATGACAACTACCGACAGTTTGCAGTTGACCGTATTGCAGATGAAACTGCCCGCAATCTATTCCAAGTAGTTGACAATAAATAACAGTATGAAAATTACAGAAGTCACAAAACCTAGCGACAAGAAACTGTTCGAGACATTGGACAGGCAAAACGACACAGGTTTTCTAACCGAGGATCTTGTTAAAATTGTTCGCGAGGACGAAAAATCCAATTGGTCCGATCCCATGACTTTTGATGAATTCATGGCTGAAATGGATAGTTGGGATGCAGAATAAAGAAACTGTTTTTAGGCGCGGAGACCTTTACAAAGAAACTTACTTGAATAGGGTGTTGCCTTATCCGCCTATTAAGAAAAAGTTTCGGGACTTCATGGAAATTAAACGTGCCAATCCCAACCAACCATTCGGTGCTAGCGATAAACTGTTTTTAAGTTCGGGCAATTTTATTAATCAAGTTCCGGGACTTAGGCATGCACATATCACATTTGACCTCAGCATTGTTTACAAGGTTGTGGGCAACGAAATTTATCTTTACGGATTCTTTACTCACGATGATTTGGGCACAGGACAACCTCCCAACCTAAACAAGCAAAAGAGCGCGGCCAAACGCCTAGCAAATCAAACGTTCAAAGAGTAATACTTAGGCATTACAAAATTTTGGTTGACCGAAATTCCGTCTTTTGCTATAATAATGGCATAGTAAACAAAACGGAGTTTGAAATGGTTACCAAAGCTGACATCATTCATCTGCTTGAAACTAACGACCGTGCTGTGGCCCGGGCTCTTGTGGTTCTGACCCAGCGTCAAACTTACACTGAGCAAGCGTCCGAGCATACTATTAACCGCAACGGCGAGGGTTTTACTCCCGCTGATGCACGCATGGGCACCAGCATGGCCAAGTTCTACACCAAATTTGGTCGTTTGAGCGAAAAGCAAATCGCCTACTGGCGCAAGCCCAATGTCAAGGGTGTGCCCCGTATTTGCAAATATGCAAACCAATTGCTTGAAATTGCACAGGCCAAAGCGGCCGCTCAAACTAACTAATTAGTATTACAAAATTTCGGTTGACCGAAATTCGGTAATTTGCTATAATATATTCATAGCGTAACAAAACAGGAGCAAGAAATGGGTTTCGAACAAGTGGTTCTGGAAAAGGTTGCAAAGATTGTCAAAAGCGACAATGCCGCTGGTTTTTTCTGTGGTACGCTGAGCGTGATTTGCGACGAAGCCGATGCAAAGAAAATCCTGCGTAAGCTGAATAAGGACTATGACAACAAGGTCCAGCTGAGCAAGGATGGTTCCTACGGTTATCTGTTTGATTTTGTGGCCTAAGGAGAGCACAATGAACATCAAGCGTTTCAAGCAAAGCCAAAAGTTTCGTGTTATTTCTGGCAATACCTGCTTCTATGCTACGGCCAAACAAATCCGTTGGGGCGTCGGCGATTTGACTGCGTTCAACGTTGCACTGCAACGGTGCTTGGATGCATTGGAAACCCAGCGTAGCGGGACTGATGCTCTTGCCTGTTCTGTGGGTCTTGCTGGCAACTGGAATGGTATTGTGGTCCAGCTGAATATGGCTGACTAAAAACGGTTGTCCAAAAATCCAAATTCTGTTATAATATTGACATCAACAAAGGAATTGCAAATGTCTAAGACTTTCACTACTCACCTGGGCGGCACTGTTACTTTCACTGCAACTGGTCTGATCCACAAGGCTGGTCAAGCTCAGTATTCGGGTCGTTTGGCTGAGCTGAACAAAGAAGCTGTGACGCTGGATCAGCCCAAGCGTGGTCGTGGTCGTCCTCGCAAGAACGGTTAATTAAATACATTAAGGAACCTATTATGTATTGCAGGCGTTGCTCCACTAATCTCGGCGAAAATAACTTTGCAACCTTGTGCCAAAGTTGTGCAATTCAAGAACAGACTGAAAAATTGCAAAAGGCACAAGAGAACAAAAACGTTCCGAGCCTGGGGGGTGGCGGAGGCGGTGGTGGGTATACTGGCTCTAGCATGAGCAGTTTTGAATTTTTCTTTCATCTCACTTGGTTCTTGGGATTTTGGTGGTTCGTTTTGGCTGTGTTCTTTCCCAATTTCAGTATACTGGGAGCCATTTGGTTCATCATTAAATGGACTGTTATCGTCGGTGTTGTGGGCTGGGTATTGTCCAAACTGCCATAAATTTAAGGAAATAAAATGACTCAATGCTTGAGTTGCGGTAAAACAAATGACAGCTGGCGTGCATACTGTAGCACTTGCCAGCAGACTCAGGCGTTCACTAAGTTGTTGCAACAGCAAGGATCGAGTCGTTCCAACAATGCCGCACCCGGTGCGTCTATTGTTATCAACATTGGATCTGCACAAAGGTCGTCGGAACCAATTAAGTTGGGCCCACCGCTTATCGCTAAAATGGATCCCAACTACAAAGGCCCCACAGCCAAAGACTATGAACGTCAAATTATGGCTGATTTGGAAGCCCCGTTGAGCCAACGTGTTCGTAAATTTTTCACCAAACTAAAATTTTGGTAAATCAGAATTCAAAAAGTGGTTGACACCAAATCCAAAGTCAGCTATAATTTGAATATGTTAGCAAATGGATGCTGACATTGTTTTTCAACTAACTTGTTTTTTCTAGGAGAACTTTTATGTTTAAGGTTGCTGGTGTTTCGATTCTCAAGGGCGAAGTCAAAGTCCGTTTTGCTAATGACATGACTCGTGTCAAGGTGCTGGCTAAGAATGGCCATACCGACATTGAGCTTCGTGAACTGCCCGAGGCTATGGACAAGCCTGCTGTGGTTACCTATCTCAAGACTACCGACCTCTATACGGATGCTCGGTTTACTGCCGCCATTGATGCCGCAGATGCCAAATACAATGGCGAAAAGACTGTCAAGGTCACTAAGACCAAGGCAGAAAAGCCCAGCCTGGAAGCTATCAAGGCTCGCGCTCAGAAGTCCGAAACTGAAACCGTTGCTGAGTAATTTCAGCAAGTGTGTTCACAAAGGCCCTTAGGGGCCTTTTTTATTGGGTGTATTGAACAGTTTGTTCTGCAATAGAAACAAATTTTTTCGGCATATAAAGCATGTCGATCGTAAGTGTTTTTCTTGCAAGATTTTTGTCCAAGTTTCTGACGTCGTGTATTATTTTGCTATTGAATAATACCCATTTGCCTACTGGTATTTTTGTAGTGTGCAATTCTTTTAGTTCGGATATGTTATTGAAAATTGCAAAGTCAGTCCTGAAAATAGATTTGCCAGGCTCTTGGTACCAAACAGTTTGATGATCGTCCCCGCCTGTTTCTAACAAATAAAATAAATGATATATCCGTAGTTTGTCCAGGTGCGGGCCCATACAGGATCCGCCAGTGAAAATTTGTGTGCTTATATCCGAATACTCGTCTGTTATATTTTGACGAACCCAAGAGTGAATATCCTCGCTTACTTTATATCGTCTATTTGTTCCGTTTCTATATTCAATGCCATTTTCAGACAGCACTCGATCAGTTGATTTAATGATCAAGTTGTTATCACTGCAATCTAATGCTTGATTAATCAAGTGTGGAGGTAACGTAGGTAAGTCTAGTTCTATACAGAAAAAATTGAACATGTAATTTTGTTGTTGTTGACAAAAATATTTACGCCAGTTACACTTTAATAAATAATTTTGCAACGCCTGCATAAGCCGACGTCGGATTTCAATATTGACGCCTGAAGTATTTTACTTCTTTACTAGCGTGAAACGCCTAGAACGCCAACCGTAAGTAGAGTTCTTCTACAAGCAAAATTCACACAAAAGGATATAACATGATTTCATTACGTCACTTTGTCGTCGCGGCGGCTGCGTCGACTCTCATGATGTTTCAAGCATCAGCCGAAACATTAACACTAACTGCCAACCCCAGAGCTAGTCAAAGTCCTTTAGTTCTAGGAGTTCAAAAATATCTGCCAGAGATCGCAAAAAAGAATGGACTAGATTTGAACTTGCAAATTGAATATCATCGCAGTTCAGCAGATGCATTGAACTTTGTTATCAAAGGCGACAAGACTTTAACAGTTGCATCTATTCCGGCTGCTGTAAATTTTAATAAAAAATCTCCGGGAGTTATTAAGTTTCTAGCTATGGCCAACGTTGGAGACTATTATCTTGTATGCAAGCCCTATGTAAAAGATATTGCAGACATCAAGAAAAACAATTACATAGTATCTATCGTGGGAAAATACACAAGCCCACATTTAATCTTAAAGAAACTTGCTAAAGATAATTTTAACGATCCCGATGCGCTAGAAGGAAATATCGCTATCATGACATTGGGCCAGACGCAACAATTAATGGCCCCGGGCGGTAAAGGTATAGATTGTGCTATGCCAGGAATCCCAGTTCAGAATATGATGCTGGATGCTGGCAATAAACTTATGTATAATCAAAGTGCATCTACTTGGGCAGGTATTCAAAATGCATATGTTATCAATGCAGAATGGGCAAAGAAAAATCCTTTGCACGTCAAGGTATTGATTGATACTATTAAATTTGTAAGTCAGGAATTCACAAAAAATCCTGAACCATTTATTCGAATGTTTATTGAAAATGATAAACTAGATATGACTGTAGCTGAGCTGACAAAATATTACAAAGTAAGCAATATGCGAGCTTTCACTAAGTTCACAAAAGAAGTAGTGGATATGGCCAAATATGCAGAATCTGTTGGATTTATTTTGCCTGGTGGTGCTGATAGTATCAATGCAGAAATGGTATTAGATCCGTCTAAGCTATGATTGAACTCAATAATGTAGAGTGTATACGGCAGGAAAATGTTGTTAATTCACCTGCAACATTTTCTTGTCCTGCGGGACAAATAGTCTGCATATTAGGTCACAGTGGAGTAGGTAAAACCACTTTGCTAGATGCAATACGCGGAGATGTAAAATTTAACGGTAGTATCAATGCCAGCGGATCCGTGTTCAGTGTGTTTCAGGGTGACAATCAATTGTTTCCATGGTACACTATCGAAGAAAACTTCCGCTTGGCTAATGCAGACCCCAGCTGGCTTTCTATTGCACAACAATGGAATTTGATTGATTTAATTAAGAAAAAACCAAATCAATTAAGCGGCGGACAACGACAACGATTTGTATTAATAAGAGCATTGACTGTGTCTGCAGATATTCTGCTATGCGACGAGCCATTAAATCATTTAGACAGTTTGACTTCAAAAATAATTGCTCAGGATTTTAAAAATATAATACAAAAAATGAATAGAGCAGTAATTTGGATTACTCACGACATAGCAGAAGCAGCTATTCTAGCAGATAAATGTTTTGTAATGACTAAGACAAAATTAGAACTGATCAATAGAAACAAAATTAATTATGACTATATTTCGAAATATCTTATGGCTTAAGATAGCCATAGTTCTTTTGTTAATTGGTGCATGGCAAGCAGTTGGTTATGTCATTAATAATCCGATTTTGTGGCCTGATTTTGGTTCTGTAGTTTTAAAATTGTTTGAACTTTTGCAACAGAAAACATTTTTATTATCTGTAGCATCAAGTTTGAAAGTTGCAACTTTAGGATTTTTATCTGTAATGCTATTGGCATTTATTATTGCCATTGCTACATATAAGATAAAATTTTTGAAAGAACTATTTACTACAGTATCTGCTATTGTGGGCCCGACGCCAACACTCAGTTGGTTGCCGGTATTTCTAATATTTTTTGGTTTTACCAAAACAACTTTATATTTTTTAATTGTTTGGGGTGTATTGTGGTTTATACTGCCTAACATATATTCTCTCATTGAAATGAGTCAAGCTCAATGGGACAGACAAATTAAAAATTTAGGGTTTAATAAATTTAAAGCGTTTAGACACGTTTACTTGCCCAGTATGGTAAAAGGATTCATTTCTACTGGTACGGTAAACTTCATGCAAGTTTGGCGGGTATTGTTTAGCATTGAAATTATATTCGGTGCCATGGGCGGACATATTGGCATTGGTACTACTATGTATGATTTTAAAGGCAAATTTGATCACGTTGAAGTTTATGCTTGTCTATTAATGATAATGATATTAGGTGCTATTCTAAGCACTGGACTAAAACTTATAGAGGAAAAAACAAAGGACTAATATGATTTACGGAAAAAATATATCTATTACCGGAACTACTAGGGGAATAGGGCAAGCAATAGCAGCCACTTTATCACCACATAATCAATTAACTGAACTTAACAGACCTAATATTGATTTAGAAGATATAGAAACACTACGGTCAATTGATTTTAAAGATACAGACGTATTGATATTGAATGCTGGTCACCATTTGGGAAATAGAACATTATTTACGGATCACAATGAAGATTATTGGAGACGAATAATCAGCTGTAATTTAACTGGCAATTTATTCTTAATTCAAAAGTATTTGCAATCCAGAGAAACAGGAACTATTGTAATCATTAATAGCACTAGAGCCACACGTATTACAGATGATCTAACAGTTTATAGTGGAGTAAAAGCAGCCTTAGATAGAATTGCAATTAATTTGCGATACGAATTGTATAAGCAAAATAAAAATATTCGTATACTAGATGTTAAACCTAGTTTAACTAGAGCAGAATTAATTCCAGATCCTAATTACATTAAGGTATCTACATATCAACAAGTTGCAGAAGGTATTGCGGCTGCATTGGCTCATGAAAAAATAGAAGAAATAAAATTCTAATGATAAATGAACTTTATTACCAAATTGGTAATTATAAAACCTACAGTAAGGTTGAAGCCGCAGCTTTAGCAAAAGGTGATTTTAACAAAATTCATTTTAACTTTTTAGACAGCACGTTTCAAAATTTAAGTTGGCAACGTCCATTGGACTCATGGGATCAGCTTATGAAACGTAGATGTATTCAATTGCGGGAAAAATATGATTATCTTTGTTTATGGTTTAGTGGAGGGTGGGATAGCACAACTGTATTAGACACATTTATTAAAAATAATATTCAGTTAGATGAAATCGCCATATACGATAGAACGTATTTCGACGGAGATACTGAAGTAAAATCCGCAATTGAATATGCACAACAGGTTAAAAGCCTGCACATGCCAAATGTTAAGATAAACATAATACCAATCAATTTAGAACATAGCCATCAAGTTTATGAAAAATACGGCGAGCAATGGGTCTTTACTCCTGGCTGTAGTTTAATGTATCCCAAAACGCATCGTTTCTTCATTGAGCACGAATTAGACGATACTGCATCCGCGAGAGCCGAAAATGGTAAAAGAGGGAATGTTTGGGCTCATGACAAATCCAAAGTTTTATTGTATAATAATGCTTGGTATTCTTTTGCGGCAGATGTGTCAATGACAGCATATTTTAATGCTGACTGTGAATTATTTTTTTGCTCACCAGATTTGCCAGAGTTATATGTTCTTCAAACACATATGGCTATCGATTTTTTTGAACGCATAATGATTGCCAATGGCAAAGTTGACGAAAATCTTAGCCACAATATCCAAGGAAATAATGTAACTGACAATGAATATAAGTTGTGGAATATTTCGCAGGGCAGAACTGCATGCGTAGATAATCCTAGTGCAATATATGGTTGGCTAAAATCTACTACTACGCATCATCCATTGGGTGGTGAAGGAAAAAAGGCCTATTTGTTTAATAAAGAATCAAATACCAAGGCGTATAAAATTTATACGGATGGCATTAAAGCAGTAGAAACTATAACAGGTATTAAACTTCCGGAGTCAAGTGGTCGTTGGTTGCCCACAGTTATTAGCAATAAATATTATGTAAGACCTATAGATAGTTCTTTATTACATCTCGATTAACAGGAAAAACGTATGAGTAAAATTGCAGGATTATTTTTAGTAGTATTACTAACTGGCTGTGCCACACCTCGAGAAAATGCAATTCTCGGCGGTGCTATTTTGGGCGCAGCAGCTACTGCGATTTTTACTAATCCGCAACCACAACCCAGGGTGCATCAGCATTATCCACCGCCAAGGCCCGTATACTGCCAAACTCATCTGGTAGGCTACGATGTTTATCATCGACCAATTTATCGACAAGTGTGCCAATAAGGAGTAAATCATGCCAAGTCCACGTAGAGTTAGTCAGATTCTAAAAGGCAAAAAGCCGCCCAAACCAAAGACAGTAAAGCAAATGGCCAGCAGAGCATCTAAAAAAAGAAAGTGATGCATGAGCTTGGAAGAATTATTCAGGGTGCAGATTTCAAAAGGTGCCACTGTTTGTTTCTACTACGCAGTAGAATACGAAGATTCAAAAAGAGTTTATATTTTTAGACACACCGGTCCTTTGTCTACCTTCCCGTCTGATCTAAATTATATTAGACATTTGAACGATAAAATTCCGATGTTCAAGAAAAAACTGTTCTGGACGCAAGGGTAGGACTACCGTAGATAAATACTAGATGCGTATAGACGAAGTTACCCAACCGAAAATAACCACAGCGTATCACGTTACAACTGTAAGCAACGCTGAGGATATACTTGACGTGGGCCTGCACCCATCAGATGGCAGAGTTTTTCTAGTTCCTGATTTAGGTGACGAGGAACGTCTTAGAAAAAACTTGGGCACGGTAGCGGGCTGGATGTATGCAAAAACAGAACACACCGATGACCCACTGACTTTACTACAAGTCGATGTGTCTGGAATTCCTTTAGAATATTATAACGGTTGGTATACTTCAACTAAGCCAATTGGGCCCGAACGTATTAAAGATTTAGGCGAACAGGCATTGGCCCGTTATTATTGACAACACCCAAAAATAAATATATACTATAAGTTATTGCTGTATGAAGCAAAGAGAAAAGTGTTCTGGACGCAAGGGTGCTTAACCGTTCAGAACCATTTAAGACATAGGTTCGATACCGCCCTGTATAAATACTATACGGAGGCGGTATGTTCTTTTATGTATATCAAATAACCAATTTAGTTAACGGTAAGATTTATGTAGGCAAGCATAAATCAGACAAACATCCTAGCGAAAACGGATATTACGGTTCAGGTAAACAAATAACAGCGGCTATTAAAAAATACGGGTTGGAAAACTTTAAGAAGGAAGTTTTGCATTATTGCTCGTCTATGGAAGAAATGGGATCTAAAGAAGCAGAAATTGTCACTGAAGAATTTGTAAAACGTAAAGACACGTATAATATGCACAAGGGTGGTCCCGGCGGCTGGGAACACGTTAACCTCGATCCAAAAAAACGTAAAGAAGTTACTGCACAAGCATCTAATAGAATTAAAGAATTGGGATTAGGTGGAACTCAACATTGGACCGATGAATCTTGGCGGAAAGTTAGGGCAAGCAGTTGGAGTGAATTGGTTAAAAAAGGAATAGTTGATCCAGACACGTGGAAACACCTAACAGATGAAGAAAAACAAATAAGACGAAAAAATATATCAAACAAAGTTTCTGGTTCTAGGAACGGATCTTACGGAACCAAAATTTACATCGATGAAAATCACCATGGCGAACTTCCTCCGTCGACTATTCTAAATAAACAGCGATATCGTCCAGGAGAACAGCCCGAAGGTTGGATTCCAGTCACTGAATGGAGAGATCGTCGCAAAAATAAAAAGGCAAACGCATATGGCAGGCATTGGTATAATGATGGCCAAAAGAACTATTATTTGTATCCTACAGATGCTAAAATAACAGAATTGCGTTTAGAGAAACGTAGATTAATAAATAATAATACCATCGTATGAAGCGAAGCGAAACGAGGTTCGGACGGGGCTAGCATTATGCCCCCAGGTCCACCAAAAGAAAATTGGCACGGTGTACAACGTGCATCACTGAGCAATCAAATGGTTCGGATATAGAGCCGAATTCCAATTTTCTTTTGATGGGCCTGACCAGATTCGACGGAACTACTAGTAAATTAGCAGACGATGCGGTAGGCGATGACCGTAAATCAAGCAAATAAATTAGACGCAAAAGCATCTACAAAAGGTAGCTTCAAGGTAAGTGGAAAGGGCGTCAAGCTCGCTTCTACTCGTCGTGAAGCTGTAATGGCCTAATTAGCCATACCCGGGGTAGGAAATACCTTGTAACCCAAACAACCAAGCCCACTTCGGTGGGCTTTTTCTTTTCCAAAAATTCGACAATCAAATTCGAATTGGTCAATCGAACTAGCTTAACACTGTTAGCAATAGTTGTTACAATCTAGTCTTACGTGACACAAGGTTAGCGGGCCAGCTGATATACCGCCGAGTAAGGTTCTGATGTGCGACCCACTGCTCAATTCTACATTTTACGTTGTAGGCTTCTATTCACTACCTCAAGTCTTGCATTTGAGATGCCTTAAAATGCCTTCCCCTTGGAAGTAACATTTGGATAGTCGTATCGGGTTGAGTATGAGTGATCCTACTTCCACGATTTCAAAATGTTGTATGTATCCACTGACACGGAGGATACTTAAAAGACGCCGCAGGTATATGGTAAGGGTAGTGCCAAACAACAGAAATCAAATTCAAATACCTGCTGTCAAGTGTGGCGAAAGCAACTCGGATGAAATTCCATGACGCCCTTAAACAAGGTGTCATATAGCTCTACAATCTGGATGAACCTAATCCGCTTAAGCGTTTGACCAACACTAGTTTAAAAAAATAAGTTGCGAGCTGATAAGCGAAGCAACGGATATACGAAGTATATCCTAAAAAGGCCTTGACGAATATTGTCATTTAAGGCATAATACCTTTATGCGCTAGAGGCTAAATGGTATAGCTAGAGCTTCTAAAACTCGAGATAGCAGGTTCGATTCCTGTCTAGCGCACCATATATAAATACTTCATGAAAAGCATCTATCATGGAAAAGCTGGCGCAAATAAAAAGATGCGTGGCAAACTATCAGTGGCACTGTATTGCAGATGCTGTACAATGTTTAACTGGAAGTGGCGTGAGAGAATGAAAGAAGCCAAACAGGAAATAAGGAGAAATCAAAATGACCCAATCGTAGATTAAGTATAAGTGTAAAGATGTTGTCTTCCATTTTAACAAAAAACATTTAGAAGACCAGACCGTGCCAATGTGGGTCTTAAAAACACATGGTGTCACTTTTTATGTTAACCACATAGATGCCAATCTTCCTTTCTCTACAAAGGAAACTCCCGACAATAGCCATACCAAAGGTAGCTTGAAGTTTAAAGACTGCAAGTTAACTATTCACGACGATAATACCGCTACACTGGATCGGTTAGGTATATTGGACCATAACCTCCCACATCCAAAAGAGACTGTGCGTATCATTACTCGTGATGGTGGCAGTTTTCATCAAGCTCTTGAACGCGGAGACTATCAGCATAGTAAATTCAAGTTTGTAGAAGGTGCATGTAGCACAGAGTTTGTTATTTGCGATCTACTGAACAAGGATGAAATGCTTGTGGCTATGCTTAAGTATCCTAATCATTTTAGACTGCTAAGTCCTAACGAACGATACTATATTGCATACCAAAATGACGAGACCATATGGATAGAATCTTCGGATGACGATTATGAACTTGACTAATGTCAAAGATTCAAGCATAATGCGAGTTTGTGATAAAGCACGTAGTTATATCAACCCATTTGAGTATTTTTGCTCAAAATTACTGGTTTTGACTAGAAAAAGTTTGACTATTAGTGAAAACCAGTAAATAATGCTAGTTGGCTTTAAAAATGCCTTCTAAAAAACTAAAAGGAAAATTCATATATGAAGAAAATTGTAATTGCATCTCTATTATCTGTGGCAGCACTTTCTGTTAGTGCTCAAACAGTTGTGTATGGCAGTCTAAGAAGTTTCGTAGACAATACTAAAACTGGCGCAGTATCTACTACCAGCATGGTCAGCGACAGCAGCCGAATTGGCGTTACTGTTACTGAACAACTAGGTGGCGGACTTTCTGCTCGTGCTACTTTGGAGACTAGCATTGCTAGCACCAATCCAAACGGCGCTAACACCTTAGGTGATCGTCAAAGCACTGTTGGTATTGCATCTGGTCTAGGTTCTGTTGATGTTGGTCGTAAGTTCAACAGCCACTTCTTGGCCGTCACTGGTAACGATGCATTTGGAACTGCTTACGGTTCTGTTGCAGGCGACGTTCATAACGTTCGCACTGTTCGTAGTGGTGACGCAGTATTTGTTAATAGCAAGCTAGGTCCAGTTGCAGTCGCAGTTGACCGCACTGTTTCTACTGCCGCTACTGAAGCAACCACTGTTAGCTTGGAAACCACTTTCAATACTGCACTTGGCGCAGTTAGTGCTACCGTTGCTCGCTTTGAGTCTGGCGTAGAAAAGAGCACTGTTGTTGCTGGTCAAACTAAGGCTTTCGGAACTCAAGTATTCCTGAGCCACAGCGTTGACAATGGTGTTGCTGGCGAAAGCAAGGGCACTTTAGTTGGAGCTGCTTACACTATCCCTGCTAGCCCACTTACCGTTAAGACCAGCATTGGTCGTAAGACAGGTGATGTGACTGCTTGGAACCTTGGTGCTGAATATGCACTAAGCAAGCGCACTGGTATTAACGTTGCTTATCGTAATGTTAACGCCGCAACTGATGTTAAACAAGTTGGTGTTGGTCTAGTTCACCAGTTCTAATTTGGTTATATCCAAACACAAAGGGGCTTGACGGCCCCTTTTGTTTTATGTATACTCTGCACTAATAAATAAATTTGTAGGGCGGTCCTACAACCAACAGACTTTAACCACTATGCTCTTAGTCTGTGAGCAGTAAAAAGGAAACATAATGATGTATAATCAAAAGCTGGTAGCCTCCATCAAATCAAAAGGCAAGATTCTTCGCGAATTTAAAGACACAGTCTATATTCCGTTTGCTAGCGAATATAGTATCCTAATCAAAAATCTCAATACAGTTCGAGCAGTTGTCAATGTTTACATTGATGGTGAGAATGCCGTTCCAGGTGGGCTGGTTGTTGATCCTGGTCAGAGTGTTGACCTTGAGCGTTGGATCAAGAACGGCAACTTAACGGAAGGCAATCGTTTCAAGTTTATTGAACGCACTGCCAAAATTGAAGAAGGTCCTCGTGGCATCAAAGAGGAAGACGGCCTGATCCGTGTAGAGTATCAGTTTGAAATTCCTCGCCCTGTAATCAATGTTAGCAACATTGTGGGCAGCTTCCCACAGTATCCTCCGGGTGTTCGCGGGTGGGATACTATCGCAAGAGGCAGCGAATATAAGGGCATAGTTGACAAGTATAGCACCACAGGCAATGACGGTAGTTGGCTCAAGTCCAGCGGTGCTACATTTAGCCAAGTCAATGTTAACGGTGCGCTCCGTGGAGTTGATTGGAGCAAGAACGGTGAGATCACTGCTCAGGCCGCAAGTGCCGCAGTTGACAAATACTGTGCCACTAATAACATCAGTACCAGTATAGGCAACTTGCATGACGGTATGGCTACGATGGACAGCTTTATGAACGAAACAGGTATTACTGTTCCAGGAAGCAAAAGCACACAGAGTTTCCAAAATACTACCGTTGGCGCACTCGATCCCGCAATTTATAACATTGTGCTACGCATTGTGGGAGACCTTGGACATAACAAGCCTGTTGAACAACCAGTTACAGTCAAGCATAAACCCAAATGCGTGACCTGTGGCAAGCAGAACAAAGCCCACGCTAAGTTCTGTTCAGAGTGCGGAACAGCATTGGAAATTTTTGCCTAATTGGTATTTTCCCTATTGATTTAACCTATGTCGAACATAGACAAAATCATAGGGAATTCCTATTAAAATGCTTGATCTGTATGTTAAATACTATTACAATAAAGAACATGAATAGTGTTCATTAAGTTTTCAATTACACATTTAAGGAGAAATTATGAAAACCGTTGGCGATAAAATCGAAAAATTTGCTATGACTGGTGTTAAGCCAGGACAACCTGAAGATGCGTTCTTCGACATTACAGACGAGACCTGGGCAGGTAAGTGGAAGGTAATCGTCTACTACCCAAAGGACTTTACGTTCGTATGTCCTACTGAAATCGTTGCTTACGATAAACTGGCTAATGACTTCCTGGACCGTGATGCTATCCTATTGACTGGCAGCACTGACAATGAGTTCTGCAAAGTTAGTTGGCAGAAGGCACATCCTGATCTACAAAAGATCACTCACTTCCAATTTGCTGACACACAGCGTGGTGAACTTAGCCTGATTGAGCAACTTGGTGTATTCTATGCACCGGCAGGTGCCGCACTTCGTGCAACATTCATTGTTGACCCAGATAACGTTATCCAGCACGTTACCGTTAACAACTTGAACGTTGGTCGTAGCCCAGAAGAAACTCTGCGTGTTCTTGATTCTCTCCAAACGGGAGAGTTGTGTCAATGTAACAGAAAGATTGGCGAAGCAACCTTGGGTTGATGTATGATTGGGTTGGGGATAAATAAAGTTGTAGTTCGCGGGATTGCCGTCCCCAACTACTCTAATGCTTACAAGGAGCAATCAGCAATGATATTTATTCCCAACCGTTACACTCGTATCTATTATTCTATTATTGAACGAGCACAAACAAGATTACTTCCAAAATCTGTTTATACAGAATCTCACCACATAGTTCCAAAGTCGTTAGGCGGTAGTGATAACTTTGATAACTTGGTTAGACTAACTTACAAAGAACACCGTATATGTCATAAACTTTTAGTTAAAATGACAGAAGGAGTTTATAAAGGTAAAATGGCGTATGCTCTATTATTTTTCAAAGTTAGTGAAAATGTAAAACAGTCATTGGTAAAATCGTTTAGTGATTATCGTAAAAACTTTGTTCCTATAACAGATGGGACTGTAGATAAATGGATATCCAAGGAAGAAGAAATACCAGAAGGATTTTACCAAGGCTTTTCTCCTGCTACGATTAAAAAGCACGGAGACGGTAATAAAGGTAAAAAATGGATTACTAATGGCACAGTATCTTATCAGATAAAGGATGATACATTGCCAGAAGGATTTTATTGGGGACAAGCAGAATACCATAAAGAGAAAAATAGTAAATCATTACAAGGAAAGTTAAACCCTATGTATGGAAAGACAGGACAACAACATCCAGCATACGGTTATAGACATCCAACTGAAATGATACAACATCTTTCTCTATCTAAACAAGGAAGTAAGAATCCTATGTATGGTAAACTGCCCCATAATGCCAAGTCCATTGAAATAAACGGTATTTTATACAAATCTGTATCTGAAGCAAGGCAGAAAACAGGTTTGTCAAGAAGAACAATAGAAAAACTTTACAAGGAATAATATTATGATTTGGGTTGATCAACTTAAAGAAACGATTCCGGATTACGCAAAGGACACACGACTTAACATCGATAGTGTTATAAAACGAAGCACATTAGAACCTGATGTAGCAGAAGCGTGTGCATTGGCCGCGGCGTTTGCTACCGGAAACACCAAACTTTGGCTTTGGATCCAAAGTCAAATTAGTAATCAAACAGAATCTGTTGCGGCTGTAACAGCAGCCAGTCTTATGTCGATGAACAATACCTGGTACCCATTTGTTGAAATGGCCGACGATCCACAACTAAAAGGTTTGCCGGCCCAGTTGCGAATGAATGCTATTGCAAATCACGGTGGGACTACCAAGGCAAATTTTGAAGCGTTTAGCCTTGCCGCAAGCATTGTGGGCAAGTGCCATTTCTGCGTTAAAGCACACTACGACACACTCAAGAAGGAAGGCTATACTGTAGAGCAATTACGTGACATTGGGCGTATTGCCGCAGTTATGAACAGTGTTGCAAAAGTATTAAATTCTTAAAAGTAATACTCAAGTAGTAAGAAGAAACCCTCCTTTTTGGGGGGTTTTTCTATTGCACCAAATTCAATTTGGTTGTATAATACATACATACTGAAGCACAAAGGAGCACAAGATGGAATACACACTCTATCGCATCGTGGACCGCAATGTTGATTATGATCGGGTGGTCATGCACATGACCGACATGAACGGTATGTATTCGGATCGCTTCTGGGACTTCGGTGCTGTCAGCGTGTTTGATGTTGCCAATATCCTCGGTGTTTGGGAAGAGCGGACTTTCAAGACCGATAGCATCTCCAAGACTGAATTCATTCGCAAATTCGGCCGGAAAGTGGTTGCGTTCTAATCCAAAAGGCCTTATAATACATATATAGACAGCAACACACAGGAGCAGACGATGACAACCGTAGCCGAAATGATCGAATGGATGCGCACCTTGCCCCAGGACGCTGAAGTTGAGTGCGGTGTTGAAGTCATCAGTGGGTATAGTGCCTACATGACCTTCAGCCCTGTGGTGATCGACTACTGCACGGTGTTTGACTACAAGAGCCAAGACGACCGGGCCAAGTATCCTGCTCGAGCTGGTAAGACTATTGTTCACATTGAAGGAGCTTGATATGACAGTCTGGATAGTGATCCGCAACGACAAGATCGATTCTGTGTTTCTCTCACAAGAGCAGGCACAGGCACACGTCAACAGCACTAAAGGTTGGAACCTTTGGAAGATCGTAGAAAAAGACATTGAAGGAACATTGGTATGATGAGCAAACGAATTCTAGAACTCTACCGACAAGCCCAAGTTCCGGATACGGCTATTGATCCGTCAAACAACATGCCCTATGAGACAACTCGATTCAGTGCAGACAAGTTCGCCGAGTTGATTATTGAGGACATGCACAAAAAGGTAATCGCAAGTATTCTAATCACCGATGTAGTCATGGAAGAAAAGGGTCAAGTGCCCACTTCCGAAGACTACATCCGAGCAATCAATAAAGATTTTGGAGTTGAAGAATGAACGAACGAATGCTGGCACTTTACCGTCAGGCTTTTGTGCCTCACACAACGACTTGTCCGGATAACAACATGCCCTATGAGACAGTTCTTTTCAGCACCGAAAAGTTCGCCCAGTTGATTGTCAGGGAATGTGCCGATATGGTTGATCGTGCTATCAGCGATGGCGGAGTAGATGGTCGTATTTTAAAAGAACATTTCGGAGTTGAAGAATGAACATCCAAACCGTAGCAGAAAATCTGCGTAACACAATCACCGGCAAGGAAAAGATGCTGGCCCAACAACAAAGTACTCTGGCATTATCGTATCTTGGTCCTACTCCACCAGTTGGTGCTGAAATGGCCTGTGTTGCTATTATTCAGTTCCTCGAGACCAACATTGACGAACTCAAGCGTATCTTGCAGGATGTGGAATCCTGTGTCGCAAAGGATGTAGAACAATCGTGGCGTGACAACCCCGACCGTATGGGCGGACAGTTTACAGACGAAGAAATCAACCGTGGGAGTGCATGGTGATGAAATTCTTTCAAGAAACTACCAAGTGGAATGACAACATTCCTAACGGCATCTACTTGTTGAACGACAGCAAAACCAAAATGTATGCGTTTATTCGAGCTGGTTCGAAAAGCGTGTTCAAGTTTAAGAATCCTGTTCAAATTGATGCTCGTGGTAGGACCTTCAAAGAAGTGCCCAACACGTTCAAGTTCAGTCTTGAAGAACCTGTTATGGAAAATCCCCGTTGGGAAGTTCAAGGCAGTAAGGGCGACAAATACATTGTAGAAAAAACTGACAATGGTTTTATCTGCACCTGCACTGGCTTCAAGTTTCGTGGCAAGTGCAAACACATTGACAGCGTAAAATAAGGAATTAATCATGGATAAACCGTGGCAAGTTATTGCAGATCTCGAACGTCATCCCAGCCGACTGAATAAGGAAGCTATTATTCAAGTTCAAGCTGAAGCAAAAAACAATGAATTTTTTGAAGGTGTGCGTTTGGCCATGGACCCAATGATTACGTTTGGTCTTAAGGCTATTCCTGAGAAAAAGGATGCAGATGGGCCCGGGCTGACTTGGGACGTTTTTAGCCTTGTGGTTACGGGTTTTGTTACCCGTGCAGTGACTGGTAACTTGGCACGTGATATGGTCAATGACCTTATGAAGTCTGCTACTAAGGAACAATGGAACAACTGGTACCGTCGTATCCTTATTAAGGATCTTCGCTGTGGTGTGAGCGAAAAGACTGTAAATAAGGTAGTAGAAAAGAAATATGAACACTATACTATTCCTGTATTCAGTTGCCAGCTTGCTCACGATAGTGCTAATCATGAAACGAAAGTCGTGGGCCGAAAACTTATCGAAGTTAAGCTCGACGGAGTTCGAGTTATTACAATCGTCTATCCAGATGGGCGGGTGGATCAGTTTAGCCGCAATGGCAAAGAACTTGTGAACTTTCCTCTTATCAAAGAACAGTTTGCACAAGTTGCTCGGGCCGGAGGCATCAACGAGCCCACTGTATTTGACGGTGAGGTCATGAGCTCCAGCTTTCAAGATCTGATGAAACATGTGCATCGTAAAAGCGATGTCAAGACTGATGACGCCATCCTGCACCTGTTTGACATCGTTCCTTTGGCTGACTTCGAAACTGGCAAGTGTGCTACTCGACAGGATCAACGCAGTCAAATGCTGGAAGTGTGGCATTCAACATGGGCTAACGTGATCCCTAACATTACTGTCGTCGGACAAAAAAATGTGGATTTGAATACTGCATTGGGGCAACTGCAATACAAAGAAATCAATGCTCAAGCTATTGCAGGTGGCTATGAAGGCATTATGATTAAGGATATTGATGCTCCATACGAGTGCAAACGCACCGTGGCGTGGTTGAAGCTCAAGCCCTTTATCGAAGTTAGCTTGGAGGTTATCAATGTTGAAGAAGGCACTGGCAAGAATGTGGGGCGCCTCGGAGCTTTGGTTTGCTCCGGCGTTGACGACGGGAAGACTATCACCGTCAATGTTGGTAGTGGCTTTAGCGATGATCAGCGAATTGAGTTTTGGAATCTTCGCGGTGAGCTTATTGGTAATGTGGTTGAAGTGAGAGCAGATGCGGTTACACAAAATCAAGATGGCACTTATTCGCTACGTTTTCCGCGATTCCTCCGGTTCCGTGGCTTTGCGGCTGGTGAGAAAATTTAATATGGAAAAAGGCGCCCTTAAACATTTAATCTACGGTGGCTTAGAAGAAATTCTACGTGACCGTAGATACTACCATCATAGTAGTGTAGGCGAAAATTATTGCCATTTTACAGACGAAGGTAAAGCGGCTGTGGCTGAATTTATGGGCGCCATGGCTTATAAAATTCTTGCCGCAGAAGAAGCGGATCTGGAACGCAGAGCCAAAGAACAAACTATGAAGGCACTAAAGCAATGAACGAACGAATTAAAGAAATTACAGGACAGGTGCTAGACGAACTAGTGCCCGAAACTTGGGTAGCGTTAGGCTACGATAAAATCAAAGAGATTCAGTATCGTACCGCCGAGCTGATTGTTTGGGAATGTGCTGATGTTTGTTCCAATGTGTTGGATTATCATGCTATTTTAGAAAAGTTTGGAGTCGAAGAATGAGTGAAGGTGATAGAGCAGGCTTGTGGGCCATGGCATATCTGTCGATAGCATTGTTTGCTACCTGGTTTAACATCATCTTCATTGTCGGTTATCACATTAAGGAATGGTTTTTATGAACGAACGAATTAGAGAACTTGCTGAACAGGCATCACATCAAAGCCCAGACGGTTATCCTGTAACGATTCCATATAGCAATGATTTTGTCATGAAGTTCGCCGAGTTGATTGTCAAGGAATGTAGTCAATTACTATTTGATGAATCTGAACGACTCTATGCATATTCCAATGAATGTGATAATATGCGTCACAGTGATGAAGCCGAATTGTGTGCAGAAAAATGCATGGATAATATCAAAATGATTGAAGAACATTTTGGAGTTGAAGAATGAAAGTATTTTGGATGAGTTGTGCAGACTGTGCAATGAATGAACCCATGCAACCCTGTGAAGCCTGCCCTAATAGGAAAGCACAAGGACTATGAACGAACGAATTCGAGAATTGTGGGACAAGGCTGCTAGAGCCACAGCCGCATATCCAAGCGGCCAAAATAATTCTTGGGAAACTCAGGTCAACTTTATGGATAAGTTCACCGAGTTAATCGTTAAAGAATGTGTGTTTATTTCCCGAACGAGCACAGATGGATTCAGTGCCGGTCGACGAATGGAAGAATATTTCGGAGTTAAAGAATGAACGAACAAATTGAATTACAAGGTGCCACAGCGCACGAACGAAACGATTGGTTACGCAGTTTTCTGCACCAAGGTGTATATGAAATCACATTTACCAAAGTGGATGGGTCTGCACGAGTAATGCCTTGCACACTTAAAACAGATGCTATGCCAGCGCCTGCAATTAAGGAACATCATTCTACTCGCGTATATAATCCTGAAGTGCTAAGTGTTTGGTGTGTAGATAAACAAGAGTGGCGTAGCTTTAGGGTTATGAATGTCACTTCGGTAAAACAAATTGGCGTTTGATAATCATAATGCTTGCAAATTGCCAGACGCTAGTGCATAATAGTTCTATCTGCGCTATGCAGACTTAATTAAGGAAAAATATGTTTACCATTGAATCTAAAACCGCAAAGTTGATGACTGCCCTCCAAATGGGTGAGTCCTTTACCCAAAGCCAAGCTGAAAAGCGTTTTGGTATTAAGAACATCCGTGCTGAAGCTACTCGCATTCGCCAAGCAGGATTTGCAGTTTATGCTAACCGCCGTGTTGCAGGTAATCACGCTCGTGTTACCGAATACCGTATGGGCAAGCCCAGCCGCGAATTGATCGCCGCTGGTTATCGTGCTTTGCGTATGGGCTTGTAATACTTAATATATTACAAAATAACCCGCCAAAACGGCGGGTTTTTTTGTTGACCGAAATTACCAATTCTGCTATAATAATGAAATAGCGTAACAAAACAAGAGTTGCAGAATGAGTCAAGTTATTTGTTGGAAAAGTGATACCGACGGCAAGATTTTTGAGGACAAAAAGAAGTATCAAAATCACTTGCGTAAACTTGCACGGGTCCGCCGTGAGCGTCGTCGACTAGAAGTTGAAGAAGGTCTCAAAGACAAAATCTGGAGCGAACTCTACGAGCGTGAACAAACTATTGAAGACTGGGCTTGCATGGTTATCAACCATCAGGACCTGTTCTGGGCCGAAGCCGCCGCGGGCGATCGTCACGACTGGGCTATTGTTGGTAAGACACGCAAAGGTGTCACTTGTCCTATTCCGCGACTGCTGGAGTTCACTGCGTTCGATATGCGTTGGAGCGACAGTGTTAGCAACACCCACAGTTGCCCGCACAACGGTGTTACTAACTTCAATCAACGTTACAACCGACAACAAGGCAAGAACTTGCCTGAAGGTTATCCAGGTTGGCAAGGTCGTGTTAATTGGATTGTTGCTTGGCCTAAAGAGTGGGACGGGCACTACCTTGGTAGTGACTTGTTCGCTAAAGGCACATTCTGTACCGGACGTCAACGTGCTCACACTGGCACAGGAGGCGGCGGTGGAATGCGTTACAGCGAAAAGCACAAGTGCCATGTTCAAAGCTTCGGCTACGACTTCCGCATCTATGCCGCAGACTGGCCTGGCATGCATCGCTACTACGATAAACAGCGTATGTGGGAAGCTCTAAAAGCAAAGGAAAAGGTATGATTCCGGACGAACACAAAACCAATATTGTTACCAATGGGATTCAATTTATTCGAGCCATTACCGAAGCCTATGGTAGTGAACAAGGCATGGTATTGTGGGAACAGATTGCAAGTGTGCTGGACCCCGACGTTAAAGGGCAGATCTTTTTTGCCATGGTCACGGGCGGTTACAACAATCAAATTCTGTTGCGCGGATATTACGTGGGCTCCAACAAAGTAACTATGATTAAAACCATTCGAGCTGTTGACAAACGCAATTTAGGTCTCAGAGAAGCCAAAGATATTGTCGACGCCATGGAAGGATCAGGGCGTCATCAAATTATCGAAGTCGAGCATGAAACTTATCTATACAGTTGTCGCGAACTGCGTAATGCAGGATTCATTATATGATTTTAAATTTGTTTATTAGCTGTCTAAATTTATACATTGCCAAGATTTGCTTTGAAACCAAAACCAATGTGTGGGGTTGGGTAAATATTATTCTCAGTGCAATAAACTTGGCGCTTTTTTTGAAAGAACTACTATGAGCGAACGCGAAGAAATCCATGTTTATTTCGAAGGCGTCAAAGAAGGCATTTGGCGATTTGCTTGGTGGCGAGATGGTGTTCAATATGTAGGGACCAGCGGCACTACACTAAAGCAGGCACTAGCTGATGTGGACAAGGAATGCAACAAACAAATGGAAGGACTTCCTAAATGACACGTAAATTTATCATTGGCCTACTACTGGCCTTTTCAGCAGTAACTGCGTCGGCACAAAACGCTAACGCCACACGGTGTGCAAAGCTAGGCGAACTAGCGGGTTCTATTATGGAAGCACGACAGTCTGGTGTAGCATTTACTAAACTTATGGAAGTTGCCAATGGCAACAGCCTAGTAGAAGCGATTGTAGTCGAATCGTTCAAGGTTCCGCGGTTCAATACTGAATCTAATCGCCAACGTGCAGTAACTGATTTTATCGAGAAGGTCGAAGTGGTTTGCTATTCTAGTGTAACTTCAAAAGGTTCGGTATGAACGGCTTTCGCAAAATGCAACAACAGTTACAGGAAGCAGGCTGGTATGTAGCGTGGGCATTGCCTTGTTGCCAAAGTTGTGCGTGGGAATCGATCCCATTGGAGCATGAGGACGGCCCGTTCAAAGGACAGGACATTGACTTAGATCGTGTGTTGTTCAATCACGAACAAGATTGCCAATTGGAATGTGAATACGATGAGGAAGCAGACAAGTATATTCTGCCCGAAGGCATGACAGAGGATGACTATTCGACGTTCCCCCATACTACACCCGAAGAACAATCATCTTCTTTGTTTTCATTTAGTGCAACAGAACAGGGCGTAAAAAACCTTATTAGTGTTTTGCCTATTATTAAGGAAGCTGGATGCACTGTTCGTTGGAACAAAAATCCTAATTCAAGAATTCAGATTATTTGGTAATCATGAAATACTATTGGATCGGTCACTGTAAAGAAGGCAACTCGGACAAAGTTTGGGGCCTAATCAGGCTTACTGGCGATGACGAGGAATTTGGCTACCGCACAAATAACTACGTGGCCTTTTGGGGCCGCCGCGGCAAAAAGCTACAAACTAAAATCCACGAAAACATTGACCGTTGGGATGCAAACAAACTTTGCAATAAAAAAGAAAATCGGGGTTATAAGTCAATCGACTCAAATCGTTTAGATGAAGTATACCCAGGGTTCGAAGAGGATCTTCAAAAGACTACAGTTTGGGCTCTCTTGAGTGTATAATAAAACTATGAAAATAAATGTAATCAGTGACCTTCATTTGGAATTTGGAGACCTCACCCTACCCGGTGGGGATGTTCTTATCTTGAGTGGAGATGTTGTCGAAGCTAAAAATCTCAAACTAGCAGACTTCACGCCCGAGATCATTGCGTTGAATGAACGCACGGGTGTGAAAAGTCATCGTTACATGAAATTTTTCTACGAAGAATGTGCCAAATATAAGGATGTCATTTATGTCATGGGCAACCATGAACACTATGGCTTTCGCTTTGACAAAACTTACGATCACCTTAAGCAAAGTTTGCCTGCTAATGTCCACCTGCTGGAAAAGGAATACATTGAGCTGCATGGCACTGTGTTTATCGGTGCTACATTGTGGACTGACTGCAACAACGCAGATGCCATTACTATGTATACTCTTAAGCATGGTATGAACGATTACAGGATCGTGCAAAACTTTTACCCAAAAAAAGGTCTGTATCATAAGCTGACTCCTGAGTTTACTTACTCAGATCACGTCAAGGCCAAGCAGTTTATTGACCAAACAGCTGAAAAATTCAAGGATCGCAATATCGTTGTTGTTACACACCACGCACCCAGTAGACTTAGTATCGACGAACGGTTCAAAGCTGATCTGCATATGAATGGTGGGTATGCCAGTAACATGGAAGAATTCATCATGGATCATCCTAATATTAAATTTTGGACTCATGGACATACACATAACCAGTCCGACTATATGATTGATCAATGTCGCGTAATCTGCAATCCAAGAGGCTATGCAGGATACGAACAGCGATCAGTTGACTTTGATCCAACCGTTGGGTTTGACATCTAACGACTTTTAGCCTATACTTGCGTGTAGGCTTTTTTATGACAAATACAGCTAAAGGAAGAAACAGTTTTGACGCTAATGTTGGCGGGCAAGTAGTCAGCTTCGTAAATCGTAACGTGTCTGAATACGCTACGGAAGCAGGCGGGCCTAAGTTCGACTTGGTTCCTGTGACCAAGCATAAGGACATCATGTTGAATGTTGCCCGCTTGCATGCACAACAGGAATATGATAGAATTATGGAGCTGGTGTCTGTGCTACAGCGGCAAGCAGACAGCATCAAACGTAGACTAGAGTTAACTGACATGGTGCATGCGGCACAATATAGTTTTCAACTGTATCATGGGCAGTGCTATTGGTTAGTTCATGATTCTAGAAAAGATGCTATCATTCTAGAAAGGCATGGACCAAAAGAATGGTTTACAGGTGCCCCCAAATCATACAGTTATATTTGTAAAGTAAAATGGCTAGGAGATCACACTTGGCAGGAGATAACAGATGACGAAACAGACTAATACTTCAGATGCGATGTGGGCATCAACTTCGACATGGGATATATCATCTATAGATATATCTAATACTAATATTTCATTGGGCAATTATACAGACATACTCAGTATTGGCATTAATGATTTTGGTAACTATAACTATACTAATGGCAGTGGACATTTGACTGGTGGCAGTGGACATTTGACTAGGAAAATGCAAATCGACGGAGATTTAGAGATAGACGGAGTTAGCATGAAAGAGTTCATGAAAACTGTTAATGAACGCTTGAACATGTTAACACCGAATCCTAAATTAGAAGGAGAATGGGAAGAACTTAAAGCACTGGGAGATCAATATAGAGCACTGGAGCAACAGATAAAAGACAAAATGAAAACTTGGGAAATTTTAGAAAGTGAACCTAAACGTTTCAAATGACAAGTATTCAGTCAAATGGTATGCTCACTTAGCCAAAGCATTAGAAGCTAAATTTTGGTGCATAGATACATTTGGCGATGCGTGGGGAGATGCCCATTTGGGTGTTCCAAATAATGTTGGCATGGCTTTTCATTTTTTCAAATTTCATCGTTTGAATCATGCCAATTGGTTTATGCTAAAATACAATTCAAATTTTGACAGTAATTCAAATTAATGCTATAATATGATTATGGGTAATAGTGTTAAAATCGATGGCCAAAAGGTCAGCACATACGAAGCAATTATTTGGGCTTCGAAAAATTTTGGTCAGGATTCAATTAAAGTTGAACATGAATTTCCAGGGTGGCATTGGCGATTTACTTTTAAAGATCCTAAACAGGCAACATTATTCGCATTGAAATGGATTTAATAATGCAACAATTTTTGAATAATTTAAGTTATTTCATTTATGGTGTAATCTTTGGATTTTTTGCACATCCAGTATATGTTATTATTAAAAAGATAATCGCCGAAGTAATTAACGCAAAAAACGAATGGCGTAAACCTCCTGAAAGATAATATGGCTAAATCTCCTACTGTGCATAAAGATAAACTGGGTCGCGAATTAGCTGTGGGTGATCCAGTTTGTTATCCTTCTTCCAATTCATTATGTATTGGCACAATTACCAAACTTAATAATATAATGGTTAAGGTGCAAGAGATTAATACCAAATCTTATCGTGCCGCAAACTATCTCAAATATCCTCACGATGTTATTAAATTAGACGGTCCTGAAGTTACCTTCTATGTGCTAAAACATACTAAGTCCTAAGTATTACAAAAATTTCGGTTGTCCGAAATTCTCCTTTTTGCTATAATATACATATTGAAACACAAAGGAGCAAAGATGAAAGACGTTAAGATTACTTTCACTGCAAACGACCTGCAGGGTAACTCCAAGGTTACGTCCTATCACGCATACCTGAACCAGAAGGACATCGCCAAGCAAGCGGCGGCTTTCGTAAAGTCGGGTTACCCCTTCACCATCGTGTCCAGCTACACCGGCGAAGTTCTGGCTCAAGGTTGAACATTTCGGAGTCGAACAATGAACGAACGAATTACACAACTTGTGGAACAAGCCCGAAAGTATGCCAACGAGTATGTTGAAGATGAAGTTGAAAAGCAATTCTATAAAAAGTTTGTCGAGTTGATTGTGAAAGAAACATTACAGGTCGCTCGTGCCGGTATAGAGTTTGGCGATGGCATGGAAGATGCGGTTTACAAATATTTCGGAGTTGAATAATGACACACGGAGCGATGAGTCCAAATGACCCTAGTCCAGTTCCTATGAAGTATTCCAGTCTGGAAGAGGCGCAATCACACGCTGATTTGATGAATTCGTTGATTGAAACTTGGAAAGAAAACCCCAAAGGATTTTGGAACAAAGAACATTGGAAAGTTAAACCCGAACCTTGGGTTGTTAAGGAATTGAAATGAGTCAAGAATTTATTCGTAGTCAGATTGAGTATTACAGAAAAAATCTGAACTGTGGTCCGAGTCGTGATTGGAATCAGATTCATGGGTTGTATCAATACTACAAAGGATTGCTGAAATGAATGAGCGAATTACACAACTTGTGGAACAAGCCCGAAAGTTTGCCAGCGAGTATGTGGAAGATGAAGTTGAAATGCAATTCCATAAAAAGTTCGCCGAGTTGATTGCTCGGGAATGCGCTAAAGAATTGCGTGAGGCAGAACAGGAAGCGGATCGTGCTTATAAAGCGAAAGAGGTCAAAGAACGCAATACCTTTGATGGTTATGATTTTGCCGATATGTTGGAAGAACGATTCGGAGTTGAAGAATGAGTTGCGACATTAATCCACCACCACCAAGACAGAGATGTGAAGGGTGTGGGCCGTTAATTAATGGGAAACATACAAGTATTGTTTGCAAATTTTTACAATGGATTGATAAACATTTCGGAGTTGAACTATGAACGAACGAATTAAAGAACTTGCTGAACAAAACGGCTTCATTCATAAATGGCAACCACCAGGAGAACAATATGAAAAACTACAGACTCTTGAAAAGTTCGCCGAGTTGATTGTTAGGGAATGTAGCGACTTGTTTGAAATAGAGTGGGGCGAAGAAAAACTAACTGGCAATGATGTTGGTTATGTATTGAAGAAACATTTCGGAGTTGAACCTTGAACGAACGAATTAAAGAACTGTTAGGTAAAGGCTACTCACCTGTAGCAATCGCTATGGATTGTGGCGGGCCAGTTGGTACAAAAGAATACTATCGTGTTCTCAACGAATTAGATCCAAATCGACCTATAGGTTGTCCTTATTGTGGAGAACTTTGTTTAGGTACTGGCGATTGTAATTGTCGGGAAGATTGATATGAACGAACGAATTAATGAATTGCTTCTAGAGGCTCATAGACAAACCAAAGGTGGCATCTATAGTGGTCATCTTTCTGACTGGACAGAAAAATTCGCCGAATTGATTGTGCAAGAATGTATGCGAGAAATTCGTCATAAGAGTTTTGAGTTATTGGACATAGATTTTTATCCTCACTATCAAGAATTATTGAAGAAACATTTTGGAGTTGAAGAATGAGACTAATTGATAAAAAACTAAAAGCAAATCCAGAAACATTTGCTCCTGAGTTGGTAGTGACCGTTGCACTCCCTGTCCAAACAGAAGATGAACCCACTGTTCATAAAACTTATGAACAATGGGGCAAAGAGTTTTTAGATTTAATCGGTACAAAGGCTAAAGAATGAACGAACGAATTCGACTACTTGCTGAAAAGGCTAGAAAGTATGCCCGTGATTATGTAGCAGATTGTAAGCATTATGGTTATTACATGGAGCATAATGAATATGAACTACGGTTTGAAGAAAAGTTCACCGAGTTGATTGTCCGGGAATGTGCCAGAGTGTATTGGAATATCGACAACGGTGAGACACATACAGAATATGTTGAAGCGTTAAAACAACATTTCGGAGTTGAAGAATGAACGAACGACTTCAGCAATTGGCGAGAGAGGCTGGGCATTTTGAGTTTAACAAATGGGATTACTTTGATATTGAAAAATTCGCTGAGTTGATTGTCGGGGAATGTGTTGAAGTTTGTAATAGTTGCTCACAGTGGGCCGGTCCAGATGGAATTTCAAAAGAGATCAAAAAACATTTCGGAGTTGAACTATGAACGAACGAATTGAAAAATTTCTTGAGGACGCTACAGAAATCTATGATAACCCGAACACTGGTATCAGTAGGGCCGTTGTAGATTATAAAATTTTCGCCGAGTGGATTGTTCGGGAATGTCTACATATTATAGATGATGAGGGTGCAGGAGAGGGTGGTTGTATTCGTGCAATGATTCGTATTCAGGAACACTTTGGAGTTAAACGATGAATAAACAAGTCGTGTATAAAGGCATTATCCTTGCTAAAGGTAGCAAAGCACTAGAGCTCTGGGAAGATTGGCAACGAGAGAAAAAAGATCGCAACGCCGCGCAAAAGAAACTGGATCAACATATGAAAGAAGTTGAACAGCGGTACCGAGATCTATTAGAAAGATATTAATGAAAGTTATAAAACTCGATAAACGCTATAGAGCATTCAAACAGCATGGTCATACTGTGGGACTAAGATTTGAGATTTTTAGTAGTGAGTGTTCAAAAATTGAAAATCATCTTTATGATTTGACAGGTGATCGGGGATGGCGTATGCAGTCGTGGACCAGCTTTTTTCTTAAAAAGCCACAATACGGTGTGTCCCCGTATCTAATTACGATTAAAGATGAAAGTTTATTGACTGCTATCTTGCTCAAAAAATAAGTGGATACCTTCAATGACCAACTATGCAGAATACTTTGCCAGGGAACGCTATCAACCAAAATACCTAATAGGCGACAGGGTATTTGGCCGATTCGAAAAAATGCCATTTATTGCAAGTGTGGGCAACGATAGGTATATCAGCGACGAGCGAGGTCCTGAGGTAATTGTCCATTTAGACTTGCCATTAATGACAAAAAATGGGATTCGTAGTATACTTACAGTCAAGCACAAAGACATTCGTCCTTTGACCAATTTCGACGATATTGAAACTAAGAAAAAACGTAAATGACAACTACTGCTTACATGATCCGATCAAAAAAGTCCCCTGACACATTTGTTCGGGGAACACCATTTTATCATCATTTTACTGTCAATGGGCGCATTTTTAGTTCCTTAGGCCAAGTAAGAACATTTATTACAGGAGTTATCAATGATAAGCATTTTAACGGCGATCTGGAAGATTGGGAAGTGATCAACGTTGAACTGCGTGTATTGACTGCAAAACCAGTTCACGAAGTTATCAAACCAGAACGACTATTGTCTTTGCTGACCAAAACAAATTCAAACTAATAGAATAAATGACCTATAGAATCGAACGTAACCGTTTGCGATTGCGTGTATCACGTTTAAATAAACAGACACTAACAGAAGAGGATTGTTCTGTTATTGACGCTTGGGTAGTTGAATTGAATTTAGGTCGCCGTATCTCATGGGACATTTGGAAAATGAACAACCCTAAGTCTGTTGGACTATTTTTGCTAAAATGGGGATGATTCATGAGAGTTTACCAAGTTGCTGGATATCCACGTAACCATTATTTTGTAAAAACGTTTAGTGAACTGTTGGAAATTGTGTCTTGGGCAAACCGAAATAGTGTAAAATGCCTGCACGAATCTAGCACCATGTATGGCTACGGGTTTAGTGTTAGTGAAAACTTTGCGTGGTTCGCATTAAAGTGGCTATGAACGGTTCCTTGCAAGATACGATCTCGATTAAAATTTCAAATCGACATCGTAATACCTACAATCTAGTTACCGGAATAAATGTTTGCTGGGAATGGACTTGCAAACAGTTTGGTCTTCCAGGACAACAGCCGTCGGGATTCAGATGGCAGTGGGATACTCGCAACACTTTTTATTTTAGAGATCCTGCAGATGCTGTGTTGTTTGCGTTGAGGTGGGCATGAAAGTAAAAGACAGACATAAAATAGATTTGATTATTGCAACTTTGCAAGACAAGTTGATGAACTTTATTGGTGACCGCCATGACGGCCACCGTGTTACTGCTGACTCTTGGGCTGTTATATGTTATGTCAAAGGTCACTTTCCCAGCTGGCAATACAACGGTGTGTTACCATTCGACGATGTGTTATTGTGGTGCGAACAACACTTTGGCAATGATTGGATTTGGAATTTTGAAACCATCTACTTCAAGCACGAACGCGACCGCACTGCATTTATGTTGAGGTGGGCATAATGTCACATACTTTTGTAGTTCCTTTTGAGACCCAAGAAGATTATGATCGTGTTAACGAAATTCGTGCCTGGCTAATTCAAAATGTTAATAAGAAATTGTGGAATGTTCACACAACACAACGGTCTAAAGTATATGAATTTATTTTGTTCCGTAATAAAGATGCTACAATGTTTTCGTTGAGGTGGGCATGAGTCCTGATTGGAAATATCACATCGCCCTAGAAACACCAGATTGGTATGACGTACAACAGTGGTGTGAAGCGTATATTGGGGAGTTCGATCGAGATTGGCACAAGTTAGGAATAGATCCTGCTGAATATGTTCTCGAAGGTAGGACAAGAACCGTTTGGTATTTTAAGCAACAAAAACATGCTGTAGAATTTGCATTAAGGTGGGCCTGATGTTAGTAGATCCGAAAGTTTTGATTACTACACTTAGGAAAATGATTCCGCAATTAATAGCAAATGAGATTGTGGGAGTTCAACCTATGAATATACAGCCAAAAGTACCAGAAACTTGGCAGTCATATTTGAGTAGATTAGGTAATGGTCTGAATGGTGTTGTTACTAACAAATATATCACCGAAGAAGATATTGTAGAAAACGCACAAAAATACATGCAGAGCAAATATCCCGGACCATACACAGTTGAATCCTGCTACAACGCTGAAAAGATGAAAATGGATCTGCGTTTAAAGTTTGACGATCCTAAAGAAGAACTAATGTGGACGTTGAAGTGGTCATGAAATTTTGGAACAAAGATAAAGATGTCAGACGCAGATGTTGGACTAAAGTTACACGCCCCAACGAATTTACCCACGGTAATCGAGATTTAAAAGTTTGGTGTCAGCAACAACCAAGCACGGGCAAGTTTTATTATTATTATGGCACCGATAGCTGGTGGTTTGAACGCAGTGAAGATGCTATGTTCTTTTTGTTAAAATGGTCATGAGAAAACTTAAAAAAGAATTATGGCCCCATGTTGTATCCATAAACATACAACATACTCATGAGTATGACACAATGACTAATATAGAAGAGTGGCTTGGCAAACAGCTTGGGTGCTTTAAGGATAAATGGAATTGTGTCTATAGATACAACGGAACTGATTTTTATTTTCGAAACGAAGCTGACGCCGTATTATTTGCATTGAGGTGGACATGAGCACTATTATTACATTACCGCGTGATCCAACCTGGAAACCATTGGACTGGGCTAAAAAAAATTGCCCAAGTTATATCACCAACGATCTCCACCGTTTTGAATATCAAGACGGACAGGTTGCTTATGATATTCACAAGATCGATTACTATTTTGCTAACGAAAAAGATGCTACGCTTTTTGCATTGAGGTGGTCATGACGTATACGCTTAACCTCGCTCAGCTACCAGCTGCCAAGACTGTGGGTTTTTTGGTATGGGTAGTCACTAACCAAATTGGTAACTGGGATTCCTTGGCCAGATTTATAGCCAGTGACGAACAATGGTATTATAGGGAAACCATACCATTTGAATGCACTGAGCAGGAGGCACTATTGATTATGCTGAGGTGGGCATGAGTTTTTATAGGATGTTTCGGCACAAGATGCTAACGGATAACGATTCACTGATAACAACAGGTGACGTTGTTTCAGTGGAACATGATTGGGTAAAAACTTTTGTTCTACTACCACACAGAACAATTAGTGGTAAATGGGTTTGGTTACGCACTGTGTATTGTCGCAGAGTTTGGGTATACACTGGGTTTGTGGATGAACCAGAAACACAGTATGCTGAACTTTTTGATGTATTAGGCGAGAAGTGATTATACATACTTACGACGAGTATTGGAATGAGGGCTGGGCAGTTGCCGCCTTCCCTACTCCCCACAAGGTGGACCAAATAGTTTCTATGAAACAATGGTGTCGCGATTCGTTTGGCCCACCTGGTGATCGCTGGAAAGATAACATTATATACGGAGAAGTTTGTTTTGAGGATCGAAAAGATTTAGCATTGTTTGTGTTGAGGTGGACATGAAACGTTACAGTTATCAATACATCTTTGATGTCGGTTTGAATTATAAGGTTCTGGAAAAAGAAGATCAGGCAAGAAAGTGGTGCCAAGAAAACTTTGGAAAAGAGAATACAGACCGTTGGGGACTTTATATCGACGGATTTAATTTTAAAAACAAAGACGATTACCTTTTGTTTATATTGAGGTGGGCATGAGCAAGTTAGAGATTAAAAAGCTATTCGAAATTCGCAGAGGCCGTTACTTACCTTGCGGCCTAAACATCATTGAAAAACTTTGGTGGCGATTCATGCCCGGGATTGTAATCAATGTAAAATGGCCTGCAGGTAATATCATTGTAGATCACAATGATCCTCGTTGGTGCGACCTTGGTGGAGCTGTATGGGTAGACTTGGGATTCAGTGCCGATCCAAACGATCATTACAGACCTTGGATGGAAAAAAACATAGGTCGACAAAAATGGGACTGGGACTGGGGTATGGCAGATTGCGATGCCATGAACAATCGATTAACCATTAAGATTCGCAAGAGCAAGGCTATGTATGCTACAACAGCAGTAATGAGGTGGGCATGAAAGAACACGACTTATCAGAAGAATATTATCGAATAATGGCAGAAGAAATCCAAAAGGAAATAGATAACTCTGTTATGTTTGATATACTATTAGAAACAGGTTGGCATCCAGTGCGTGCGAATCGAAATCTAAATTTTAACAAACCATTGTTAGACAAAGTAAGCACATGGTTAGCCAACAGTTGCAAGGGTAAACATCATAAAAAATCGCACGATGAATATATTTTTGAACTGTATGAAGATGCAGTATTGTTTGCATTGAAATGGTCCTGACCGATGAAAAATCTGACTGCAAACTTATCCTATTCCGATCAATCAAGCAGAATTAATATCGTATCCGGAATCCCCTACGATAATATTGCTATTTGGATAGCCATCAGAAAGGCCAAAGACGAATATTTTAAAGGTGTTGCACAGGACAAATCTTCAGCGGACAAAATAAGCGACTTCATAAAATGGTTATTAGATACATACGGAATTTTGGTAAGTCCAGCGCAGGATGGTTACCACTTATCTCCAAAATTCGAAATAATCAGGCCTGACAAATATACTATGTTTATGTTAAAATATAGTTGATGAACATCGAAAAAGAAAACACATTTAGGGCATTAAAGGACGAACCGTTGTTAATCGAAAGCTGGCTATGTAGATTTGGTTGGCACCGCTGGGAAAAGTGGAGCAATCCATATATCCCCAAAGGCGGTTCGAACAATTTGCAAACTTCAAGCTGTGCCTGTTGCAACAAGGTTCGTGTATACTCTGTTAAAGATCAACACGGTCATTCAAAATGAAAGTAAGTTTTTGGCATCACACGGCAGACTGTCAACCCGAACAGTCTGGTTATTATCTCACCTATCGAGGATGGGGCATGGGCAGCAGAGGTGATGGGAATAGTGACCACGGTTATCTCTACTATGACAAAAAGAAAGACGTATGGCGCGACTATCAATCCATGGGCAGTTATGCCATTGTTTACTACTGGACTGATGCCACCCCAGATAATTGGGTTGAAAACGACACGCCTGTATACGCTCGAAAAAAATCTCAAGCACAAATGCACCCTGCTGAGCAAGAAGCACTTGCTGAGTTAAAAGAAGCAATCAAACGTTACGAAACAGTAAAGGCCTTGTGTGCAAAATGAACTATAATTGGGACTTCAACGAGTGGTGGACCCAGCATATGGTTTTGTATTTTTCTTTGGCGAACTGGAAAATTAAAAGATCCCTACTGCCACGAAAATGCAGATTAAGCGGCAAAAAACTTTGGATGAAACAGTGCATGTATGGCACCAGAGTAATTACAGGCCCAGGCGATCCTGTTATAGAACACTATTGGGTTGATCAACAAGAATTTATGTGGCATAAGCTAAAATACGGTTATTAACATGTCAGTAATTAAACTTACTCAAGATCAATGGGCATCTATTTTAGTTAATCTTAAACAACAATATATTGACAAGCCATCAGTGTTTTTAATCAGAGACACTATGCGTAGAGAACTGGGCTTCACTGTTCGGAATCATCGTTATTGGAAACCCGCAGAAGGCACAGCCAGTTACGATGGTTACGGTGACTATATACAAGAAGTTCACTTGGACTTTTACAGCGAAGAAGCTGCTACAATGTTTCGATTGAGATACTTATGATCGATGTAATGAAGCCATTCAAAGAAAACAAGTTTGTTGTATTTGACCATAGCGATGAACTGTTTGAGTTTGATGATACCAAATACAAATACCGTGTCATTTTCGGTGACATTTCGTATTGGCATGATCATCATGATAATATTAAAGACTGGTGCAGACAAAACGAGTGTCGATTGGTTGGAATTTCTATAGACATTCCCACCGACGATCTGTTAACATTGTTTCGCCTACGTTGGCTATAAACTAAAAACCAAACCCTTTCATCAATAAATATTTTTATGAGCAAAAAAGAACAGAAAACCAAATCCAAAGTTACCCTAAGTAAAGCCTCCAAGCGATTGGCAGCTACCATTTTGGATCCACACAAACGCGGTGCATTTATCCGCAGTCAATTGGATGCAGAGAATAGTGCATACATGTCTCGCTTTGCCAAAAGCAATCGCGACTCTAATTCAAATTGACAATAAAACATATTTTAGCTATAATTTAGCATGGCTAAAGTAATCAGTTCTAGTCCTCAACGAGGCACTTTTCAAAAGGAAAGTGCCCTCAAACGCATCTCCGAAGACCATTCGGCACATGAACTTTTAGGAATGTTTAAAACTCTAGCTGAACAACAGCAGGAAAAAGAACAAGATCCTGAATGGCAAAAAGACAATATGGAGTATGATTTACGAACCACAGACTGGATCTTAGAAAAAGTCCGTGCTAGCGAAAAATACGCACAAAATCTTTATGCCGCTATGTGCAATTGTGAGTTTCAAAAGAATGACGTTTGGCCCGTATTGAAAAATCAAATTTGGCATTGTAGTTGGCGTAGTGCAGGCGGGATCATTGCTAACATGCGGCAACAGGGCGATTACATCGATTGGTATTGTTCAGGCATTCGAGAAGCAGACTCCCCTGATAAGGGATATGTAGGAGAAGGAACAGTAACTGACGAAATAAGAGAAGATTTGTTTAAACTAGGTTGGATAGTAATCGAGGATTCGCAAGATGAGACATAATTATTGGAGTTGCAGCAAGTTCGCAGACTGGCTACGTGGAGTAGAAAAACCCAAAGCAGCCACATCCAATGGGTGGAATCAATGGCGCCAGGCTGCTCAAACTTCTCATCGAGTTCGTTATTGGCTTGCAGAAGAAGGCTTGGATAAATTGCAAAAATTTATCTTTTGGCCAACGGATCAACTGTATAACCTCAAGTATTACATTAACAACCGTTGGGTTACTCGAACTCATGCACTTACTGCTCATCCCCGGGATATTAAGCCAGGCGAGTGGCGCGATTTGAGCAACCGCTTTTTGCCTTGCTTGTTCAATGAGCTGGTTAATTATGTGGAAATTGAATTGGCATGGTTCCATATTGCGTGGGAGGACAAAGAGGCACGTATGAAATATAATGTGCCATTTTGGGCCACAGGATGGTTCCGCTGGCGCACTTGGCGTTGCCCGCAAGCTGGAATTGATAATCTGCATTGGCAAATTAATCTTAAGATGGATGAGGACTACGGAGTTAGCAAGGGAAGCGAAAATTATGGCAAGTCCACTCCGCAGGCTGAAAATGCTAAAGAAATTCTAGCCCTTTATACTTGGTGGACTGAGGTATACCGCAACCGTCCAGACCCTCACGATGCAAGTGGTTGGACTGAACTTTTTGAACGTAGACGTGCTCGTCAAAAGGCAGCGGGGTTGGATCTAATGGCTAGCCTCAATGAACCCGATGACCCAACAGAGAAAAAAGATGTCCAAAAGGCATTAAATATTACTAAGCATATTGAAGAAGAATATGAAAACGAAGATGAAGCTATGATGATTCGTCTTATCAAAATTCGCAACTCACTTTGGACTTGATCATGGAAACAGAATTCAATTTTTTCACTCTGATTCTGCAAATTATTTTTTACTATCTCTTGTTCAATTTTATTGCAGGATTCCTTGCAGGCTACTTTAAAAATCGCAACGAAGAAGTAGAAGGGCAAATCAGAGAAAAGATTGCACACCTTAACGAAATCATTCACATTGTGGAAACAGAACAGCATGGGGAAATTACCTATTGGTTCGATGCAGACGACAATGAGTTTTTGGGTCAGGGCAAAACATACGATGAAATTGTTGCACATGTTAAGAGCCGCTTTCCAGACCATGTATTCATCCTGAAACAACAGGAACAAAACTATCAAATTGGCGCTCCCGAATGGAAGCCCGTCCCAATCAAGCAAAACTAATACTTTTGTAATACTTGCTCGAAATTATCATTTATAGTATAATAAGTCATACTTTGGAAAGATGACAGCATGATTTACTTTAACTTCAACATCCGGAATCCGGGCTGGTGTGAACGTTTTGCCAATATCAAATGTTGGATGGGCGAAACGTTCGTCAAACACAAGTATTGGGAAATCCAAGTTATCAAAAATGATAACCTGCTCCGTGTTGAGTTTGAATGGACGGTCAAGCAAGATCATGCTGGTGTGAATCTTGAGTTGGGCTTGCTCGGATTTGAGATTCATGCTACAATTTACGATAACAGGCACTGGAATACCGACGAGAATCGGTGGATGACTTATGATGAAAATGGAGAGCACTGATGTTTGATTGGATTCGCGGGGGCAAAGACAATTCTACTAATCTATTACCTCATCCTGATTATGTTAAGCCCAAAGCAGAAAAGCCTGCCCAGGTCTACTATAAAATCGGAGTTGCTGAGGACAACCGTGTGAGCTTGACAATAGGGCTTAATGAGCTCAGAATGAATAAAGTGGGTGTGCAGAATCTTATCGATCAGCTCACTGTGTTTATGAATCAACTTCCGGACAACAACAATGACCATGCATCTTGAAGGCCCTTGGCTCAGCACCGCAGGCAAGCGTAAAGGCAAGCAGAAATTTCGTAATGCAGAAGAAGCTCGCAAAGCCCGCGAACTTGCGGCCGAGTGGGATAAGTTGAAATCCAAATGGGAAGTTCCTTCTAAGGAGAAACGTATGGGACGAGTTTTTGAACCTCTTAAAATGACGCTCGGTGCGCCCCCTGGGCGTGAATCTACCCAGCGCATTCCTAGTCGTGTGACTGAAGGCCACTCTACTGCAACTGTGCATAAAGTCTACACTGGCACCAAGGTCCTTGGCATTGCAACTATGCACAAGAGCAACGCCGTTCCTGTGTTTGCTGAAGAAGAAGCAATCGAAATTAGCAAGATGCGTCGTGGTTAATCCCAAATACAATTATTATGGCGTTAGTGGTGATTGGGCATGGCACTTGCCCAGTCACAGCCAATTTGAAAAGTATAAATCAAGACCTGCTATTTTCAGAGCCAGTGATACGGTATGGTTGCAAGGCCCCAAGGGCGGAGTTCGAATTATATATTCGAACAATATATTTCAATCATGCGGATACATTACACAAAACGAAGAAGCAATGAAGAAATTCTTTTGGGTCAAGCTCAAAGCAGAATGCCTTGTTAAGACATAAGTCTGAATTTGATTAAATATACTTTTTATAGGAGAAAAGCACTAAAGTGGCTAAAGAAGAAGGTATGAAAATGAACGGAGTTGTTACCGAAGTGTTGGGCAACGCCATGTTCCGTGTTAAGCTAGAAAACAGCGAACACACTGTTGTCGCATACATTGGCGGCAAACTTAGAAAGCATGAAATTAAGGTCATTGCAGGTGACCGCGTCGTAATGGAAATGAGCCCATACGATCTCAGCAGAGGTAGGATTATGTATAGGAATTAACCTATAAATACTTTTATGCAAGACATAAAAGACCTAATCCAACTAGTAGAAGCAAAAAGCAAAAAACAGCTAACACTTAATCGACTACCCTATACCCGTAGTGGCTTGGCTCCTGTTATGAGTAAAGCAACTATCGACTACCATTATGGGGACTTGGCTAAGGGCTATGTAGATCGTTTCAATAAAGGTGAGGGCGATGCCACCTTTAACGAAGCAGGTGCTTATCTACACAATATTTTCTTCCCACAAATGATGCCGCCCAAAGTGGGCAATAAGCCAGTTGGTGCTAGCGCCGCACTGATTAATCGCAAGTATGGCAGTTTTGACAAGTTCAAAGAAGCTGTCAAAAAGGAAGCAATGAAGATCCAGGGCTCGGGTTGGATATACATGAGCCGCACTGGTGAGATCAAAACTATCAAAAACCATCAGATCAAGACAGACATTGCCATGTTAATTGACTGGTGGGAACACGCTTGGGCCAAAGACTACGGCGCAAACAAGCAAAAATACCTAAATAATATCTGGCGTATCATTAACTGGGAGAAGGTTAATGTGCGTATCTACGCTGGAAAGTAAGGTTTAGCCAAATATCAAATAGTTTAAATCCCGATAAATAAGTTAAACGGGATTTTAGACTATGCCTTTTAACTTCAGCAATATCAATGTAGGTGCGGCTCCGAATGACGGAACGGGCGATCCGCTACGCACAGCATTTCAAAAGACAAACGACAACTTCGACACGATGTCATCTGGCGTGGCTAACGCAGAAATTTATGTTTTAAGCATTACTAGCAGTTACGAGTCATCTTTTAACTTGGCACGAGCAGTTACGTTTCAAGCCAACAACTACGTTTCGATTCCAGTTAATTCTCTTGGCAGCAACTTATCGTCCAGTGTTACTCTTCCTTTATCCAGCGGATCTGGCACTAATCAGACCTATGCTTATACGGTAGGAACAAACGTAACATTTACCTATTCCTCAATTATCGCAGGAACAGAAAAAGTTTACGTCCTTAAAAATTATCCCGACGGCATCGTCCGACAAGTTACATTACCTACTACGTTTAATAACAAAGGATCCAACGTGGCTCTTATTGCCGCTAACAGTGCGATGAGACTGCACTTTATGCCGATGGACACAACTTCGGCCAACGTATACGTAAATATCACTAACGACTAATATGAATGCACCGATTTGGTTAACACCCGCAGGAGACTTAGGTATTATTCCTCAACAGGAATTTTACGAATTTGTGCTGGACGCATACACTCCGGGGGGCGGTGCTCTCACTTACACTGTAATATCCGGTAGTTTACCTACAGGACTTGAACTTAGAAGCGACGGTTCTGTTATGGGTATTCCCACCGCAGAAGTTCAGGGTGTTGCGGCTGCTGTGGCCAAAATCACAACTAGCACATTCACTGTTAGAGCTAAAAATACAGCTAACAAAGTAGCAGATAGAACATTTAGCATTACGGTAGCAGGTATACTGCCGCAAATTATTACCCCAACTTCGACCAACTTGGGAACATTCATTGACGGCACTTACGTTGAGATAGACATCAACACTGTTGAGTCAAACAATTTATTAGAATCTGTTTTCAGTATTATTAGCGGAGCATTGCCCCCGGGGCTAAGTTTAAATCCTATAACAGGTGTCATTTCAGGCTTCTTAACACCTACACCGTCTGAACAATCGGCAGCTATTACAGGCTATGATCTAAGTCCTTATGATGTTTATACGTTTGATTTCTCGGGTGTTGATACTAGTAGAAACTATCAATTCACAATAGAAGCAGACAACGGCGTAACAATTGACACAATGATATACACTATCTATGTGTATGCATTGGATACACTAACTGCTGATAATGCAATTTTAACAGCAGATGATTCTGGATTAATTACAGCAGACAGTGCCCCGCCATATCACTTGCCTGTTATCCTAAATACAGATACCAGCTTGGGCAATGTTCGTCAAAATACAAGAGCAGATCTTCAGATACAAGGTAAAGACTTTGATGGCGACGAAATTTCTTATGCAGTTGTATCTGGCACACTACCTCCGGGGTTATCATTAAGCACAACTTACGGTTGGATTACAGGTGTAGTGCCTAGTGGACAGTTGGGGAGTTCTACGTATACTTTTGCCGTATCGGCTTACAAAACAGCATTGCCAGAATACGCAAGTGCGCCAAAAACGTTCACTATTACTATATTAGGTGAGATTAATGACGTTGTAGATTGGATAACTGATGCCGACCTTGGCATCATTTACAGCGGTGAAGTTAGCGAATTGGCAATTGAAGCAGTAAGTCCAAGCGGCAAGGTCTTGCTTTATACATTGTATGAAAGTGCTGGACGCTTACCTCCGGGTCTAACGCTAACAACAGATGGATTAATATCAGGCAGACCAGGATTTGAAACATTCATATTAGACAGTGGCGCAACCACTATTGATAATAATACCACCACGTTCGACCAAGTTTATACATTCACTGTAGCAGCTTACTCTTCAGGTAACTATGTTTTTGATACCAAAACATTTACACTTAAAGTTCTAAAACAGACAGTCGATCCTTACGAGAACTTGTATATCCAAAGCCTGCCTAGTAGGGAACAACGAGCTATTTACAATAATGTTCTGAACAATACAGACATCTTCCCAGAAAATTATTTGTATAGAGCAAATGATCCATGGTTTGGCAAAAACTCTTTACGAAGAAGTTTATTCCTAGCTGGACTTGCACCTGAATCTGCTAGTGCATATATAACAGCAATGACGCTGAACCACTATTGGAAAACAATGAATTGGGGCGCGGTCAAAACAGCTAGAGCATTAGACGATAATTTTAACGTTAAGTATGAAGTTGTTTATTTAGAAATTATCGATAGGCAAGTCGATTCGTCGGGTGTAGGACCAAACTTAGCAGTTACATTGCCTGCTAACAGCAGAAACATTAGCACTATCTATCCTAACAGTTTCCCCAATATGGCACAGCGTATTGAGGATGGCATTGGGTATGAGAACAGAGGTATATTGCCAGACTGGATGACCAGCAGACAAGCTGACGGCACAGTACTTGGATTCACCAGGGCTATGATACTTGCATACACTAAGCCAGGTCGTAGTGCAGAAATTGCATTTAGAGTCCAACAAGCTCAAGATGCATTTAAACTAGTAGATTTTACCATTGATAGATATGAATGGGATAGCGGCCTAAGTGAGCCATATAATAAGACAGCTAACGTGTATAAGACAAATAACTTTGTAATTGGTTCGGGACAGATCAATGCCAGCGTAACTAGCAATACTATCATAGGTGTTACACAGATTATTAACGGGCAGGGCAATATCAGCGGCACGTTCGGCACCAATGAGATCACTGGCGCCAATACATCCTTTAATACAGAATTGGTTATTGGAAGACCTATATACAGAGCAGATACCAATGTATCTTTAGGTATCATTACAACTATTTCCAATGCCACATCGCTAACAGTAGATACATTGGGCAGCAGCACGTTTAGCAACGTCCTTTATACAGCAGAAGTTAGCTCTACTGAATTTACATCTGAAGTTAAAGTCAATGACACTATTATTGTATTCCCGAATGTTAGATTGGGCACAGTCAAAGCAATCAATAGTGATTCTAATTTAACTCTATACGCTAACGCAACCGCAACGGTAAGCAACGTTGGGTTCACACATAACAGAACAGAACCTTATTCTACCCCAAGCAGCGGTGATAAATATCTTAAGTTTCCCCAAGTCGGAGTAATATCATAAAATGACCAGTCAAATTAATTATAACAACATTGACGGCACATATCCCGTTGCAGGACAGGATAATAGCAGTCAAGGTTTTAGAGACAATTTTACCAATACGAAGAACAATTTCCAAGTTGCGTATAATGAAATTTCGGATCTACAAAGCAAAGTATTGTTGAAGGCTCCCTTAAGCGGGCAAACTTTAAACAATGACATGCAAGGTAATCTAATTACCAATGCACTAACACAGGGTTTTAGAGAACTTCTTTACGATTTTGGTACTGTAAGCGGTTCGATTGTAGTAGACTTTAACGTTGGAACATATCAGACAATGAGCTTGGCTGGTAGCACCACTGTTACTTTTGCCAGCTTCACAGGCCTAAGTGGACAATTTGTTAAACTTAGACTACAAGTCACAGTAACAGATGCAAGCTATACACTAACACTAACTGGATCCTTTAATAACATTGGTGCAATATCCGGTGCTGCATCTAACACTATTAGCTTTGACGGTCCAGGCGTTTATGTGTTTGAAATTTCTACTACAGACGGCGGAACAACTTTTAATATTTCGGATCTAACAAGAAATTACGATACAGTTCAAGGTGGTAATCTTACTGTAACTAGGAATATTGGAGGTTCAGCTACAGCCGGTATTACTATGACTGTGGCTAACGTAGCAGGTGTTGCCGTTGGTAACATTACTGCAACTAACTTTATTGGTACTTTTGTTTCCGCTGGCTCTTCAGCTACTTTTACAGGAAACGTGAATGCCGGCAATGTAATTACAACAGGTGTATTTGTTGGTAACATTGCAACTGCCATTCAACCAAATATCACATTGCTAGGCACACAGTCTGCACTAAGTGTAAGTGGTAATGCCAACGTTGGTAACTTAACCGTAACAGGAATCTCAGACTTCTGCGGTGGCGACATGTATGGTGTTCAGTTTGCCAATGCAGTTAACAGCGGCTCTACTAGCTTATATAGTAATGTAGGATTGGCTGTAGTTAACCCAACAAGTTCTACTATTGCAAGTCACACAATCATTATGCCAGCTACAGCAAACCCAGGCCAAATTATTAGAATTGTGTTTGCTAACACTGTGACAACGCTAACTCAAAGTGGCGCTGGTTCGGACACTGTGAACGGTGGTATTACAACAGGCAATACGTCCGTTGGCACTACTTGGATCTATTATAAGAACGATAACGTAAACAGCGGAAACGGTGCTTGGTACCGAATCGGTTAATAACTGTTGACTCCTAGTAACGAATTAAGTATAATAATTCATACTAGGAGTTTTCATGACTAAACATATCGACCTCGAAAAATATCAAGACTTTGTTCAAGCCGTAACTAGCGATGCCAGCAACGACGTTGCCGCAATGATTCGCCGTTTGCAAGAGCTAGACAACGAACCAAATCTGAACATTAGTCTACTACTGACTGCCGCAGTTGGTCTGGCAAGTGAAGGCGGAGAGTTTGATGAGATTGTAAAGAAGATGGTGTTCCAAGGTAAGCCATTCACCGAAGAAAACCGTTTTCATATGAAGCGTGAGTTGGGAGACATTATTTGGTATTGGATCAATGCTTGCCGCGCATTGGGCTATAATCCTAACGACGTCATCGCAGAAAACGTAAATAAATTAGAAAGCCGATATCCCGGTGGGAAGTTCGATGCTTTCTATAGTGAAAATCGTAAGCAAGGTGATCTATAATGGACTTCAGGATGAGTTTAGAGACTTACAAACTCTTGCAAGAAATGTATACTTACATGTGTGACGGCAGGATTTATTTGGCACGTGAGTTACTAGAGCAAGTCCTGGATATAGACACCAATAAAGAAGCATAAGGAGAAACAATATGCACCCACTTACTCCAGACTTATCTCAGTTGAAGGACGACGAACTACACAAAAAGATTCACGACCTTACAACCAAACTGCAACAGTCTTATCGTTTCGGTAACTACGAAATGGCGGGGCAAATCCATATGATGCTAGAAGATTACAGCGCAGAATCTACTAGGCGACATCAAAAGCTGCTAGAAGATATGGCAGCAAAGAATAAGAAGTTTGACGATATTATCGACATCAAATGAAATATGATATGTATGGGCAAGCTCATTGCGATTCCAATGAGCTATGCGATTTGTTATACGTAAATCCAGATCTCGACATTAGTAATTTTCTAGTCGATGATCCTGAACGTTATAACAAATCGGTGAGGATGCTTTACGCAGACTTGCCCCAACTAAAAGCATACAAAGCAATTGATTTGTCGGGCATAGAGGAATTTGATTCAATTAATCAGAACCGCTGGCATATGCCCAAAGAATACAAAGAACTAGATATTGCACAATGGCTTTTGGACCAATGTAACAGCGAAGCAGAGCTACAACGTGTAGGACAGGAACTATTATTGTATCAGGATCGTAATTTGTTTGACCTTTTGCGATTTATGAAATATTTGGTAGACACACTTAGAGAAAACAAAATAGTATGGGGTGTGGGGCGAGGTAGTAGCGTGGCCAGTTATGTGCTATACCTAATAGGTGTGCATAAAATTAACAGCATGTTCTACGACCTAGACATAGGGGAGTTCTTAAAATGAACAAGTTATATAAAACAGCAAACGGGCAGAAAATTGATATGGAGCGCATGCGTCTACAAAACGAACAAGCACCTGCAATTGGTAACATGCATGTCAATGCCCGCGGCGATGAAATTGATAGTCAAGGCAACATAGTTCGAACACGTAATGACATTGTGCGTGATTCTTACAAAAACAAAATTCAACAAACGGACAACTAATATGGCAATGGAGAATCCTTTCAACGAACCGTTGAAATTCAAACATGTAAACAAAATCAAAGGCGTAAAGCCAATCAATGATCACGTTCTAGTTACGGATATGAACTTTGGTCAACGAACACTAAGCAGCGGTATTATCCTGATGGGCGATGACGGCAAAACTGACGGCATTCGTCCGCGTTGGTGTAAAGTGTATGCAGTGGGACCAGATCAGCAAGACATCCGTGTTGGCCAATGGATTTTGGTAGAACACGGACGTTGGACTCGCGGCATTCAAGTCGAAATTAATGATGAACAATTTACTTTACGTAGAGTAGACGCTTCTGCTATTATGTTAGTCAGTGATCAAGAACCTGCACACGACGACAACATCAGTTCATCAGTTCACGCAGAAAAGAAATCAAGGGAGTATTTCTAATGAAAACATATTCAGCAGTAGTCGAGCAAGATCCAGATAATCCAGAATCTTTGATGATTCAATTTCCAGATGAGATTTTGGAAGAAGCAGGTTGGCATCCAGGTGACCAACTTGTTTGGCTAGTTGACGAAGAAAATCAAACTGTCACTATTCAAAAGAAAACTGAAAATGAATGATTACAAGTGCAAAACTTGCAACAAATTTTATTCACCCGACTGTAGTTTTAACCAAGGGCGCTGCCCATACCATCCACCTATGATTAATATTCAACCTAAAGATACAAGCAAGGGACATTTCTATGTTAGCCTTGTAAAAAGCGCAACACGCATTGCCGCTGGCATCAGTTTAATTTGGCCGCAAAGTTTAATTCTTGCTGGTCTATTTCTTATTGCCGCAGAAGTATTAGGCATTGTCGAGGAGTTAGTGTAATGCCCACAGTTACTACAGAAGTCGAGGTCGATGTTGACCTTGACGACTTCTGCGACGAAGATTTAATTGAAGAATTAGAACGCAGAGGCAAAGGGTTTGAAGTTGCAAGTCAAACCCCAACTGAACTGGTTAATAAAATATATGAAAAGCGTAGACTAGGTAAGAACTTTGATCGAGAATTAGATGACCTTATCTACATTACTACTGGCAAGTTTTTATGATTTAAACAAAACATGTCAAATCTTGTCAATGTGATAAATATTAGCATGGGCATCATTTATAAAACAACAAACTTACAAAACGGTAAAATCTATATCGGTAAAGCCAAGACAAATAATCCAATGTATCTAGGATCGGGTTCTATTTTAAGAGAAGCCATTAAAAAATATGGCAGATCCATGTTTTTGAAAGAAATATTAGAAGAATGTGACGATTGTTTATTGGATGAAAGAGAAGTTTTTTGGATTTCGAAATTCGACTCAACTAATAGATCCGTCGGTTACAATATTACAAAAGGCGGGACTGGCGGAGATACTACCTCTCAACACCCAAATAAAAATAATATCATTGAAAAAAGAGGAACTAAGATAAAGCAATGGCACAAATCTCTGTCAGAGTCTGAAAGAAATAACAGAGCCAAAAAAATAAGTGAATCAAAAAAAGGAAAAAGCAACGGTCACACTGGATTTAGGCATTCAGAAGAGACTAAAAAGTTAATTAGTGAAAATCAGCCCAATAAAACTTTGGAATGGAAGAAATTACATGAAGCTGCAATGTTAAAGAGACGCGGGGTATCACTAAAGGCAAAGTTTAAACCTGTTATAGTAAATGGGACAGAGTATCCATCAATACATTCTGCTATGAAATCTTTGGATATTAAACACAGGGCAACTTTTTATAATAGAATAAAACGTGGAATTATACAAATAGAATACAAATGAATATTTTTAATCAAATCAAAAATCTCAAGAATGAAGGAAAAAAAATTGGTATCGTATTTTCGTCATTCGATCTTCTACACGCTGGGCATATTGCAATGCTTTCAGAGGCAAAAAATCATTGCGATTACCTCATCTGTGGGCTACAAACCGACCCTACCATTGACCGTCCAGATTCGAAGAATCCACCTGTACAATCTATTGTGGAGCGTCAAATACAATTGGCTGCGTGCAAGTATGTTGATGAAGTTGTTGTATACGCCACCGAACAAGACTTGGTGGACCTCTTACTGATACTGCCAGTTGATGTGCGTATACTGGGCGTAGAGTATGCAGACAAAGAATTCACTGGACGTAAAGAATGTGAACGTCGTGGCATCGAAATAGTGTTCAACGGCAGAGATCATAGTTTTAGCTCTAGCAGTCTACGCAAACGTGTAGCCAGCGCAGAAGCAAACAAACGAACAAAGGATCCAAACAAATGAGCGATGGCGGAAAAGGTTCTACTCCAAGACCATATAGCGTAAGCCAAGAACAGTTTGCCAATAACTGGGACGCTATCTTTGGTAAAAAGTCGAAAGAACAGACAGTTGCAAAGTATGACTGCTTCTGCTATAATTGCAATAAGGACAGAAAAGATGAGTCTGGTAATTTTCCATATGTGTTGACCAGAATGATTGTTTGTCCTGAATGTGGCAATAAACGTTGCCCACATTCCACAGATCATAATTTGCCCTGCACAAACAGTAATGATCCAGGACAACCTGGTAGCAGATATTAATGACATTAACAAAAATTAGATTGAATAAGAGTAATAGACTCTTACGTATTGGTTTTGGTAAAAACGACGGCAGATGGTTTGCTAGAATCGACCTATGGTGGGTCGGATACAGGATTACACGATGAAAGAACTTTGGACTGAAAAATATCGACCTAAGACTGTGGACGAATATGTATTCACAGACGAAGGAGTTAGAAATCAAGTTGAGCAATGGATCAAAGAAGGCAGCGTCCCGCATCTATTGCTACATGGCCCTGCAGGCACAGGCAAAACTACATTGGCCAAGGTATTGGTTAATCAACTTGATATCGACGGCTATGACTTTTTACAAGTTAACGCTAGTCGAGATAACGGTGTTGACTTTCTTAAGACTAAAATTGAAGGCTTTGTCAGCACTATGCCGTTCGGGCATCTTAAAATTGTGTTGCTGGATGAAGCAGATTATCTAAGTCCGAACGCACAAGGACTATTGCGTGGACTGATGGAAACTTATCAATCGCAGGCAAGATTCATTCTTACTTGTAATTTGGTTCATAAGATTATTACACCGCTTAAGTCTCGTTGTGTCGAACTGCACATCAACAAAACAGATCAAACTGAGTTCACTGCAAGAGCAGCTACTATTCTCGTAAATGAGAATGTGGAGTTTGATCTCGACACGCTGGATAACTATGTGCGAGCAACTTATCCTGACTTGCGTAAATGCTTGAACTTGCTACAGCCTAACAGCACTACAGGCACACTGATTAGTCCTAGGGAAAGTGATACTGGCACTGCGGATTACAAGTTGGCAATGGTTGAGTTGATGAAAGCTAACCGCATCAAAGAAGCACGTAAGTTGCTATGCAGTCAAGCAAGACCCGAGGAGATGGAAGACATCTTTCGTTGGATGTATGACAACTTAGACTTGTGGAGCAAGACTGAAGAAGGCCAAGACGAAGCAATTGTTGTTATTCGTCGCGGTGCAGCAAATCATAATTTAGTTGGCGACTATGAAATTAATCTTAGTGCAACACTAGTGGAGTTGAGCAGAATTGAACAATAAAGACATTTACTTGGTAGCTTACTACCATATCAAGCCCAAGGATCCCAAGCGGACTAAAGAAGCAGGCTACATGACTGATCCTGCTAATATTGACTACGACGAATCCATAAATATTACTAGAGGGCTAAAAACAAAGGATGAGTTGAATGCAAAAGTTATTTTGAATTTAACTAGTCAAACAGTTCGCAAAAACGGATTCAATGGCAACACTGACTTCCCTAGTTTGTTAGCACACTATCAAGAAGGTTATCCCAAATATATTAACCCCTTGTTAGCACAATTATACCCGGAGCAAGTCGATGCAGATGTCAATGTACACAGCCAAGAAGAAAAAGCGGGAAGTTGATCCCAACGCACCTCCCAGACCTACACTTCTTGGACATGAAAAAGAAATGAAAATGTTCCGCCAACAATACAAAGATATGGCAGATCAAAATATTCAACAAACTATAACTATCAAAGCACTGGAGCGCAAAGTGGCAAGACTACAAGCGCAAGTAGATGGTCTTGTTAGTTATGTAAATCGATTTACTAGATGAAAAACAAAATTATTTTAACTGACTGCGATGGTGTTCTACTAGACTGGGAATACAGTTTTGACGTATGGATGCGACAGCATGGCTTCAATAAAGTTGAGGGTGGCAATCTAAAATACAATATTGGCAAGCGATATGGTATTGATAGTGAGCAGGGCAGGAAGTTAATTAAGATTTTTAACGAGTCTGCATTTATGGGCTTTTTGCCTCCTCTACGCGATGCAATGTATTATGTTAAACGTCTGCATGAAGAACATGGCTATGTATTTCACTGTATTACTAGTTTAACTAAAGACGAAAATGCACAAGAACTACGCAAAATGAATCTGCGTAAACTGTTTGGCGAAACTGCGTTTGAAAAGTTTGTATTTCTAGATACTGGTGCTGATAAGGACGAAGCGTTGGAGCCTTATCGAGGATCAGGCTTGTGGTGGATTGAGGACAAAATTGTTAACTGCCAAGTTGGACAAGAACTCGGCCTAAAGAGCTTACTGATCGAACACGGGCACAATATGGAATTCGAAGATCCAAATATTCCTCGTGTTAAGAACTGGCGTGATATTTACAGTCGAATCGTAGGGGAGTGATAAGCTCCCCTTACGATATCAAATCTCCTTATAAATTTTAAGAACTTCGACTACAGCTGGGTGACGTTGGATATCTCGTCCGGTTAGTTCAACGCCTGCCACATATCGACAGTTTGCATAACTTTCTACAAGAGATTGAAAATCTAATAGACCATTGTCAGGGTCCTTTCGATCTGCTTGACGTGTGTCTCCGGTAACAACCATCTTGCTAGATTCGCCTAAACGTGTCAACAGCATTTTCATTTGGTTTGGTGTCGCGTTTTGCATTTCGTCTGCAATAATCCACGAGTTTTTAAATGTCCGTCCACGCATGAATGCCAGGGGAGATATCTCAATCATTTGTTCATCTAACATTCGGGCAATTTCTTTTTGGTCATAATATTCAGCAAGAACATCAAACAAAGGTCGGGTCCAAGGTTCCATCTTTTGATTAAGCGTCCCTGGTAAAAATCCATGCTGCTCATCATCTACTCCGACGGCCGGTCTGGTAAGGACTAGTTTGGTAATCACCCCCTCTTTTAATGCCTTAATACCAGCTAACATAGCCAACATTGTTTTACCCGTTCCTGCAGGACCAGTAGCAAATACGATTAGTTTGCTGGGGTCTGTCAGAAGGTTAATATACGTTTCTTGATTTAGAGTTTTTGGAAGTAAATGAACTTGACGCTTTTTCGTGTAGTATGATTTAAGACTTACTACATTATTTTCTACTGCTTCAGCCATGTAGGCTTTGCGATTTCTCTTTGACAATGTGTCCTCCTAGTATAAGAGAATAGACAGAAGTGTTGTTAGCAGACCGACTAACAACTTACGGTCTACGTAATATTTACAGTCGTAAAGACCCAGCAATCATATCAGTTAATTATTGAATCTACGGTATAAGTATTAGGCTAACCTGAAAAAAACTGTCCATAAGAATACCATGTAAATACTGTGTATTCGACTTATGGAGTAACATGATTTCTATCAAAAAATTTTTAGCATCCGCTCTTTTAATTCCCGCACTAGCATTAGCATTTACACCACCCAATGTAGTAAATGTCACTGTGGGATATGCACCCGGTTCACCCAACGAAGTTTCCTTCAGAGGTATGGCAGCTATTGTTGAACGTAACAATAAAAACGTAAACTTTGTTATCACTAATAGACCAGGCGCAGACGAAGTAGTGGCATTAAACTGGTTCATGAAGTTGCCAGGTGATGGCGCTAACTTATACATCTCAAGTCAGCAAGGTGTGTTTACTACGATTGAACATTGGTATGCTGACCAAGTAAAATTTAACCCATTGGATATGGAGTTAGTAACTACGATTGCCAAGAGCCCATTGGCTATTATTGCCCACGTTGATAGCCCGACAAATACTCCCCAGCAATTAATTACACGTTTGCAAAAAACAGACAAGCCAATTACATTCGGTGTCGGTGCAGGGGCACACAAGTTATTGTTTGAGTATATGATGGACAAGAGCAAGGGTAACAGTAATCTTGTTAAAACAGCATTGTATAAAGGCCCAGTTCAAACAGCACAGGATGTTGCCAGCAATCAAATTGAATTTGGCATTATGCCAGTCCCAGCTGCATATCCATTATATAAAGCAGGCAAGATCAAGTATATTGGGTTGGCCAGTGAATATAAATTAGAGCAATTGCCCAATGTGCCTTTGCTTAAAGACACTGGTATTCCGGGTGCCAACATTTATGGCGCATGGATGATTGCATTACCTCCAGGGACGCCTAAAGAGATTATCAAATATTATCAAGACTTATTTGTTCCTGTAATTAAAAGTGCAGAAGCAAAACAGTTCTTTGATAATAACTTAATGATCCCAGTGCCTGCAGAACAAAGCCCCGAAGGCGCTAAAAAGTATATCATGAGTATTAGGGAAACTTGGATTCCTTATGTAAAGAAAATGAAACTAGATTAACAAGCTATGCTGATTGACAATAATCTATATTCGTATACTGCCGGTAAATTCTGCCTCTATTCACCTGGATTAGATAGATTTTTATGGGTGCATAACGATTTAGATATGATCTGGTTTTTAAGTGCAGCAGTATCATCTAAAATTGCAGGGATTGTGATTAGAATTGATACTGCTACAAATCTTCAGCCAGATCTCGATAATTATGTATGTTATAGATATACCATGTCAACTTGGCCGACTGATTACAATTTTTTTGCAATATCCAAATTAATGCCTTATCGACCTTATGTTTACAAGGGAAGTTTAGTTGAATATCCAGATACCGATTTAACCGAAGAATTAACAGAGATAAGAAAATTTTTGTATCTAGGTAATCTACTTAAAAATTATTTTAATTTTAGCGGGGAACCAAAGTTTTTACGATATGTAAATGAAATGAATCCTCACATTAGAAGTTTAGCTAGTCAAGAAATTTACAATATAGAACGTGAATGTTATCAGATACTTTATTCAGAAGTTAATGCAGATAAAGCAAAAGTTCTAATAGAACAGTTGTTGAATAAGGAATTATGAAAAAATTAATATATGTTGCTTCGTCTATTATTAATTATGTAGATGCAGATATCGCAGATACTATCAAATTCAATTATGATATTGATATTAAGTTTTGGACAGGTGCTGGATCTTTTAGTCATGCTAGATACGGTCAAGAAGACCTTTGCCCATTTAAAATATCAAACGGTAGTATTATGCCGTGCCCAACTTTGGATTTAACATTTGAAAAAACATTCGAAGAAATAACAGATGCAAGATCAATTGAGCTATTAAATCTTTGTAGAGAATCTAATAAAAAACTGGCGGTATTTTGGAGCGGTGGTATAGATAGTACAGTTATATTGGCAGCTATAATAAAAAATTGGCCAAAATCTGATTTAGAAAGAGTAGAAGTATTTTTTAATCAAATAAGCATCATTGAAAATTATTACTTTTTTAAAGATCAAATCTTGAAAAATAATCTTACCTGTTCTTATACAGTTGATTACTCTTTTCAAATCAATGACAAAAATTTATTAGATAGCTATATAGTTACAGATGGCGAGCCAGCTGATAAATTATGGTTTGTAATGGCTGGATTTTCGTATGCAAGGAACTACGGAAACAACAGTTTAGAACAATCATGGTGGTCACAATTTAAAAACCTAATAGGTTACATAAGTTCTTTTGTTGGAACTGAAACTGCAATAGAATTCTACAATAAAATAGGACTGGCTCTTAATGAGTTCCCCCATGTTATAACTGTGGGCCAATGGTTTTCGTGGATCAATTACAACTATTATTTTCAAGGCCATATATACATGGCAAAATGGCAACCGCATAAAGATAAAAATTCACAAGATTGGAATAATTTTCAAAATTTCTACAAGCCTTGGTTTTTAGCAGAAGATTATCAATTATGGGCATGGGGTAAACATTCTCAAAATAGATATAAGTTTACTAACTTGACAGACTATAAAAAAGAAGCAAAACAATATATTTTCGATCTCACTGGTGAGAATTTCTATTATAAATTTAAAACTAAAAACGGTAGCGACAAGTTTAGATTAAATCCAACTCCCATGGAAGATGTGCTATTATTTGACGATGGAACCAGCATTGGCAGATCGGATCCAAATTTAAGTCAGATCGTGCGTTCTTACTTGAAATAAGTTTGACATAAATATGTTATCATGCCAGCAAACATAAAAAACATCCTGCAAAACATTAAAGAAGTCTACATGACTGACAGTAGCCTGGACACGCTATTAGACTACGAACGTGTTCTGGACGAAATCGACTTATATGCTTACAAAAACTGGAAGCTGGGCGAGTTAGTCGAAGGCCCAGTATACGAAAAGTATTTTGTAACTTGCACTTGGATGTATCCTTTCCGTCACATGCCTGATCCTGCAGGTGCAGAGCGTTTGCTAAACTATGGCTGCGAAATCAGCTATAAGCGTGATCACTTTGAATACCCAATTACAGTAAAAAGTCCAGACGACTTTGTTCCTGGATCTAAAATGCCCAAGCTAGTTAGCAAGCCTGTATGGTTAGTTACTATCACTATTCCCAAGAAGCTGATGAGCGACATTCAGCAGGGCAGTATTGAACTAGAAAACGAAACACTGGATGCAGATGACATTGAAACAGCATACGAACAAGGTATGGACGACGATGTTAACAAGACCCCCGAAGAGCAACAAAATGCACAACAACCAGCACAGATACCAGCAATCTAAACAATTAAGCGAAGGACTAGAATACGGCGATTTAAGACGCCTAGTTCATCCCAAGCTACACATTGATCAATTCAAAAGCAAGATGGGCGAAGATGCTGATATTATGCTTTTGAGCTTTAAAGTTGGCGGCAAAGAACCAGCTACGGATCTAATGAACTTCATTGAACGTGGCTACGACTGGGTGCTTGACGCAGATTTAAGTTCGGGAGAATTAGATGACGGTGAGTATCTAGTGTTTGTGGAAATGGATAGAACTCCAGAAACTGTTGAACAAATTGAAAAACTGTTAGACGATCTAATGAATTTAACAGAGCAGGATATTGCAGAATGGCGTTTCCAATATCGCAAAGATCCGCAAGAATTTGAAATAACCCCAGATAATTTACGCAAGTATGTGCCCATGACTCCTAACAGCTATATTTCACGTTTTGGGGAAGAAGAGCCAGACGAAGTAGAGGATGAATTAGATCCGGAAGGGGACAAAGAACTGGAAGCTATGCAGGAAGCTGCAAGAGTTACAGTAAAGAAAAAAGCCCCAGTTAATGACTTTACTGAAAGTCTACGAGTAGCCGCTGGTTTAAGATAACCAAAATTCTATAAATACTGTGTCTATCAAGGAGCACAGTATGTCAGACGGATTCGATTTTGAGTTCACGTTAGATCAACTCAAAGCAATAGTTCCAGGGAATCCACACATTGATCACTGGTATGAAGCACTTTGCAAAATTTTACCAGATTACGAAATAAACACCAAGCCCCGTGTAGCCGCTTTTATTGCACAATGCGCTCACGAGTCAGGCGGGTTTAAGTTCATTAAAGAAAACTTAAACTACAAGTGGCAAACACTTCGTAAAATATTCCCTAAGTATTTCCCCACAGATGCGTTAGCACAAGAGTATGCTAACCGTCCTAACAAGCAAGAAGCTATTGCTAACCGTGTATACGGTGGACGCATGGGCAATGGTCCAGAGGAAACAGGCGACGGATATCGTTATTGTGGTCGCGGCCTAATTCAACTTACCGGCAAAAACAATTACGAAGCATATGCAGCTAGTTTAGAAATTAGTGTAGAAGAAGCATGTGAGCATTTGTTAACATTCGAAGGATGTGTGCAAAGTGCAGCATGGTTCTGGGAAGCTAATAACTTGAACCAGTGGGCAGACAAGGGCGATATTATTACTTTAACCAAACGCATCAACGGCGGAACAATTGGATTAGAGGATCGTATCAAGCATTATAATCATGCATTACATATACTAGGAGCACACTAATGTGGATCTTACATTGGTTACCAGATGATTTTCTAAACGCCATAGTTAACGCAATCTTAGCGTTAGGCGTTATATCAACATTGTTGAGCTTTTTTGTTATCAACAAGATACTAAGACTTATCCCAGCTTTGGCTAGCTACTACAGACTTATACAAGTAGCCAGCGTATTAATTTTAGTTGGTGGTGTTTATCTCAAAGGTGGATACAGCACAGAGATGGAATGGCGGGAACGTGTAGCAGAATTAGAAACTAAGCTAGAGGAAGCTAAAAAAGAATCTGGCAAAGTTAACACTGTAATCGAAACTAAAGTTATTACTAAGAACAAAATTATCAAGCAAAAAGCTGATACGATTATAGAGTATGTGGACAGAGTTATACCTGCGCCAGCACCAGCACCAGCAGCAGCAGCACCTACTGCGTCTGGAGAATCTGCACCAGCGCCTGTGGCTAGCAACGCAAACATGTGTGTCAACTTGCCACAAGAAGCAATCGACGTTCACAACGAAGCCGCAAAAATGAACAAGGCTTTAGAGCAAATGAAGAATGGAGCTAAGAAATGAAATACCTGTTACTGGCTTCTTTGTTTGTATTAGCTGGATGCACTACAGTTGTTCCTGTCAAGCAAGAATTTCCTGTCGCACCACAGATTCTATTAGAACGCTGCCCCGACTTGATGACTATCGACGACGGTAAAAACAGTCTCAGGGATATGCTAAAAATTGTTATTCAAAATTATGCCTTATACTATCAGTGTGCAGAGAAAACACATGGTTGGCAAGATTGGTATAATAATCAAAAGAAAATTTATGATAATGTAAAATAAAAGACCACAGGAGCTAACATGTCAGATAAAAAAGAAAAAGAAGTAAAGAAAAAAGACGAAGATTGGATGACTAAAAAATGGCGTCCCATGATGGCTATCATGTATATGATCTGCTGTCTAATGGATTTCGCAATCTTCCCAATTATGTTCACCGTTGTTCAATTCTGGGAAACACAAGCAGCTAACGATGCGTTCCGTCAATGGGTGCCTATTACACTACAGGGCGGTGGACTATTCCACGTGGCAATGGGTGCGGTATTGGGTGTAAGTGCATTTGGCCGCACGCAAGAAAAGATTGCAGGTGCATCGAATGCGCCAACAAGCGGTGTTCAATATCCTGTAAGCAATACTCCAACTCCTGTGCTAGGTGCTAACCAACCAATGCAACAATCTCAACCTCAATACGGCATGTCCGGAGCAGGAGGAGGATGGGGCGCAGGTAACACCTCGGGCTTTGGCAGCGGAGGCGGGTTTAATCAACAGCCACAAAATCAATTTGGTTCACAGCAGTTCGGCGGTGCGCCAAGTTTCGGCGGTAGTCAAGTTGCTATGAACTACCAAGGTAAGAAAATGGTTCCAGAACCAGAGTATCCATTACTATAAGGAAAGATCATGAAACAATTAATTGCACTATTAGTTCTAAGTTTTGCTGGCACAGCATTTGCCGCTGCCGAAATCAAAGAAGTTTGCAAAGATAAAGTTGACAAAGCAGGTAAAGTTGTTGTGGGCAAGGACGGCAAAGCTGTTCAAGACTGCAAGAAAATCAAAGTCCACAAAAAAGTGGAAGGCGAAAAAGTTCCTACCAAGTAATTTGACTTGGCACCACAAGGTCCTGTATAATTAATTATACAGGACTTTTTTATTTGATGAACCCTATTAAACAAATTATCGATCATTATAAATTCGAACCGTTTGATTTAGTTACCCGAGACGCAATCAAATACAATATCATGAAGTTAGGCATCGAAGGTCTTGTGGAAGTCGGTCTCGAGTTGAAAGATGACGGCATTCTTGTTGTGCATCCTTTATTCGATACACAAGAAAATTATATGTGGTTTTGTCTAAGATATGGCAGCATTTAACTATTACGAAACGTTGGGTGTAGCCAAAACTGCTAGCCCAGAAGAAATAAAACGAGCATACAGAAAACTGGCAAGTCAGCATCACCCAGACAAAGGCGGTGATACTGCCAAATTCCAACAGATTGAAGAAGCATATCGAATCCTAAGTGATCCGCAAAAACGTGCAGAGTATGACAACCCAGCACCTCAAATGGGCCCGGGCGGATTCCATTTTAACTTTGGTAACGGGGATCTTGGAGATATATTTGCACAGTTTGGTTTTGGCGGACCAGGTAGCCCGTTTGGTCGCCCGCAACGAAAGAATCCTGACATCAGATCCGAAATTGTGTTAGGATTGCAAGATACTTTAGTAGATCAAAATAAAACACTTAGCATTCGAACTAGCAATGGTGAACGCCAAAGCATTGATATTCGAATTCCAAGGGGTGTAACATCTGGCACAACTATTAAGTATCCTGGTTTGGGCGACAGCATTATGCCAAACTTGCCCCGCGGAGACTTTTATTTGACTGTCAACGTTGCAAGACATCCAAGTTATCATGTGGCAGGATTGGATCTTGTAACTGGCTTGACTATTGACTGTTTTCAAGCTATACTAGGAAGTGAACAAACTGTAGTCGGACTAGACGGTAAAGTTTTTACTATTCGAACACCAGCAGGTTGCCAACATGGAACTAAATTGAAAATCTCGGGCGAAGGTCTGTATGCTTTTCAACAGGACGTAAAAGGCAATTTGCTAGTGCAAGTGAATGTATCTATCCCCACTAACTTATCGGACTCACAGTTAGATTTAATCAAAACCATAACGGATCAACGGTAAATATTTTTATGCTTCAAACAAATCCCGAAATCGAACAAATTATCGACAGTGCAACTAACCTTGCCGTTTCAAACAATCACGAATACGTAACACTGGAACATCTGTTGCTGGCCATGATGAAACATCAGCCATTCAACGATATTGTAGTGCAGTTTGGCGGCGATGTTACTGGCATTATCGACGATTTGGAAAAGTATCTTGCTGATCAAACTTATATGGTCAGTAAAGGTTATGACGTTGTTCCAAAGAAAACGCACAGTTTGGAGCGTGTATTCAATCGTGCATTTACACAAGTTTTGTTCAGCGGACGTCAACATCTGCAGGTAATTGATCTGTTCCTCAGCATCAACGCAGAAGAAAAGAGCTATGCTAGATACTTGCTGGTCAAGTATGGCCTGGACCGTAATAAGATTGTGGCGTTTTGGAATCAAAACTTTGTTGAGCCAAAAGGCAAAAAGAAAACTAAAAACATCGCAGACTCTGTGCTTGAAGAATACTGCGACAATCTTAACGAAATGGCCGAGCAAGGAAAGATTGATCCTATTATCGGACGTGAGTCTGAAATTGACGAAATTACTCATGTGCTGGCCAAGCGTAACAAGAGCAACATCCTAATGGTGGGCGATCCGGGCGTTGGTAAGACTGCTATTGCAGAAGGTCTTGCACTGAACATTGTAAACGACGAAGTGCCAGAATACCTGCAGGGTTACACTGTTTACAATCTTGACATTGGTAGCTTGCTAGCAGGCAGCAAGTATCGTGGCGAGTTCGAAGAGAAACTTAAAGACGTGCTTAAGGCATTGAATGCCAAGGGCAAGTGCATTTTGTTTATCGACGAAGCACACCAAATGCGTGGTGCAGGTAGCGGTAGCAGCAGTTCAGTTGACTTTGCCAACATGATTAAGCCTGCACTGACCAAGGGTCGCACTAAAGTTATTGCTAGCACTACGTGGGAAGAATACACACAGAGTTTTGAAAAGGATCGTGCGTTGATGCGCCGCTTCTATCGACTGACTGTTGAAGAACCTTCCAGCGATGTTGCTAAACAGATCCTTCGTGGCCTGCGTGAAAACTTCGAAGAGTTCCACGGTGGCACTATTAGCGACGACGCAATTGATAGTGCAGTGGATCTTAGCGTTCGCTATCAAACAGACAAGCGTTTGCCTGACAAGGCGATTGATTTGATTGATACCGCGGCTGCTAAACTTAAGTTGACTACACCAGGATTTGTAGTTCGCAAGAGCCACATTATCGACGCTATCAGCAAGTTTACCAAGATCCCAGTTGAACAGCTAGACACTGCAACTGTTAAGAACTTGGAAAACCTCGAGGACAACATCAAGGCAAAACTGTATGGACAGGATCAAGCTGTGGTTACTGTGTTGGATAAGATTTATGTTAGCCGCGCAGGACTTAAGGCATTGAACAAGCCCATTGGTAGCTTCTTGTTTTTGGGACCAACTGGCACTGGTAAAACAGAACTGGCCAAGTTGCTGGCAGAAAATCTCGGGATGAAACTACTAAGATATGATATGAGTGAATACCAAGAGCGTCACTCAGTTGCGAAATTGATTGGCGCTCCCCCCGGGTATGTAGGCTATGATGACGGTAACTTGGGAGGCGGTCTGCTGATTAGCGAGATTGAAAAGAACCCTAACTGTATTATCCTGTTTGATGAAATTGAAAAGGCGCACCCGGATGTCAGCAACTTGTTGTTGACTCTAATGGATGAAGGTGTTGTTACCAGTAGCAACGGTAAGAAAGCAGACTGCCGCAACGCAGTTGTTATTCTAACTTCTAACTTGGGTGCGGCAGACAACGAACGCAATGCCATTGGCTTTGGACGTAGTTTGGAACGCACAGGCGAAGATGACAAAGCTGTCAAGGACTTCTTTAAACCTGAGTTCCGCAATCGTTTGGATGGTATTGTCAAGTTTAACAAGCTGGAGAAAATCAGCATTGTTAAGATTATTGACAAGTTTGTGCAGGAAATGAACGACTTAATCAGCGACAAGCAGATTAAAGTTCAGTTGAGTTCCGAAGCGGTTGACTACGTTATCGAACAAGGTTACGACAGTAAGATGGGCGCACGACCATTGTCACGTAAAATTAACGAATTGATTAAGGTCCCGCTCAGTAAGAAGATTCTGTTTGAAAATATCAACAACTGCTATGTCAACGTCAACTACGATGCTGATACTAAGCAAATTACTTTTGATATCCAGCAGAAGGAATTTGTAGTGTATCCAGCAGATGATATGATTGACGAAAATGGCTATGTTAGATTGGACAAAATTAAATCCAACTGTTAAGCAGATAGAGACTAAAAAGTTATTTTTTGGTCTCTATCTTAATAAGGCTGTGGTCTATGCTCCTGGCGGTAGATTCATTAAGAATGGCGATAAATCGTCAGTTCAAGAACAGCTCGACAGCGCAATTGCTCTATGGAGCAAGTGGATTAGTAATAACCATGTATATCAGGTGACACGACTAAATCAACTAAAAGAATGTAGTGTTCCTCAACTAGAGTTTTATAAAAGTCTATTAGATAAGAATAACTTGTCGACTACAATCCGTATAGAAGAACCAAACATTTCAATATATTGCAACGACGAAAAGCGTCTTTACAACATCGTAAATGCATTTCATCCTGACAGACTCAGAGCAATACATAAGCCGTTTGATGAAGATGCAAGAACAGCACTAAGTAACGGCAGAGTTTTAGTCAAAAAAATCACAGGATATGACTATAGGATTTTACTTAAGCCCGTCAGGTTTGATGATGTGTCAGTGAAAAACAGCATTGCAGATTTTTTGTATAACCTGCAGGATGAAGTAAAAGTGCCCAAGGGCACAATGTCTAGTTTGTCCAATGGTAGCCGTTATTTTAATGGCGGATACTTCTACGCAAAAGATCTCAAAGCCAACACATTTATTAAATTGATGTGCCCTGAGTTAATATCAGGATTTTTAGAAGTGACCAACTTAGGTCGATAAATATTTTAAATTCAAGGAGGCCATAATATGGCACATATAATCGAAGAAACAATTATTATTAAAGTTTCAAAATTAGTTAAAGCTGGGTCAGACACGCTTGTTCCCAGCGAAACCCTGGATGCTCTTGAGCAGGTAGCACAAGAACTACTAGGCGACTCTGTTATTGTAGAAGTCGAAAAAGCATAACCTTTAACCCAAGAAAGCAATCAATGAGCGATAACAAAGAACCTATTAACGCTAAGTTAATTCAACCTAAGCCAACAGCAACGCCTGTTCCCAAGCTGTCTAAGCCAATTATGCCAGTTCCAGGACAACCACAAGGACAAGCACCTGCATTACAACAACAAGGACAACCATTTGACTTCTCTAAAGTGCATGTTCACTTTGCAGTCCCTTGCTATGGCGGTATGGTTAGCGAACCCACTATGACCAGCTTCTTGCGTTTTACGCTAATGGCTGCTCGTGCAGGACTTAACTGGAGTCTTGACACCATGGTTAACGAGTCGTTAGTTACGAGAGCACGTAATAACCTATGTGCTAAGATGATGACCAATAGTGCGGCTACGCACTTTATGTTCATCGACGCAGACATTCGTTTCGAACCAGATGCTATCTTTGGTATGATTGCTGCTGATAAGGATGTTATCGGTGGTCTGTATCCCAAGAAGAGCTTGCCAATTGACTACGTTATTAACTTGAAGAACGGTGGCCGCATTGAAGGTCCTATCTTCCAAGTTGATACACAGGGCACTGGATTCTTGTTGTTCAAGAAGCACGTTTATGAAAAGTTGATTGCTGCACATCCAGAGTGCAAGTATGTGGACGACATTGGTCTTGGCAAGCAGTTCGAGCCTTACATGTATAGTATTTTTGATACTGTTATTGATGAGCGTGGACACTATCTCAGCGAGGACTGGACATTCTGCCGTCGTTGGCAAGCATTGGGCGGCGACATTTGGGCAGACAGCCGTGTGTTGTTGAACCACATTGGACACTATGAATTCAAGGGCGACTTGGCTGCTCTTGAGCGCAAGGGTCTAAAGCGTGTAGACGCTAATAGCCCAGAAGGCAAAGCAGCATTGGAGGCGCAGCAAAAGGCTGCACAAGATGCGCTAGCCAAAGCGGCAGCAGATAAAGCAGCAGTAGTTGCTTAAACAATAAGGGGCTAACAGGCCCCTTATTTTATGATATTCGAAAAAATTAGAATCGCTAAATACAGCATATACTTTAGAGCTGTATGTTTTCATTTGAACTGTTTGAAGCTGGCAAGCCCAGAATTATTGTAACTTATCCTGGCAGATTCCAGCCTTTTCACCGCGGTCATGCTGGCGTATTTGCACGTCTGCAAAAGAAATTTGGCAGCGATAATGTGTTTATTGCAACTAGCAACGACCAGTCTAGTGCTAAAAGTCCCTTTAACTTTACAGACAAATATCAGCTGATGACAGCGGCTGGTGTTCCAGGTGACCGTATTATCGAAACTACCGATATGTATAAGTTGCCTGTTGCATTTGATCCCAACACCACAGTGTTTGTAACAGCAGTAGGTGCACCAGATGCAGAACGTCTACGCCCCGATACTTTCCTAAAGCGTGATAATCCTGCTACAGGTAAGAAAGCAGGCGATGCAGGTTACTTCAAAACATTTAGAGAAGATGAAGAACTACTACCGGCTTCCCAGCATGGTTATGTGGTTGTCATTCCCGAGATCAAAGCAGATATTGAAATCAAAGGTCAGCGTTACGATGTAAGTCATGGCACAGAATGCCGCAATTTATGGAATGCTATTCGTAACGACGGCGAAGCTAGAAAACAATTCTTAACACAGCTATACGGAAAAGCTAGTGCAGAGCTAGCACAAATATTTGATAAGATCCCTGTTAAAACAGCAGAGGATATCAGCGACTTTGATGGCGGCACTACAAGTCCTATACATGGATTCAAAGAAGATGCAGCAGGAGTTGGTGTTGTTGCCGCTAACAAAAAGATGGCAAAAGACCCACGTTACAGTATGAGCATAACAAAGGATGTAAAGCCTGGCACTCCTGCAAAGATGCTACGTGCATTCCGTCTATCTGAAGAAATTAAAAAGCTAGAAGAAGAATTAGAATCCATAAGTGAAAAGTGGAGTCAAAAACAGCGCAAGTCTGTTAACTGCAACAATCCAAAAGGATTTAGCCAACGTGCCCACTGTGCTGGCAGACGTGCAAGACAAGCTGGCAAGAAAACAAAAAGCGGCCCTATCAGCGAAGATACAAACATATCTAAAGAACAAATGATAGATATGGTTAAGAAGTTTTTGCCTTTAGCAATGAAAGAGCTTAAACTTAAAAAGTTACCACGCATTGTATTGCAACAACATATCGTTACACACGATGGACAAGCTACATTTGGGCGGTTTGTTAACGATAGTGAAAAAATCTATGTAGGTATTGCTGATCGCCACCCTGTTGATATATTAAGAACACTAGCACACGAGCTAGTGCATTTTAAACAATACGAAGATGGTAAGATGTATCCTGAAGCAGGCGAAACGGGTAGTCCAATTGAAAATGAAGCGCACGTAATTGCTGGCATTATCATGCGTCATTTTAACAAAAAGTATCCCGATGCTGTCAAAGCACAGGGATTAGAAATTAGCTAACTCAATTAAACTATGGAAAATTCAAATTCTGAAGAAATATACTGTATAATCACGGTTGATGTTTACTGCACTGACATTACAAATGCCCCACGATACCGTGTGTTTGTGGACAACTACTTAATAACCGAGCGCAATTTTGTGTTCGATCAGCAATATGTAAGAGAAAACATCTTTGTAAACCTTGCACCAGGCGAACATACATTCCATTTAGAATGTGAAACAGACAATTTCACTTATACAAATTTAACAGTAAACAATAGATTGCTAGGCTATGAGCCGCGCAACAAAGTTACATCTTTTAGTATCTAAATAAATATAGTATCAGACTACGGACAAATTTATGAAAAGTAAAGATTTTTTAAAAGAAGGTTTTGTTGAGGACGCACACGATGTTCATCTTGACCATGAAGTTCAAATGGCTCGTGCAGACTGTTTCCATGCAGCAGAAGATGCACTAGTATTACACAAACTGCTAAGGAACATCGACGAGCAACAGGGCCTTGAAGGTTGGGTAGCTTCTAAACTTACTCTAGCAGCAGACTACTTAAAAACTGTCCGTGAATATTTAGAGTATGAAATGATGACTGGCTACAAAGGTGCAGCCAATCAAACAGTTACTACCGATGCTAGTATGTTGCCCATTGCGGAAGGCAAAGACTATTCTGTTACTGTTAAGCATACCAAGGATGGTAAGACGTCAGACCATGAGTATACTGTTAAGAATGCAAATGACAAGCGTCATGCAAAGAACATTGCATTGCAGCGCCATGAGAAGAAAGTTGGTGGTCTAAAAGACGGCGAACAAATCTCTGCAAGCAGCAACAACGTCAAAGAAGTTGTGGCGGAAGGCACTCAACAAATCGGAGTTGGATCAAAAGTATATCATCCAATTCACGGGTCAGGTAAAGTTGTTAAACATTCAACTGGACCCGGCGCAGATCACTGGGTAGATGTAAAATTTGTCAGCGGTGATGCCAAGAGAGTCAATCGCAAGCATCTTAAATTAGAAAAAGAACAAAGTATGGCGGAAGGCTTGTCAGAGATGGATAATCGTACACCAAGCGATGATCGCCGCGAACAAAGAGCAAATAGACCAGAAGAAAAAGCTAGGCGTGAAAAAGAACAACAAGAAAGATTAAAAAAAATAAGTCCCGAAATGCGTAAAAAATTACGCTTACCAGAACCTAAACAGGAAAGTGTGGTGGAAGGCAGTGAACGAAAAGATATGACTGGTCAAACTTGCGAGAAGTGCAAGAAGGACAAATACGAAGAACGCAGTCAACACGATGATATGGAAGGTAAAGTTACTTGTAGTTGTGGCCACAGAGTCAACCGTTGGAAAAACTATAAAGAGCAAGGTGTGGCGGAAGTTTCTTCTAATACTCTAAAAAGATATAAAAAAGCAGCCCAAAGAGATATAGACACCACGGACAATGCTGGAGTATATACCGACTCCGATATAGATAGAATGGGCCGCCGAATGAAGGGCATTGACCGAGCAACTTCAAAAGTCAACGCTAACAAGAGAAAAGACCAAGGTGTGGCGGAAGCAGGTGTTCAACAACTTCCTACCCAAGGTGCAGATTATAGCAAGTATGATACTGACCACTTAAAGATGCTGTTGAGACCAGGTATTTTACATCGCAACGAAGCAAGATTCAAAGCACTAATTCGTAAAGAATTACAAAAGCGTGAACAGCAAGGTGTGGCAGAAGGCACAGGTAATCTCGGTCGACAGATTAAAGCCTTGTATCAAAAGATAGACGCTGCTAGCCCCGACGCTGCTGACTATATGTATTGGGACAGTCCCATATTCGCACAATATTGGGATGAGTATGAAGGCGATTTAGACAGCATTATTGCTGAAGTAGATCCTCAAGAATTACAAGTAATCTTTGCCGAATTACAATCGGCCGCAGAAGATCAAGGTCTGGCGGAAGGCTCAATGAAGCGTATTGTAGGATACCGTGTCGTAGGCACAGATATCTTCATACCTGTCAAGGACTTTGAACAGGACGGCAGGTACTATGAGTTGCGTGGATACGAGTTTGAACCTGTGTGGGATGACGAGCAAGGTGTGGCGGAAGAACAAGTAAACGAAACTTCAGCAGGTAGTGTTGCCACAGTAGTAAATCCTACACCAAAGAACAAAGCCAAAGTAGGAACACTATTTGGCGGAACATACAAGCAATCTAAGGAAAAATAATGTCTAACTTTCGTAGCTTACTCGATAAACTTAACGAAGCAGATCCCAATTATAAAAGTGTTTTAGATCCTAGCAAGTATTCTGCCGACCAGGCAAGGAATATGGGCTTAATTGGCGACAAAGAGTGGGCTAAAAGGAAGGAAACAGAACAAGGATTGGAACCAATACGTCCAGAAGAATGGATGATAGGCGGCCCGGTTAAAGGTGTTGGAACTACAGGTTCGATACTTAAAGGTATAGCATCGGCTGAAAAGTCGGCAGCAAGAGCAGGTAGTGCTATAATGAAAGGCCTAAGAGGAACTCCAAAGCCCCCGACTACGCCACCTGTGGTTACTCCATCCGGAGTAACTCCAACTATTCCCCCTAATGTGAATATTCCTGCCGTCATAAGAAATAGACCAGGACAAACAACTGCACCCACAACTGCACCCACAACTGCACCCACTACAGCATCAACTACTGCACCCACAGCATCCACTACAGCACCAACTACTGCTGCAAGAACACCTAAGCCTAAAATTGATAGGCGGCCAGGTGAATCACCCGCTGACGCTATAAAAAGAGCGCAGGGTGAAAAATCAACTCCTGCAGGAAGACCAGCTGAGCCTGCTCCCTCTGCACCTGCTACAACACCCGCGCCACAAACAGGGCAAGGACCAGCAGTATGGCGCAATCCTAGAACTGGAGAAGTAAGTAGCACTCCACCAGGAGGACCTGCGACAGTACCTAGACCAGCAACAAGACCAGCTGAGCCTGTTACCCCGGCACCAGCAGCCAAACCTGCTGCACCCGCTGCTAAACAAGATATCGGTAGCATCAGGCCCGGTGGCGAACGAGACATATATGGCAGAATAGAACCTGGGACAGGTAGTCGACGACCAACTGGTATTGATAAGGACACAGCAAAGCAAGATAAAAAAGATAGCAGAAGGGCCATGGCGAAATCTTTAATAGGACACGGGGCAGTAATAGCGCCGTTTTTACTAGGCAAAGATCAAGGCGGAACTCAAGCAGGTGCCCCGGCAAGTGGTGGCCAATCTGGCGCCCAGTCTGCAGGCCCGACACCTATACAAGTAGATTTGGTGCCAGCGCCAGATTCTACTACTGTTGAGCCTGCTTCTGCTCCTGCGACTTCGGCAACGCCTACTAGAGCAGAGCCTACTACTGCAACACCTGCGACTTCGGCAGCTCCTGCGACTTCGGCAACACCCGCTTCAGAACCAGGAAAAGACGTTAGCCAAGCTGGACAAGGAACAGGAACAGGCACTGGCACTGGCAGTGGTTCCGCTGATAAGTCAAAATCAAAAATGGATCCGCTGGACTGGTTAAAACGCCAGGGCATCGACGAGAATAAAAATATTAAAAAACTTACAAGACAGTTCGAACGTTTTGTAAACAGATTCGGAAGTTAAGATGAGTGATATAAAACGCATACTAGAAAAACTAGACGGCATGAATAAGGCTGCTAAAAAGTCAACTGGTCCAAAATTTCCTGGTTATTGGAAAGGAACAGATCCTGCAAGCAAGTCTCGTAGCAAGATGGTTGGTAGTGCGGAAGAAAGTATAATTCCAGAATTAAACAAACTTGCAGAACAGAAAAGTGTCGAGTGGCGTCTTGCAGAAGCACTAAAAGCATTCGAAGAAGAAAATCCTAATATAGATCCAGAAACAAGACAGCGTGCATTGGATTGGGCTAAAGCACAAAATCAACCTAGCACAGGACAAACACAGCCAGCAGCTACTACAACACAACCAGCAAAGCCTGCTACGCCTGCTACTACAATAGCAACAGCACCTAAGCCTGGTAGTTGGCAAGACCTTGCAAGGCTAAATCCAAATATCAAAGATCCTAATCTAATTTATCCAGGTCAAAAAATTACATTGCCCGACACTACATCTGCTGTGGTCGATAAAGGCGATACACTAAGTGGAATTGCACAAAGATATCAGCAAGGTAGATATTCTGCTGGCACAGAAGTAGATGCTCCTGCTGCACCCGCAACTGCACCGGCGGCAGTTGCGCCTAAACCAACACCTGCGGCAGCGGCACCTAAGACTGCACCTGCGGCAGGTGCAGCCGCCGCACAAGCTCAAAAATCAACAACACAAACAACTGCACCAACAGCAGCGCAAGGGCCAAGGCCTGCGCCAGGTACAACGGCGGCAACTACTAGCACTACAGTGGTAAATCCAAACGCACCCCCAGGGTCGCGTGAATCTTTAAGACAACCCGATAGCACATACAGAGTATCCGTTGTAGGAACAGGTAATGATGTTGATAAAGCCAATAGCCTAATTTCAAAAGCAGAATCGGGCGGCGATCCAAATGTTTCATTTGGGGATGTTTACGATCCCAAGACAGGCACTTATGTCAATCGAGCTAAAAACAAATTTGGAAAACCAATTAAATTAGTTACACCAGAACAGTTTTCGGGTGGCAAAAAACTTAGCGACATGACTGTTGCCGAAGTGATGGCCTTTCAAGCTGCAAGAAATAAACAGCAGCCAGGATCAGGCAGTGTAGGACAATATGGATTCATGCCAGGAACTTTAAAGTCGCAAGTTGCACAATTAGGTATCGATCCCAACACTCGATTCGATGCAAACACACAACGACTAATACAGAATAATCTTTATAAACAAAACGCAGCAACGCTAGCAAAAAATAACATACCTGTTACTCCACTAAATATGGCTATGGCACAAGCAGTTGGCGCGGCAGGAACAACAGATGTATACAGAGCAATAAATGCAAATCCTAATGCATCAGTTGCTGACGTATTGGCAAAAGCTGCCGTTGCTCGCAATCCTCGCACAACATATCAAAGAGAATACGATAAATTGACAAATCTGAATCCGCATCTCGGAACTACTGCTGCTAAGAATTATCCCGCATATATCAATTGGGCTACTTCTGGCAGACCAGCTAACAAAAAGCCAGTAAAAGAAAGCGACGATGTATACGAACAATTCCAGCAGATGCTGGAATCTGAAAAAGATAAGATTGCAGGTCGATATGATCCAGCAGAGTTTGATGCTAAAGTAAAAAGGGTTGGACAACAAGCTAAAAAAGGCGAACTAAAAACTGTTTGGGATCCTGAAACAAGACGTTATAAACTTGTCCCAGTAAAGCAAAAAGTTGACGAGTATGATAACGCACAAGATCCTAATGCACAAACAACTAGCCCGCCAGATCCTAAATCTAGTATCGGTAGTCAAATGAGCCAACAGCAAGCATTAGATAAAGCCGAAATAGAACAAAATATTGATGTAGCAACTGCTAAAAGCACCGCTAGCAGTTTAGCCAATGTGTTAGGCCCAAAAGTAGATCAAAATAAAATTGCCAGTGGTGTAACAAAAATTAGTGACGCAAAGCCATTAAATCCAGATGAGCAAATGGCTGTAAGTCAATTGACACCACTAGTAGCTAAGGCAGCAGAAACTCCACAAACTGCATCCACACTAAAAACAGTATTAAGCCAAGCTGCAATGTTGGCCAAAAAAGGGAAGTAAAAATGAATTTGTTTGATATGTTTGAGTCCAAAGGAAAATATATTTTATATTTTAACGATAAACCTGTGTCTGTATATAAAAGTGCAGAGGACGCAGAATATCAAGCAAGACTTGTTCAGAAAAAAGTTCCTGATCTACAGTTCAGTATCAAGCAGGAAGTTTGTAAGTTAACGCCAGTTGAACTACAAGAAAATCTCAGAGATTGGTTTAAGGACAAGTGGGTTCGCTTTGGACCTGACGGCAAGATCCGCGGAGACTGTGCTCGTGGTGACGATAGCGAAGGCAAGCCCAAGTGCTTACCACAATCCAAAGCACATGCACTTGGTAAGAAAGGTCGCGCTAAGGCGGCGGCACGTAAGCGTAGACAAGATCCTAATCCAGAGCGTAGTGGCGCAGCAATTAACGTTAAGACAAAAGAAGATAAGCAGGCAACGCTTCCTTCTGATGCAGTAAGAAAAATTCAAAAATTACTTAACGATAAGTTCGATGCCAATTTAGATGTAGACGGTATACTGGGTCCATTGACTATAAAGAGCATTAGGAAGTTCATGCCAGGCTCTATGAAAAAGTTAGCACCAAACCCAAAACGCACCACAGCAGTTCAAGGTAAAGAGCTGAAAAAAACTGACGAAAATATTTCAGAAGAACAATTAGATGAAAAGTGTTGGGACACACACAAACAAGTTGGTATGAAGAAAAAAGGTAACAAGATGGTGCCCGACTGTGTACCAAAAGAAAGCATCGAGGAAGCCAAAGCAGAGATGTGCCCAGAGTGTGGCGGTCCTATGTTTAGCGAGTTGCTAATTAACGAAAAGAAAGATGCTTGCTACTATAAAGTCAAGAGTCGCTATAAAGTATGGCCAAGTGCTTATGCTAGCGGAGCATTGGTCAAGTGCCGTAAAAAAGGTGCTAAGAACTGGGGATCAAAGTCAGAAAGCGTGGGGGAAAGCTATGACAAGTGGGGATGGCATACGTCTGTAAAGAACGGTGAGTTCATGCCTACCAAGTACGGCAACAAAGCGTATGTTTACCTGCACGACTTAGATAATGAAAGTCCAAGAGGAGGACCTCAGTTAGTTACTGTTAACAAGCCCACTGTTGCCAAAAGAATCGCTCAACAATTCGGCGGCAAAGTAGTAAAGACTGATTTGAATACATATAGAATCGTCAAGCCAGCCGAACAAGAAGTAGAAGAAGGGGTTGGCAAAGACCTCGCTAAATTAGGTGGAATGTCTGCATTAGCTGTAGGCGCCGGCTTAGCAGGCAACTACGCAGATCAACAGCATCCTAAAGTTGACATTGGTGGCCAACAAGCATACTTGATTAAGAATCCAGGACTGGGCAGAGTTCCTGATACGGCAATGATTCTTAAAGGTAAAGACGGTAAGACATACAAAGTATGGAGTCCTAGCAGAAACAATAAAACTTTATATGCTACACCGGTAGATGATATTAAAGAAGGTGTGGCGGAAGGCTCGGATACTACAACCTTCAATGAGTTTCACGAATGGAAAGAAGCAGTTTATAACTTAGGTGCTGACATAACACAGATGGGCAAGGCTGGTCAATATACAGCAATAGGCTCAAATGGTGTTATTGGCGAGTTCAATGGCAGAACCAACACAGGATGGATTAAAGGCCAGCAAGGTGTGGCAGAAGTCAGCAATGCTACACTAAAGAGTTATCAGCAAAAAGTAAGTGCTGATTCTATGAAACACTCAGCAGACCCAACAAAGCGTAGCCCAGAAAAAGCCAGTCGCAGTGTTGCAGGATTTGCCAAGGCCCAGAAGCGTTTAGAAAAAGGTGTGGCAGAAGCAGGTCCATTTAGTTACGGAGCAAAAAAGCCTCGCAAAGGTAGTGTAGCAGACTTAGCCGCTAAAAAACGCAAAGAGCAGGAACGAGGCAAGCAACCTATTGAACCAAAGGATCAAATGGTTGGCGTTGCTAAGGTCACAAAAGGCGTGGCAGAAAGTGCAGTCGAAGCATACGGATATGTTTACGACAAAAGAGATCAACGTATTGTATGGCGTAAAATCTTCCCTAGCATTGAAGCTGCACAAGCATGGGCAGACAAGAAAAATGCTACCATTATCGGAACCAAACCAGCAGATGTTAAAGAAGAAATTGATACAGGAATTACCAAAGTAGACAATGACATCAAGAGCATCGATCAAGGTATAGGCGAAGATCAAGATAAAATTGATACAGTTGAAATGGACGTTCCATTCCTAATTCGTGCATTAGAATATGCTCGTGAAGATGCTAAAGATGATTTAGACTTACACAACGTTGTAGAGCGCATGCTACAAGCAGCTCAAAACGGAGAAGCATTAGACATGGCAGATTACAATCGTGTATTCGGTCAAAGCACAGAACCTGTGTCAGAAGATGACTTGGGTGTTGAACCAAAGCGCCCACCAAGAAAAGGTTCAAGACACGAACGTGGACATGAGCCTGTTCCTCGCTATCACTACCACAAGGATGTAGAAGAAGGTTGGGGCGCAGAGAGACAACAGCGTGAACACGAAGCAACACAAAAAGAATGGGCTGACGTTTTAGAACGACACAAAGACAATCCACAAGTAATGAAGATTCTCAAAGACTTGCAGGCTAAGTTCTGGAGAGGCAGAGATGCCGAAGCCAAAGCACTTGCAGTAGTTAACGGAGACACTCGTCAATACTATGAAACTATCGGCACTCCAGATGACAAGCTACGCGAAGAATTCCAAATGAGAAAAGATTCTAATGGCTGGTATTTGAAAGAAGACGCTAGTAGAAAACTCAAGCTAGAAGCCCTAAGAGCATTTGGCCCACCAAGAAACATGATTTGACCATATAGTTTTACTAAGTAAAATATCACAAGGAAACATATGGTCAACATCGAATATGCAACAACACTAATCAACCCCAATCTAAAACATTTATTAGAATTTGGGGTTGGTTCAGGACATACAACTAGGCAAATGAAAGGCCAAGTTGATAGATTGTTTGCAGATCAAAATTTACAAATCATTGGGTTTGATTGGTTCCAAGGTTTGCCCGAAGCTTGGGTAAGCTATAAGCATCCAACCGTAATGGCGGCAGATAAGGGCGCATTTACACAAAACGGTATTGCACCTGATATTCCTGGAGTTAGATATTACGAAGGATTGTATGACGAAACTATCCCGAAATACATTGCCCAGGAAGCAGAGCCAATTGCACTATTGCACATCGATTGCGATCTCTATAGTTCAACTGTAACTGTTTTTGAAAATTTACATCCTTACATTGTTAAAGATACTATCATTGCATTTGACGAATGGTGTTACTTACACAATGCAGAATTTGATGACCATGAAGCTCGTGCATTTTATGAATACGTTGAAAAGTATAATGTAAAGTATGAGTTTGTGGATTTCCTATGTCCTGAAAAGGGTGTAGAGAGAAAGATAGTTCGTATACTATGAAAATAAAAGAAGTTACCGAGTCAGTTAAAGAAGGATACTTTCCTGCACAAGGACGGCTCGGTGCTTCTACTTTGGGCACAGATAATACTAGCAGCCCCGTCGGTAGCATTCCAAGATCCCAACAGATAAATATTAAAAAGGCTGGCAAGAAAAAAGTTAATAGCATTTCCAGCCCAAATGTAAGCAAGGCAGGATAACATGGACGAGCTAGTCAAAGCTACCAAAATAGCATTCGCAACAGAATTCGCTTTTTACTTAAAAGCACATTACTTTCACTGGAACGTCGAAGGACCAGACTTTTTAGAATACCACGATTTGTTTGGTAAGATTTACGAAGAAGTTTACGGCAGCATCGACGACTTTGCAGAAAACATTCGCAAGCTGGGCAGCTATACCCCAGGCAGTTATACTCGCCTAAGTATGCTAAGTCAAATCGACGATGAAATGGCTGTTCCTCCAAAAGACGTTATGGTTCAAGAACTACTAGATGACTGCGAAAAAATCAGCAAAGTTCTTAAGCTAGTTTACAATTTAGCTGAACGCGAAGGCAAGCATGGCCTAAGTAACTTCTTAGCAGAACGCATGGATGCACACGATAAGCATGCATGGATGCTACGCTCTAGTCTAAAAGCATGAGAATCGCAGAAGTAAATTCCTTAGACTTAAAAGGCAGTTTAGGTAAGAATCTAACTGCCAACAAGTTTTGGGCGTTTACTGAACTAAGCAAGTTCAAAACAGACTTCAGCACTATCTATATACTGGGCAGTTGGTATGGCAATGCCGCACTGCTATTGTCGATGGACAATAGATTTACATTTGATAAAATCATCAACGTTGATGTAAACAAGACCATGTTGTCTGTCAGCGACCAATTGGCCAACAAGTTAGGTGACGATAGAATCGAATCGATGCGTAAAGACGTTAATCAATTGGACTATAGACAAGCAGACAGCGACAGTTTGATAGTTAACTTCAGCACAACTAACATTAGGGGCGACAACTGGTTTGTGAACATCCCCGACGGAACAACAGTATTAATGGCGGGCAGGGACAATGATCCTGGCGCTGTAAATCAATTTGACAACTTAAAAGAATTTGTTGACATGTATCCCTTGTCTAATGTATTATTAGCCAAGCGCAAACAATTCCAAGATCCGGAGACTGACTATAACAGTTTTCTAGTGATTGGTTCAAAATAAGACCTGTGCCTTAGGACCGGGTGGGCGGCTGCTGCCTTGACTTATACAATTCGCTACTGTATAATCTAGAGTGAGCATTTACTTTTTTCAATAATTATGATAGTTTGGTTCAATTGCAAGATCACCGATCAAAGACTTAACCCCCAAAGTGTAATTCGTTATCATCTCAAAAACGACAATCGTTTTGATGTAGCTCGTTACAGTTTCGCCAGCTTTATTCCATTAGAGCCTTTAGTTTCTAAATTTATCTTTAATTTGGAATTGGCAGACGAGCATGTGGGCCGTGAAAAAGAAATGACAGCATGGCTTGAACAGTGCTTTCCATCAGATAAACTACTTATTAGTTGGCACAGAGCTAACAGTGTAGAGAATTGGCGTGAAGTCAAAGCTGTCATGGATCAAATTGACGACGACATTGTGTTTCCTGCAGGTAACGAAGATCATATCTTCATGGACAGTAATATCGAAGTCTTTAAGCGTGGTATCGAACTGATTCGACAGGATCCCAATCCCTACGCAGTGCTGGCCACTAGTCATTTCCCCGAAACACTGCGAGCAGCTTCTTATGCTAGCCGTGAACGCACCGACTGCGGCTTTTATCAAATCTTTGAAATGCCCAACAACGATGCTATCAGAGTTATGAAGAAAGCCATGTTGCAAGACTACATCGATAAAGCAGCTGGCTCTGACCAAGTGATGTTTAGGACTGAACATTGGAACAGCATTTGGTTACCTATGTGTCGTATGTATGCTCCTACCAAAGAGCAGTTCAGACACTTTGATGGTTATGCACACGTTGGTATCGGCCCAGACACTTGTCCGCCGTTGGAAATTCCTCCTAACTTCTTTGAACATAATATGACTGTTCGTTATGGATTCGCTGATAGGCAAGAGGATGCAGTCAACATCAATCCCGCAGTCGAAAGTTTGTATTGTGCAGATCCTAATGGCACTGATTACAAATACGCATTGGACGAACTGCCTGCATTCTGGAAACCGTTTATTAAAGAAACAGTTATTAATCCAGAAGCAGATATGAAGGAATTGGACAAAGCATACGATATTCATTTGTTGAATGTCAGTAGAATCTACTTTACTTGGTCGCACTTTAACTTGCGGTTCGATCAAAGCAATTGGCCCGATCCAACACTACTGAACAAACACACCAAAGTCTATAGTTTTACGAACGACTAAGATTTGAACTATCCCAAAATTTAACTTATAATTGTTTCTAGGAGAAAAACATGAGTGATTACAATCGCAGCTTCAACGGTGAGGCAAAAATTAAACTTACGCAGTTGATTAACGAAGGCATGTCAGTTTTGCAAGAAGTCGAAGACCTTAACACTGGACTTAACGATACTATCAAAGCTATTGCTGAAGAATTGGAAATTAAGCCAGGCACGCTAAAGAAAGCAATTAAGATTGCATACAAAGCCAAGCTAGGCGAAACTAACCGAGATCACGACGAGCTAAACACTATTCTCGAAACTGTCGGTAAAACTCTTTAATGAAAGTCTACGTTAACGAATCAAACAAGCTGGCATACTTACTTGTAGCCAAGAATGCCAGCTCAACCTTCGAAAATCTGTTTAAAAAATTAAATTGGACACCAAGCCAATTTGATTTGTTACCGCAAGACTTTACAGTATTCAGCCATATACGTGATCCTATAGACAGACACTTTAAAGGCACAGCAGAATTTATTAACAATGCCAGACTGGGTCATCTACTTGATGATCCCGATTGGCAAAAAGTGTGGGCCACAGCAGTAATGGACCTACACAGTTATCCGTTGGCATGGAGTGTGGTTGGTAGGACTGTAGAATGGATTCCGATTCATGAACGGCTGGATACAAATAAAATAACTATCGAATTTCTCAAAAAATACAATGTTGTTGTCGACTCGATTGAACACATAAATGCAAGCGACTATAGCAAAATTGAATACTATCGTCGATTAAAAGAAATACATGAAAAGTTCGATCCTTTATGTACCTTATCGTATTTTTATGATGGAGACATTGTATTGTGGAATAAGGCAGTAGAAAAATATATCCAGATTCCAGAATACAGACGTTATTAATTTGGAAAAACATTGAAAGAAAAAATTAAAAATTGGTGGGGTAATGCCAAGCAGTTTGTTATTAACGATTGGCAAAGTCACCGCGTCCGTTTCATATTTGAAATGATAGCATGGGCTATCAGCATTGGCTGTAGCCTTACATACGCTATCACTGTTCCCAACTTACCATTTGTTCCGCTGTATGCAGCTTTTATTGTTGGTTGCGTTATTAGCGCAGGATGTGCGTATAGCAGGGGCAGCTTTGGTATCTTTGGAAACTATGTATTGCTGGCTACCATTGACAGCGCAGGCCTAATTAAACTATTATTACAAACTCATGTCTTACGTTGACGCATTATTTGATAAACAAAAAGATCGCATCCACGTAGTAGAGCGACTAAACGGCCAAAGGGAATACAAAGAATATCCGGCCAATTATGTCTTTTACTATGATGATCCGCGAGGCAAGCATCGCACTATCTATGGAACACCTGTTACACGTTTTGCTACACGCAACGGCAAAGAGTTCCAAAAAGAAATGCGTATGCAAAAAGGCAAACGTCTATGGGAAAGTGACGTTAAGCCTGTATTCCGTTGTCTTGAAGAAAACTATCTAGGCGCAGAACCTCCCAAGCTACAAACAGCATTCTTCGACATTGAAGTTGATTTTGACCCTGTGCGTGGATATGCGCCCGTTGAAGATCCCTTCAATAAAATTACTGCTATTTCTGTTTACTTGGACTGGTTAAACAAGCTGGTTACATTGGTTATCCCGCCCAAGAGTATGAGCTGGGAAACAGCCGAAGAAATCTGCGCCAAGTTTGATGACTGTTATCTGTTTGATCGAGAAGAGGACATGTTGGACACGTTCTTGAACTTGATTGATGATGCAGACATTTTGTCAGGTTGGAACAGCGAAGGCTATGACATTCCCTACACTGTTGGACGCATTACTCGTGTGCTCAGTAAAGATGACACACGCCGTATGTGCTTGTGGGGCCAGTTTCCCAAGCAACGTGAATATGAACGCTTTGGTGCAACCAAGGTTACGTTTGACTTAATTGGTCGGGTGCATATGGACTATATGCAACTGTATCGCAAGTATACATATGAAGAACGCCATAGCTATAGCTTGGATGCTATCGGCGAATACGAACTTGAAGAACGTAAGACTGCTTACGAAGGCACATTGGATCAGTTATACAACAAGGACTTTGAAACGTTCATTCAGTATAACAGACAGGATACTCGCTTGTTAGCGAAGTTAGATAAGAAACTACGTTTCTTAGATTTGGCGAATACCATTGCTCACGATAACACCGTGTTATTGCAGACAACAATGGGCGCCGTTGCAACCACAGAGCAGGCAATTATCAATGAAGCACACGCACAAGGATTGGTCGTCCCAGACCGCAAAGCAAGAATCGTATCTACTAGAGACGACGACGATGACGAGGATGGCCCCTCAGAAACGCAAGCCGCAGGTGCCTATGTTGCTCACCCCAAAAAGGGAATGCACGAATACATCGGAGCAATTGACATCAACTCGCTCTATCCCTCGGCTATTCGTGCCCTTAACATGGGGCCAGAAACAATCATTGGACAACTGAGACCAATAATGACAGACAAGCTGATCCAAGAACGTATGTCACAAGGCATGAGCTTTGCGGCTGCTTGGGAAGGTTTGTTTGCCAGCTTAGAATACGAAGCAGTAATGCGCGGCGATAACACTACGGAAATTACTATTGACTGGGAAGTTGATGGCACTAGCGATGTAGTCAGTGCCGCGGACGTTTGGCGTATTGTCTTTGACAGTGGCAAGCCTTGGATCCTTAGTGCTAACGGCACTATCTTTACAGTTGAACGCAAAGGCATTGTTCCAGGTCTGCTGGAACGTTGGTATGCTGAACGTAAAGAAATGCAGAAGAAGCTGAAGGATGCAACTACTCCCGAAGATCAAGAATACTGGGACAAGCGACAGTTGGTTAAGAAAATTAACTTGAACAGTTTGTATGGTGCTATTCTTAATCCAGGATGCCGTTTCTTCGACCATCGTATTGGACAATCTACTACACTAACTGGGCGCAGTATTGCCAAGCACATGGATAGTTTTGTTAATGAATGTATCTTTGGCAAATACGATCACGTGGGCGAATCTGTTATCTATGGTGATACTGACTCTGTTTACTTCAGTGCGTGGCCCGCTGTCAAGAAGGACGTTGAAGCAGGCAAGATGGAATGGAACAAAGACATTGCTGTTCAACTCTATGACAGCATTGCAGATCAAGTTAACGATAGCTTTCCTGGATTTATGGAACGTGCATTTCACTGCCCAAGAGACCATGGCGCTATCATTAAAGGCGGCCGCGAACTAGTTGCAGAAAAGGGCTTGTTCATCAAGAAGAAACGTTATGCAGTTCTTATCTATGATAAGGAAGGTAAACGTTTAGACACAAACGGTAAGCCAGGTAAAGTTAAGGCCATGGGTCTCGACCTTAAGCGTAGCGATACACCTAAGGTTGTTCAAGACTTCTTGAGTGAAATCTTGTTAGACGTGCTGACTGGTGCAGAGAAGGAAAGCGTAATTGAAAAGATCAAAGAGTTCAAATACAAGTTCCAAGAGCGTCCAGCTTGGGAAAAAGGCACGCCCAAACGTGTTAACAATCTAACCAAGTATTCCGCAGAAGAAACTCGAACGGGCAGAGCCAACATGCCCGGACACGTTCGAGCTGCTATGAACTGGAATAATCTGCGCCGCATGCATAGCGACAACTATAGTATGCAAATCGTAGATGGTATGAAGGTTATTGTTTGTAAACTGAAGCTTAATCCATTGGGCTATACTAGCGTAGCTTATCCTACAGACGAGCAACATATCCCTACATGGTTCAAAGAACTGCCATTTGATGATGGGCTTATGGAAGATACTATTGTAGATCAAAAGGTAGAAAACTTATTGGGTGTGTTGGACTGGGGTTTGTCAGACAGCACCAATATCAACTCTACATTCAACACATTGTTTAGTTTCGAATAATATGAAGTTACACGAGCTTGTCCAATTAAGAAACATGTTTAAAAACATGACTCAATACAACCTAACAAATCTGAATGCAGCTCATATTGGATCGATTAAGGATTTTTTGCTAGCAATAGACCACAAAGGATACATTAACGGTCCAATCTTAAGCCAAGATAATCTATTAGAGCTAGAAAATAAACTATCAAAAATCGACACAGAATTTTTAAATGTAATTGAACGTATAGAAAACGAAATCGATCGGCGTGCAAAACCTTTTTACAATCGTAATTTAGATTCCAGTGAATTTATTTTGTGTGGGCAAGCAGATACCGCAATTGAAAGACAATATCGAATTCGTCAAACTAAAGAAGCAGTTAAAACTGAAATTCTTTCAAGGATTGCAGTTCACACAACTCCCCGACATCCTGCATTGGAAATAGGACCAGGTGACGGGCAGTGGACTTCATATATGGTTGCAGCTGATCCTCTTTATCTAGTAGATATAAATCCAGAATTTATAGAATCAACTAAGCAACAATTTAATGAAGCTTATCAACGCAGACTGCGAACATACCTAAACAATTGGAACGATTACCCAGCGTGGGATCTATCTTTCCTCCCGCAAAATCAATTTAGTTTTGTATTTGCATGGAATGTGTTTGAATTTTATCAATTGGATTTTATTGAAAAATATTTAGACAGCATATTTAACGTATTGGCTCCTGGAGGCAGTGCTCTTTTTAGTTTTAACAACTGCGACTTTCCTGTTAATGCAAAGTTTGCAGAAACTGGATTTAAAGCATGGGCTACAGAAAAATCTATTGTTGAATTATGTAAACGAAAAGGTTTCGAAATTACTTTCATAAAAACAATAGATGTAGAATGGAACTACATAGAGATCAAAAAACCGGGCATTCTTAAAACGGTAAAAACTACACAAGCATTGGGCGAAATTCGTAACTACGGCCCTTGATTTTTCTAAATAAAACATATACACTTGATTATTACTGGAGAACTTATGAAAGACCAACTATTAGACCTCGTTCAACATACGCATGGATTAGGAAACATTGATATGGTCCGTGTTATCGGAACCGATCAAACAACAAACATTGACGGCATTGCCGAAGACCGCAGTGTAATTCTTAAAGGCACTTTCCACGGTGTTATGGGAGAATTTGTCGGCACGTTTGGCATGCCCAATCTTGGAAAATTAAAAACTATTTTGAACATCGACGAATATCGAGAAGATGCCAACATTACAGTTCCTAAACAAACTACTGATGAAGGTGTTACAGTACCAACTGGTATTCACTTCGAAAACAAAACGGGCGACTTTAAGAACGACTATCGCTTTATGGCAGCTAATGTAGTTAACGACAAGCTAAAGACTGTGCGTATGAAATCTGTCGCATGGCATGTTGAATTAGTGCCCGCCGCAATCAGTATTCAACGTCTGCGTTTCCAAGCTAGTGCCAACAGTGAAGAAACTACATTTATTGCTAAAACTGAAAACGGCAACTTGAAATTTTACTTTGGCGACCACAGCAGTCATGCTGGTAACTTTGTGTTCCAGACTGGTGTTAGCGGCAAACTTACCAGAAGTTGGTCGTGGCCAGTTAGTGTAGTTATTAATGTTTTGGGACTGCCCGGCGACAAGACTTTGAAGATTAGTGACGAGGGTGTGCTAATGATTGCTATTGATAGCGGCATTGCAAAATACGAATATCTTTTCCCAGCTCAGACAAAGTAATGGATCAGCAAAACACTATCGACGACTTGACCAGTAAGCAGAAAGATTATGCAGTCTTTCTGCCTGCGTTAAGTAGTTTTTATGCTACATATGTAGGCAAGCAACGCCACGATCCAAACTATGTAGATGCCAACAGAATGCCTGCAAAGTTTAATCGTGGCATGGAAGGCCTTAACTGGCTCAATCCCAAGGAAGCATACTTTCCCTACAAGTGGGCACTGTATAGCGCAGGGCATGCCAATTTGGACACAGCCAAGCAAGACCCGAAAGAAGACATGGTCCGTAACAGAGATCCTAACTCCTTCGTATTGGGGGATTCGGGTGGCTTTCAAATTGGTAAAGGCGTATGGGAAGGCAACTGGAAAGATCCTAACTGTCCCAAGGCACAAAAGAAACGTGAACAAGTTCTTTCGTGGATGGACGCTTACATGGATCGCGGTATGATTCTTGATATTCCTGCGTGGGTCGCACGTAGCCCTGCAGGGCAAAAAGCCACAGGCATTAGCACATATGGCGAAGCTGTAGCAGGCACATATATCAATAACGAATACTTTATGAAGCACAGGACAGGACGCTGTAAGTTCTTGAATGTGTTGCAAGGCGAGAATCATACCGAAGCAGATGATTGGTATGACCGCATGAAGAAGTTCTGTGATCCCAAGCAATATGGCCAACCATTCAACGGTTGGGCTATGGGTGGACAAAACATGTGTGATGTGCATTTACTGCTACGCAGAATTATTGCACTACGCTTCGACGGATTGTTAGAGCCAGGCTTGCATGACTGGATGCACTTTCTGGGCACCAGCAAACTAGAGTGGGCACTGTTGTTAACTGACGTGCAACGTGCTGTTCGCAAGTATCATAACGAAAACTTTACTATCAGCTTTGACTGTGCAAGCCCATTCTTGGCCACTGCTAACGGACAAGTTTACTATGATGTAGTAACTGAAGATAGAAGCAAGTGGAGTTATCTAATGCAGCCTAGCGTGGATAACAAAAAGTATGCCAATGACAACAGAACGTTTAGAGATGCTGTGCTACAAGATGGTATTTTTGATTCGTTCTTGGAAAGTCCTATTAGCGAACGACTAACTATCAGCGATGTTTGTCATTACAAGCCAGGTGACTTGAATAAGATTGGCAAAGAAGGTCGCACCAGTTGGGATAGCTTTAGCTATACACTGCAAATGGGGCATAATGTTTGGACACACATTCATGCTGTGCAAGAAGCCAATAGACGTTACGATGCTGGACAATGTCCTGCAATGTTAGTAGCAACTTCTTCCGATAAAAAGAATCTACGCATCTACGATAGAACCTTCTTTAGGGATATTATTAATGATATCTTTGCAACTAGCGACAGGGGTAAAGCAGAAGAACTTGTTGAACATTACAACAAGTATTGGATGAGTATTGTAGGAACTCGAGGTGCAGTTGGTAAGAAAACTGTCAATGCTGGCACAATGTTTAACAGTTTATTTGAAGTCGATGAACCTGAAGAAACGCATCATATCGATGATAGCGGTCTTGATGAGACCGCCCTGGACAATTTGGAGGCCGAACAAAATGTATGAAAATCGAATCTCACATCTTAAAGAAACGCATCGTGTGTTGGATCAAAAGATTTCGGATCACGAAAAGCAACACCCACATACCGAATCCAATTTGGTGACAGAATGGAAAAAACAAAAGCTGGCACTTAAAGATGAGATTCGACGACTAGAACGGTTACAATGGGAATACGACAGGGAACACTTGGACCTTGACGACGATCGTTAATTACTGTATAATATAATTTTAGGAACACATCATGGCATATTGGAAAGTATCAACTAAAGACAAAAAGAGCGTTGAAGAACACGAGCTTTGGCAAAAAGACGATATGGTTATTCGACGCATTACTGGTTTCCGATGGGGCACTTGGATTGTCGAAACCAATGATGACGAACAACCAATTCTGAATCAAGATAGCGGACCCAGTGGCGAAGCCATTGACATGTATGACTACTGCGACGAAAACGTAGAGCAAATCGAATTGGATTCGCTGGACGATGGGTGGTATTTTGATATTATTTGGCCCGACGATATGCCCGATGATGAACGTGAGCGTTTGGAAGAACTGTGGGAAGCCGAAGCTTACAGTGGGTGGGAAGGCGACGGCTGGGTCAATTATCAAACAGAATGCTGGGCGAGTGGCCCGCTGGAAATCGAACCCGAAGACGACTAATGAGAAGTTTAATTATTGGAATGGGCATCGGACAACTGTATAAGTCCGTGCTCATGGAGCTAGGCCACGAAGTGGTCACTGTGGACAGTAATCCCGAAAAAAATGCAGACTTTTTTGACTACGGTATTGCGTTTGCTTCGTTTGAGTTTGATACTGTGCATATTTGCACACCAAACTTTACACATATCGGTCTAGCCAGGCATGCAGCCATCATGGGTGCAAAGATTGTGTTTATCGAAAAGCCCGGAGTCGAGAACCATACAGTATGGGAAACTATGGTTAGGGAGTTTCCTAACACACGTTTCCTAATGGTTAAGAACAATCAGTTTAGGCACGAAATCAAACACTTTAAAGAACTGGCTGCACAGTCCGAAGAAGTGTATATTAGGTGGAACAACAACAATCGTATTCCCAATCCTGGCAGTTGGTTTACAGATAAATCACTGGCATTTGGTGGAGTAAGCAGAGACCTTATTCCACATATGCTCAGTTACTACTGTGCGTTTACTAACGTTGAACACGGTAAGAAGCTATACGCTAAAGCAGAACAACGATGGACATTGGATCAAATTGACAGCACAGAGTATGGCACTGTAAACCCAAATGGTGTTTACAATGTAGATGACTTTTGTGAACTAGAATTTCGCAATGGCAACACGCGATACATTCTAACTGCCAATTGGCGCAGCCTTAAAGAAACTGATATTAGTATTAGTTTTGGCATGCGTGACATGGCTATTAGACATGAGCTGGGACTATGCCCTGAATCTGCTTACAAAAAAATGATTCAAGAAGCCGTCGAAAACCTAAATAATGATATCTACTGGCAACAACAGCTAGCACAAGATCTGTGGATTCACAAACAAATAGAAAACCTATGACAGTTAGACATTTAGTTACAGAGGGCGATGGTGCGTTCGTTGAAACTACTTACGAGCGTCCCGCTTGCCAGCCCAATCAAATTGCTGTGCGTAACATCATGACAGGTGTATGCCGCAGTGATGTTGACATGATGATGGGTAACTTTGGTCCATTGCCGGCAAACATGCAAGGGCACGAAGGACTAGGACAAGTAATTGAAGTAGGCAACCAAATTGATGATGTAAAGGTAGGTGATTATGTCGCAACAAGAGGAGAACCAGGATACGCAGACGAATATAATGTTCGTGCTAGAGAGTATGTTAAGGTTGCAGAGCCTTTACCAAGAAACATTTTGGAACCAGTGGCTTGCGGCATTAACGTGGTACAGCAACCCTTACGCGAAATCGCAGAAAGAAGCGGACCAGGACGACGACTGTTAATTCTTGGCAGTGGATTTCTTGCGTGGGTAGCTTATAACACAATCAAACTAAATCATTTGGACTTTGATATTACGGTAGTTGGCAACAGCAATCGAGAACTGTGGGGCGATAAGCTAACACAAGATTATGATGGCCGATATGATGTCGTTATCGATTTGAGCAGCCGGTCCGATGTGTTCGATTTGGACATTCTCAATAACGAAGCATTGGTTGTATTTGGTGTTGAAAAAGAAACACACACAACCTTTTACAATCTACTTTGGAAGGCCTGCACAATGGTATTTCCCAGTCCCAGAACGGATGGGTTTTACAAATGTATGCAGGATGCTGCCTATTGGATCGAAAACGGTGACATCGTTGTTGACAACTTCTGGTCAAAGGGCTATAATAGAACTACTGAATGGCAACAGGCCTTTTCAGATGCATTAACTCGTCCTGCAGGCTATAGCCGAGGATACATTTATTGGGAATAACATGGCACTTAATACTGATGCACGCCAACAAGTAGATTACTTTATTGGAACTGAAGTAGAAAATACTGCAATGAAGGGCGAACGAACACTGTTCGTCGTGGGCATCAAGCCCGTAGAAGAAATTCTAGAACTAGCAATCAAACACAACATTAGACATCTTTATTTTGGCACTAGTCAAAGTTTCCATCCCGCTAACCCTTACGAGTGGGAAAACTGGTCCAACATGATTAAACCCTTGCTGGTAAAAGATTATTGGGTCACGTTGGACTTTGGCGTTGAGTATGCTAAAGATATCCATGAAGAATCTTGGTGCGAGTTTAACACATTTATTCCAATGATCAGTGTTAAACTTCCTAACATTAGACTGTATAATTACAACGCTACTCTTAAGATTGATGACAACACTTGGGGTGACACTAACCCTGGAGTTTGGTGCCATCCACTTAATGAGTTGCTCAAGCGTGAGGTGTATACTGATTGGAAAGATTACACCGGAGACATTACTGTTAGTCTAGAAGAAGATGAATAACCAAGCAAAGAAACTAATTGAACAAGTAGAATCGGACATTAGCGGCAAGTGGATCAGCATTAACAGTGCAGAACTATTGGTAGCAAAAACCGTGCAAGAATGCATTGATAAGATTGAAACTTATCGTATTCCGGTTGGAAACTCTGCCGCAGGTGAAATGGCCTGCGAGTGGACCTATGACGCCCTGAAAGAAATCAGGGATGATATTAAAGAACATTTTGGAATTGAATCATGGAACAACGCGAACAAGCACTAATTGAAAAAGCACAAAGGACAATGAGCCATGCAGAACGAAAAATTTGGGTCACCTTCCGAAAAGAAGGAATTCATTGTTACCCTGCTGCTGCCACTGATCCGGCACTTGCTACGGGCGACGAGTATGATGTTAGTTTTCTTGGCACTCCTCACCGCCATATTTTCCATTTCAAAGTCTGGATTGATGTAGTCCACAACGACCGAGATATTGAATTCATTCAGTTCAAGCGTTGGCTCGAAAATCTTTACAAAGATGGCACATTGAAGCTAGACTATAAGAGTTGCGAGATGATGTCAGATGACCTATATGTGCAGATCGCCGCACGTTATCCAGACAGGGCTGTTTGGATTGAAGTCTCCGAAGATGGTGAAAACGGAGCACTGATTAAATATGAACTTCACTAATTAACTTATAAACACAACCGAGGAAATAAAATGGCTCAACCTAAATATATCGAAAAGTATCTTCGTATGAAGCCCGAAGTTAACAAAATCTTTGATGACCTGGAGGCATACAAAGATTATTGCAGGTTCAATATGCTCAAGTTTGATGAGCGCGATCTGTATCGCAGTGAGCAGTATCGTAAGTTTGAAAAGACTCGGAACTGGCAGTTGAAGCAAGCAGAAAAAAATAATTAATATTCTGCAAATGATCCTCGACAATATTAATGATTTGGTCATTCCCGATCAAAAATCAATTATAGTTCTTGGAACATATCGTTCTGGCACCACTGCTTTATGTGATCACTTGTCTAAAAAATACAATCTAAAAAATTACGATGAAGTATTTCATGACCTGGCGCCAGAACAAACAGACAAATTCATTGAAAATATTGCCGACGGCAATAACAAATATGTGATCAAAATAATGCCCACGCAAATTAACGATTCAAATCGTCAACTAATTAGTCAATTAATAGATGAATGTTTTGTTATAAAATGTTACAGAAAAAATGTGTTGAATCAAATTCGTAGCATGTATATTTGCCACCAAACTAAAAAATGGCACTATCGTAAAGATAGCGATCGCGAAAGTTTCAGTGTTCCGATAAGCAATTACGACTTAATCTCGGATTCGATATATATCTTAGAGGTTAATCGAATGCTAGAAAGTTTGCCATATAGAGTAGACGCAGAAATAACTTACGAAGATTTGACTAATCTGAACACTAAGTTTGATTTGTATCAACGACCAAAAAATGATGACGAATTGATTTCGGCATTGCTTAAAATTAAAAAATTTACCGGGATCGATATATGACTAATGTTTTTTTAGTTGATTTAGAATCTGTAGAAACTAGGTATACTGCTCAATGGAAAGAGCATGTACCTGATCTTTTAAAGAAAGCAGGACACAATGTTCAAATCATATCTGGACGCGAAGATATACCTAGCGCAACGACTCCAGGAGCGTTTCTCAACTTTGGCGGGACAAACATCTACAAAGCGAATCAAGTTGAGGCTATGGGCAACCTATTTTGTAACGGATCAGTTCAGCCCGGCGATCACTTTCTTTTTACTGACGCTTGGCATCCGGGCATTATCAACTTAAAATATATGAGTGAACTTCTTAACATTCCTGTTAAGATTCACGCACTATGGCACGCCGGTAGCTATGATCCTGCCGACTTCCTTGGCAGACTTATTGGAGATGCTCCTTGGGTTAGACACGCTGAAAAGAGTTTCTACCATGCTGTGGATCATAATTACTTTGCTACAGACTTTCATATTGAAATGTTTGTACGCAATCTAATTGCTGACGACACTATTGTAAATCCCTGGGTTGAAGATCTTCTTAAAGATGTGAGCATGGGAGAAGTTAGTAAGATTGTTCGCACGGGCTGGCCAATGGAGTATATGGATCAAACACTGACTCCGTATAAAGGTATGCAGAAGCGTGACTTAATTGTTTTCCCGCATCGTATTGCACCCGAGAAGCAAGTTGAAATCTTTCGTGATCTCAAGGAACAACTGCCCGAGTTTGAATTTGTTGTTTGTCAAGATCAGCAATTGACAAAAAATGAATATCATAACATTCTTGGTGAAGCCAAGATGGTGTTTAGTTGTAGTCTGCAAGAGACATTGGGTATTGGCTGCTACGAGGGAGCCATTGTCGATGCTATGCCCATTGTTCCGGATCGCCTAAGCTACGCAGAAATGTATGATGGACTGTGGAAATATCCTAGTCATTGGACCACAAACTGGGCTAGCTATTTGCATCACAGGACTGCACTAGTTGCACACATTCGAGTGATGATGAAGAACTACGAAAACTATCTGCCAAACTTAACTGCACAAACAGCAAAACTAACAGACAATTTCTTTTCAGCAAATGAACTCATTAAACGCATTCGATAAGATTTTCGAATTCGAACGCAAGTTGGCTAACTTTACAGGTGCACCTTATGCAATCATGACTGATTGCTGCACCCATGCAATTGAAATGTGCTTGCGTCATGATCGAATTCGTAGTTGCAGTTTTACCGCATACACTTATATCAGCATTGCTATGACTATGCATAAGTTAGGTATTCGGTATACACTAGAGAATGAACCGTGGACAGGCGAATATCAAATCCACGATACACGCATTTGGGATAGCGCACGTAGGTTAGAAGAGGGCATGTATCGCCCAGGGCAGATGCAATGTCTTAGTTTTGGACATGACAAGCCTTTGCATATTGGACGTGGTGGTGCTATTCTATTAGATGACGAAAAAGCATACAACGAAATTATTCGTATGCGTTATGACGGCCGTGACCTAAATAATATACCATGGACCAAGCAAACTACATTTAAGGTTGGCTATCATTACAAGCCCACACCCGAAGAAGCTGAACTAGGTTTGGCTTTATTGGAAGGTGTAATGCTTGACAAGCCCACACCCAAACATGTAAACTATGCTGATCTTAGGCAATTTACTATAGAAAACTAATATGACAAACAAAAAAGAAACAGCACTAGATGCCATGGCAGGTAATGGCGGATATCAAGAAGCGTATCTTTCAGATGCTATTCGTGCTCGTATGAAGCGTGATAACAAACGTTTTTGGGCAGGTGACAATATCAGCGACTACTTGCACGATTCAGACAAAGAGCATCTGATTAACGAAGCAACGGAAGCATTTGAATTAGTGCTTGATCGTTTGCTAATTGATCGTGAAAGTGATCCTAACAGTAAAGGCACTGCACGTCGACTGGCTAAGATGTATTTTAACGAAATCATGGCAGGCCGATATGAACCAGCACCAGACGCAACAGCATTTCCAAATGATTCACAGGACCGTTACGAAGGTATGTTGGTTGTTCGTAGTGAGCTTCGTAGTATGTGCAGCCATCATCACCAACCTGTGGCTGGCATTGCTTATATTGGTATTATTGCCGCGGAAAAACTTATCGGGCTGTCTAAGTATACACGAATCGCACAATGGTGCGCTCGACGTGGCACTCTCCAGGAGGAACTTGCTAATGATATTGCCCGCGAAATCGGCAAAGCAACAGGCGCCAAGGACCTAGGCGTTTATATTCAAGCTACGCATGGTTGCTGTGAGAATCGCGGCATTATGGCACATAGCAGTTTGACACAAACAACTGTGTTGAAAGGTGCATTTAAAGACGATGCAGGAACTAAAAAAGAGTTCTTTGACAACATTAAGCTACAGCAAGACTGGGCTCCACGGTAAATATAAATATACTATAAAGGAATTGTAACATGCAATTTGAATGGAAAGTTTTAGATCGTATTACACACGAAAACGGCGTTATCCTTGATGCGCTATATGGATGCTGGGCTCGCGAGGGCAGATTTATGCAGGAAGTATTGGGCACTATGACCTTTACTTACAATCCTGCTAATATTATACCTTTCGATCAAGTTGACAAAGACACTATCCTAGGATGGGTGTTTGGTAATTTGGGCGAGCAAGGTCGTGCAGATATCGAAGCACAGGCTGCTGCTAAACTGCAAGCAGAAATGGATCAACACGCTTAATTAATTGGCCCGCACATGGGCCAATTATTTTGTTTTCAATTAATACATCATGGTAACTCGAAAGTCTAAAGAACCCGAAGTTAAACTGGTTAAGAGTAAAGCTACTGCTAAAACTCCAGCAAAACAACCAGTTGCCAAAAAGACAAAAGCCGAGCCAAAAGAAACTTGGCCTAAAGTTGTCAAAGGCAATCACCTTACTGTCACTACTTACGAAAACGGTCGCGCTGAACTAGTTTGGGATGATGTCGCACTGTTAGCCGAAGTTAGAGCTGCACTGGCCAGCGTAAAGAAATCCAAAAAAACTAAAGCAAAGTAAAATGCTTAAATCTGTAACTGCTGGGCGGTTTCTTACGGTCCAGCCTTCGGGCGCTTCTTACATTTCTACGAACTACAATACTGTCGGAGCCGGGATGGCAAGATTTAATCCATCAACCCAATCTCTAGAAGTATACGATGGATACTCTTGGTTGTCTGTCACAGGCTCGTCTCATATTGCATTAACTGATGAAGCAGTAGAACTATTGGAATGGGCCAAACAAGAACGCGACAGACAACAGTATTACGAACAATTAGCCAAAAAATATGTAACCGTTGCAGATGCAATAGAAAGTGTAAAAGATGCAGAACACCGCCTACGGGAACTTGCAATCCTCTGCGAAACGAGCAAGACCCGTTAAAACAGCCAGGTATGGCACCCAACCAAATCGCAAAAAGGAAAAGTTTACAATGAAAAATTGGTTTCGAAATAAAATTAAAAATTTCATCTTTCCGTCAGATGAAGAGGCAAAAATCGGTAATAGTGTTTATGTCCGTGAGGACGACACTCAAATAACACGTGATAACACATTGAAATTTACTGTCACACCTGCCCGGGGAGGCGTTATTGTTCAAATTAGAAAATATGATCCTAAGCGTGACGAACACGACTGGGTCACACACGTTATTCACGAAGACGAAAATGTGAGTGGACGTGTTGCCGAAATTGTCAGTATGAGCTTGCTACGAGCTTGACATAAATTCAAAAATCCGTTACAGTAGCATTATTGTTTATCAAGGAGCACTTATGCTTTTGAAACTGTTGGAAAAAATGAACCGTAAACGGGTTGTAATGGATAGGGTCAATGACGAGCCCTATCTAGAACGCTATTACCTCTTTCTCAAAGACCGCAAGCGTTTTCCCTTTAACGTTTTCCTGCACAAGTTTCTCAAAAGTGATCCAGATGATCTGCATGATCACCCCTGGCCCTATGCTACGCTAATTCTCAAAGGCGGATATTGGGAATGGACTCCTGTTTTCGATTCCAAAGGCAAGAAGGTTGCCGAGTTCCAACATTGGCGCGGCCCCGGGCATTTTCGTATTTGTAAAGCTACTAGCTATCATCGAATCGAGCTCGACCCTACCGTCGAATGCTGGACACTGTTCATGCCTGGTCCTCAACAACGTGATTGGGGCTTCCTGAGCAAGGGCAAATGGATTCAATGGGAACAATACTTGGCAGGACGCAATGCGGGAAATAGTAAAGCCTGATGGCACAGTTTATGCCACTGTAACTGTAAATGAAAAGCTTCTTAGTATTCATTTTACGGGAACAGGATATGTCGTCAACATGGATGCTAAAATTATTCCGCAACTGGCGACAATTTTAAGAGAAGCTGAATTTTTCAAATACGTATGAACGGCAAATACCCTGTAGATGTAAGCGACTACACAGACGAGCTACACACCTATCTAATCAATCACGGGGCAAAAGAATATAAGGGATGGACTAGTTCTTTTAGACCACAAGGGCTTCGTAGATTTTTGCCAACAGCATTTGAAGGTTGCAAACCCACGCACTTTGGCGCTACAATAAGAATATTCTTTCCCTCAGAAGATGATGCTATGTTGTTTAGTTTGGCATTTGGCCATCTAATAACCCATAGCTATGTTAAACAAATCGACAGTCTACTAAAGCAATGAAAAAACAATACATCAATAACAAAGAATTTAAGTCCCTTGTTGCAAATATTTGCAGGGATATTGCAAACAGCAACTGGCGCCCCGACTATGTTGTAGGCATTACCCGAGGCGGACTACCTGCGGCTACTATGATTAGCCATTACTTCGATGTGCCCATGCATGCACTCAAGGTCAGTTTGCGACATGGGATCGACGACTCGGAAAGCAATTTGTGGATGTCCGAAGATGCATTCGGCTTCGAACAAACTAAAAACATTTTGATTGTAGACGACATTAACGATAGTGGCCGAACCATTGAATGGATTATGGAAGATTGGCGTGCCAGTTGCATGCCACGCGATCCAAAATGGAATACTGTTTGGAATAATACTACACGATTCGCAGTAGTTGTTGACAATCTGAATAGCAATGCCCCAGTTAAAATGGACTACTGCGGCAAAGAAATTGACAAACAATCAGACGATTGGATTGTTTTTCCCTACGAAAATTGGTGGGAATAAATACTAACTCAAGAGGACTTAGACGTTCATCCCTCTCTAAATATTCTGCATGTCATCAAACTTGCTACTTTTAAAAGGAGACTAGAGATGGCAAATCAACCTATTACTTATAAATTCACCAGCACTAAAGAATATCACGATGCATTTCCGTGTGCATATCGTCAGTGGCGTGCAGACAGTCACTGCAACTTAATTCATGGTTACAGCTTCAGCATGAAGTTCTATTTTGGAACTAACGACCTCGATGCTCGTAACTGGGCCGCAGACTATGGTGGCCTCAAGGAACTTAAAAAGATTCTAGAAGATCAGTTCGATCATACACTAATCGTAGCACAAGACGATCCTGAATTGGAAACATTTATGATGCTACAGGAAAAGAAGATGGCCAAGATTGTTGTGCTACCACGCATTGGTTGCGAGGGTCTTGCTGATCAACTTTACAAGTTTGTTAATGGCGTTTACATTCCAGACTATTGGGGTCCAGGAGAAGCAGGCCGCTTGTGGTGTTATCGTGTTGAGGTTCGCGAAACACAAAGCAACATGGCGTTCCGTGAAGGCCATCGTGAATGGAATGAGGATCTTTTTGCTTAAACGTAAAGAGTTATTGCAAAACCTAGTAAAGTACGGAACCATAGGGGCTTCGTCATACCAGCGTGTCGGTGTTATAGTTCCATCATTTGCGGATGCTAAACTATTTCAAAAAGATTTTCTCGATGTGCTTGACGAAGTACCCAAATGGATGAGACCTAAACTATTTAGGTGTAACATTAGAGAAATCACATTTGATAACTATTTTGAAATCCGTGTGTTCTGCGATGAATCTGGATCAAGGGGTATGTCAGTAACAGAACTATGGGCCAGTTCAAGAGCAACTGATGAGCAGATAGCACCCCATTGCTTTAGTATAATAACACACGGATTTACTAGATTCGAAGATGAATAACTATCGAAGATTTATTTAATTAAGGAAAACTATGAAAAAAAGAAATTACACACAAGACACGGTAAAGAAACTTCAAGGATCTATACAAGTAGAACATACCTTGGCCAAGCGAGGTGCATACAAGTTGCGTGAATTGTTGGCCAATGAACCATACATCAACACCTTGGGTGCTTACAATGGTCAAATGGCTGTGCAACATGCCAAGGCAGGGTTGAAGGCAATCTATCTATCGGGCTGGCAAGTTGCAGCCGCAAACAATACCGCACTACAAACATACCCAGATCAAAGTCTATATCCAGTTGATAGTGTACCTAAAGTTGTCAAAGGTATTAACAATGCTTTCCGTCGTGCTGATCAAATTCAGCACAGCGAAAACTTCGACATGACAGACGAGAACTGGATTGATTATTTCCTACCAATTGTGGCAGATGCTGAAGCAGGCTTCGGTGGCGCACTAAATGCCTACGAACTTATGACTGCTATGATTGAAGCGGGTGCCGCAGGTGTTCACTTTGAAGACCAATTGTCTAGCGAAAAGAAATGCGGACACTTGGGTGGTAAGGTTCTTATTCCCACAGGACAAATGATCCGCACTCTTAACGCCGCACGTTTGGCCGCAGATGTCGCAGGTGTAGATACTGTTATTATGGCTCGCACTGACGCAGAATCTGCTACGCTAATTACCAGCGACCATGATCCAGTAGATAAAGAGTTTATCTCTGGTTATAGAACATCAGAAGGCTTCTATGAATTTAAAAACGGAATTGAAGCGTGTATTACTCGCGGTTTGGCTTATGCCCCTTACGCTGATCTATTATGGTTCGAAACATCAACCCCGGACATTGCTCAAGCAAAGAAGTTTGCAGACGCTATTCATGCACAGTTTCCTGATCAGATGTTGGCTTATAATTGCAGTCCTAGTTTTAATTGGCGCAAGTTCTTAAGTGAAGATGAATGTGAAACTTTCCAACGTGAACTAGGCGCCCTAGGATATAAGTTCCAATTCATTACATTGGCAGGATTCCACAGTGTTAACCTAGCTACATTTGAACTTGCTGAAGCATACAAGGCACGTGGCATGGCTGGTTATAGCGAAATGCAACAACGCGAGTTTGCGGCACAGGAACGTGGCTTTACTACTGTAAAACATCAACGCGAAGTTGGCGTTGGTTATTTTGATTTGATTAGCGAAGCAGTTGGTGCAACGTCAACTGTGGCAAATAAATCATCTACTGAAGCAGATCAATTCCATTAATGAACCGACTTTGGAGACTTTGGGCCAAGGCCCTTGGTGAGAAAGCAGGCAATACGGACGAAGAAGCTGACCGTATTGCTTGCATTCGCACGATTATTGTGTTAACATACATTATTACCAACTGCTTTATTGTAGCTGGTGTTATTCGACATTGGTGAGTATGGAAATTAAAACTGTAGAACTTGTAGAGATCTTACCTACAAAGATATGGGCCGACAAAGACATGTTCGGCACAGTGCATATTAAAATGCAACACCAAGGTATGGACGAATTTAATTTTATTCAAATTCAATACAACTATGCTTATACTAGCAATGGTCATCAGCATGAGTTAACTCAACAAATTTTAAAGCTACTTGGAGCCGACAATGACAGCGAATCCAGCGAAGTTTAATGAAGCTATGGACATTCTGCAAGAAGAGTGCGGAGAAGTTATTGTAGAAGTCAGCAAGTGTCGCAGATTTGGTCTGTTTAGTAATCATTACAAAACTGGTCTACTGCATGCCACCATGCTAGAAAACGAAATTGGCGATGTGCTTGCTATGGTAGACATTCTAGTAGAACAAGGCATTATTTCACACGATAACCTAAATAAAGCTATACAAGCTAAAAAAGAAAAACTTAAACAGTGGTCAACTATCTATGAAAATTAAAGTAAGTGAACTATTCTATTCTGCACAAGGCGAAGGCCGCTTTGTTGGCGTTCCCAGCGTGTTCTTACGAACCTTTGGTTGCAATTTTACGTGTAGTGGGTTCGGTTGCGCTCCTAATGTTAAAAGCACAGAAGCCGACGATGTTGCAAAGAACGTCCATCTTTATAAGACATTCGAAGAACTACCTCTTGTCAACACTGGCTGCGATAGTTATGCCAGTTGGCATCCCGCATTCAAAGAGCTAAGTCCCAACTATGACACAAAAGAACTAGTAAACAAAATGCTAGCTCTTACTCCTAATAACAAATGGCTACAAGACAACGGCAACGATGTGCATCTTGTTATTACAGGCGGTGAACCACTGCTAGGGTGGCAACGCACATATGAAGAACTGCTTTCCTTAGAAGGTATGCGTGATTTAAAAAATATCACCTTTGAAACTAATGGCACACAAAAACTACAGCCCAAGTTCAAAGACTATCTTAAGAAATGGGTGCAAGAACGTGAAACTAATCTTAATGCTATTACATTTAGTGTTAGTGCCAAATTAAGTGCTAGTGGTGAGAAATGGGAAGAGGCTATTTGCCCCGATATTGTTGCAGAGTATGAATATTACGGTCACACATATCTTAAGTTTGTTGTAGAAACAGAAGAGCATTTTGCAGAAGTTGATCGTGCAGTAAAAGAATTTAGAGCGGCTGGGTTCAGCGGCACTGTATTCGTAATGCCGCAAGGTGGTGTTGTTACTCCTTATGAACGCAATCGTGTTCGAGTTGCAGACTGGGCATTGAGTCGCGGTTACAACTACAGCCCACGCTTGCACGTTGATCTTTGGGGCAACGGCTGGGGCAAATAAGATAAGTATATATCTAAATGGAATTTCGAAATGTTTGATTTTTTCAAGAAAAAGAATCCAGTGCCCGAAGTGGTGCTGGCACCAGAGACCCCGCCTAAGGTAGAAGAAAAGCCTAAGGTTGAAAAGAAGCCCAAAACTGAAAAAAAGACTCCCAAGCAAATTGCTACAGAAAAAGGCGAGCCCTACGTTACTATTCTTAGCGTAGAAGTCGATCCAGAAAATATTGGCAACGGTGCATTTGAACTGGACTGGAACGAGTTCTTCGTTGCTAAACTAGTTCGCTCTGGATACAAAGGCAAAGACGATTCACAAATTGTGGACCAATGGTTCCAAGATGTTTGCCGCAACGTAGTATTAGAAACGTTTGAGCAATACGAAGCAAATAATCCACGACCACCGACAGGTGTTCAACGTAGAGATATTGGTGGCGGACGCAGTGAAGTGTCATGATACTTTATGTGAACGGCGACAGTCACAGTTGTGGCCATGACGCAGGTGGGCCCGACTTTAGTTACGGTAAGCACGTAGCCGATGCTATAGGATATCAATTCGTTTGTGATGCAGAACCTGCTGTCTGTAACGACAGAATCATTCGCAGAACAAAAGAATACTTACAAAACAATCGACCCGATTTCTTGATCATTGGTTGGAGCACTTGGGAACGTGAGGAATGGGTTTGGGAAGGTACAGCCTATCACGTTACTGCTAGCGGGCACGACCAACTACCCGAACAGTTGCATACCAAATACAAAGAATATGTTATAAGCTATGCTTCCAAAGCCGTGCAAAGGCAAAAGGAAGTAGAAAACTATCATAAAATTTGGCAGTTCCATTTAGAGCTGGATCAGTTACAAATACCACACGTATTTTTTAATACGTTTAGCCACTTCTTGTATACAGACCCAACTACAAAGGAAGAAGATTGGGGCCCATTTTATATTGACCCATACGATAGGAATATGACTTTTTACTTTTGGTTGAAAAATCAAGGGTTTGAATTGGTAGATCCAAAATGGCATCACTATAAAGCAGACGGGCAACAAGCGTGGGCACAATTCCTTTTACCAAAAATCAAAGAACAGTTGACTAATATTTGGTAATATGCTACTATTACTCTATGCGATACCTTATTGTTGACACAGCTAATACTTTCTTCCGTGCAAGGCACAGTGCCCATCGTCAATCCGACACTTGGGATAAACTGGGCTTTGCGATTCACGTAACCCTTGCCAGCGTAAACAAAGCCTGGCGAGATCAAAAGGCCGACCACGTTGTGTTCTGTCTCGAGGGCCGTAGTTGGCGCAAGGACTTCTATGAGCCTTACAAAAAGAACCGAGCAGTTGCACGAGCTGCCCTTACAGAAAAAGAAGCAGAAGAAGATCAAATGTTCTGGCAAGCATTTGATGACCTTAAAACGTTCCTATCCGAGCGCACGAATTGCACTGTTCTCCGGCACGAAAACTTGGAAGCAGATGACTTGGTGGCAGGCTGGATCCAAGCACACTCGGAAGATCATCACACCATTGTGAGCAGTGACACGGACTTTCACCAACTGCTGGCTCCTAACGTCAACCAATACAATGGTGTTGCAGATGAACTGCATACGCTGGAAGGTATTTTCGACAAGAAGGGCAAATTGGTTATTGATAAGAAGACCAAGGAACCTAAGTCCATTCCAGATCCTAAGTTTATCTTGTTTGAAAAGTGTATGCGTGGCGATCCCACTGACAATGTGTTTAGTGCATATCCTGGTGTTCGCACCAAAGGCAGTAAAAACAAAGTTGGCCTGATTGAAGCATATGCTGACATGAACAAGAAGGGCTTCAATTGGAACAATATGATGTTGCAGACCTGGACTGACCACAATGGTGTCGAGCACCGTGTGCTGGACGACTACAATCGTAACAAGACGCTCGTGGATCTTACTGCACAACCTGAACATGTTAAGGCATGGATCACAGAAACCATTACCACAAACAGTGTGAAGAAAAGCAGACCCATGGTGGGCGCACAATTTCTCAAGTTCTGTGGTAAGTATGAACTAAATCGTTTGAGCGAGAACAGCACTGCAATCGGAGAGATTCTCAGTGCAGGATATCCAGAATGATTCCTTACACTGACTATGAATGCCGTTTGGCACTAGACGAACTCTACAGAGGAGATAAGGTTGTTATTCCTTCTAGTATCGAACATGCTAAGTTTATGCTCAAGGTTGCACAAATGTATATCGACCAACAATATCAAGAAACTGTTGATCTACTAAAAAAACAATATGAATAAAGAACTATTGAAAGAATTACAACTACAAGCAGGTGGTAGTCACTACCCCGACATCAATCCACACTTGCAAGAAGCTTTTGCACGTTTAATTGTGCAAGAGTGTATTAAGGCGGTGCGTAAATCGGGACGTCAATGTGCATTTACCACGCACGACATGGGCACAGTTGAATGCACATTGGCCAAATGTGAAGAATCTATTATCAAACACTTTGCACTATCATGAACAAACCATTTCGTATCTGGTTAGAAAATCTTTGGCGCGATAACTGCGACGAACGCATGAGTTGGGGGCAACCTCGCTTTAGCTTGCAAGAATACTTTAACCAATACAAATGGTGGTTACGTCGCGAATACCGTTATCAAAAGAACCTTAAAAAATGATTACCACTTTGCTTTTTGTCCTTGCCTTACTGCAAATCAAACATTGGTATGTTGACTTTGTTCATCAGTCTGATGAAGAAATTAAACACAAAGGCATCTACGGCAATTGGTTAGGCTTAAAGCATAGTGTTAAGCATGGTGTTGGAACCTTTGTTGTATTGTTGGCCGTAACTGGTTGGGAAAATGTTGTTTATGCAGTTGCATTGGCACTGCTTGATACAGTTGCACACTATCACATTGACTGGACCAAAATGAATTTTGGTAATCGTGATATTCAAACTCCACAGTTTTGGAATCATTTGGGATTGGATCAAATGGCCCATCAACTGTGTTATCTTTTAATTGCAGGACTTGTTGTAGTATGACAGAACTTATTGCTAAACCTATTCTAAAAAATAAATTCTGGATCGTCGAAGCTGACGGATCTAAAATTGGGACTGTGCAGGCCGTGGAGGATGGCGGCTTTGTTTACGTTCACAATGAAACTAGGGAGCGTTTTCCCACTATCAAACTTCTTAGTAAGACACACAACCTAAAGTTCGAAACCACACTTCCCAAGAAAGACAAAGCTTCAGACGGGCACGATGTTTATGGATATCCTGTAAGCAATCGCCCGTGGAATGTGCTCTGGGACGTTAAGCATCAGTTTCCGGTTTACACAAAAACTAACAGTAGCAAGAGCTTTTACTGCGCTGGCTATTACATTATCAAATTCAACAATGGTTGGGTCAAAAGCTACTGCCCCAAGTTCATTACACTGAACAGGTATGAGTTTCAAGGTCCGTTTAAGACCAAAGCAGACATGCAGGAAGCACTAAAGGCCGCAAAGTGAAAGAACAACATCTAAGCCTGCATCTGCAGAATTTCAATAATAAAATTAAGTTAATGAACCAAACAGGGGGCAAAAACTTAACTTTGACTGCACAAGAAGCACGTAGTATTCACAATGACATTTTTGACCTTTTAAACCATGTGGCTACATTGAGCAAGCAATTGCAGGCTGCACGTAGCGGGCAGGAGCCAGTTGTCCAAATTACCATGGATGGCGGTGGTTTTAAATAATCTGCGTATATTTTGTGATAAATAAACTTAGTCAATAAATGTTATGAGTAGACCTAAGCCAAATGTGTTGGTAGAACACGTAAACAAGATGAACTATAAGACTGAACAGATTCTGAGCAGTGAAGGAATTTGGGCAGTGTTTTATATGAATCAGCCCATCAACTTGAAGTCTAGTAATATGTTGGTCAACTACCCAGGACCGAAATATAAAAAGACCAGCTTCAGCAATCCAGGGCATGCTATCAACTTGGCTAAAAAACTCAATACATTGTTCAAGACTGACCAATTTACTGTAGTGCTACTAAAAAGTGGTGACAGAATCTTCCCCTAAACGATTTTCGCAAACGCAACTTACAAAATTGTTTGCAGAGATGTCAGGACATCATCCTGGCAGGTTGCGTTACTCACTTTGGTTCAACCCCAACAACGAATCAAGTCTCAGGCTATCCCTTCAAGGTCACAAGTTCCTCATCCAAGAGCTCAAACTAAAAACCTACAAGTTCGAGTTGAGTCGAATCCTAGTAAACAAGCATCTGCTGATGCTGGAGCGGCACTTCCAAGGTGTCTACTATCTATTGGGCGTGGATAAGATAGTTGTTTACGATGAGCAAGAAGCATCCATGCTAACATTAATGAACGGGGACCTTGCTACCTACTTGGAAAACTTAGAAAGTAATACCTGAGTATTACAAAAATTTTGGTTGACCGAAACTCACCGTTTTGCTATAATACATTCATAGCGTAACAAAACAGGAGTTAGTAATGCGCGGTCTTACTATGTCAGCTGAATACGAACAGCAATATCATCCGGCTCCCGTCCTTGTTGACAAGAATTGTGATGAGATTCCGACTGTTTCCCTGAAGTTGTGCGAATACGACAAGAAGCGCAAAGTCCTGAAGCTGGCCAGTGAATACTTTGGTATGCCCTTGACCTTCTTTGTTGAAAGCCATCACACCGGCAAGCAGGTTCGCTTTGTGCCTGTGAATCCCGCCGATAAACTGTTTGATCCCGACCAATGGGACGGTGAGCAACAGATTTACCGCCCCCTTGGCAACGTGCCTGGTGTGGATCACATGGTTATTTACAACCAATCGTAATACTCGAGTATTACAAAAATTTTGGTTGACCGAAATTCCCGAATTTGCTATAATTGTTTCATCAGTTAACAAAACAGGAGCTGAAAATGGCTAGCATTCAAGAGATCAATTCTTCCATCATGTTCGGTGATCTGAGCAACGACCAGCTGAACAGTATTGTCTCTGCTATCAAGTTTCGTCGGGCCCAAATTGCCAAGCAGGCTGTCCGCACGTTTTGGAACGGTGATCGAGTGAAATTTGTCCACCCTAAGACTGGCCAAGTCCACGTGGGCACTGTGTCCAAGGTTGCAATCAAATACATTAGTATTAATGCCGGCGGGCTTGTTTGGCGTGTCCCTGGTAACATGGTTACGGCCGTTGAGGCTTAATACTTAGGTATTAAGTTGTAATACCCGTTCAAACCAAACGGGTATTGCTCGAAAATCCAAATTTTGCTATAATATATTCATAGCGTAACAAAACAGGAGCACGAAATGGCATATGTTAGTCAAGACCTCAAGAAGAAGCTGGCGCCCACCATCAAGGCTATTTGCAAGAAGTATGGTGTCAAAGCCACCCTGGCTGTTCGTAATCACAGCACTCTGTGCCTTAACATCAAAGAAGGCAAAATTGACTTCATCGAGAATTTCCTTGCCGTCGACGAAACCCGTGCTATTTTTGGTCGCCAAATGTCTGCGGATCAAGTTGCTTACATCCGCAACAAGAAGAGCCTGGACGTGAATCCTTACCACTACAAGGACCACTTTGACAGCAAGGCCCGTAAGTTCCTGCAAGAAGTTATTACGGCCATGAACAATGGTAACCATGACAATAGCGACATCCAAACCGACTACTTCGACGTGGGTTGGTATATCGATGTCAACATTGGTCGTTGGGACCGCCCCTATGTGTTTGTTGCGTAAAAGTAACAGACAATAAATCGCAAATCCGATATAATATAGTTTTAACACACTCATTAACACAAAGGAGATTGAAATGAGTAAAGACACGATGACCGATAGCCGCACCGTTACTAGCGAAGGTGCCAAGCGAGCTGTTCTTAAGTGCTTCAAGAAGCAACGCCCTGTGTTCCTGTGGGGCCCTCCCGGCATTGGCAAGTCCGAAGTGATTGCCGGCATTGCCGACAGCCTTGGTGGTGCATTTATCGACCTGCGTTTGGCGCAGATGGAACCCACTGACCTGCGTGGCATTCCTTACTTCAACAAGGACCTTGGCAAGATGGATTGGGCTCCGCCTATCGACCTGCCCGATGAAGAATTCGCCAGCCAGTATCCCGTTGTGGTTCTGTTTCTGGACGAAATGAACTCGGCTGCTCCTAGCATCCAAGCTAGCGCATATCAGCTGATTCTTAACCGCCGCATCGGCAAGTATAAACTGCCTGACAACGTTGTGGTGGTTGCGGCTGGTAACCGTGAAAGCGACAAGGGTGTGACTTACCGTATGCCTGCTCCGCTGGCTAACCGTTTCGTTCACCTTGAGATGCGTGTGGATCACGCTTCGTGGGAACAATGGGCCGTGTTGAACAAGGTTCACAAGGACGTGGTTGGTTACATTGGCTTTGCCAAGCAGGACCTTTACGACTTCGATCCGCGTTCTAGCTCGCGTTCGTTTGCTACTCCGCGTTCGTGGACCTTTGTGAGCGAACTGCTGGAAGATGAGGACACTGGCGATTCCGAACTGACTGACCTGATTGCTGGTGCAGTTGGCGAAGGTGTTGCGGTTAAGTTCATGGCTCACCGTAAGGTTGCGGGTCAACTGCCCAAGCCTGAAGACATCCTTGCTGGCAAGGTCAAGGAGCTCAAGGTTAAGGAAATTTCCGCTATGTATTCCCTGACCATTGCGATGTGCTACGAGCTGAACGACTCGCTGACGAAGTGTGGTGGCAAGCCCAATGCTGAATGGCATGCTATGTCCGACAACTTCTTCCGCTTCATGATGGATAACTTCACTACGGAGTTGACTGTTATGGGTGCGCGAGTTGCGTTGACTACTTACAACCTGCCGTTTGTGCCTGGCAAGCTGACGCACTTCGACGAGTTCCACAAGCGTTTCGGCAAGTATATTGTTGCCGCTAGCGGTAACAAGTAAAGCAAAGGGGCTTCAGCCCCTTGCATTGTTTAAGGGAGGCAGGCTTTCCTCCTTTGACCGTAAGTCCTCCCACCTATATGACTACTCCCAAACTGCTTACCTTAACAAAACTAGACTACAGGCACAACGGTAAATCGATGTTCGATTACCGAGTTCAAATTCTAGGCGACCGACAACAAAGGTTTAGGAACTACAGCGATATCAGGCAGTGGTGTTGGGAAACCTTTGGCCCGAGTAATGAACTCGATATTGCGATTTCCTTGCGTCCAACTGACGGGCAACCCACAGCATGGGCTTTTCTATTTGGAAAAGAATTCCAATACAATTACATATATCTTAGATCCGACAAGGAATTAGCCCTCTTTAAACTTAAGTGGATGTAACACTTGAGTATTAACTTTTGATTTGCACGAAATTCCAATTTCTGCTATAATATAGACATTAACAAGGAGCAATAAATGGCAACTACTTCCGGCGAAAAGAAAACCCAGCACAAGCTGGCTGGGCGCCTTACTGAAAATTTTGATGCTCGCGCTGACGCAACTGCTCGCGAGAAACTTATCGTGGCCCGTGTGGGTCTCCTGCTTCGTGCCCCGTTTTTCGGTAACATGGCCACCCGACTGTCGCTGGTTAATGCTGACAGCTGGCTGGGCACTGCGGCTACCGACGGTCGCAACTTCTATTACAACACCGAATTTGTCAACAAGCTCAAGCCCAAGGAATTGGAATTCCTGTTTGGCCACGAAGTGTTGCACAATGTCTACGACCACTTGGGTCGTACCGGCGACTTCCGTGACCGTCGACTGTTTAACTGCGCCGCAGACTTCTGCGTGAACAGCGACCTTATCGAGCAACGGATTGGCGAGAAGATTACCCCTTGCCTGTATGATGCCAAATACAAGGGCTGGTCGGCTGAAGAAGTTTACGACGACCTTTACGACAAGGCTGAAAAGATCGACGTCAGCGACCTGCTGGACCAAATGCTGGACGAGCACATGGACGGTGATGGTGACGGCGATGGCGATGGTGACGATGACAATGACGGGAAGAAGAATGGCAAAGGTCGTCCCAAGCTGACTGAAGAAGAGCGTCGTCAAATTAAGGACGAAATCCGCGAAGCTCTGCTTCGTGCGGCTCAAAGCACCGATGCAGGTAACTTGCCTAGCGGGGTTAAGCGTCTGATTAAGGACCTTACCAAGCCCGTTGTGAACTGGCGTGAACTTCTCCAGCAACAAATCCAATCCACTGTTAAGGATGACTTCAGCTGGATGCGTCCTAACCGTCGTAGCTGGCACATGGATGCCATTATGCCTGGCATGAAGCCTGGCACGCAGATTGACATTTTTGTTGCTATTGATACGTCCGGCAGTATCAGCGAACAGGATCTCAAGGAGTTCCTTAGCGAAGTTAAGGGCATCATGGACTCCTACGATGAATATCGTATCCGTGTTATTACTTGGGATACCGCAGTTCACAATCCTGCTGAATACACTAGCGAGAACATGGAAGATATTACCAACTATGTGCCGGGTGGCGGCGGTGGCACTGACCCGCATTGTGTTTGGGAATACCTGCGTGAGAACGATATCGAACCCAAGAAGCTGATTGTGTTTACGGACTTCTGCTTCTTTGGTTGGAATCCTAAGCAGGTTGAAGATTACTGCGACACTGTTTGGGTTATCAAAGGCAACGAAAATGCCCAGCCCGAGTTTGGTGTGTGGGCTCACTATGAGCAAGCCAAACGAGATGCTCGTGCATGAAGTTGTTCTAAACGACATCGGATTTGATTGCATCCTTCTTGTTTAATGATGAGAAAGATGTTGTAATGTTTACTCTCAAGTGGAAAAAATAATGAGTAACGAAAACGATAAATTCAAGAACAGCCGACGTCGGCAAAAGGATGAAAACGCTGTCAAGCGTCAAACCAAAATTGCAAAAGAGCATGGCTCGCCAGTAGATGAGCCGCATCGTTTTGCCAAGCATCACGCTATGGATTGTGGACAATCTGGTTGTATGCTATGCGGCAATCCTCGCAAAACGTTCAAGGAACGAACTGCACAAGAAAAACGGCTGTATCAAGATGTCGATACTGTCCGAGATCAACGTAGTAATGGAACATTACCCAAGGAAGAAGAATGAAAATCGGTCTTAGTTTTAGTCGTTGCGTTCGCGATATTGTAGACGGCAAAGTAGATCTGGATGATGTGCTTGTAATTATTGCCCGCACTCAGTTTAATCCTACTAGCGACAGCCAGTGGGAAAATATTTGGCGCGGTTACGGTGGTGGTCACACTAGGGGCAATATTTGGTCTTCAACTGAGTGGTCTGCTTACGGGGACGACCAAGAACATCTGTTCCGTAAAATCAGTGTCAATCTTTGGGACATGGGCAAACTGCATCAGCCTCGCGAGTTCGGTGCGAACCCTCGACGTTTGCCCTTCTATTGGTTGGAGGTAATTCCTAGCCAAGACGATATTGATCGACATCCTGCTGTGAAAGAAGCTTACGAAAAGTTTATTGTGCTGGCAGGTCTTGCAAGTGTGCGATTGGATCTGGATCGTGAAAAAAATCTACTATGAAAAAGTCGGGCGACGTTATGTGCCTGTGTTAGAATACGACAGCGAGTTGATGTCGTCTTTCAACAAAGGTGCTCATTTGATTATTTCGCGGCCGGGCGGAAATTCGACTCGGTATAACATCAATCCAAACTATGCGGCTATGATTGCGGCAGGGTATGTAGCAAAGGAGGCTATTATTAAGGCCATCTTTGAAGCAAGCGAAGCTAAACCAAAAAGTCAGCCGTTGACTGAACGACAGCGAGCCGCATGGAAAGAAATGAAAGCGGCTTTCGGCGACGAAATGTTTAGCTTAGAATTTGACAGTATTGCACAACTGGTCGACAAAGGCATAGTTGCTATGCAGGAAGAAGCAGATAAATTAATGCACTATCCTGCTGTGAAAGCCGCCTTTGACCATTTTCAAACTGTATGTGAACTGTGTGTAAAAGAGGAAACTAAATGACTATTTTTGATATTTTGCAACTTGCGTTTGTGGCTTCTGTTGCTGTTGTTCTTGTGTTTGGCTTCATGAAGCTGTTTGATTATTTCGATAAGGATTGAAATGCTCAAACACGGAGAAATTAATCCGCTAAACGTTTTTGGTTTGCGACGGGTAAGTCATTGCCCGCCGCATTTCGAACGTGTAGTTTTCGATATCAAGACTACAGAAAAAAAGATCAGCGACTGGGTATTTGAAAACTTAGCTGGCCGTTTTTGGTTGGGCGACGTTTATGATAATACTGCGGGTGGATCTACTATTCAACAGAAGTGTGTTGCATTTGAAGAGCCTAGCGAAGCTAGCTATTTTTCCTTATTGCTGGACAGTGTGAATCGTTGGGAACAATAAAAATTTTTACCCCGCTTAATACAGATTAAATATTCATGTATTCCGGAGTAACAATGACACAAGATACCCAACAGACACAAGTTGTAGTTCCATCAAAAGAACTGCTAACTATTTTATCGACACTGCAAATTGCCAGTTCGAGAGGAGCTTTCAGACCCGAAGAGTTCGTAGAGATTGGCTCAGCTTATCAAAAACTATACGAGTTCCTTGTTAGTCTGAAAGTTATCACTCCCCAAAGCTCAGCACCTGCCCCTGCTGAGCAACCTAATCAATAAGGATCCAAAATGATTAAACACGTAGGCAAACACAGTAATAAAAAAGTAATCATCTTATTTAGAACTGTGCCAGGAGAAGAACATATGTGTTTGGTAGTCTATCCAGACATTCTACCAAGACACATTCACGATGACCTAATGCTAGCACTGGAAAGTGATTCGGGTCAACAGGCCAAAGAATTTAGTGATTATCTCTTCCGATACACTATGAGCGATGGTAACAACGCATTGACCACATTGCATAACGAAGGAATGATTAAGAAAGTTCCTACTAATCAAGTTATCATTACACCTAACGCCAAGAGCACTGTTCGTTTAGATGAACTAAACGAAATCCTGGGCAAGATGGCACAGGGTGAACAGGCAATGAAAGAACTAGCAGACTTGGACAAGAATGCTGGAATGTCAGGCAAGCGTCGTCGCACTAACGAAGGCGCAGACATGGGTGAAGTAAGGGCCCCACGTGAAAGTCGTAGCACACCCGCTAAAGTAGATACGAACATAAGTATTAGTGATGTGTTATCAGATGAAGATTTGGCAGCACAGAGGCTAGCACAAGCTCAGAAAATGCAATTAGAAGCTAAGGCTTTGTTAGAAGAAGCCCAACGTCTAATGACCGAAGCAACATCTTTATCAGGCGCTACGAAACAAAATGGCACAAGAAAAACCAAAAAAACAGCCAAAGCAAAAGAAGCTTAATATAAGCCCAAAGACAACCTGGAAAAATATTCTCAGAGAAGTTGAAAAGAAAGAAGTACCAATACACGTATTAAAAAGTCTAGCGGTATATCTTAAAGACGGCACTGTAGTTACAGTAGAAATTAAAAAGCTACTAGCAGAAGGCGCTGATCCCGATCAAGTCGAACAGGATGTTAATCAAAGGTTAGAAGAGTTGGACATGTATATCGACAACGTAGATTTCTTCGTTGACATCGATCTAGTGGAGCAAACAGTCCAACCAGAAACGGATCGATTACTCAGTAAATTATGATTAAGGCAATTTTTGCTGTAGATCATTGGGGTGGTATGGGGCTAAAGGGTTCATTACCCTGGCCCCATCATCGCGAAGATATGCAGTATTTCAAAGAACAGACCCAGGACCAAATTGTTATCATGGGCAGACGCACTTGGGATGATCCCAAGATGCCTAAACCTTTACCTGGTAGAACCACATATGTAGTTACCAGCAGACCTTTGTTTGGATACGAAGGTGTAAGAACTATTCGCGGCGACATCAGCAATAGCATCAAGACTATTGCAGAAAATAATCCTAACAAAACAGTTTGGATCATCGGCGGTCCACAGATCCTACTGGACACAAAAGATCTAGTAGACGAAGTTCACATCACTCATTTTAAAGGTCAATTTAAAACAGACGTTCAAATTGATCTGCGTAAGTATCTCAGTCTATTCCAAGCAAGAAGTGCTTGCCCCAGCACCGATGGAAAATGCAACTGGATGACTTACAGAAATATTGACATCTTCCGTCAATACTGATAAAATATACGTATGGAACAACAATATTTAGATGCACTAAAATTCGTGCTGGACAATGGCACGACTAAAACAGACAGAACAGGCGTGGGCACTATCAGCACATTTGGTATGCAACAACGCTATGACCTTAGCAAAGGCTTTCCCGCTATTACTACAAAGAAGCTAGCATGGCGCAGTGTAGTGTCAGAATTGCTGTGGTTCATTGAAGGGTCAGGGGACGAAAAGCGGTTGCGAGAGATTTTACATGGTAGCACCGAGTCTAACAAGACAACCATTTGGTCTGCCAATGCCACAGCACCCTATTGGCAACCTAAAGCAAGATTCGAAGGCGACTTGGGTCGTATTTACGGTGTGCAATGGCGTCACTGGCGTAAGATCATTGAGCGTGGCGAAGGCACGTTTGAGGATGACTTTGGTAATACTTACAGACGCACAGGCACAGTGCAGGTCAAAGAAGTTGATCAGCTGAAGCAGTTGATTGACGGTATTAAAAAAGATCCTAATGGCAGAAGGCATATTCTATCTGCTTGGAATCCAGGAGAGTTAGATGACATGGCACTGCCGCCCTGTCACACCTTTGCACAATTTTATGTCAACGATGGCAAATTAAGTTGTCAAATGTATCAAAGAAGTTGTGACATGTTTTTAGGAGTTCCCTTTAACATCGCAAGCTACAGTTTGCTAACGCATCTTATAGCCCAGGTGTGCGATTTGGATGTAGGGGAGTTTGTTCACGTGCTCGGTGACGCACACATCTACCTAAACCATGTAGAGCAGGTAAAAGAACAACTATGCCGTGAACCCTTACCTGCCCCACAACTTCGCCTTAATCCCAATGTCAAAGATATTACCAAATTTACAATGGACGACATTGAACTTGTGGGATACACCAGCCACGCCTCTATCAAGGCAGACATGGCCGTGTAACATGCACAAGGTTGTAGTTCATGATTTTAACATCAGCAGCGAATTAGATGATCCAGATATCTACGCCGCTGATCCACTATGGGACTGGCAACAGACTGAAATGGGTAAATGGGTCATGCAACATTCCAAGGATACCTATTGGATTAGGCAAGTAGATCCGTTAAAATACAATATGCAGTATAAGGTTGTTGCTTCGTTCGAAGAGCAAGACTTTATCTTTTTCAGTTTGAAGTGGGGAGCGAAATGAGAATATTGGTAACTGGTGGTGCAGGATTTATCGGCCACAATGTTGTTCGTTTTCTAGAACAGCAAGGACACGAATGCTTTATTGTAGACAATTTGACCGACTATGGATTTGTGCCACGAGACGAATTAAGATATTTGATTCGCAGTAGGACCAAAAGGTTTAAAGCCAATGTTCACCACATAGACATTTGTAATGCCAAAGCGTTGGACAATATCTTCATGTCCTTTCATCCCGAAGTTGTTGTTCATCTTGCCAGTTTTCCTCGACAAAAAGTAGTCAGTGCTAACCCCGCATGGGGCAGCGAAGTTATGAGCACTGGACTCGTCAACTTATTAGAATCAAGCAGAAAAAATCATGTCAAAAGGTTTACTTATATTAGCAGCAGTATGGTCTATGGCACATTCTCCAGCATGGCTGATGAATCCCATGCCTGTAATCCAGAAGGTCAGTATGGCATATTAAAGCTAGCAGGCGAATGGTTAGTCAAAGACTATAGCAGGCGCGGCCTGTTTGAACACGTTATTATTCGACCCAGTGCAGTATACGGAGAACTGGATGTTGAAGACCGTGTAGTATCTAAATTCATGCTGAGTGCTATGCGTGGACAAACGCTAAAGGTAAACGGTTCCAGCGAAGCATTAGACTTTACCTACGTAGAAGATGCTGCAATGGGAATCGTGCAAGCTACATTGAGCAACAATACAGCCAATAAGACTTATAATATTACCAAGAGTCACGAACACACATTAGAGTATGCTGCGAACTTAGCGATTAAAATTGCAGGGCAAGGCACAGTAGAAATTAGAGACAAGGATCAAAGTTTTCCTAGTCGAGGCGCATTAGATATTACTGCGGCTCGACGAGACTTTGGCTACGAACCGAAAGTGGACGTCGAAGAAGGATTCCAGCGTTACCATAAGTGGTTTAAAGAAAGTTCATTTTGGAAATCAAAACTGTAATTCCATTCTTCGGTGTAAAGCGTCAATACAATAATTTACGCAAGGAAATACTTGAAGCAACTGATGCTGTCTACAGCACAGGACAAGTATTGGATGGCAATTACACAAAAGAATTTGAAAAGCAAATAGCTCGTCGGTGTAATCGCAAATATGCTGTGGCTGTTAACAGTTGCACACAGGGCTTGGTCTTTGCTCAACAAGTTTTGTTCCCCGAGAACACAAGGATCCTAATTCCCACTATCAGCTTTGTTGCCACTATTAATAGCATACTGTTAAATGGCAATGAGCCTGTGCTATGTGACACAGATGACCAAGCACTAATGAATCTTGAAAGTTTGGACTATGCTATCAAAGGCGCAGACGTGCAGGGTATCATGTATGTGAACATATTTGGTAACACAGTAGACTGGAATAGATTCAAACTTACTACAGACTTCTTTAATAGCGATTTAAAGATAATTGAAGATGCTGCACAGAGTTTTGGCGCTAGTCATAAAGGCATTCCCAGTGGTGCTATGGGCGATGTGAGTGTGCTAAGTTTTGATCCTACTAAAAATTTGCCTAACTACGGAAGTGGTGGCATGGTCTTGTGCGATGATTGGAATTTAAGAAACAATCTATTAGACCTCAGGGACAACGGTAAAATCAATGGGCACGAAATTCCAGGCACTAACAGTAAAATGAGTGAAGCAGATTGTGCTCAAATGCTAGTCAAACTCAAATACTTTGATGCTTGGCAAAAGCGTAGAGCAGAAATTGCAGAATACTACAGTAATGAATTGGAAAACTATGTTGATGTGCCGCGTGTGACAGAAGGCACAGTTCATGCATGGCACAAGTATGTAATCAAAACAAACGACAGAGAAGGACTACGGTTGCATATGTCGTTACGGGGCATCGAAACTAAAGTCCATTATCAAAATCCGTTGTATGAAGAACCTGTGGGCTATCCCTATATTAACTATGCATCAGAGTTGTATAGGGAAGCTAGTGCGTTTTGTCAGGAATGTTTAAGTTTGCCTATATACCCAGAACTGTCAGATCCCGAAGTTGAGGCTGTAGTTGACAGTGTTATTAAGTTTTATCGCCAGGTGCCTTCCACTTAGCAGCTAAAAAATTAACAAAGTCTTCTAGTGTAGACAACTTGTTTTGCTGCATAAACTTGATAATTTTTACAGCATTTTCTCTATCTGCACCGCCACTAGGTCTGCGTGCGTTTGAAAAATCAGTTTTCAAACTGTCATATGCTGTGCCTTTATCGTAGGTATACTGCAAATTGTATCTAATGTCGTTGGCACGTTTACTCAATTGAGATTTATTTTTAGCCTGCATTAGTTCTAACCAAGGCACTAAGAATCCTTTATGCCTGCTAAAGTAGCCGGCACCACGTTCTTTTCCAGTTAACATAGAAACGTCGCCTTGCTTACGTGTGTCGAAGTTTCTCCACGCTGTGCTATCTGTGTAGAAGTAAGCAGGTATACCTAAACGCTTGGCAGTAATTAGTGCTTGGCGTGTTACTGCTTTTACTTCTGCATCGGCGTCGGGATCACAATACATGTGAACAGCAGTCACGCCATCAATTGGTATCGTAGGTTCTTTGCTAAACACACGATCTTCTGCTTCGCTTGTTCTATGATGCGATACTTGAGGATTTCTATTCTCCCAATAATCAATCGGTCTGGACACGTAGTGCTGATTGAACCAATTACCATCTAATACAAACAATGTTGCAGCTGGGCCAATTGTTTTATGATAGCCGCCTTGCCTTGATCGTGTAGTGCTTAAGAAGTAAGGCATGCCCTTAGGTGCATACTGTTGTTCTATGCTGCCCAACGAACTGCTTAATTGAAATACGCCGCTGTTAAGAATTTTGGCTGCTGTATAGGTGTTGGTATAATGAAATGCTACTTGACTTAGACTTTCATTAATCTGCGGTTCCCAATACATGTTCTTGGAACCTTTGGCGGCAGACTTAAATCCTTGCCCTTTGTAGAACTTTGTTAGCTTGGACTGACTAACTTGTCCTTTGTCCCAGGGATACAATGTGAGTGCAATATTATCTTCTTTAGCTAAGTCCTGCAGAACTCGCATTGCTCGACTGCCAACACCTTGACGCAATGGATATGCTTGGAACCATTTGACTTCCACAGCACCTTTCTTACTCATGCTGGGCACTAACTCAAACATGGCGAACTGTTGATCTTCGCCTTCGCCCCAAGTCATAACGTGATTGTTTTGCCAAGTAGCAGGAAACTTATTGTATACTTTTTCTATCCAAGCAACGGCACGTTCACGACCTGTATCGGACAGTTTGATAGAATTTTCAAATAGATCTTGTAATATCATTGTCCTGTCCAAACTGCATATAGTCCAGTTGTATAACTGTATTGGCCATCGTATACTTTGGCTAAATTTTGATTTACGACTGCTGCTAACTCCTTGCCTGTGGAATTAGGTTGCACATCAAAGGCAAAGTATTTCATTCCATAGCGACTTTCACCAATGTATTGCCCACCTAGCTGCCCCATAATGATATCGATTTTTTTGCCTGAGCTATCTGATAATTCGCTGTCGTCTAATCCTATGTAGCCTTTTATTTCTATGCCAGGAATTTGACTTAGGCTGACCCAATTACGGCGCCCGCCTGGCGTTTGACTATCCCCCGATACCAATGTGCGCTTTAATATTGTAAGCACAATACCATATAATGCTTTAGCTATTCCCATACCGCGGTAATCTTCGTCTACCGTAATAGTGCCGACTTGCAGTGCGTCACGAATAGGAAATCCCGGGACCGTTTCTAAACTTAGTTTACCAATGATTTTCGGAATCTTTCCCCCAGTTTCTTGACGCTTTTTCCAAGCAGCAAGTCTCTCTGCAAATTCATTTTTGAATTCATGTGCGTATCGTGTTGGCTTGGGGTCTGGTATATCACTGTCTGTGGTCCAAATTTTAATAATAGGATCCCTCGTATCTTCTATAGTATAAAGAAGACCCGCGTCGCCTGGCAGTTTATAAAACTGCTTCTTACTGCTGCCGGGATGAAGGTAATATTTGCCACCGACATAATCACGTTTGGGCAAACGCACTATTTCAGTTACGAAATCACTGGCTCTCATTTATTCTTTCCTGACTTCATGTTAGCACACCAGTGGGCCATACGTTGACGCTCGCCTGAACTGTTCTTTGCTATCTTGCGTAGTTTGCTGACAGGTTGCTTGCAGTTTACACCTACACGTTTGGCTAGCCCTTTTCGACCAGGGCTTTTACCATCTGCAAAATTTTCCGTTATGATTTCATTTATACGCATTAGTACACCAAACTGTCTATTCGTTTATACTTAATATTGAAGGCATTCATCAGTAACTCAACTTCTCGTAAACATTCGTTACGTCCGCCGCCTACAATATAAGAACCACTAAACCGTTTTAGCTGTGCAATACTTATCCAATTGGTAATTAATGGATCACCATCCATTTCTTCTATTGCACCCATGATCAAGGACTGCGTCGTTGTTCGTCTATTAAATGGTGGGAAACGTAGATCTCTACTATCGTTAACCTTTTGTGCATACATCTCACGTATAGTAGCAATGATCACTGATGGTTCAATACCATGATCCATCCAGCTACGCAAATATCCGTAACCCTTGTCTACAATAGTAAATCTACCCCAGTTAACTGCTTCGCTATAGGTACCAGATTCCTCATCGTATTCAGCACCTGCCATTTCTTCCCACCAGGTACGTATAGATTCTATAGTATCCCCTGTCATACCCATGTCCTCGGCGTTAACAAACATTAACACTGGACCAGTTTGCTTGTTAACAAAATTTACCACACGTTGGCAAACTACATTACTACCGCAATATTCAGGTTGTACATCTACAACGATAACTGGATGTGTGAGTCCTTCGGAAATTAATTCTTTAATACGCATTCAGTATTTATTGTCATAATACTGTTTAAGCCACGCCCATTCGAAACTTAACATCAGCTTATCGTATTCACCGTTTACAGAATTATAGTATTCAACCGCATCTTCTGCACCACGAATACTCCACTCTGCAAAGTTACCGTTAGCAACTGTTAGCCATTTCTTGAGTCTGTAGTCTGTTTCAATATTGGGCTGTGTTGTGCTAAAGTGTTTGAGCTTGACTACTTCTCTAAATGCTGTTCGCCAAGTAGTCCAAGCATCTTGATTGTAGTGTGCCGTGCCGCTTAATAAAGGCACAACTTCATGCGGTTTACTTAGCGTGAAGTCTAGGCCAGACTCTTCTGTTTCTAGAACCAGGCGTTTATTGTAAGCAATCATGCCCATATGGCCGTATTCTAAGCCGTTTACGGGGTTTTTGCTGTTGAAAATGTAGTGTTTAGGCTCTTGAAAGTAATCGGGTTGCCAATCCCAATTAAAGTCAGGATTTACTTCAAGTTTAGCAAATACTGCAAAGAACCACGGCGTTTCGCTTTTGGTTGCTGCTGCTTTGTAAGCTGCCGCACGTCCGTTAACTCCGCTTACCCTGTGCACCTTATTGGTAAATCGTAGTGAGTAATGCAGGTTGTCTTCCAGCGACAACATGTCTAATAGATGCGAATACCAACGTTCTGCATCTGGTTCTCCGTTGCTGATATAAACAATGTCCAGGGGTTCATCTAACAACCATTCATCAGATTTTTGTAAAGATTCAATATACGGATAGTCGTAAACTTGTGTCTGCAAGTAAGTTTTTACATCGCGAGGCACTGCACAGATTCCATTGCTGGAAGAAAAACTAGTTACAACACGGTCCTTTTCAGTCCACAAACACGTGGTGTTAATACTAGTTACACCCTGCTGATTACTAAAATATGCGTAAGGAAATTTAAAGTCGTGCTCAAGTATTTCTTTAACCAAGTTATCGTGGTTGTAGTATACTTTGGGGAAATGAACACGTTCAACTGTTTGGTCGGTGCAGTAGTTAATAACACTAAACCAATCCAACAGCTCCAACGTATACATCTGTTTCTTAAACGATTCTACATGAATGTAAAATGTATCTCCACGCTTTTGACTGCCACTAGCAAAACAGTGAATCATTTCCTCTTGCCATTGTTTAGGATGCCAAGTAAAGTCGAAATTGGAGTAGTCACAGATACTGCTAATAACCCATACATATTCTGTTGTGGCCAAGTTTACGATACGCTTCAATACGTTCAAATGGTCTGACACATATCTAGTAGACTTGATGTTGGGCCATTTACTTTTGATAGTTTCGAACTGTTCCTTACTTCCAGGATTCATAAAATCCATATAGAAGATGTCCGTGGCTTTGTCCCGTGTCACGTAACCTTCGTTTATAGAACAACGCCAATGCCATTTATGTTCTTTGGTTCCTTTGGGCACAAGGTGCGTGCCCCCATTATCTTGCCACTGGCTAGGCCAAACGTGAGTATGGTCAGCTTCGTATACAGGTGGGCGCCAGTCAAAGTCAAATCCTGTGTAATCGTTAAGCCCGTTAACATACCAAAAATAACTAGTCCTGCATAGTGCATCAGCCTCTTCTAAAGAGGCTGCTGGTTTTTCAAATGCAAATAAATTAGGCTTAGGGCCTGTGTAAAATACGTCAAACATTTAGTTGTTCTATTTCAATGTCGCACTTAGATAAGAATTCTAATCCTGTGCTATCTCTATACTGCTCTCCGTAGTATACTTTCTTTATACCGCTTTGGTAAATCAATTTGGCACATTCCATGCATGGGCTGTAGGTTACAAACAAGTCAGCGCCTTCGCTGCTTTCGCTGCTACGTGCCACCTTAGCCAATGCGTTTGCTTCTGCATGCAATACCTCAGGTTTAGTTTTTAGCACAGGTTCGCCTTGCACATAACCAATTATATTTTCGCATGTGTTATCCCACCCCGACGGCATGCCATTATAACCAATGCTGATGATCCTGTCATCTTTAACAATGATAGCACCAACTTTGGCACGTTCAGCAGTGCTACACTCTGCAAACGTTTTAGCAGTTTGCATAAATGCTTTTAGATGTTTTTGTTTCATCCGCCTCTGCCTGCTGCCCTGCGTGTTGGTTTGTTTGACTGCACTTGATTTTTAAATTTGGCTTCTTGCACTTTGGCAGTCTTGCCTTGTGGCACTTTGGCCTTCATTGCTGCGGCTGCTCGAATAGTTTCTGCAAATGATTTCTTTTCTGTCATAGTTGACCCCATTTAATTTTATTCCAAACACGTTCGTGTAAGAAGTATAATAGCGTATTTGCTACTAACTGTATCAATGCTATAGAACCCGACGTTTGTATATTTCCAAGTATTAGATAAGAAATTATAAACGTAGCCCCGCTACCTGTCAATCTCCAACTAACAGTTTTAACCAGACTACGTTTATTGGTATCACTCACAATCTACCTTTAACAAATCCCGATGGTTGCTCACCTTCCTTAAATCTCTTACTGATATTCCCATCATTGAACCAGAGTTTACCCTTGCAGGCATTAGACAAGGATGCTTTCAGTTCTGGTGTATATTCAATTTTAGAAAGTTTTCTATTCTGGCTCATTAACTGCTTTGATTCTAATGTATGCGACTTTCCAAACATCCCGTTATCCTTGCCAAACAGTTTTGGATTATTTGGATTTGCTTTTCCGTATCTGTGATTTTTTGGACCAGTTTGTGCTAACGACTTTTTACGACTGTGTTCCTCACTAAAGACTCTGCCTTTTAATTTGTTTGATACCTGCTGTTTCCATTTGGCCGTTTTAACAATACTACCGAGTCCTCCCGGTGTCATATTGTAAGTTTGTTGGTCGTTAACAAACTCTTCAGTGACTATTTCTGCTTCTCTACAAAACGCTTCTTCTCTAGTCTCAAATTTTTCCAAAATTTCAAATTTAAAATTCTCAATACCATATTTCTTTATAGCATTTTTAATTTGAATACCCGATCCAAAATAACCATCGTCTAAGTCAGATGTGCTATGGGCACCAATATAATACTTACCCGAAATTAAATTTGTAACTTTATACACGTAATGAAACATTATAAGAGTCCGTTCTTTTTCATATCCTCCCGAATTTTTGTAGCAGAAATTTGTTGTATATCATCCGGGAGTTCTATTTTATTTATCTTATATCCTACATCCCTGCCATAAACTATTTCTGTAATATTAGGAACTAACATAATTTCAAATTGTCCTTGGTATAGTGGATCAAGGTCCCGTTCAATCATTGCTTTAACTTGCTCATCAGTAAACGGATTAGAATCGTTCCATCCTTGGCAGTCACGGATCATAATTACAACTTGTCCCGTCTTGGCAATTGCACGTTCAAACAATGCACGATGTCCACCATGCCATGGCTGGTAACGTCCTAACATCTGCACAGTTTCTTTTTTGTAATCAAAGACGGGTCTACGACGATCATCAATAATGTGCTCTGCTATAAACTCGCTCCACTTCTCGCCGTTCTGTTCTGTGATTCTAAAATCGTAAACAGTAGGAGGTACGAACATTTTGTTAGTATCTTCGAATCGACCTGCGTCAATAGTATCAACCCAAATAGTCCAATCGGCTTTGAAATTGTTACGCATTTCTACTAGCGGCGCAATAAAGTCCACAATGCAGTAATCAGTATTGGCTTCATCGGACAAGTCACGCATACGTAGACTTTGGCGAATACGACCTTCACGACTAAAGTCCCAATCGTTATAATGGCGACGAACTTCGTCTGCATTTAACCAAGCTACAGTTTTGCCGTCTGCTTCTAACTGTTGCTTTAGTCGTTCTGCCAAATAAGTTTTACCTGCACCTGGCAGGCCCATAATCAAAATACGTTTTGCTTGTTTCATGATAATACCTTTATACCATATAATTGTTCGAATCTGTCTGCGTCCCTTCGGTCATTGACCATGGGCTCGCCTCTAATGTTTAGACTAGTATTTAATAGCATAGGACAGTCAGTCATTAGATACCATTTTTCGAGCAGCTCTCTAATTCCGCTTCCATCTTTCGGCACTGTCTGAACACGACTAGTCCAGTCATGATGAACGATAGCAGGAAATAAGTCAGAACGCTTACAATGAGCGACTGTCTGCATATACCTACTATTACTGAAACCGCGAGGCATAGCAAAGTAATCATCAACCAATTCCTCCAAGATAACAGGAGCAAAGGGTCGAAACTTTTGTCTACGTTTGATTTCATTGACACGATCCTTAATGTCTGGTCCTCTTGGGTCTGCTAACAAGCTACGATTGCCTAACGCTCTAGGGCCGAACTCACTAGGGCCACTAGCAACACCGACGATACGGTTATTAAGCAACTCATCCAAAAGGGCATTAACAGGGTAAGGGCCCACAATATTGTGGCCCAAAAAAGCATCACGCCAGTTAAGGCGGCGGCCATAGGCCAAGGCAGCAGCGCCCAAACTGCTACCAGCATCACCAGGGTTAGGCATAATCCAAATATTATCAAAGTAAGGTCCTATTCTTCCATTGGCTACACAATTAAGGGCCACTCCACCCATGTATACAAGATTGTTGGACCAATTAAAATCCTTGGCCCTACGCATTACATTTAGTATCAAGTCTTCGGCTAAGTTTTGAGCACCCTGTGCTATATCTTCGTCACCAAAAAGATGAAAGTCAGTATTATACTTCTGGCTCAGCCCTACGTGTAAGTTATGTTTAAATTTAACTTCCCACTCGTCATCTATTAGACTGGCCCTTAGTAAATTATCTATGCCCTTCATCCCGTATGCTGCCATACCCATTAAGATGTATTCTTCTTCGTTGGGCTTTAGTCCAACCTGTTCTGTCATTGCACTGTAGAACAATCCAATACTGTGCGGATATTTTTGTCCCCAGAGTTTTTTGTAATGTGCTTGCCCTCGGCTGTCAAACTCTGCTGCCCATATGCTTATAGTATCCCACTCACCGATAGCATCAATAACAACTACAGTAGCTCGATCAAATGTGCTAGTCTGGAATCCAGCGGCTGCATGACTTAGATGGTGATTATATCGTTTAACATTTTTAATGTTATGATTGCCTAACTGTTGTTTTAGTATTTGTTGAACAGTTAGTTTATCCCATTCAATCCCCTGTCCACTATACAGTTGTCTTAACTGTTTCTTCCATGGTGTTTCGTAGTAGGCAACTGTGTCGATATCATATGATAATACTTCTGCCAATAGCTCTGGGCAGATGTTGGGGTCGTTCTTAATTTTGCTGTAACGTTCACTGTGTGCAGCAAATAAAATGTCTCCGCGATGATTGATTACTGTTGCAGCGGCATCATGAAAGCCAGCCGAGATTCCTAATATGTTCATAATATTTGTCGGCCACTATTTTATGGCCTTCGTCCAAGAAATGACCGTATGGGCCTTTTGGTTTTTCGAAAGCCCATTGCACGAATCCTTCTTTTTTAAATTGAATAAATTTATCTTTGTTAATTTTGTTAAAGTAAGGCGCAGTCGCGTCAGAATCTACATGATAGATAAACGGATCTACATCTGCCATTACATACTTTATATTTTGTAGTTCCAAAAAGGATTGCAATAAAATAACTTGTTGAAGATATTTCTGATACAAATACAAATCGTTATGATACACTGTAATGTATTTGCAAATATCGTTGCGCCAATACGAATTATTTTTGATGAACAAATTACCACTGTAACCAGGCCAAATATCAAAAATACCGTGCCGATCAGCCAGTTCCATTCTACCCGGGCTTGCCCAAGCAATAACTACCAAGTCCACAGTTCCGGGTTCTGACAATATATACTCTAGTGTTTTTCTAACTATTTTATCATTGCTGCCAGCCGGCTGGGCAAGATTAACAACTTCAGAATTTAACTTGCGACCTAAAATATAAGGCCATGCATTTTGTCTGTCAGACAGTTCTTCCCCGTAGGTAAAACTATCACCTGCTGCAACTATTTTCATTTGTAGATAAATGGATCTCGTTTACGCATTTCTTTTAGTTTGCGTCTGTAATTGATTTCCAATTTGATTCTGTTATATAAATTTTTAAGCCATTTCATACATTTATTTATTGGCTTGTCTACTGCTATAATCGTAACCAGGCTTTAGTCGTTCGATTTGTTGGATGTAGTAATCTTTGTCTGTCCACGAAAAGTTATATACTGCACTGGCATCACCGGCTTGTATACGATAGATATCGAGATATCTTGAGAGAATGAGCCAAACTTCACTGAAGTTGGAGGTGCCAAAACTTCCCTGGAGATCGACTTGACCAACTGGGTGATAACCATAATTATACTGACTGTCCATGGGGTCGAAACCGTTGCGCTCCAACCAAGATCTGAAACCTGACATTTCTTTAGTGTACCAAGGGTGTGGCCCATTATAGCAAACATCCTGTGCCCATTCGATATCAAACTCCCCACTGTAGTAGCGTAGATGAGTAATGGCATCACAAGTAGCCTGGTCGATGTTGACTCCTTTTTCGTCTCGATATACTTCATACAAAGTCTTACCAATCTGCGTCCAATGTAGATACACTTCCCCGAATTTTCTATCGTATCTAGATTCTTCAAATGTTGTTTTATAATCTCTTGGGAATTCATATCGTTTCGCATTCAAGAAAGTAGTAATTTGGCTGGGCCTTACCCACTCAGGCAATGTAGCTTTTTTACGCTGACTCAGCATTAAACTTTCTGCTTCATGGCAAAGATTGTTTAATTGTCGAATGGCAAATTTTGTAGTATAGTCGGCTCGCTTATACCACTCACTTAATCCCCAAACTGTGCCTTGCAATACTTCAAAGTGATTATGCAACTTGTTCATTAAATCCTGATTAGGCTTTAACGTCTCAGGGTCGCGTAGCGTATTGGGAGAGTAGTTTTCTTTTATTTCGTATTCACCGCGAAAGAAATTATTAATTTCGTTTTTAGCCCAAAATAATTCTTGGCAAATATAATTTAAATCTCGCTGACTGTCTGGAAAACCTAAAAAGCAAAAATTCTTTTCTAGGTATTTGTTTTCTTGTAGTATTTCTTTTAATGCATCGAACCAACGTTGCGCCATTGGATGATCGTAAACGTTAATTGTGTAATCTAACGTTTCAGATTTCTCTAATGGATTACGCAGGGTAACTATAACTTTATTCAATTGATTTCCACCATTCTAATACTTCAGGTCTTGCAGACAATATATCTCTCATAGTATACTGATCATTTCGAATTTGTTCAAGTCTTAAGATGTGTTCTTTGCCTTTTTTTAATCCGAATTGATATTCGGTGGGCCATTGTTCGGCGAATGTGGGTCTAGTTTTTAGCTGGACAAG